>Ga0310345_10000337_pt1 | contig 78418 bp, 67 predicted proteins | sample HC15DNA20500_MG_FD_204667 | JGI IMG/M metagenome (GOLD analysis project Ga0310345, IMG submission 204667) | Marine microbial communities from station ALOHA, North Pacific Subtropical Gyre - HC15-DNA-20-500_MG | ecosystem: Environmental > Aquatic > Marine > Oceanic | place: Pacific Ocean: North...
CCCTGCGGCTCGCGCTCGCGCTGCGCGCGAGCTGGCCGCCCGCTGCCGCGGGATCGAACGACTCGAGTGGCGCGTGCGGCGACCTCGCTGCGCTCGTCGCCTGCCGTCGTCTCGGGTCGGTCGTCGTAGTAGGGGGCGGGGTGCCCCGGCGCCATTGCTTGCCACCTCTCGAGCTTCCGGAGCTAGCCGCATGGCTTCTCCGTGGCTCGACGGGGCGCGCGGGCCGTGTCAGTGAAGTGTGATGCGTCGCCGATTCGTCGCGCCTCTCCTCGCCGCAGGTCTCGCTGTCGCGTGTGGCGGGCTGGGGCGCCGCTCGGCGAGCGCCGCGCGCTGGGTCGAGGCGAGGACCGAGAGCTTCGTCGTGCGTACCGACGCGTCGGAGGGCTACGCCCGGGAGATCGCGGCGGGCTTGCAGCGCGCGCACGACGGGCTCGGAGCGCGCCTTGGCTGTCCCGACTCCGATCTCGCGAGACCGGTCGAGGTGATCGCGGTGACCGAGCGTGAGCCTCTCCGCGAGCTTCTCCGAGAGGTGCCGGAGCGGACCTGGTGGATCGACGGGCGCTCCGTCGTGCTGACCGGGGCGGAGAGCGCCGTCGGCTCCCGGCTCGCGCGACACGTGTCCGCTCACCGCTGGCTGACGCGTTGCCACCGCCGGGCGCCCGCGTGGCTGGTGGAGGGCTTCGCTCGCCTCGCCGAAGAGGAGGAGCTCCAGGTGGCCGGCGTCTTCGCGGACGAGGTGCGCGGCCTCGGCCCGACCGCCTTCGAGACGGGCGAGGAGGCGGCGGCCCATCGTGAGGCGGCCGGAGCCCTCGTGGCCTCGCTGCTCGGGGGATCGGCCGAGCGGAGGGCAGCGTTCCAGGCCTACCTCCAGGCCATCGACGAGGGCGTGCAGGAGGATGAGGCGTGGACCCGCCACCTCGACGCGCTCGTCGTTGGTGCGGGCGTCGAGGCGGGCTCGGTCGAGCGCGAGACGGGGGATCCCCGCTCGCCGCCGGTCGTGCACGCGGGCGCCCTGTCACTGGCTGACTCCGCAGTCGCCCGGGCGACGGTGTGGCTGGCGGCCGGGCGCCCCGAGGAGGCGCGCGACGAGACCGATGGGTTCGAAACTCCCGGCGCGGTGGTCGTCCGAGCTCGTGCTACCGCGGCGCGGGAGAACGACGTGGCCGAGGCCGCGCGCTTGCTCGAGCCAGCCCTGGGGCGCCACGGCTCGGATCCGACCCTGCTCGAGGCGTTCGTCTCGCTCGCGCTCGAGGGGCGGGCCTCGGGGCGCGCGCACGACCGGGCGCTCGACAGGCTGCGTCGAGTCGCGCCGGAGCGGGCCCGCATCCTCGAAGCGAGGCTCGCCTTGCTCGACGGGAACGACGAAGGGGCTCAGCGGCTGGCCCACGCTGCCCTCGACGCCGACCCGGACTGCGCCGACTGTCGCTGGATCACCGCGCGGGCGCTGGTCGCGCGGCACGACATCGCCGGCGCCGGCAGGCACCTGCGCCTCGCGTGGGTGACTCTGGCGCACGGCGATCCGGAGCGAGCCGCGCAGATCGATACCATCCTCGCCAAGCTGCCGGACGCCGCGGGCGAGCCCGGCAACGGTGGTCGAGGCACGCTCGCTCGCGAGCGCATCCGCGCGGTGATCCGGGAGCGGATTCCTTCGGTGCGCGCGTGCTACGAGCACCTCGTCGACCGATACCCCTTCATCGAGAGGCGCGTGGTGGCGCAGTTCATCATCGGCCCGGTCGGTCTGGTCTCCTCGGCCGCGCTCGCCGAGGGCGCCGTCGACGATCCCCTCTTCGCCCGTCCCCTCTTCCGGGAGTGCGTCCTGCGGCAGATCCGGTCGCTCGTGTTTCCTCCGCCGGGCGGTTGGGGGCTGGTCGGCGTCAACTATCCGTTCGTGTTCTCGATGGAGGGCTGAGGCTCGCGTCGCAGCGCCGCCAGGCCCTCGGAGACCGTCGTCACGGGCGCGTAGCCGAGGTCGCGGCGCGCCTTCGAGGTGTCGACGGTCACGGTGCGGGACATCATCGCCGCGGCGAAGCGGGTCAGCGGGGGCGGGGACTCCGCGCGGGCCACGCGCCAGACGCACTCGAGCGCGCTCGCCATCGGGCGGGCCACCGCGCCGGGCAGGCTGCGGTTCGCGAGCGTCACGCCCTGGGTCTCGGCGAGCTCGGAGAGGAACTCCCTCAGGGAGCGCTCGCCGTCGTCGGCCACGAAGTAGGCCTCGCCGCCGCGGCCGTGCGTCAGGGCGAGGCTCACCGCGTGGGCGACGTTCTTCACGTGGGTGGTGGAGGTCCGCGCCGCGCCGCCGTCCAGCCAGGTCCAGGAGTCCTTCATGCGCAGCACCGCGGGGAGCACCGAGGTGTCGCGCGGGCCCCAGACGAAGCGCGGGCGGAGCGAGATCGTGGTGAAGCCCTCGCCGTTACCCGCCAGCACGCGCCGTTCGGCCTCCGCCTTGGTCTCCGAGTAGAGGAAGCGCTGCCGGGACGGGTAGGGCGCGGTCTCGTCGACGCCCTCGAGCGCGCCGCCGTCGAAGAGCGCGGCCTCGCTGCCGATGTGCACGAAGCGCGTCACGCCGGCGTCGCGCGCCGCGTCGAGGACCCGGGTCGTGCCCTCGACGTTGGCCTCCCAGAACTGCGCGCGGGTGCCCCACTCCTCGGCGCGCGCCGCGCAGTGCACGACCGCGTCGCAGCCCTCGAGGTGACGCGCCTCGACCTCGTCGAGGCTGCAGCGCACCGACGCGGCGCCGAACCCCTCCACCGCCTCCGCGCTCCGCGGAGATCGCGCCATCGCCCTCACCTCGTGGCCCTCGGCGACGAGCGCCTCGATGACGTGACCTCCGACGAACCCCGACCCTCCCGTGACGAACACCCGCATGGCTGCCTCCTTCGCGTCCATCCTGGGCCTCGCCCGGTCATCTGTCGCATCGATGGTCGGCATGTCAGCATGCATGACGTGAATCTCTCGCAGCTCGACCTGAACCTGCTCCTCGCGCTCGACGCGCTGCTGACCGAGCGCAACGTCACCCGCGCCGCGGCGCGTCTCGGGCGCACGCAGCCGGCGACGAGCCACGCGCTCGCGCGGCTGCGGGAGGCGCTGGGCGACCCGATCCTCGTGCGGGAGGGGCGAGGCATGACGCCGACGCCGCGCGCGCTGGCGATGCAGGAGCCGCTGGCGCGCGCGCTGGCCGAGCTGGGCCGCATCCTGAGCGACGAGGGCGCGTTCGACGCGGCCCGGAGCGAGCGGCGGTTCGGGCTGGTGTGCCCCGATCTGCTCGCCGCGTTCCTTCCCGAGCTCCTCGGCGACATGACCCGGGCGGCGCCGCGCGTCTCGCTCGAGGTGCGCGCCCCCTTCGGCGACACCGCGGCCGCGCTCGAGGGCGCCGACCTCGCGCTCGCCCCGGCCACCCTCGACGTCGCCGGGCTGGTGCGTCGCGGCCTCGGCCGGGTCAGCTGGGCGGTGCTCGCGCGGCGCGACCACCCGGGCGTCCGGGCGCGCCTCACCGCCAAGCGCTGGTGCGCCTACCCGCACGTCCAGATCCGCGCTCGGCCCGGCGAGACGCCGAGCTTCGTCGACGTCGCCCTCCAGCAGGCGGGGCTCGAGCGGCGGATCGGGCTGCACGTGCCGAGCTTCCTGGTCGCGCCGGAGGTGGTGTCGCGCACCGACCTCTTCTTCACCGCGCCGGCAGAGCTCGTCCGGCCGCTCGCCGAGCGCCTCGGCCTCGCGATGCATCGCCCGCCGATCGCGATCCCCGACATCCCCGTCGCCGCTTACTGGCCCGAGCGCCTCCACGCCGACGCCGGCCACCGCTGGTTCCGCGACCGCGTCGCCGCCCACGTGCTCGAGGTGCTCACCGCAGCAGGTACAGCAGCCCGCCGAGGGTGAGGAGCGCGAGCAGCCCGCCGATGACGCGTGACTCGAAGGGCGTGAGACCTCGGCGCTCGGCTGGCGGCTCGTCGGTCGGCGCGTCGATCGGCGGCTCGGGGGCGGCGTCGCCGAGCCCGAGGATCACGAGCGGCTCGTCGCTCAGGGTCAGGCAGGTCGGCGCGGTGCGGTAGCCGCCTCCGCGGCCGGCGATCCCGGGCGGCGTGGGCGCGCGATCGATGCGGCCCTCGATCGCGACCCGCTGCCCCTCGCACAGCACCGTCTCCCAGCGCTGCACCCGGAGCCCGACCGAGCCGGCGCCGGGGCCGTCGTCCGCGAGGTGCGCGTACCGATCGATCCACTCGCGCTGACCGGCGAGATCTCCCCCGAGGTGCACGTTGCCGTTCGCCTCGGCGCGGATGGCGCAGAGCAGGGTCGCCACCTTGGCCAGCCGCCGCCGCTCCTGCACGAGCTCGCGGCGGTTGGGATCCTCGCGTAGCCCCTCCTTCAGCTCCCGGATGCGCGCCGCCACCGCGTCGACGTCGGACACGACCTGGTCCAGGAGCGCGGTGCGTCGCTCCCCGCGGGCGCCGACCTCGGGCTGCACCGGGGTGACCAGCACCCGCCCGGTCGCGTCCTCGAGCCAGAAGGGCTGCACCCCCCGCTCCAGCACGTCGTCCGACGCGCCCTCGCGCACGTCCCAGTACACGCACTCTCGGTCGCCGAGCGGCGAGCGCAGGGCGGCGGACGCCGCGGGCCGGATGACGCCCTCGAACCGGAGGCGGCGACCCGGCTCGGCGTCCGCGATCGAGGTGACGTCCACCCGCCGACTGTCGCCGAACCGACGCGCCAGCGAAAGCTCGAGGGACGGCAAAGTTCACGCGCAGACCGCGATCACGACCTCGACACCCGAGGGAGGTCGCCACGAGCGCCACCTCCTAGGTTCGATCCCGCGGCAGCGGGCGGCCAGCTCGCGCGCAGCGCGAGCGCGAGCCGCAGGGCCCCCGGTGCCCCGCGCCGGGGTCGGGGTCGAGCGGAGCGAAGCCCCGGAGTGGGCAGGGGGGGCCCCGCGGAGCCGGCGCAGCGGCGCGTGCGTAGGGCGCGGATGCGCCCGGAGTCGCGCGCCGTTGTGCCGGCGCAGCGGGGGGGCGGGGGCGGACCCGCCCCTGCCCAGAGATCAGAGCCCGAACGAGGAGGCGACCTTGCGGAAGCGGACCATGTCGTCGTCGTCGATCCAGGGGGGACCGCTCGCGGCGTCGACGGCGTGGTCGATCTGCGGGGGGCGGCGCGCGCCGACGATGGCGGACGTCACCTGCGGGCTCGAGAGCACGTAGCGGAGCGCGGCCGTCGCGAGGTCGGGGTGCTGGTCGCCGACGAGGAAGCGCATCGCGGCGACGTGGCGGAGCCGCTCCAGGAACGCCTCGGTCGCCCAGCGGCGCTTGCGGTGGTCCTCCTCGCCGAAGACGCGGGACTCGTGCCACTGCCCGCTCAGCATCCCGTACATCAGGGGAGAGCGCGCGAGCACGCCGCAGCCGTTCACCGCGAGGTCGGTGGCGAGGTCTTCGAGCACGCTCGGCCGGAGCAGGTTGTAGGTGAGGCAGATCGCCTGGGCGCCGGCCGCGATCGCGAGGCGCGCCTCCTCCGCGTCCCCGCAGCTCACGCCCCACGCGCGGATCTTGCCCTCCTCCTCGAGCTGCGCGATCGCGTCCTGGAAGCTCTCGCGCCGCAGGGTCACGTCGCCCGGGTTGTGCAGCAGCCAGAGATCGATCGTCTCGCGCCCGAGCCGCTCGAGGGAGGCCTCGCAGTCGGCGACGAGGGCGTCGGTCTCGAAGCTCTGCTGGAGCTCGCCGTCGACCCACCGCGCGCCGCCGCGGGTGATGATCAACGCGTCGATCTTCGCGTCGTTCACCAGCTGGCCGATCCGGGCCTCGGCCTCGCCCCAGACCGGGGCGACGTCGAAGGTCGTCACCCCGGCTTCGATGGCCGCCTTCACGGTGGCGTCGAAGCGGGCGTCGTCGACCGGGCCGTACGCGCCGGTGGCGAGGCCCCAGGTCCCCAGGGTGATCTCGCTGAGGCGGAGATCGGTGCGTCCGAGGCTGCGTGTGTCCATGACGTCGGTTCAGGCCATGCTGAGGATGGCGCCGCCCGCGGACAGGTAGATCAACAAGCCCACCACGTCCACGAGGGACGCGATGAAAGGCGTGGAGCTCACCGCCGGATCGAGGCCGACGCGCTGGATGCCCAGGGGCAGGAGCGAGCCGACCATGCTGCCCACCAGCACCACGCCGACGGTCGAGAGGCTCACCGCGAGCCCCAGCGTGACCGGGTCCTCGCCGCCGTCGGCCGCGAAGTAGGCGCGCGCGAAGCCGAGCAGCCCGAGCACCAGGCCCAGCGCGACGCTGACGATCAGCTCGCGGCCGAACACGCGCCACCAGTCCGAGGGCTCCACGTCGCCGACCGCCAGCGCGCGGATGATGAGCGACGCCGACTGCGAGCCCGCGTTGCCGCCCGACGAGATGATCAACGGGACGAAGATCGCCAGGGTGAGCATCGTCTGGAGCTGCTCCTGGAAGCTCTCCATCACCGTCGCGGTCAAGAAGCCGCCGACGAAGAGCAGGCTCAGCCACGTGACCCGCGAGCGGAAGAGCCCGAAGAGGTTGGTCTCGAAGTAGCCGTCGTCGATCGGATCGACCGCGCCCATCATGTGCGCGTCCTCGGTCGCCTCCTCGATGACGACGTCGACCACGTCGTCGACCGTGACCACGCCGAGCATGTTGCCGTGCTCGTCGACGACCGGGATGGCGTTGAAGTCGTACTTCGCGATCGCCGTCGCGACCTCCTCCTGGTCGTCGCTGTCGCGCACCGTCACCACGTTCTCGGCCATCACGTCGGCGAGGGTCTCGCCCGGGTCGCCGAGGATGAGGTCGCGCAGCGAGACCACGCCGACCAGCACCTGCCCGTAGATGACGTAGATGTAGTAGATGGTCTCGACCTCCTCGGCGCGGCTCAGCCGGCGGACCTCCTCGATCGCCTCCCAGCACTTCGTCTCCGGCGGCAGGGCGACGTAGTCCGGCGTCATCAGACCGCCGGCGACGTCCTCCGCGTAGGCGCTCAGCTCCCGGACCTCTTCCGCGACCTCCGGCTCGTGCTGCTCGAAGTGGCCGAGCAGCTCGGTGACCAGCTCCTGCCGCTCCTCCTGGAGCTCCTGGACGACGTCGACGAGATCGTCCGGCGACATCTCGCTGAGCACGCCGGCCGCCTCTTCGACCGAGAGGCTCCCGATGATCCCGGTCTGCACCTCCGGGGGGAGCCGCTCGAGCACGTCGGCGCCCCAGTCGTCGGGCAGCGCGCGGAAGAGCGAGACCGCGTCGTCCAGCTGGATGTCCTCGACGATCTCCGCGATGTCCTCGGGGTGGAATTCCTCGAGGGCCTCGTGGAGCGCCGCCGGATCGGTCTGGAGGGCGTCCTTGAGATCCGGGCCGAGAAGGGTCGCGAGCCGCATGGCCGCATTCTGGCCGAACGGCCGCTGCTTGCCACGAATCCAGTTCTTTCGAGCCCGAAATCGGATGGAAACCGAGCGCGCGCAGGCTGCCGCCGAGCATCCGCCGGTGACTCGCGGCGCACCGGTGCGTCCTGGGAGCAAGCAAGCGTGCGATGACGCGGTGCGTCGTTGTTCGCGATCGTTGCCCGCGAGGAAATCGGCTCGAAACGAGGTCCACCCATTCTCCTGCCCGGTCGGCGCCGACGAGCCCGACCGGGAGGAGACACCATGAAGCTCACAGTACGACTGCTCGCCCTCGCGCTCGCGTGGGGCGTCGCGCTCGATGCCCAGGCGCAGGAAGAGGAGGCGGCGACCGCCGCCCCTTCGACCGACACGCCCGAGCTCGACGCGGCGACGGTCGGTGAGCTCGCAGTGGCCGAGGCCCCCGAGGCCGCGGTCGAGCTCGCCGACGCCCCCTCATCCGAGCCCCAGTGGACCGACGATCTCTCGCTCTCGCTCTTCGCCGACGGCTACGCCCAGGCGATCTGGACGGCGAGCGAACCATTCGGCGGCGACCGGGGCATGATGCTCGCGCATCGACCCTTCACCCACGTCGGCGGGCTCACGCTCTCGTTCCTCGGCCTCGACGTCGCCTACGAGGACGGCCCCATCGGCGCGACGGTCAACCTGCGTTTCGGCACCTCGACGCCGCGCCTGCTCGGGCCGACCAGCGGGCTCCCCGACGGCATGCAGTTCGTGAAGCAGGCCTTCGTCTCGTGGCGCCCGGTCGACCGCTTCCAGATCGACTTCGGGCAGTTCGACACGATCTACGGCGCCGAGGTCTCCGAGAGCTGGCAGAACCCGACCTACAGCCGCGGCGCCCTCTACAACCTGGTGCAGCCCTTCTATCACACCGGCTTCCGCGTCTCGTACGCCCCCATCGAGTCGGTCACGATCACCGGCCTGGCCGTCAACGGCTGGAACAACGTCATCGACGACAACGACATGAAGACCTTCGGCGCCCAGCTCAGCTGGTCCGAGGGCGCGCTCAGCGTCAGCGCCGGCTACCTCGGCGGCCCCGAGGGCGCGGGCAACGACGAGCTCTGGCGCCACTTCGCCGACGTCGTCATCGGCCTCGACCTCGGCGCGCTGACCCTCAGCGCCAACGCCGACTACAGCGCCGAGGACATCGGCGGCGGCACCTTCGACCAGCTCTGGGGCGTCATGCTCGCCGGGCGCCTCGGGCTCTCCGACCACCTCGGGCTCGCGCTGCGGGGCGAGTACATCGGCGACCCCGACGACGGCAGCGGCCTGGTCACCGGCACCGCGACCCTGGAGGTCACCCCGACCGAGAACCTCATCATCCGGCTCGACACCCGGGTCGACGCGGTCACCGACGAGGGCGCCGGCTTCCAGGACCCCTCCACCGGCGACATCGACGAGGCCGCCTTCACCAGCATCCTCGGGGTCGTCGTCCGCTCCAGCTGAGACGCGACAGCTCCGTTGCGGGTCCGCGCCGGGCGCCTAGACACCTTCGCATGCGGCCAATCGGCGCGATCGCGTGCATCCTGGTGGCCTCCGGCTGCGGGCCCGCTGGGGCAGAAATCGACGCCACCGTCTCGCTCGCCCCGGACGCGGGCGTCGAGACCTCCGCTCCCGGTTTCGAGCGCGATGGAGGCTGCGCCGACGGCGCGTGCGGCGGCTCCTCCTGCTTCGACCGCCGCCAGCGCGGCGACGAGACGGACGTGGACTGCGGCGGGAGCTGCTCGCCCTGCGACGACGGGGCGGGCTGCCGGACCGGTGAGGACTGCGTGTCCCGGGTCTGCGACGCGGGCCGCTGTGTGGCTCCGCGTTGCGACGACGGCGTGCGGAACGCCTTCGAGTCGGACGTCGACTGCGGCTACTTCTGTACGCGCTGCGGGCTCGGCGCGGCCTGCGGCAGCAACGTCGACTGCGAGAGCGGGTACTGCGTCGAGAGGACGTGCGTGGCCCCGCGCTGCATGGACTGGCGCCAGAACGGGGACGAGACGGGGGTGGACTGCGGCGGGACGGCCTGCGCGCCCTGCCCTGACCGGAGCGCCTGCGAGATTGGCTCGGACTGCGCGAGCGGTCGCTGCGATCTGGGCCGGTGCGCGTCGTGTTCGGACCGTCGCCTCTCCGGCCCGGAGGGCGACGTGGACTGCGGCGGGCCCTGCGCGCCCTGCGACTCCGCGCTCCGCTGCCGCGTCGACTCGGACTGCGCCAGCGGTGACTGCGACCGCTTCTACTGCGCCAGCTGCAACGACGGCGCGCGCAACGGCGCCGAGACCGGCGTGGACTGCGGCGGAGCGTGCGGAGCCTGCCCGGGCGCGGCGTGCGCGCGCCCCGTCGAGTGCGCGTCCGGTCGATGCGACGCCGGCGTCTGTGGAGAGGTGGCCGGCTGCCCGGGCACCCTCGCGCTCCGACCCGGCGCCAACGTGGTCCCGTGGGACCGGGTGCCCCGCCGGTGGACGGAAGGCCCCGTCGCCTGTGGCCTCTCCGCTGGCGTCATCGGCCCCGCCCTGTCGTTCACCGCGTCGATCGACGGCGAGCTGGAGATCGCGCTCGAGAAGGACGCGCACGCGCCGCTGACCCTCCTGGTGCGTCCCGACGGCTGCGACGCGACGAGCGGCGCGCATCACTGCGCGGACGCGTACTACGGGACGGAGCTCCGGACGCGCTTCCCCATCGAGCGGGACCGCTCGTACCGGATCTGGATCCTCGGAGAGTCCACCACCCCGGAGCACCGGCTCTGGTCGGCGCCGGTGCGCTTGCACCTGAGGGAGCGCGTCCCCGCCTGCGCGGATCGCGTGCGGGCTGGAGGGGAGACCGACGTGGACTGCGGCGGCCCGGGCTGCCCGCCGTGCCTCGCCGGCGAGCGCTGCGACGTCGACGACGACTGCGCCTCTCGGCTCTGTCGCGGCGGCGTGTGTCGTCCCTCCCTCTGCGGGGACGGAGCGCGGAACGGGACGGAGACCGACGTGGACTGCGGCGGGTCGGCGTGCGTCCGCTGCGCCGTCGGGCGGGCCTGCGATCGCGGCGCCGACTGCGAGTCCGGCGCGTGCGTCGGCGGCGCGTGCGCGGTCGCGACCTGCGCCGACGGAGTGTCGAATGGCGGGGAGTCCGGCGTCGACTGCGGCGGCCCATGCGCGCCGTGCGGCGACCACGCCTACTGCCGCGTCGACGGAGACTGCGCGAGCGGCTCGTGCCTCGACGGTCTCTGCGCGGGGAGCGCGTCCTGCGCGCCGATCGGCCGCGACGGGTTCGGCTACCGCGGCTGCGCGCTGAGCCTGGCGCCCTCGGAGATGCCCTGCCCTCGGCCGTCGTCCAGCGCGGCGCGCGGCTCGATCGGGGCCGACCGGGGGGCGCGCGCGGTCGCGCTCGATTTCCCGTTCGACTTCTACGGTGCGCCCGTCGACGAGGCCATTCTGAACCTCGCCGGTGTCCTGCGACTCGGGAGCGAGGTCCACATGGCGGGCCCCACCTGCGCCGGCTCCGCACCGAGCGGGGCGGGGGGCGTGGTCGCCGACGATCGGTACGCGAGCGACGGCTGGGTCACGGCCGAGGTCACCGGCGCCGCGCCGAGTCGTCGGCTGGTGGCCCGCTGGGAGATCCCCCGGACGGCGCGCTCGCCAGCCGAGCTCGACGACTTCACGATCGTCCTCCACGAGAGCGGGGACGTCGACATCTGCTACGACGCGGTCTCCGGCACCGGCCCGCGCGAAGCGGTGGGGCTGACGCGCGGAGACGGCGTCGGCATGCTGGCCGCCGGGCCTGGTGCCGCGTGCTCACCGAGCACCACGATCTCGGCCGGCACGGTCCTCCGGTTCCGTCACCCCTGAGGTCCCGCGAGCCAGCGGCCGCGCTCCTTGGCGCGCAGGGCGCGGCGGTGGAGCTCGGTCGCGCGGTCCCGGTCGGGGCTCGTCAGGCGCATCTCGAGCCCGCCGGGGGCCTCGCGCACCTCGACCTCGACGGTGGGGACCGCGAGCGGATCGTCGCTCGCGGCCTCCCCGCGGATCCGGGCCGCCCGGCAGCGCGCGAGGCGCTCGAGCTCGACCGCGTCGTGAGGGGCGCGCAGGAGGAGCCGGGCTCCTCGCGTCCGGTGCACGCGGGCCTTGCCGACGAGGCGCCGCTCGGCCCGCACGTCCACGACCTCCACGCTCGCCCAGACGTAGGCGTCCGGCGCCGCCTCGGCCGGGCAGGCGATCGCGGCGCGCTCCGGCTCGTCCGATGGCATCACCACCGACGGCACGCATCCCGCGAGCAGCAACGCGAACGACCACCTCATCCCAGCCGGGAAGCTGCCCACCGCGCGGCCTCGGCGCAAGCGGTCAGAGGCCCATCGGGCCGAGCACGTGAGGGATGGCGACCGTCTCGCCGGGCGCGGGCGGAGGGAAGGCGACGAGGCGATCGCCGTCCCAGCGGACGAGGCAGACCGCGTCGAGGGCGTCGCTGTCGAAGCGGACGACGCGGGGGTAGGGGCCGTCCGCGGCCTCGACCGTCGCGGTGAGCTCGCCGGCACGGACGCGGGCGCCGGCCGGGAGATCGCTGACCCGGTAGACGCGCTCGAACAGGTTGCCGGTGCGGTGGTCGACGTCGACCTCGAGGGTGAAGCCGCCCTCGTGGCCGCGCAGCGTCTGGTCGTGCGGGGCCATCGACAGCACGCGCAAGGCGCGCAGGCGTCGGTACTCGTCCGGGCGGTGGAACCACATCGCCGGCCCGCTGTAGTAGGAGAGCGTCGGATCGGCGCCGGTCACCAGGTACGCGAGGCCGTCGTCCGGGCAGGCGGTGAGCTCGGCCGTCTCGGCCAGCGACTCCTCCGCGTCGGCGAAGGAGTCCATGGCCAGCGGCGCCGCGAGGCGGACCAGGGGCGAGAGCGCGAAGGCGCCGAGGGCCAGGGCGATCACCATCGCGCGGGGCGCGGCGCGCTTCGGCCCGCTCAGGCGGCCGGTCGTGATGAAGGTCTGGACGAACGCCGTGCCGAGCAGCGCGGCCGCGCCGATGAGCGCGACCGAGAGGAGGCGTCCGTCCAGCACCGTGCCGACCATCGGCGCGAGGCAGACGACCGACGAGAGGCCGAGCCAGAGCGCGCGGCGCCGCTCGGGCGGGCGGAACGTCTCGCGCTGCCAGTAGAGCAGCCCCGCGCACGCGCCGAACGCGAGCGCGCCGAGCGCCCAGAAGATCGGGCGCGCCGGCTCGAGGAGCGCCCAGAAGGTGACGGGCACTCCGCCGTAGAGCTCACCGAGCAGGGGCGGGATCCGGAGCAGGAGCGCGGCCGCGAAGCCGGTGGGGTCATCGAAGGGGGATCGGTAGGTGCCGCTGCCGTGCGCGCCCCAGCCCTCGAGCGCGTAGAACCCGAGGTAGGCGAGGCCGATGAGGATCGAGGGGAGGCTCGCCCGGATCCGCGCGCCCCACGGCCGCTCCATGACGATCCAGGCGTAGAGGACGAGGAACGGGATCGCGCCGAGCGCGGTCTCGCTCGCCAGCAGGCCGAGCGTCAGCAGCGCGGGCGCCAGCCACCCTCGCCAGCGCTCGCCGGTCTGGTGCCAGGAGACGAACGCCCAGATCGCGCCCGCGGCGAAGGTCGCCGAGACCAGCGTGTGCCGCGCGGCCAGCCAGCCGAGGGTCGAGGCGTGACCGCCGGCGAGCACGTAGATCGCGGTGGCGACGGTGGCGGTGGCCGGCCGGAGCACGCGTCGGTAGAGGAGGCCGACGAAGGTCGCCACGAGCAGCAGCCAGACGAGCGAGTGCAGGTGGGCGGCGAGCGCCGAGCGGCCGAAGGCGTGGTGGTCGAGCGCGAGGAGCAGGCTCGAGATCGGCCGGAAGAAGCGGAGGCGGAGATCGGGCTCGGAGAACCAGGGGAGGTAGCCGCGCGCGCGCATCGCGTCCCCGCGCTCCTCGCCGTCGACGAAGTCGTAGAGCGCGTGCGCGCCGGGCGTGAAGTCGGCCACCTGCTCCTCGAGGGCGAGCCGGTGCAGCAGGTCGTCGTTGAAGAAGCCGACCGTCATCGACGGCACGCTCACCAGCACGCCCAGCAGGATCGCGAACGCGGGACCTCGCTCGGAGGCCAGCCTGCGAAGCACCCAGCGGCGTCGCGCGCCCATCGCCCGCGAGTCTACTCGCGGAGGGTCACCGCCGTCGCGTCGCGCACGAAGAGGAAGGCGTCGTACTGCACGCGCGGCACGTAGCGGCGACCCCGGAGGGTCGAGGGGAGCGTGTCGTCGAAGGGCAGCGCGTCGGAGCCGGTCGAGATCAGCAGGGCCGGCGCGTCGGTGTAGGTCGACAGCTGCCCCTCCGGGCTCTCGGGCTGCGGCTCGAAGGGGGAGACCACGAGCGAGCGCCCCTGCGGGAGCAGCCGCTCGCCGGTCCCGAAGAGCTTGGCGATCACGAGGTAGTCCTCGGCCCAGGCGGAGCGCGCCAGGTGCGTGCCGAACGACGGCGCGTCCTCTCCGGCCGCGTCGACGCCGATGATCGTGTCCTTGGCGCAGTGGAGGTTGTGCGCGATCAGGAGCACGGGCGCGTCGCCGGTGCGCGTCAGCAGATCCTCGATGTTCCGGACCATGCCGGGCTCCCGGTGGGTGGCGTTGCCGGTGCCGAAGTCGCCGCGCGCGTAGTAGTCGATGAACAGGAAGCCGTCTCGCAGGTTCAGCGCGTCGCGTCGGGCCCGAGCCCACTCCTCCTCGGACGAGCTGGCGACGTAGCCTGCCCGGCGCTCCTCGAGCTGGTCGTGCAGCGCCTGCGCGCTCGCCCCCATCGCCGCCCAGTCGCTCCCTCGCAGTGCGGCCCGCCAGGTGTCCAGCTCGGAGGGCTCGACCTCGGCCACGTACGCCAGGGCAGACTCTCGCGTTCCGTCGAACTGCACGGCGACGTCGAACCCGGTCACGTGCATGCGCTCGCCGGGGGGCAGCTCCATCGACAGCGCGCGCAGGGCGCGCACGAAGTCCTCCGCCTCCGTCGTGGCGCCGAGCGATCCGGTGGAGTCGCCGAACCCCGCCTCGAGCTCGGCCTCGTCCCCCGTCTCCAGGTAGCGATCCCAGCGCGCCGCGCTCGCCTCGGTGCCCTCGATGGCGACCCAGCGCAGGCCGTGCTCGAGCGCGAGGTAGCGGGCGAGCATCGCGTCGGCGATCCGCGACTCGGAGACCCCGTGGTCCTCCTCGCCGGCGCAGATTACGCGGTGGCTGGCCAGCGCCTCGGCCATCGCGTCGAACGCGCAGGTCGCCGAGCGCTGGGCCTCGGGATCGAGGCTCGGGGCCGGGAGCGCGGCGCCCTCGTCCGCCGAGGCCGAGCACCCCGCGTCGGAGGGGCCGGCGTCCGTGGACCCTGCGTCGGAGAGGAGACCGGCGTCGTCGACGACGCCGCCGTCGCAGGCCGCGAGGAGGAGAGCGAAGGCGAGAGCGCGCATGGCCTCCGCCCGGTGCAATGCACGTGCCCCCGTCCGGCGCGCCGATCGAGCGCCCCCATGGTCCGACCCGCGTGGGCGGTGTGTGCTTCGTGACGTCCCACCCGTCACCGGAGGCGCGCTACAGTGCCCGGCGTGACGCCCTACAAGACGCTCCGCTTCGAGGCGGGCCGCATCCCCGCGGGCCTGCGTCGCGAGCACCGGCTGAAGGCGGGCGTCCGGGGAGAGCTGCGGGTGCTCGAGGGCGCGCTTGTGTTCGTCGACGAGGGCGGCCGTCGCGCGATGCAGGCCGGGGATCGCCAGGCGATCCGGCCCGAGGCGCCGCATCACCTCGAGGACGCGGACGACGCGAGCGTCGAGCTCACGTTCTTTCGCGAGAGCTGAGCGTCACTTGCCGCCGCGGAGCTGCGCGAGGAGGGCCTGGCCGATCGCGACCGCCTCCTCCGCCTCGACCGGCGCGTCGAGCTCGCGCTCGAAGTGCTCGAGGTGCTCCTCGGGCAGGCCCTCGAAGAAGCGCGTCGGGACCAGCGGGGTGACCTTGCCGCGCAGCATCTTGCGCTTGGGGCGCGTGAGGTAGAGCTGCTCGCGCGCGCGGGTGACGCCGACGTAGAAGAGCCGGCGCTCCTCCTCGACGTCGGTCGGCGCCGCCTCGGTCACCTTCGGGTCGGTGGTGCGGCTGTGGGGGAGCTGGCCCTCGTTGAGCCCGATCAAGAACACCACGTCGAACTCGAGGCCCTTGCTCGCGTGCAGGCTCGAGAGGGTCACGCGCGCCCCGGTCTCCTCGGCCTCCTGATCGATCTTCATCGTGATCCGCGTCAGGAACTGCCCGAGGCTCGGCCGCTCGCCGCCCGGCCGCTGCTCGTACTTCTCGAGCGAGCGGAGCACGTATTCGACGTTGGCCCAGCGCTTCTGGATGGCCGGGTTGCGGTCCTCCTTGATGAGGCGCTCGAGCCCGACCTCGGCGAAGAGCTGCCGCGCCGCGCCGGCGAAGTTGCTGCCGGAGGCGAAGTTGGCGCGCGCCCGCTCGAGCGCGTCGTTCAGGATCCGCGCGCCGCGCTTCGCGCCGTCCGGCACGTCCGGGATCTGGTCGATCATGCGCAGCGAGTCGGCGAAGGTCTTGCCGTAGGCCAGCGACCAGCGGGTCAGGCGCTGGATGGTCGTGTCGCCGATGCCGCGCGACGGGTAGTTGACGATGCGCCGGAGCGACAGCTCGTCGAACGGGTTCACCACCACGCGCAGGTAGGCGACCGCGTCCTTGACCTCCTTGCGATCGAAGAACTGCGTGCCGCCGTAGAGCCGGTAGGGCAGGCCCTGGACGCGCAGCTCCTCCTCGATCGGCCGCGCCTGGAGGTTGGAGCGGTAGAGCACCGCCATCTCGCCGATGTCGTGGCCCTCCTTGCGGAGCACCCGGATCTCGTGGGCGACGAACTTCGCCTCGTGCTCCTGGTCGGTCAGGTTCACCAGGCGCACCTTCGGGCCCGGCCCCTTGAACGAGCGGAGCACCTTGTCGTGGCGCTTGCGCTTGGAGCGCGCGATGGCCGCGTTGGCCACCTCGAGGATCGGCGAGCGCGAGCGGTAGTTGTCCTCGAGCTTGACGATCGTGGCGCCGCCGAAGTGCTGGTCGAAGTCGAGGATGTTGCCGACCTCGGCGCCGCGCCAGCCGTAGATGGACTGGTCGTCGTCGCCGACCACGCAGACGTTGCCGCGCTCGTTGGCCAGCATCTGCACCAGGTCGAGCTGGATGCGGTTGGTGTCCTGGAACTCGTCGACCAGCATGTACTGGAAGCGGTTCCGCCACTTCTCCCGGAGCGCCGGCTTCTCTTCCAGCAGCTTCGCGGGGAGGTAGACGAGGTCGTCGAAGTCGACCGCGCACATGTTGCGGAGCGACGCCTCGTAGTGGGGGTAGACCTCGCGGGCGACGACGTCGTACTCGAAGTCGTTCTGCGGCGCGTTCTCGGGCGTGAACCCCTGGTTCTTCCAGAGCGAGATCCGGGAGTGCACCGCGTAGAGATCCATCTGGCGGTCGCCGATGCCCTCCCGCTTGACGATCTCGCGCACGATGCCCATCGCGTCGCCCTGGTCGAAGATGACGAAGCGCGTCGGGTAGCCGAGCGCCTTGGTCTCCTCGCTCAGGAAGCGGACGCCGAAGCTGTGGAAGGTGCTCAGCCAGAGCCGGTCGGCCCGGTTGCGCCCGACCAGCGGGATCATGCGCTCGGCCATCTCGGCCGCCGCCTTGTTGGTGAAGGAGACGGCGAGGATCTGCTCGGGCGGAACCCCGCGCTCGCACAGCTTGGCGATGCGGTGCGTGATGACGCGCGTCTTGCCGCTGCCGGCTCCGGCGAGCACCAAGAGGGGCCCGTCGCCGTGCTCGACTGCCGCACGCTGGGCGGGATTCAGCGCCACCATGAGAGGTCAGAGGGCTAACTGGTTCGCCCCCCCGGTTCAAGGGACATCTTGGCGGCGGGCTGTGGCGGGAAGGTACGCGATCACTCCCCGTGCGGGCGGCGCCAGACGATCCACACCGGCACGAGGGCGAGCAACATCGCCAGGAGGGTCGGGAAGATTCCGTCCATGCCCTCCCAGGTAGACACCCGTCATACTCGGAGCCAGCCAGCATGGGCACGATCGTCTCCGTCGTCCTGGCCGCCGGCGCCTCCACCCGGTTCGGCGCGGCCAACAAGCTGCTCCACCCGATGGAGGGGGAGCCGATGATCCGTCGCGTCGCCCGCCTGCACGCGCCCGCGGTGGTGGTCTTCGCGCACGAGGAGGTCCGCGCGGCGCTGGCTGGCCTGGACGTGCGCCTGGTGCACAACCCCGAGCCCGGGCGCGGCATGGGCCGGTCCATCGCGCTCGGCGTGGGCGCCGTCGACGCGGACGCGATCCTCCTGGCGCTGGGCGACATGCCCTTCGTGCGCCCGGACACCCTGCGCCGCCTCGCCGCGCTCGACGCCGACCTCGCGCGCCCGGTGTATCGCGGCCGGCCCGGTCACCCCGTCCGCTTCGGACGCGTCCACCACGCGGCGCTCCGGGCGCTCGACGGCGACCGCGGCGCCCGCGCGCTGGTGGCCGAGCACGGGTTCACGCCCCTCGCGGTCGACGACCCCGGCGTGCTGCGCGACGTCGACGCGCCGGACGATCTGGACGCGGCCCCGGGCTCGTAAGACCCTGAGGGCATGCGCTTCCGCTTGCTGTTCGCCCTCCTCCTCCTCTCGGGCTGCGACTGCTCGGGCCCCGCCGAGCCCGAGTGCGAGAGCTCGGCCGACTGCGACCCGGGCTTCGCCTGCGTGGACAACCTCTGCGTGATGGAGGCGCCGATGGACGCCGGCGCCGACGGCGGCGAGGCCGACGCCCCGACGATGGCGTGCGGGGTGGGCGAGCGGAGCTGCGGCGCGGACTGCTGCGGGGAGGGCGAGGTCTGCGGCACCGACGACGCGTGCTGTCCGCGCGACGCGCTCTGCGGCACCGTCTGCTGCGGCGCGGGCGAGGTCTGCGAGGGCGCGATCTGTCGCGTGGACTGCGGCGCCAACGCGCGGTGCGGTGACGCCTGCTGCGGCGACGGCGAGGTCTGCGCGAGCGGGAGCTGCTTCTTGCCCGACACGCCCTGCGAGGACTTCATCGACTGCGAGGCGGGCGAGTACTGCGAGCCGACCCTCGGCCGCTGCCTCCCGCAGCCGGGCGGCGAGCCCTGCGAGTCGGTGCCCACCGGCGGCGAGGTGCTCCCGACCCTCCTGTGGCACTGGGACGGCACCGGCGCCGCGCTGCCCGAGTACCGCCAGGTGATGATGGCCCCGATGGTCGCCTCGCTGAACGACGACGACGGCGACGGGGACGCGGACGAAGACGACATCCCCGACGTCGTCTTCAACACCTTCGCGGGCGGCAACTACACGTCGGACGGCGTGCTCCGCGCGGTGAGCGGCGCCGACGGCTCGAGCATCTTCGACGTGACCGACCCGGCGCAGCGCACCATCCCCGGCGGCCAGGTCGCGATCGGCGACATCGACGGCGACGGATGGAACGAGATCGTCAGCTGCGGCTCGGAGGTCGACGGTCAGGGCGAGCTGATCGCCTTCAACCACGACGGCACCCTGCTCTGGCGCGCCACCGACCCGCGCGCGGAGTGCGGCCAGGCGGCCCCCGCGCTCGCCGACCTCGACGCCGACGGCACGCCCGAGGTCTTCGTCCGCTACACCGTGCTCGACGGCGTCACCGGCGCGCTCGAGTGGTACCGCGACTGCGTCGGAACCGGCGGATGGGCGACCGCCGCGCACAGCCCCTGCGACTACACCACCGCCGCCGACCTCGACGGCGACGGCCAGCTCGAGGTGGTCGGGGGCAACGTCGCCTACCGCGCCGATGGCACGCCGCTCTACGACCGCACCGCCGACTTCCTCGACGGCTACCCGGCGATCGGCGACCTCGACCGGGACGGCTCGCCCGAGGTCGTCGTCGTGCACAGCGCCTTCACCCCGTCCCCCTACGCCGGCGACCACTGGCTGCGCGCGCTGAACGCCGACGGCACCGACCGCTGGGGCCCGGTCGATCTCAACGCGGGCATGGCGCCCATGACCGACGTCATGGCGGGCACGGTCGGAGGCGGCGGCCCGCCGACCATCGCCAACTTCGACGACGACGCCGAGCCCGAGATCGCCGCCGCCGGCGCCTACGCCTATGCGGTCTTCGAGGCCGACGGCACGCTCAAGTGGGCCTCACCCTCCGACGACGCGAGCAGCCGCAAGACCGGTTCCAGCGTCTTCGACTTCGACGGCGACGGCGTCGCGGAGGTCGTCTACAGCGACCACTACTGGCTCCGCGTCTACGACGGCCGCGACGGCAACGTGCGCTTCTGCATGTGCAACACGAGCGCGACCCTCTGGGAGTACCCCGTGGTCGTCGACGTCGACACCGACGGCGCGGCCGAGCTCGTCGTGGCCTCCAACAACTACAGCTCGAGCTTCCTCACCTGCCCGAGCCGCCCCGAGCTCGGCGCCTGCGAGATGGGTCGCATCGCCGCCGGCGAGAACCTCGGCACCAACGGCATCCGCGTCTTCGCGAGCCCCACCCGCGACTGGGTCGGCACGCGCCGCATCTGGAACCAGCACACCTACCACGTCACCAACGTGAGCGAGCGCGGCGAGATCCCGCGGGTCGAGCGCCCCAACTGGAGCGTGCCCGCGCTCAACGACTTCCGCCTCAACGTGCAGCCCGGCGCCCTCAACCTCGCCGACCTCGTGCCCATCGACCTCGCCGTCGATCTCCTCGGCTGCCCCGACGAGATGACGCTCAACTTCCGGGTCCAGAACCAGGGCTGGAGCGCCGCCCCCGCGGGCGCGTCGGTCGCCGTCTTCGTCGAGGACGCGAGCGGCTTCACGCTCCTCGCCCGGGTCACCACCACCCGGGACCTGCTGCCCGGCGAGGCCGAGGCCTTCGCAGTCCCGCTCGACCGGACCGGCCGCGACCCGGGCGCCGACGAGCGCTTCCGTGTCACCGCCAACGACCCGGCCGATCTCGTCGAGTGCCGCGACGCCAACAACACCGCCGAGACCACCGCGAGCTGCTCGATCCTCTTCTGAGCGTCACCACCGGCCGCTCGAGCCACCGCCGCTCGAGCGGCCGCCGCCGAGTCGTTCGGGCTGGGCTCGGGCTTGCGTGGGATCACCCGGGTGTGTCGCCGAGCAACCCCGAGGCCCCCACCGGCGCATCCCCCGACGGCGACCCCTCGTGCTACAGGCCGAAGCGTGCTGACCCCGCGCCAGCTGCGGTACCTGAAGGAGCTTCTGGAGGGGCATGCCGAGCTCGGCTGGCGCGCGTGGTTCGATCGGAACGAGCCCGAGCTCCGCGAGCGTCTCTCTCGCGCCGCCTTCTTGCGGCTGAAGTTCGAGCCGTTCGAGCAGGCCGAGCGGCATCTTCGCGACGCCGGTGTCGACTTCACCCCCGACCCCGTCGCCCTCCGCCGCGAGCGCCATCACGCGTCCTTCGCCGCGGAGCTTCTCGACGAGCGTGGCCGGGTGCGCGAGGAGCACCGCCGCGCGGCCCACGACGGCGCCATCGGCCTCGCCCTCGACGGTCGGCTCGACGAAGCCCGCGAGGTCCTGACCCGGAACGTGGCCCGCGGCAGCCTGCAGGACATCATCGACCTCTGCTGGGACGGTGAGGTCGAGCTGACGCTCGGCGACCCCGCCGTGGGCCGCCTGATGCTCGAGGTCGTGGCGGCGCTCGAGTCCGGAGACGACCAGCTCGACGTCCCCGTGCTCCGGGCCCGGGAGCTGCTCGCGTCGAGCGAGAGCTAGCCCTTCAGCCGGCGATCGACTGCGCGCGCGGCTCGCCGTCGCTTCCACAGACCACGACGACGCGGTGGCCCCAGAACAGATCGCCGTCGTCGAAGTCGAGGGTGGCCTCGTCCCGCGCCAGGTCGAGGTGAACGAGCGTGAGGCGCGCGCGAAACGCCTCCGCCGAGAGCGGGGCGTCGCCCGGGTCCGCGTAGCCGTCGCGATGGACCTGCAGGCTCGCCTCCGCGGCGAAGCGCTTCGCGGCCTCCACGACCGCTTCGAGTCGCGACGGCAGCCACGTGTGCGCGCGCAAGACCTCGTGCACGTCCTCGGGTCCCGCGGCCTGGAGGGTGAGCGTGGCCGACGCGCCGCCCACCGAGAGCGGCCCGACGCGCGTGTAGCTCTGGAGCGCGTCGTCCCACGCGAGCCGACCGAGCGTCTCGACCTCGATGGAGGCCGGGCGAGGCGCGGGGGCGGCCTGCGCGGCCACCGACTCGAGGCGGGCCAGGAGCGACGCGTCGAGCAACCCTCGCGCCCAGTGCGGGATCGCCCCTCGCGCCGCCTTCGCCTCCGCCGCACCAGCCTCGACGGCCGCGACGATCGCCGCGTGCGCCGCCCGAAGCGCCGCCCCTCGCGCCGCCTCCACCTCGCTGGCCGACCCGACCCGCCCGCCGATCATCCCCGCGCTCGCCTGCTCGAGCTCGGCCAACGCGTCTCTCAGCTTCGTCAACAATCGCAAGTCTCGAGCTCCAGGAGGGCCCACTCGTGGGGCAGCGTGATGGGCCGCCGCTCCGGTTCACTCGCGGTCGCACCACAGGTTGGTCTCGAGGCTCCCCAGTAGAGCGGCCACAAAGGTGTAGCGGAAGCGGCCGGGCACTCCGTGCGGCTCCCGATGCACCGACCTGAAGTCTACGCGAAAGCGGAGGGCCGGGGCTCGGTGAGCTGAAGCTCCCCGGCGAGCATGCGCGACAACGAGGACGCGGACGCGCCGCAGAGGTAGATCGAGATGTAGGGTGCCGCGGTCTCGCGAACCGCGGCGACCAACGTCTCGCGTCCCCGGCGCCCGTACCAGGAGATCGAGTCGCTGAAGGACTCTTCCGAGACTTCTTCAGACCGAAGGTGGTCCCTCAAGCTACTCGCACGAGAGGCCGGCCCACGGGTCATCAGGCATCGTCCGAAGCGGAGCTTCATCTCGCGAATGAAGGCGGTGCCGAAACAGAGCGTGGGGAGAGAGTCCGCCAGCGGCGACCACGTCGGGTGGCGGTGGTCATTCGCCATGAACACCACCGGCTCGTGCCCGACCACGCCTCTCTCGATCGTCACCGCCTCCACGGCGGGACTCGACGCGAACACGTCGAAGCGCCTCAGGAAGTCCGCACCGTAGTCGTTCTGGTAGTCCCGAGAGCAGGCCTGAATGGTCGCCAGGCTCGTGTCGAAGCCGTCGGCCTCGAACAGACCGCCATCATTCTCACCAAATGCGAGTAGGAACTCTCGGTGCGCCTCTGACAGGGGCGCTGGGAGCACCGACTCGAAGCGCCGCAGCTCTCGCTCCGAGCACCCGACGGCGCGCCGCGACAGCTTCGTGTCGTACTGATCGATGTAGGTGGTGAGGGTGTCGGTCCAGCTCATCGCGCGCCGCCCCGCCGATTGCTGTCGGCGTCTCGCTCGGTCTCCAAGGGTGAGCCACCGCGAACGTCGGTCCACGTGACCGCGAGACCTTCCGTCGTGAACCGCTCGGCGCACACGGGCGTGGGCGCGCCGAGCGCCGGTCTGGCGCGCGGAGTGACGACGAGGGTAGGGAGCAGCGTGACCTCGACCTCCGGGGCGATCGGCTCGAAGCCGGTGGCCGCGTAGAGCGTCACCTCGACCGCGGAGACGGGCTGTGGAGCGAGCGGCGGATGCCAACCCCAGACCCGACGCAGTCGCGGCCAGTCGTGCAGCTCCGAGTCGCGGACGACTCCGCCGGAGGCGCGGTACCAGGTTCTCATCTCGGGCCACCCCTCTCGCGGATGTCTCCTGCGTGGAGCGGCACCCAGACCGCCGGTCCTCGAAGGATCTGCGGGCGTGCTGGGACCGACCAGAAACCAGACTTCGTGTCGAGGTAGAGCTCTCCGTGGAAGGACGCCGCAACGAGCGGGCCACCGCAGTAGATGGTCGCGAAGTCGGACGCGCCGCTGTCGCGAACGGCCGAGAGCAGTCGAAGGCTCTCCTCGATCGCCGCGCTCGCCCCCGACTTGTCGCGCACGGCGGTGAAGACGCTATGCGTGGCCTCGAGCGATCCTACATTGGTCGAGATGCGAGCCTCCTCAGCACGGACCTCCGTCGCGGTGAGCGGTGTGACCAGCCAGCCCTCACGATCGACGACGCCTGCGGCTGGGCGAACTCGGTCCTGCAGCATCTCCACCGAGAGCGAGTCCGCTCGATACGCGATGTACGTGATGAGCTCCAGCGACACTCAGCGCTCCGGCAGGCAGGTGTGGCTCAAGAGTTGGCGGAGGGGGCGGAGCACCTTTCGGCGGGAGGTCCGTGCCGATCTCAGCCGTGTCGAGGTGCTACTCCCAACGATACTCGACGGGGCGTTCGGAGTTCTTCAGGGGACGGACAGTGGTTCCGGGGAGTCGCTCCAAGAACAGCCTCCAGTGCACATATGCGAAGACATCGCGGCTCCACGAGCACGCGCGCCATGTCTCATCTATTGAAAGTAAACGCCCGTCCTCTAGCAGAAAGCCGACGGCGCTGCCCGAAGATAAGACCGGGAATACGAAGGAAGTGCCTGCGATCTTGTCCACGTAGTAGGACGCATGAGCGGGGTCCATTCGCTCGAGCGGTTCGTGGACTCCGAATCGCACGCGGTTGACGATACGGGGCACGGAAGACGTACGTGCTGTCAGCGCAAGTCCTGAGAGTGAGACCAGAAACTCCTCAGCTCTAGCGTGTAGAACGAAGCCAAGCGTATCTTCCTCGCTGGGCAATTCGGCTCGCCGTCGAGGCGACCACCCTTCACTTTCCAGCAGCTGGAGGATTTGGGGGTACCGGGTGCGAAGAAGTTGTTCAATCCCTGACTCGTTCGGGGTCATGGGTCTCTCCTTTGCCGTTACAGTGGTGTCCGAGTGCCAGCTGAAACGTCTGGGGGAACGCCATCAGGAAGGTCGCCTGCAGTCCGAATCCGGTTGTCCGGATGCTGCGCGATCGCCTCACAGTTTGCACACGCACTAACATGCTGTACAGAGCCATCTCGCTCGAACGAGTAGCCTCCTTGGGTTGTTACGACTTCTGGCCTTTCCCGACCGGCCGCAGCGGCGTCGTCGACAAGTAGCCCAGCAGCACGAGGCATTCCGCAGCGGCCCGGCCTAGTGGTGTCGGCCAGACTCTCGTCGTCGGAAGGGCGAGCGATCCGAGAACTGGCCGGCTCGGGCCCGCTACCGACAACAACCATGCGTCCAGTTTCGGGGTCATACGCGGGCTCGTACACTCGTCCGGGTTCCCCGCTGGCCTCGGGGGGAGCGTCGACAGTCGGGTTTGCACTATCGAACTCATCCAGAGCTTCGGCTGCCCGGTCTCGGTCCGCTCTCGCCTGCTGATGGTCCTGTAGTGCTTGCGCCCGGTCGGCGTCGGTGGCTGCTGGATCTCGCTGCGTTTCGCCGACGCGTCGCCCGGTTCGTCCCACCTCCGCCGCCGCCTCTCTCTCTCGCGCTCTCAGCGGCGCCCTCTCGGCCTCACGGTCGGCGATGGCTTGGACTCGTCTAACTCGCTCAGCCGCCTGTTGTTCCACGTAGTCGCGAGTTCGTTCGTGCATGATGCGAGCGGCATCCTCCGGCGAGAGTCCGGCGCCGATGTTCTCATCGAGCACCGCGCGTGGCCCCTCGTGGGGTCGCTGGGGAGAGGGGGGGACGGTATCGGCCGGGTCCGGAGTACCGACACGGTCACCCCCGTCCTCCTGCTCGGAGGTCTGCTGGCCGCCACCACCGGCGCAGCCAGACCTTGTGGGCGCCAGACCCCGTAGATCAACTCGGCTCAATGGGGCCGGTGGATAGGCGTAGACGTTCATCCCGCCCTGCTCCCCGATGCGGTCGACCTGGAGGTAGCGGCCTAACCAAGGGGAGTAGTAGCGGAAGCGGTTGTAGTGGAGGCCGAGCTCGGGGTCGTACCAGTGGCCGGGGAAGCGGAGGGGCTGGTGGAAGTCCTGGCCCTTCAGGACGTGGGCGGTGCCGTAGGGCTCGACGTAGGCTTCCCAGACGGTCTCGCCGGCGTCGTCGACGACCTTCACGGGACAGCCGCGCTGGTCGGTGAAGAGGTAGTGGCGCTGGCCCGAGGCGGGGTCGGCTTGCTCGCTGTCGTAGTCGACGAAGAGCAAGGGGACCATCGCGAACGCGTCGGGGTAGACGTAGACGCGGAGACGTCCGTCGGGGAGGGTCTCGGCGGCGAGGCGGTCGGTGTCCCAGTGGTAGGTGTGGACCTGGCCGGAGACGCGCTTCTCGATGCGGCGGCCGATGGCGTCGTACTTGGCGCTCCACCACTCGTGGCCGTTCCAGAGGACGGCGACGAGCTGGTCGCGGGCGTCGTATTTGTACTGGAGGCGTGTTCCGTCGGGGGTGGTGTGGACGCTGACGTGCTGGCGGACGCCGTACTCGAAGCGGTGCCCGTCGGCCCAGCGGAGCTGGTTGATGTGGCCGACGGTGCCCTCGTGCAGGCCGGGCTTCTGGGTGAGGCTGCCGCTCTTGGTGTAGCGGTAGGTGTCCTGCGCTCCGTTCGGGTGGGTGGTGCCGACGAGGCGGTGGGCTTCGTCGTGGTGGTGCTGGGTGACGCCCTGGTCGGTGTCGATGACCCGCTCGAGGTCGCCCTCTCCGGAGTACAGGTACTTGCGCGCCCACGCGCGGTCGGGGGCGTCGCTGGCGTAGGCGACCTTGGAGAGGCACCAGCCGCGCGGGCTGTACTGGGCGGTCTCGCTCCAGCCGTTGGCGAAGTCGCGGGTGAAGACCCCGCGGCCGTGGCGACGGATGCGGTGCGTGGCGCCGCTCGGGTCGACGACGACGATCGTGCCGTCGTCGAGCGTGTGGTACTCGGTGCGGAACCGGTCGAGGGTGGTGGTGCTCGCGAGCCGGCCGCCGACGAAGCGGTGGCGGACGCCCTTGCCGTCGCGCTCGTCCTTGGTGCGGCGGCGCCAGGCGTCGTAGGCGAAGGCGACGCTGTGCTCGTGGGTCGCGGCCTCGGTGACCCAGCCCTGGTCGTCGTAGGCGAAGGTGTGGGTGTCGCCGCTGAAGAGCTCGCGCCGGACGAGACGGCCGTGGCCGTCGTGCTCGAGCTCCAGGAGCTGGCGGCCCTGGCCGTCGTACTTGGCGGCGAGCAGGTCGGAGCCGTCGTATTCGTAGCGATCGTGGACCTGGTCGTTCCGCGCGATGCTCGCGATGCGGTCCTTCAGGTCGTAGGTGTAGGAGACGCGGTTGCCGGCCGGGTCGGTGACCTCGAGCAGCTCGGCGGTCTGCGTGTACTCGTACTCGGTGACGTTGCCGAGCGGGTCGGTGGCGCGATGCGGGAGGTCCCACGAGCGGGTCTCGAGCTTGTAGTCGCGGCCGTCGAAGTCCCGGAGGCGACGGATCTTCCCGCGGTGCGTGTAGCCGTAGCGGCGCTTGCGGCCGTCCTCCAACACCTCCCGGGTGAGGAGGCCCGCCTCGTCGTGCACCTCCTCGACGCGGCCTCGCAGGGGCGACTCGCTGGTGGTCAGAGCGTCCCGGACCGACCGCGGCAGCTCCGGCAGCTCCAGCGGATCCGGCAGGCCGAAGTCGAGGTCCCAGAGATCGCCGTATTCCCACTCGATGGCGATGCCGGGCACGCGGTGGGCGTCGGGGTCGGGCGGGTTCGGTCCCTCCGGGAGCGGGACCACGACCCCGTTCGGCAGGCGCTTGGCCACCTGCGCGCCCGCGCCGTCGCGCAGGTACTCGGTCCGGCGGCCTTCGGGGTCGACCTCGGCGGCGAGCTCTCCGCCGGGCCCGCGCTCGTAGAGCGTCACGCCGTCGTAGGGGTCGGTGACGCTCAGCAGGTTCTGGGCGCCGTCGTACTCGTAGCGCCACTCGGCCCCGTTCGCGTCGATGACGGTGGTCTGACGCGCGGCCGGGTCGTACCGCATCTGGACGCTGAGGAGGCCGTCCTCGCCGTACGCGGCGGTGCATCGGTTCTTGCGGTCGTACTCGAAGAAGAAGCGGTAGCCCGCCTCGTCGATGCGCTCGGTGAGCCGGTGCTGCGCGTCGTAGCCGCAGCCGAAGCGCTGCTTGTAGGCGTTGGTCCCCGCGACGAGCCGGCGGTCGGCGTCGTAGCGGTACTTCATGAGCGGGAGGGGGTCGTCTCCCGTGCGCCGGAGCTGGATCTCCTCGATCTGGTCGTGCGCACCGTAGACGAACCAGAGGCAGCGGTGCTCGTCGATCCACGCGGCCTTCAGTCGCCCCTTCTCGTAGGCGAGGCGGAGGCTGCCGCCGTCTTTGCGGAGCTCGGTCAGCGGCCAGGCGCGCCGATCGAGCTGCGGGCGGAACACGCGCGTGGGCTGGGCGTGCCGGCTGACCTGGTACTCGCCGGCGCTCTCGCGGCGGAGGAGGTAGCCGCCGCTCGCGGCGCTCTCCCCGTCGGCGTCGAGGAAGGGGAAGCGGATCTCGCCGCCCTCGGCGTTGAAGTAGGTGAGGCCGTCGACGTCGAAGCAGAGCCAGTGGTCGAAGCTGTGCCGGAAGCCGCGGCCGATCCCCTCCGTGAGGTCGGCCCAGGCGTGGTTGTAGTTGCGCCGGAACTGGAAGCCGACCGCCCCAGGGACGGTGAGATCCTTCTTGCTGAAGACGTTCTCCCCGGTGATGACGTCGACCGGATCGCCGACCCAGCGAGGGCCGCCGGGCACACCGCAGGCGTGCTTGTGAGGTCCGTGCTTCACGCGGGCCTCAGCACTCGCAGGCGCCGTGACGGTGGCGGCGCGGGTTCTCGGGATCGCTGTCGGCGTCGTCGTGGTGCTGGTTGCGGCGACGCTGACGGTGAGTCTCGAACATGTCCTTGAGGATCGGGATCACGAGGTCGGACGGCGGGACGGGGAGCCCGCCGATGAGCACGTTGGGGATGCCGAAGGTGATGGCCCCCATGACCGCGGGCGGGACGCCCGGATCGGCGCCGACCGTCGCCTTGATCGCGTCCCGGGCGACGTCCGCCGCGGCCTGGATCGCGGCGGCCGCGGCGCCGATCGCGTTCCCGGTCGACGCGGCCGAGCCCACCGCGATCGCGCCGCCCACCGCGCCCATGACGGCGGCCGCGCTCTGGAACTTCAGGATGGCCGCGAGGATGGGGTTGCAGTGGATGGTCAGGTCGCCCATTCGCGCCGCACGGCCTCCGCCGATGAACACGGAGCTCGACCCGGTCACGATCAGGAACGCCGGCATCAAGCTCCCGCAGGTGACCGCCATCCCGATGTCTCCCGCGCGCGCCGCGGGCAGGCCGCCGACCGTCACCGTCACCGAGCCGGAGAGCATGATGTTGCCCAGGCTCGGGAGCGGCACCGGGACCGGCGAGGGCGGGACCAGGCTCGGGGGGTGGGTGTGCCCGTGCGGCATGCCGACGTGGAGGTCGTAGAGGCAGGCGGCCGGCATCTCCATCATCTGCGCGAAGGGCGAGAGCAGCACCGCGAGGCCATGGTCGAGCGCGTCCTCGAGGATCGACGGCAGCCCCAGCACGCCGCCCGCCACCTGGAACACGTACGCCGTCCAGTTCACCGATCCGTCTTCGTCGAAGGGGAACTGAACGAAGGGATCGGCGTGCTGGTTGAGCACGTCGCCCATCACGTCGAACGGCATGAACCCGGTGACCGGCACCGCGTGGCGATTGCCGAGCATCACCTGCCCCATGTGGGAGTCGCCCGCGGCGACCTCCAGCTGGCTGCGGGTCGAGTCGGGCGCGGGCCCGGTCGGCGCCGAGGCCGGCGTCGAGGTCGCGGGCGCCGAGGAGGGAGGCCCCGCCGGCGACGGCGTCCGCCGCACGCCCCGGGGAACCGTTCGAGAGCGCGGCGCCATCAGCTCACCCCTCCCTGCAGCTCCTTCTCGTGCCTCGCGACCGCCAGCCGCTCGCCCCACGCGCGCTCGTGGTCGCTCCACCCCTGCTGCGCGGCCAGCGCCACCATGCGCTCCAGGATCGCGGTCGCGCGGAACGCGTAGGGGTTGTCGCGGATCAGCTCCAGCGCCTTCTCCCAGATGTGCACCGCCTCGTGCGTCCTGCCCTGCGACAGGCGGGCGACGCCGACCTGCTCGACGCAGTCGCAGATGCCGTACGGGTTGTTGAGGCTCCCCGCGACCCGCGCCGCGGCGTCCCAGGCCGCCTCCGCCTGCTGGTACTCGCCGAGCTCCTGACACGCTCCGCCGAGACCCATCAGGCAGTTCAGCATCACCGGCTTGGCCTCGACCTTCGTCGCCACCTCCGCGCCCTTCGCGTAGCGCTGGCGGGCCTCCTTCAGCTGACCGGCGCGCCGATGCACGTCCCCCGCGCCCGACAGGCAGAGCGCCACCAGCCCCTCCTCGCCGAGATCCGCGAAGAGGTTGGCCAGCCGGCCGTACTTCTCGAGCGCCTGGGGATAGCGCTGGTGCGCGAAGTCGAGGGCCGCGAGCTGCAGCATCGCGGTCCCGCGCGCCTTCGGGGTGAGCTCGGGGTTCCCGGCGTCGAAGGCGAGGCCCTCCTCGCAGGCTTTCGGGCTGAAGTCGACCGAGTAGGCCACGGTCGCCTCGCGCGGCTCGCGATGGAGGCGGGGCTCGAGGAAGGGCGCGTCTCTCGAGTCGCGCACCATGACGCGCGTGAATCGCGTCCACGGCGCGAGCTCGCGGGCCGGCAACAGATCCCAGACGATCCGCTCGTAGACCCCGGGGTCGTCGAGCTTCATGGGCAGGAGCGACAGCACGACGGGCTGGTCGGGCTCGAGGAGCGACGCGCGCCACCACGCGAGCAGCGCCCGGATCCGCTCGGCGGCCGGTCGACGGAAGTCGGCGCAGGTCTCCGGCGGCTCGGGCACGAGCGGCAGCCCCCGGCCCTCGCGCTCGGCGTTCACCACCTCGCGGCGCGTGCCCATCAGCTCGAGCATCACGTCGACGTACGCCCGCTCGGTCCTCGCTTCATGCAGGAACGTCAGGAAGCAGACGTCGGGGTCCGCCTGATCCATGCCGTGCAGGCACTGGGCGACGAGGGGCGCGTCGCCCTCCTCGTAGGCGAGCACCATCGCGAAGTGCTCGCGCTGCTCCTGCGCGAACCAGCCGATCGCGCCCTTCATCTCTTCGACGAGGCCGCGCATGTCAGTTGATCTTGACCATGGTGCCGTTGATCTTGGCGATCGCGTCGGCCGCGATCTCGACCATCGGTCCGGTCTGCTTCACGCCCGAGCCGCTCCACTCGCCCGACGAGCCGCCTCCCGCCACGGCGACCTGCGTCGACCCGTTGGCGGAGATGTTCCCATCGGATTTCAGCTCGACCGTCGAGTTGCCGGACGACAGCGTGATCCCGGCGTCGGCGATCAACGTGATCTTCCCGGCCTCCATCTTCAGGGAGCACCCGGGCGCCTGGAGCTCGAGCTTCGAGTCCGAGGAGATGTAGATGTGACCGTCCATGAAGACGGTCTCGCTTCCGCCTTGGCGGAGCTGGTAGTGGCCGTCGACCTTGGTCTGCGCGTTGCCCTTCACCGCGAGGAAGTCGTTCGCGCCGCAATCGACCGACCGGTCCTGCTTGTGCGTCTGCGAGGTCTTCTGGGTGACGGTGAGCTTGCGGTTCCCGTCGATGGTGACCTGCTCGTCACCCGCCACCGAGAGCTCGCGGTTGCCGCCGACCTTCTCTTTGTCGTTGCCGTCGATGGTCGTATCGCGGTTCTGGTGGACCGTGTTCGTCTCGTCCTTGTCGACCGTCTTCTTGCGCTCGCCGTGGACGGTCATCGTCTGGTCTTTGCCCACCGTCTCGGTCTGGTTGACGTCGACCGAGTTGGACTGGCAGTTCTTCACGTGGGTGGAGTGGTCGTGCTCGACCTCTTCGTTGTAGTCCTTCTGCGCGTGGACGTAGATGAACTCGTTGCCCGCCGCGTCCTCGAAGCGCATCTCGTTGAAGCCATCGCTGTTCGGCGAGGACTTCGTGCGGATGAGGCTCTGGGTCTTCTTGGCGTGAAGCTCGACCCCGACCCGGTTGGTCCCGTGATAGACGCAGCCGGTCACGAGCGGGCGGTCGGGGTTGCCGCCGAGGAAGCTGACCACGACCTCCATGTCGATGCGCGGGAGGAAGAAGGTGCCGAACCCCGGCCCGGCCCAGTTGTGGGCGACGCGCATCCAGCAGCTGGACCGCTCGTGGCGCGGAGGGTGGTCCCGATCCCAGTGGAATCGGACCTTCACGCGCCCGTGCTCGTCGGTGTGGATCTCCTCTCCCTCGGGCCCGACCACGATGGCGGTCTCGGGCCCGTGCACCACCGGTCGCGGCGTCGTTCGCGGCGGCCGATAGGGGCGCGAGACCGGGGTCATCTGGACGCTGTTGCTCCACGAGCCCGACTGGCCCTCGGTGGCGGAGCCGTGCGACGTCACCGAGACGAGCAGGTAGCGGGTGTCCAGCTCCCCGACGGGCGCGCCGATCACCTCGAGCGTCTTGCCCGGCTGCGCGCTGATGACGGTGGTGCTCATCGACCAGTCCTGCCGATCGAGGTCGAGGCGCTCCGCCCGCATGCCCGCCTGGATGGAGGCGGTGTTGCCGCCGTACTGGCTCCCGTTCCAGTCGTGCACGATGAGCGCGTCGGTGTGGTCGTAGATCCCGATCGCAGGCTCCTCCGACGAGCGCCCGGTCTTGTCGCCCACGACGTCGAGGGTCGGGTTGGACCAGTCGTAGTCGCGCACCATCGCGTCGGTCGCGCCCACCACCTCGCGGTGATCGATCTCGAACGCCGTCTCGTCGTCGGGCGCCTGATCGGGGTCCGGATAGAAGTGGACCTGTCCCTCGTCGTCGGCGCGCGCCATGGGGAGGTTCTGCGTCGAGTCCGCGAGGACGAGCACCTCTCGGTCTCCCTCGTGGTCGAAGTAGAAGAAGATGCCCTCCTCCTCGGCCAGACGAGAGATGAACGCGAGATAGCTCTCCTGGTACTGGACGATGAACTCGCGCCGCTCGTAGGTGCGCTGGAGGTTCGCGACGTCGACCGTGCGCTGCAGCGGGGTCAGGAACTTCTCGTAGGTGACCTTGATCGCGTCCACCACGGACACGTCCTGGTGGATCACGTTGTTGACCTCCAGGCCGAGCAGCGCGGCCGCGGGGGAGACGTGGAGCGTGACGACGGTCTCCTCGTCGTGGTCCTCCTCGACGCGCGCGTGCAGCACGATGCCCTTGAAGTCGCGGACCCGCTCGCCGCGGTGCGCCTGCAGCCGCACCTCGGCCCGCAGCAGCTCGCGAGCCTCCGGGTGCTCGGCGTACCGCGCCTCGATCACCGCGCTCGACACCGTGTTGAGCGACTCGGTGAGCTGCACGTGCCGCAAGCTCCAGCGCGCGTCGAAGCCGGCGACCTCGAGGTGGAGATCCACCGGGTTCCGGTTGGCTCCGGTGAGCGACGACAGCGCGTCGATCGCGCCGCCGAGCGCCTCCGCGCCGCTCTGCACGAGCCCGGCCGCCTGACTCACGCCCTGGAGCGCCTCGGCCGCCTCGCCCTCCGGCACGAGGTAGCGTGCCGCGTCGCTCGCGCCGCCGAGGGCCTGGCTCGCCTGTCCGATGTCTCCGGACTGCGCCGCGTTGCCGAGCCCCTGAGCCGCCCCGAGCGCGGAGCTCGCCGCGCCCACCGCGCCCTGGGCTTCCCCGGCCGCCTCGCTCGCCTCGGACCCCGCGTCGCCCAGCGCGTCCCCCGCGATCCCGGCCGCGCTGCCCAGCGCGCCGGCACCCGAGCCCACGGCTCCCGCCACGTCGCCCTCGGCCGCCTTCGACACGGTGTCGACGAGCTTCGAAGCTCCCTCCGCGACCTCGCCCGCCGTCTCGAGCGCGTCGTCCCCACTGTCCTGGTCGTCGCTCATTCGCTCCCCTCGAGCCCGCGCGCGCGGGCGCGCGGAAGAATACGCGAGGTGCTCCGACGCGTCGTCAAGAAATCATGAGACGGTGTCGCTTTTCGGTCCGTGGTCGGAAAACTCGGGTCCGACTGAAGTCGCTCACCGCCCGACGCGCCTGGGCGGCCCCCATTGACCCAGGCTCCGAAGGCTCCCCGTCGCGCGCTCGGCGGCCTGATCACGGAAGGGGTTGTACGGACACATCGAAGGCGGCATCGCGTGGAGCGACTCCGTGAAGGCGAACTGATGCTTGCGGAACCGGTCGAGCATGCGCCACTCCATGTCGTTCCAGGCGCTCGGCCCGAACCGGTAGATGTGGTCGGTCGCGTCTCGCGCCGGGAACGGGTCCGAGCGCAGCACGCCTCGGCGCCTGTGATGGAGGCGCAGCGTCGCGCGGCTGCCGTAGAAGTAGGACCGGTACATGTTGGTGACCGTGATCGCGCAGAACTCGGAGAAGTCGTCGTAGTGGGGCAGCCAACGCCAGGACGTCAACCCGAGGCCATGCTGCATGGCGTGCACGAGCTCGTGGCACAGCACCTCGTCCGCTGGGACCTTGCCGGGGGCCCGGGGCCAGCTCTGCGGCGTGAGCGCGATGACGACGTTGGTACCCGCTCCGGTGCCTCGGCCCAGGTTCCTTCGCTCCGACGGGGCGCAGGGTTGATTGCTACACCACCAGATCCGCTCTCCGGCGACGAACCCGGCGCGGAGGTGGACCGGGTCCGTATAGGCCTGCTCCTCCGCGAGGTTGTCCCACGGGAGGATGCGCACCGGACGGGTCAGGTAGCTGATGACGAGCGCACCGACCGGGTTCGAGCCGATCCGTTCCAGAGTCCGTTCCACCGCGTCTTCGTACCGGTCGATGTTCCAGGTGGCGGCCCCCTCCGGTCGGTCGTCCCCGCCGTACGTCTCCGAGCCGTCGACCTCGATCAGGTTGGTGAGTTGCCGTGTCATCTCGTCCTTCGCCCGGTGAGGAGGAGGAGCAGACCTGCCAGGAGGATCGGCGCACCCGGCCAGGCGTCCCGCGCGCTCATCGTACAGCCCCCCAGCCCCGCCGAGGTGCGGCTCGCTCCGGGCTGCGCTTCGACTCGGGGGGAGGGCTTCGGCGGGGCCGGCGAGGTCGGAGGGGCGAGCGCCTCCTCGGGCGTTGCGTCTTCGGCCGGCCGCTCCGGCGCCGTGCTCTCCTCGACCGGAGCCGTCGCGGGCGCCTCCGGGCGGCGAGCGCGCCGCGGGGGCCGCTCGGGGACGCACACCCGCTCGACCGTGCAGTCCCCGCCGTCGCACGATCCACCCGGGCCGCAGCGGCCGTAGACGAAGGTGGCGTACCGCGCGTTGCGCCCCCATCCGCCCCCTCGCTGGAGGGTCGCGGTGCAGAGCCGGCGGCGCGCGCAACGTCTCCCCGCCGGGCACGGGTTCTCCTCGTCGCACGCGTCGGTCTCGCAGGGACCCGCGTGGTCCACGATGAAGCGAGACCCGGGCACGCACCGGACGTCGGACGCGGAGCCCCACGGCACCGAGTCCGCGCATGCGCGCGGCGCTGCCGCCAGCGCGCCACCGAGCGCCAGCGCGAACACCGCCGACCAGATGGGTGTACGGATCACGTCGAGTGCCCCCCCGTTCCGAGAGGCTGTACCACGTCGGGCGCCCTCGGTCATCGCGACGAGCGAGCAACACTCGTTCAGGCAGCGGGCAGCTCCGGCGCGCTCCCGAGTGGCGCGCGGTGCACCTCGAGCTCGAGCGGCTCCAGCAGCACACGCGCGCGCGGACTACGCCGTGAAGGCGGCCAGGGCGAAGGTGGCGGCGCTGACGGCGCCGACGGCGGCGGCCCAGACGAAGTAGCTGCGGACGGCGCGGCGGGGATCGCCCACCTCGACGATCTCGACCGCGCGGAGCTCCCGTCCGTCGAGGCGGCCCCGGGCGAGCACGGGGGCGCCCGCGGGGATCCAGCGCTCGGTGACGACGAAGCGCTGGCCGTCGTCGAGGTCGCGGTCGAGCTCGGCGTCGACGAGGGCGCGCACGGTCTCGGGGAGCTCTCGCTTGCGCCGCGCTCGCGCGACGCGCTGCTCGGCGCCCTGCACGACGGTGGGGTCGATCGCGCCGATCGCGATCGTCCGGCCGTCGTCCACCGAGAGCGCCCAGCCGGGAGAGGTCTCGGTCGTGAGGTGGTCGTCGGGGCGGTACTCGGGGTGGACCACGACGCGACCGCGGCGCGGGAGGAGCTCCAGCTCGACCTTCCGGCTGAGCCACGCCGGCCGCTCGTCCGAGAGCCAGAGCGACGTCTCGTCCAGCGCCGCGGCGTCGCCCGCGACCCATCCGCGCCCGGGGCTCGGCGTGGTCCGGCGCGCGGCCTTCCAGAGGCTGAGCCCGCGCAGCGCCTGCCGCGCGCCCACCCCCGCGAGCAGAAGCGCTGTAAAGACGAGGAACCATGATCCAGGGCTCACGGCCGCATCCTAGCGCATGGTGCGGCTCACTCGCGCTTCAGCGCGCGGTGCAGGGCGCTCGCCTCGGAGTAGCCGGCCTCGAACGCCGCCTCGCTCATCGACTTGCCTTCGTCGAGCAGGGCGCGGGCGCGGAGCAGGCGGCGCTCGCGGACCAGCCGGGAGAGCGAGGCGCCCTCGCGGCGGAGCTGGCGCTGGAGCGTGCGCACGCTGACGCGGAGGGCCTCGGCGACGGAGGCGCGGTCGAGCGGGCCGTCGGGGAGGCGGCGGTCGACGAGGAGGCGGACGCGATCCGCGGTGGTCGCGGCGGGCGCGGTGGCGTGGTCGGCGAGGTAGCCCTCGAAGAAGGTGCGCAGCGCGGGGTCGGCGCGCCGCATGGGCCGGTCGAGCGAGACCACGGCGAAGCGCAGCTCGTCGACGGGGGCGCCCGGGGAGACGGGGACGCCGAGGGCGTCGGCGAGGCGGGCGGCGCGAGAGGCGTCGGCGCGGATCGAGGCGGCGAGGTCGTCGACGCCGCCTTCGACGTGCGGCGGGACGTTCACGCACAGATCGGCGAGGAAGAAGGCGGCGAGGTGGTGGTGGGCCGGGCGCGCCGCGCCGAAGGGGTGATAGCGGAAGACGGCGGTGTCGCCGCGTCGCTCGAGGGCGTAGCGCTCGCCGAGCGCGGCCGCGCGCCACGTCGAGAGCATCGCCTCGAGCCCCGCGCCGAGGGTGGGGCTGGTCATGCCGACGAAGCCCAGCGCGCCGAGTGATCCGTCGCCCAGCGCGAGGCCCATGCGAAGGCCGAAGTCGGGGTCGTCGAGCGCGTCGGCGGCGCGCTCGATCAGGTCGTAGAGCGCCTCGAGCGAGACGAGGGCTTCGGGCTGCGTCAGGTCCGACGCAGCCAGGCCCACCGCGTCGAGGAGCGGGCGCGCCTCGAGCCCACGGCGGACGGCGTGGTCGAGCGCGATCGTCACGCTCATCGCCCAGCAGGTCGTCACGCCCGGAGCCTGCCAGCCGTGGCGCGTCCGGTCACGAAGCGGGGCGCGCGCGGTCATGACGGCGGACTCCCGAGCCCGCATCTCTAGAGGGAAGGAGGCCGTGAGATGACGACGAGAGAGACGCTGGTGGTCGCCGGCGCGACCGGATACCTCGGCGGCCACATGGTGCGAGCGGCGGCGGAGGCCGGCTATCGGGTTCGGGCGCTGGTGCGTGATCCGGCCCGGCTGTCCGCCCCGGTCCGCTCGCGGTGCGACGAGGTGTTCGTCGGGGAGGCGACCGATCCGGCCTCGCTGCGTGGGCTCTTCGAGGGCGCGGCGCTGGGGTTCTCGTCCATCGGGGTGCGGCACTTCCGGCGCCGGCCGACGATCTGGGAGGTCGACGAGGCGGCCAACCTGAGCCTCGTCGACGAGGCGGAGCGGGCGGGCGCGCGGCGCTTCGCGTTCGTCTCGCTCCTCCAGGGCGACGCGCGCCGCGGAGCGCTGCCGGTCGCGGAGGCGCGCGAGCGTGTGGTCGACCGCCTCGTCGCCAGCCGGATGAGCGCCGCCGTGGTGCGGCCGAGCGGCTTCTTCAACGACCTCGAGGAGATCTTCCGGATGGCCGCGTCGGGGCGGGTCTGGCTGCTCGGGGACGGCGCGGCGCGCTTCAACCCGATCCACGGCGCCGATCTGGCGGCGCGCGTGGTGGAGGCGCTCGCGGGCAGCGAGGACGTGGCCGTCTCGGTCGGCGGGCCCGACGCGCTCACGATGCGCGAGGCCGGTCAGCTCGCCTTCGACGCGCTCGGCGCGCCCGCGCGCTTCGGTCACGTGCCGCTCTGGGTCGTCCGCTCGGCCGCCTCCGCCGCCGCGCCGTTCAATCCGAACCTCGCCACGTTCCTGCGCATGTTCGCGATGATGGCCGACGGCGATCTGGTGGCGCCCCCGTATGGCCGCCATCACCTCGCCGACGAGATGCAGCGGCTCGCGGCGGGGCCGGCTCGAGCGCCCTAGTCGCGGCCGAAGCGACCACTAAACGGGCTGCTTGGAGGGAGTCGGTGCATCGCGTCGAGCCCCGGGTCCTCGAAGCGTCCGTCGGTGTCGAAGCCGAGGCTGCGCCACTCCTCGAAGGTCCAGCGCCGCGAGCCCCAGTGGCTCCGGTAGACCGTGCCCGACTCCGAGAACGACAGGTTGCCGTCGATCGCGACGCGGCCGGAGGTGATGTCGGCGTGCGTGTCCGGGTTCTCGGTGGTGAACGCCGGGCCGCCGACGGTCAGGTTGGCGTAGACGTTGATGTCGTCGCTGCCGGTGTTTCCGATACTCCAGCGCATCCGGATCGCGCCGCCCACCGAGGTGTTGTGGTGCACGTAGATCCCGCGGATCCACCCGGGCTGGTGGCCGACGCGCACGGCCTCTTCGACGTCGTAGCTCAGGTTGTAGGAGATCTCCGTGTCCTCCTGCGATGCCTGGTTCAGCAGCGCGACGCCGACCTCGCAGCCGTGCAGCACGTTGTGGCGGAAGACGTTGCGGTAGCCGTCGTCCTTGTCCTGGAGGCAGTGGCCGTCGACGTCGTAGACCTCGTTGTCCTCGAAGAGCGCGCGCCCGACGTCGTAGAGCACCGCGCCGCCGCCATGGCCGAGGGAGCTGGTCTGGTCGTGCAGGGCGCACTCCTGGACCACGATGTCGTCGTAGGCCGCGACCTCGCCGGGCGTCCGCGCGCCCTGGTCCTCCGAGAAGATCAGCGCGGGGTTGTTCGCCGAGTCGGAGCGCACGCCGTGCAGGTCGCAGCGGTAGAAGACGACGTGGCTGGTGCGGCCCTGGAGCCAGAAGAGCTTGGCGCCTCCGTTCCGGACCTCGAGCCCCTGGAAGAGGAGGCGCTGGCTGGCGTCGCGTCCGATCGCGGTGGAGCTCCCCTGGAAGTCGAGCACGGGGCGCTCGGCGCCGAGACCGACGAAGGCTTCGGGGGAGCCCGAGCCGAAGCGGCCGGTCACCGAGTACACGCCGGGCGAGACGTAGACCGTGTCCGTCGGTCCGCCGGCTTCGATCGCGTGATCCAGCGTGCGCCACGGGCGCTCCTCGGATCCGTCGCCGGAGTCGCTACCCGAGGGAGAGACGAAGCGCGCCCCGTCACGGCTGACGTCGAGGTCCAGGGTCGTCGTCACGGCCGCGCCCACCGCGTCGGTGATCTCCACCCGCGCCGTCGCCGCTCCCGTCGAGCTGGGGGTCCACTCGATCGTCCCGGTGCGCCGGTCGAGCGTCAGGCCGTCCGGGCCCTCGACCAGCGCGAACCGATAGGGGTAGGTCCCGCCGCGGACGGCGAGGCGGGTCACGTACGGGAGCCCCGGGTAGAGCCGCGTCCGGTTCCAGCCGGCGACCTCCAGCGGCCAGTCGGGGGTGCTCACCGCGAGGCACGATGGCCCCACTGGCGACAGACCGCCGTCACACTCGCAGCGCGCCACCGCGCCGTCGATGACGCAGGTCCCGCGACCCGAGCAGTCCACACCGTCGCAGCTCGCGGCCGGAGGGCCCGCGTCCGGCTCGCCGTGGCCCCCGTCGGTTGGATCGACGGTGCTCGCGTCGCCGGGGGGCACGCCCGCGTCCGGAGCGGGGGGATCGGAGGCGTCGACCACGCTGGCGTCAGCGCCGACGGCGTCTGGCGCGTCGGTGACCTCCGGTGGCGTGCATCCCCAGGAGACGCAGACGAAGAGACCGAGGCCGACCCGAGCCTGGAGGGCGTTCATGCGACTCATGTTCGGCGCCGGCGTCCGGACGAGCCAGCGGTAGCGTCTGATCTCGACTTAGCCGGGGCGACCGATCTCGTGCTCGTCGATCTTCAACACCAGGCGACGCAGGCCGCGGTCCCGGATCGGCGGCGAGCGATGAATGGCGCCGCGGCCTCGGTTGCCGGGGAACGCCTCGCCCTTGAGGAGGAGGACGTCGCCCACACCGGCGCGTCGCAGGGCGTCCGGGTGCCGGAGCACGGAGCGGTTCGCGTCCTCGAAGCCGACGTCCAACCGGCAGAGGTTCTCGCGCAGCGCGTCCTCGTCCGGGACCCACTCGGTGCCCGGGCCCGCGTACGTGCAGAGGAGGCGAACGGTGACGTTGTCGGTGTGGAGCTTCCGGCACGCGTCGTTCTCCACGACGGCCAGGCGCGCCAGGATCCGGCGGCGCGCGAAGGTCGCCCCGAAGGCGCGGGCGATCGCCGTCAGGTCGGAGGTCAGGAAGCCTCGCGCGACGGGGGCCTGCACCGGATCGACCAGCTCCGAGACGTCCGGCGTCTCGGTGTCGACCCAGCTCGACACGACGAACCCCTCTCCCCCGGCCACCTCGGCGAGCGACGAGGTCACCGCTGCGGGGAGCCGACGCGGCAGACGCAGCAGGTTCACGTGGTTCGGGAGGATGTCGGAGAACACCAGCGCGGCGCGCGGGCGGGGACCGGAGACCGGGACCGTCGAGGGCATGCCTGGAACTAAACGCAAGTGGTTTGCAAACGCAAGCAGATGGTATTAGGTTCGCGCGCTCCGAGCTCGGAGGGAGGCGAGGCGCATGAGCGTGGACTGGCGATGGCTCGATCGAGGTGGCTCGGTCCTCAGCGTGGGCTGCGGGCTGCATTGCCTCGCTGCCCCACTTCTGGTCCTCGTCGCGCCGTGGCTCGCCGGCGAGCGGGTGGAGCTCGCGCTGGGGCTCACCGCGATCGCGGTCGCCGCGGTCACCTCCTGGGTCGGCTTCGCGCGCCGCGGCGACCTGCGCGCCCCGCTCGCGGTGGGGGTCGGCGCGGCGCTGCTGCTCGGCCGGGAGCCGCTCGCCCCGGAGGGCTCGGCGGCCGAGGTCGTCGTCAGCGTCGGCGCCGCGGCCTGCCTCGTGTGCGCGCACGTCGTGAACCTCCGCGGCGCCCGCAAAGCGTGCTGCGACGCGGCCGCGCTCGAGTGATAGTCTCTCGCCCCGGTGGCGTTCCTCTCGGAAGAGCTCTGGGCGAGCCTGGACGACGAGGAGTACTGGCTCCGGTACTTCTGGATCGGCCCGTCGGATGACGGCGGAGACGACGAGGTGTGCGTGCCGTACCGAGCGGTGTTCCCGCTCGGCCGACACGCGCTGAGCCTCGAGCTCGACTCCTGGAGCTCCGACACCGTGCTCGTCCTCGACCGCGAGGTTCGGGGCCCGGCCGAGCTGGGAGGCGTCGACTCTCTGCTCGACCAGCCCGTGTTTCGCTGGGAGGAGCTCGAGCTGGTCTCTCGGGCGATCGGCGAGGAGGATGAAGAGCTGCCTCACCCCGGCGCGCCGCTGCTCTGGCTCGCTCCGTTCGCGCCGATCCTGAGCGACGAGGACGCGGAGCGGGCGACCGCGCTCTTCGAGGGGGCCTGCGATCGCCTCGGCGTGCTCGACCCCGCGCAGCGCGCCTCGGTCCTGGACCGACTCGGCCGCGGCGACGTGTGGCGCTGGCGCAACGACCCGACGCTCGGCTACGTCCTCGAGACCCTGGCCGGTCATCCCCCCGACTCCTACCGTCGCCGCGACGACACGGAGTTCCCCTTCGCCTCCTTCGCCGAGCTGCTCGACGACGTTCGCGAGATCGTCGGCGAGCCGCCGCCGAGCCCTCCGGCTCCCCCTACCGGGCTGCAGCGTCTCCTGCGCAGCTTGGTGGACGTGTTCGGTGGTGGGCGTCGAGGCTGATCAGCAGCTGCACTCGGCGACGCCGACGCAGGGGCGCGAGCGGCAGTGCTGAGCCACGCAGACGCCGACCGGCAGCGGCTCTGGGTCGGCGTCGTCCGGGTCGAAGTCTCTCCGGCAGAAGTAGCCCGCGTCGGTGCGACATCCGTCGTCCGTCTCGCAGGCGAGCAAGCAGACCCCGACGCCCGCCCGGAACGTCGGCACGCAGAGCGCGTCGGGGGGGCAGCCGTCGCGGGCCAGGGGCTCGCCGTCGGCGGGCGCGCTCGACGGGACGCACTGCGCCGTGCAGTAGCCGCCCTCCCAGCCCAGGGGGTTGGGCCAGTCGGAGGCGGGCCCGATGCACGCGGGGACGTCGACGACCTCGGTCGCCGAGCGGCACGCCGCCGGGCCGTCGCACGGCGCGCCGATGTCGCTCGGGGTGCCCGCGTCCGCGAGGCCGGCGTCCGCGGCCTGCCCCGCGTCCGGCGCGCCCGCGTCGAGCGGGCCCAACCCGGCGTCACGAGGCCCCGCGTCGATCCGGTCGAGCGGATCGAGGCCGCCGCGCGCGCCGCACCCCGCGAGCGTCAGCGCACAGCAGAGCCAGCCGAGGGCGAGCCGAGAGGTCACGGCGCCATTGTCTCACCGCGCCTTTCCCCGCGCACGGGGAGGGCGGGTCCTCGGCGCGCGGGTGCCGACTCGACCGACGGAGCGGGGGGCGGCGTCGGGCTGGGGGCGGCGGCGCAGGTCGATTCGAGCGATGCGTGCACGCCGGGAGAGGTGGCAGCATGCTGTTCACGGGTCATGCGCGCTCGACGCCACTGGATCGCTCTCGCCCTCGTGCTGCCCGGCTGCGGTGCGCCGACGCTGTCGCCCGCGCCTCCGCTCCTCGGTCACGGCGAGGTGTACGCGGCCGGCTCGCTCGCGGTGGGGGAGGTCGCGGTCCTCCACCTGCAGCGGCTCGCCGTCCTCGAGTCCGGCGCGATCATGGCCCGGGGCTGCGAGGGGCTCGAGGGCGCCACGCTCATGCTGCGGTTCGAGCCGCATCAGCTGCACGAGGTCGCGCAGATCCCCGACTCCGACGCCGACGGCTGCCCCTCGGTGTCCATTCGAGTGACCCGTTGGCCCACCTTCGGCGTACCCGAGGCCGAGCTCCTCGACGTCGGCTCCGCGTTCTGAGCAGATCAGCGCGAGGGAGCGACCGGGTAGCCGATCTCGTCGAGGTCTTCGCGCATGGCCGCGAGATCGCGCTGCGCGCCGAGGCGTCCGAGCAAGGCGTCGGTCATCGGTCGGTGGGCGTACACGTCGCGCACCGCGTCGAGCGGCACGGAGACCTCGAAGTACTCCTCCGCGAAGCGAGCGTAGTCTTCGGGCCGGCCGGCGAGGAGCCAGAGGAGCTCCTCGGAGCCGTCGGGGTCCGGGCCCTCCGGCATCGCCACCGCGCTCCGCTGCCAGGGCCCGCCGGTGCTCCAGAAGAGGAACGTCGTGCGCTCCATGCTGAAGGCGGGCTCGCGCGCCGAGTGGGCGAACGCCTCGGGCAGGTCGCGGGTGAAGCTCGCGGCGTCCGCGGCGCGGGCCATCGGCGAGTGGAGCGCGAAGCCCTTCAGGAAGGCGCCGGCGGGGGAGAACACCAGGAACCAATCGCTCCCCGAGCCGTCCCGGAGCGACGCCATGCGCTCCTCGCGCCCGGGATCCCAGCTTCGCTGAAACGAGAAGAACCGATACTGCCACTCCTCGCAGAGGGCGGCGTCCAGGGTGGCCAGCGCGCGCGTGATCCGCTCGAGCGGGCCGGGCGCGGGCAGCCGATCGAGGCGCCGGCTCGACGGGGGCGTCATGTCCGGCGCAGTCTCGCACACGTGGCCCACTTGCAGGCGCGGCGGCTCGTGTGGCACCGAGGGCGGGGAGGGAAGACACATGAAGCCGACGCCGTCCGGGTGGCCCCGGATCTCGAGCGGGATCTGGTACGAGGAGCCGCGGGCCGCGATCGAGTGGCTCTGCGAGGCCTTCGGGTTCGAGGTGAAGCTGCTGGTCGAAGGGGAGGACGGGAGCGTCGAGCACTCGCAGCTCACCTTCGGCGACGGGCTGATCATGGTCGGCGGCGAGAGGCGCGAGAGGTCTCCGCACGCTCGATCGCCGGCCCAGGCCGGCGGCGCCAACACCCAGAACATGATGGTGTTCGTCGACGACGTCGACGCGCACTGCGAGCGGGCCCGCGCCGCCGGCGCCGTCATCACGATGGAGCCGGAGACCCATGACTATGGCGACGACTACTGGGCCGACCGCACGTACGAGTGCCGCGACATCGGCGGCCATCACTGGTGGTTCACCCAGCGCCTGAGGACCGGCGGCGTCGAGGTCTGACCTCTCGCACGGCGTACGATTCCGCGTCTTGGTGTGCGGGGAGATGGCCCGCATCCTCGCGTGCATGAGGACGCGGACGCTGCTTCTGGTCATCGGGCTTCTGGTCGGCTGCGACGAGCCGGCGCCGTCGGGCATGGACGGGAGCACCCCCGACGCCGCGTGGGTGGACGCGGCCGGGCTGGACGCCGGCGGCGAAGACGCGCGGGTCGTTCGGGACGCGGCGCCGGACGCGGAGGTCGAGGACGTGGTGGTCCTCGGTGAGCGCAAGGCGTTCCCGACCGCGCACGGGTACGCGCGCTTCACCGAGGGCGGGCGCGGCGGGACGATCTACGAGGTGACGAACACCGACGCGGACGGGCCGGGATCGCTGCGGGAGGCGCTCTCCGCGAGCGGGCCACGAGTGATCGTGTTCCGGGTGGGCGGCAACATCGACTTCGGGCCGACCATCTACGTGCGCGACGACCGCTACAGCGTGCTCGGACAGACCGCGCCGGGGCAGGGCGTCGCCGTCTACAGCGACGAGGGCGGGATCGAGAGCCGCGCCGGCGAGGGGATCTGGCGGCACGTGCGCTTCCGCGGCAGCGCGGTGATCTCGAACCTGCGCATCATCGCGCGCCGCCGCGAGCGCGCGCTGTCGAACGTGATCGTCGACCACTGTTCGTTCACGTGGCCGAGCTCACCGCCCGATGCGAGCGAGATGAACATCTCCTTCGGCGGCGACGGGACCACCGTCGGCCACCCCGACGAGATCGCGCACACCTTCACGGTGCAGGCGTCGATCCTCGGCGAGTCGACGCGCGGCTCGCTCCTCTACAAGGGCTCGCACAGCGCGACGTTCTATCGAAACCTCTGGGTCGCCAACAACCAGCGCACGCCGCTGGCGAACTATCCCGACGACATCCCGGACGGCTTCCAGCAGTACGAGAGCATCAACAACATCGTGCACCACGCCCGCGGCGCGATGAGCGTCGCCATCGGCGGCATCGTCCGCGCCAGCGGCAACGTCTGGACGCTGAGCTCCGAGCAGGAGCCTCCCTACGCGAGCGGCTTCCTCCGGGGTGAGCGGCTGGGCGGCGGCACGCCCTCGGAGGCCCACGTCTTCGTGTCCGACAACCTCGTCCCCGACGGTCAGGTCGAGCAGGCCAACCTCGACGAGTACCTGCGCGACGCCCCGTACGAGGAGACGGACCTGCGCGGCGACCTGATCGCGCCGGCGTCGACCCTGGACGAGATCCTCCCTCACGTCGGCGCCTTCCCCTGGGCCCGTGACGCGACGGACCGCCGCCTCGTGCAGAACTACCTCGACCGCGACGGAGCGCCCGACGTGTTCGACGGAACGCCGCCGACCCTCGAGCCTGGGGAGCCGCCGGTCGACGCGGACGGAGACCACATCGCCGACGAATTCGAGGCCGCCCACGGCTTCGACGACCCCGAGGCCCGCCCCGAGCGCTTCACCATCGACGGCCTCACTTTCGACAACCGAGAGCACCGCGGCGGCACCTACGATCGCCGCGGCTACCAGGGCGGCGCCCCGACCGGCGAGCGCCTCTACACCTGGCGCGAGATCTACTGGCACCACCTCGCGGGCGACTTCGCGCGACACCACTGGCGTTGACGGCTAGAGCGCGCGGTCGAAGTCGCCGGCGACCCAGGCGCTGTAGATCTCGAAGGCGTCGTAGCCGGCTTCGTTGACGACGCGGTAGCCGTCGAAGGTCCACTCGACGATCACCTCGTCGGCGGAGGTGATGCCGTGGGCGGCCTCGAAGTCGTCGGCGATGCCGTTCCAGTTCGCGTCGGTGTAGGGCGCGCGGGCGGGGATGTCGGGGGGCGTCCAGGCCGACTCGGGGAGCTGGGCGTCGACGCCGCGCTCGATGGCGCTCACGTAGCCCTCGTCCACGGGATCCAGCCCGATGACGGGCTGACCCTCCGCGTCGGTCGCGCGGTTCGCGCCCGCCTCGCGCGCGACGACGTTCCGCGCGTAGGCCTCCTCGGCCGAGCGGGGCTGGTGACCGACGTCGGGATCGATCGGCAGCGGCTCGGCGCGGAAGAGCGCGGGGTCGAGCGGATCGGAGGTGCCGAAGTACGACCAGAGCGCGTGGTTGTCGCCGGCGGCGTCGTCGAGGACGCCGGGCATGAGGTTGCCGGCGGTGAAGATCGACGGCGGGTAGGGCCGGCGGCCTCGCAGGTCCTGGTACTGGTTGTAGTCGGACGTCGGCCGCATGCCGTAGCGGGCGCCCATCTTGTAGTAGTTGAACGCGACGTCGACGCGCGCGGCGCCGATCACGTTGGTCAGCCGGAACGCCCAGTCGTAGACGACGTTGTTGTGGATGCGGCCGTACATCTCCGAGTCGCCCGCGAAGTTCGGCGTGCGGTGCGTGACACCGACGTAGACGTTGTCGTGCCAGGTGACGACCCCGTTCGCGCCGTCTCCTTCGCTCGTCCACCCGATGAGGGTGCCGGTGTTGTGCCCCTCGCGGCTCTGCGCGATCAGGTTGTTCTGCGCGATGACGTCGACGTAGGTCATGCCGATGGCGCCGCCGATGGTGAAGGTCTCGTCCGCGCCCCACGCGAAGGAGCAGTGGTCCACCGCGACCTGCTCGTTGCGGGCCAGGAAGACCACGTCGTCGGCGCCGATCCGCGAGTGGGGGCCGAAGCGCACGCGCAGGAAGCGGATCGCGAAGTCGCCGCTGTCCTGGACCGTGAGGCCGTCGCCGAACGTCGCGAGGCCGCCCTCGGGCGCGAGGTGTCCGTGATAGGTGAAGCCGCCGCGCTCGGCGCCGCGCACCGACAGGCTGCGGCCCAGCCTCACCGTCCCCGAGACGCGCGGGACGATGTGCCGCCGCTCCGCCAGCCCGAGCGCGCCTCGAAGCGTCCCCTCGTAGTGCGCCTCCACGCCGCCGGAGGCCGGCACGAGCGTGGCGACCTCGGTGTCCTCGAGGGAGGTGACGAAGAACATCACGCCGTCCGCGCCGCCTCGGATGCGGTCGGCGCCCTCACCCCAGAGATCGGGGAAGGCCTTGCGATGGCGCAGCACCACGGTGGGTCCGCAGTCGCTCCGCGCGGTGCAGGTGGCGGCGTCGCAGCACGCCGACTCTCCCTCGCACGCCTCGGGAGCCTCCACGAACCCGTTGCCGCAGGTCGGCGGCGCGATGGAGGAGGGCACGTGATCCGGGTCGAGGGTGAGCACGAACGCGTCGACCCGGATGCCCGCCTCGCCGTGGCCCACCATGACGGTGTGCTCGCCCGCCTCGAGGGCGGTCGGCGCCGGCGTGGTGATCCAGACGTACTCGCCGTGCGTCTCCGGGAACACGCGCGCGAGCTCGCCGTCGATCCCGAGGTACATGGCGTCCTGGGTCGGGCCGGGCGCGAGGACGCGAGCCCAGAGGTGCCACTCGCCGCCCTCGGACAGCGTCGCGGGGTGGGTCACGTGGGCCTCCGGCGTCGTCGCGTCCGGACCGCTCGCGACGACGAAGCGGCCCTTCGAGGCCTCGGGATCGGCGGCGATCGCGAACGGGGCGCCGACCGTCCCCTCTTCGGCCTCGAGGTAGAGGCTCGTCGGATCGTCCGGGCACGCGGCGGTCCCGGGCGCGCAGGGCGTGGCGCACGACTCGTGGAGCTCCTCGATCGCGCCGCAGGAGTCGACCCAGTAGAGGTCGCCCGCGTTGCAGGTCAGGTGATCGCGAGGCGCGCTCACGCAGCCATCCGACGGGCCGCCCTCGACGCTTCCGTCACATCCCGCGAGCGCCAGAGTCGCCGCGCACACCACCCGCATCCATCCCGACATGCGCACATCCTCTCACGTCCCGGGCCGGAGCGGATCGAACGCGAGGCCTTGACCGGCGGATCGGCGATGGGTATCTCCGCGCGCCCCACCGGAGGCTGTCTTGGGCGCGTTCAGAGGATCTCTCACCTACTCCAAGTTCCACGTCCGGGGCGAGCTGCCCCAGGACTTCAAGGAGCGCTTCGTCGAGGCGATCCGGCTGCGGACCTTCCGCGAGCTCGATCCGGCCGAGGAGGCGGAGCAGCGCTCGGGGTGGTGCTCGGTGGAGCACCCGTTCGATCTGGACCTGACGCCCGAGAAGGTGTTCTGGAACGGCTACCTCAACCTCGGCTTCCGCACCGACGCGTGGCGCATCCCGGGCGCGCTGTTCAAGGCGAGCTTCCGCGAGGCCGAGCGCGAGTACTGCGCGACGAACGGCATCGAGAAGCTCAGCCGCTCCCAGAAGAAGAACCTGGAGGCGGTCGTCGTCTCGCAGCTGCGTCGCAAGCTCGTTCCGGCGATGAAGGTGGTGGACCTCAGCTGGGCGCTCGACGAGGGCGTGGTGCGGTTCTTCCAGCAGAGCCCGAAGGTGCACGACCACATGATCGAGCTCTTCGAGAAGACCTTCGAGCTCGACCTCGCGCTCGACGGCGCCTTCCTGCTCGCCGAGACCCGCGGGCTCGACGCGGCCGAGGCGCTGCCCGAGCTCGAGCCCACCCTCTTCCACGCGCAGGGAGCCTGAGTCATGGATCTCGTCGACAAGATCGAGCGTTCGCGCTTCCTGGGCCGGGAGCTGCTCGTGTGGCTCTGGTACGAGAGCGAGCGGCGCGAGGGCGTGCTCCCGCTGCCGGGGGGCGAGGCCTGCGAGCTGTGGCTCGAGGAGCAGCTGACCCTCGTGGCCGACATGGAGAAGGCGGAGAGCAAGCTGAAGGCGGGCGCGCCGAGCGCGACCCCGGAGGCCAAGGAGGCGCTCCGGCAGGGCAAGCTCCCGACCAAGGCCAAGATGCGCATCAGCCGCGGCCCGCAGTCGTGGAGCTTCGTCTTCGACGCCGACTCCCTGTCCGTGTCGGGCGTGAAGATCCCGGCGCTGATCACCGAGGAGACCGACGAGAAGTTCTACGAGCGCATGCAGCTCGTCGAGGAGCTCGAGGCGATGATCGGCGGGCTCTACGAGCGCTTCCTCGAGGTCCGGGCCGGCGAGGGCTGGGAGCGCGAGGCCGCCGCGATCCGGGAGTGGGTCGAGGCCTGATCCGCTATCATCCCGGCCGGGATGAAGATCTGCCCCACCTGCGGCCTCAAGTACCCCAACGAGAACGACCGCTGCTTCGTCGACAAGGCTCCGCTGGAGCCGATGCGAGACGAGCGCATCGGCACGCTGCTCAAGGGGCGGTATCAGATCGAGGCGCCGCTCGGGGAGGGCGGCATGGCGGTCGTCTACCGCGCCCGGAACACGCTCGTGGAGCGGCCGGTCGCGGTGAAGGTGATGAACGCCAACCTCGCGGGCGACGCCGCGCTCAAGGAGCGCTTCCGGCGTGAGGCGAAGAACGCGGCCGCGGTCGCGCACCCGAACATCATCGAGATCTTCGACCACGGCGAGACCGAGGACGGCACGCCCTACCTGGTGATGGAGATCCTCGACGGCGAGCCGCTCGACCACATCATCGCCCGCGGTCCGATGCCGCCCTCGCAGGTCTCGAGCCTCGGGGTGCAGATCGCCCGAGGGCTGGCGCGCGCGCACGACTTCGACGTGCTCCACCGCGACCTCAAGCCCGAGAACATCTTCATCTGCCGCGGCGCCGACGGCTCGCTCGCCATCCCGAAGCTGCTCGACTTCGGCATCGCGCGCTCGATGCACGACTCGCGGCTGACCAGCGCCGGCGAGATCTTCGGCACCCCGCAGTACATGGCGCCCGAGCGGGTCACGAGCATCGACGCGGGGCCGGCGGCCGATCTCTACGCGCTCGGCGTGATCCTCTTCGAGATGGTGACCGGGCGGCTGCCGTTCCTCTCGAACGACATCCCCGGCTTCTTCATCAAGCACATGCAGGACGCGCCGCCCAAGCCGTCGCAGCTGGTGCCCGACGTGCCGCGGCGGCTCGAGCAGCTCATCCTCGAGCTGCTCGCGAAGAAGCCGGAGGAGCGTCCGGTCGACGCGCACGCGGTCACCAAGGCGCTCGAGGCGCTGGTCCCGCAAGGCGCGGGCGCTCCGATGCCGGCCGCCGCGCCCCCGAGCGCTCGCCCGCCCGCCGCCGCGCCGACCCTCCCGCCGACGACGCTCGAGCGCTGGGCCGGGCGGACCGCGCTGTTCGATCAGATGCTGTCGCGCGCCTATCCGGCCGGGGACGCGCCGCCGAGCCAGGTGCAGGCGCTGGCCGAGATCCGCGGCATCCTCGCGCGCATCCACGAGCTGCGCGGCGCGGGCCTCAAGGAGCAGCGCAAGCTCGAGCAGATGGAGAGCCAGGCGCAGGAGGGGCGCGCGCGCCTCGGCCACGCGGTGCACACCCTGGCCGAGGATCTCTCCAACGCCCGCGAGGGCTTCCGGGCGGCGCAGCGCGAGGTGCAGCCCTACTTCGACGCCGAGAACAACGCGGCCCAGGCCTACGGGCGCGCCCACGACAAGCTCGAGGGGCTCTCGGGCGGCCGTCGCCTCGAGGCGCCGTCGCAGCCGGCGGTCTCGGCGGCGCGCGAGATGGCCGACGCGCTCGATCGCTGGCTCCTCGCCAAGGGCGCGGCCGAGAAGGCGCATCGCTGGGTGGACGCCAAGGAGCGCGAGGTGAAGGACCTGGAGTTCCAGGTCAACGCGCTCCGCGCGCAGCTCGAGCGGCTCGAGACGAGCTACGACGATCAGCGCTCGAGCGCCGAGGACGCGCTCGCGGCCAACGGCGAAGAGGTCGATCGCCTCGAGACGCGGCTCACCGAGCTCGGGACGGTGTTCGTCGAGCCGCTGCGCACCCGTCACGACCTCGGCGACCTCTTCGCCCGGCTCGGGCAGGAGGGCACGCCCGCGGCTGGGCTCCGGCGGCCGATCTGAGGCCATCGGCGTGGCGCCCGATCTGGGACGTTCATCGACCGTCTCGATGAGCGTATCTCTCTCCGGGGATGTCGAAAGCTGGGTCCGGAGCGCGTGACGCGTTCGAAGCCAACGCGCGCGACGTGCTGCGGCTCTATCTGGTGGTCACCTCGGTGGGCGCCACCCTGTACCTGGCGGCCACCGCGTTCGTCGGGCCGGAGTCCGGGCTCTACAACGCCCTGATCGTCGGCCTGCTCGCGGTCAACGCGGCCTGCTACTGGCTCTTCCGGATCGGGCAGACCCGGTGGTCGGGCACGGTGCTGATCGCGACCCTCTGGCTCGTCGGCGTGTACCCGACCGCGGCCGAGGGCCTGAACAGCACCGCCGCCATCAACTACCTGCTCGTGACCGCGACCGCCGGGGTGGTGATCTCGGGCCGCGCCGCGCTCGTGACCGGCGCGCTCTCCGCCGCGCTGGTGGTCCTGGTGGCGTGGGCGGACGGGATCGGGCTCATCCACCCCACGCCGCGTGACGTGCCCGCGCTGACGAACGGGGTCGGGCGCGCGCTCCAGCTGGTGGTCGTCGCGATCTTCCTCTGGATGACGGCGCGCAACCTGCGGCGCGCGATGGCGAGGCAGCGCGAGAGTCGCCTCCGGGCGGAGCAGAACGAGGAGCGCGTCGCCGAGCTGGTGCGCGAGTCGCCGGACGGAATGATCACGGTCGGGCTCGACGGAGTCGTCAGCTCGGCGAACCCGGCGGCCTGCCGCATGCTGGCGCTCGACGAGGGCGCGGTGGTCGGCCTCCCGATCCGAACGCTCTTCGACGAGGGCGTGCCGGGCGAGGTGTGGAGCGCGATGTTCGACGGGAGCGCGCCCGCGCGGCTGGAGCTCGAGCGCGGCTGGGGAGACGAGGCGAGCGTCCTCGAGATCTCGCCTCGGGTGGCGCTCCGGGACGGCGAGCCCGTCGTGCACGCGACCCTCCGCGACGTGACCGTCGAGCGCCGCCGGGCCGAGGAGCGCCGGGTCCTGCAGGAGCGGCTCGCGCGGACCGACCGCCTCGACTCGGTGGGGCGGCTCGCCGGCGGCATGGCCCACGACTTCAACAACCTCCTGACGGCGATCAGCGCCACCGCCGAGCTGGTCGAGCCCGACGCGCTCGAGGCGTCCGCCCGGGCCGACATGAGGGAGATCCGCGAGCTCTGCCTCCGCGGCAGCCAGCTCACGCGTCAGCTCCTCAGCTTCGCGCGGCCGCAGGCCATCGAGACCACACGCTTCGACCTCGGCGCGCTGGTGGACCAGCTCTGCCCGATGCTGCGGCGGCTCGTGTCCGAGCGGGTCCGCTTCGAGATCGAGACCGAGCCCGTGTGGATCGAGGCGAGCCGCTGCGAGCTGGAGCGGGTGCTCGTGAACCTGGTGGTCAACGCGCAGGACGCGATGCCGCGGGGCGGCATGGTGCGCATCGGTGTCCGCGCGGCCGAGCGCGCCGTCCTCTCGGTGAGCGACACGGGCGAAGGCATGGACGCGGAGACGCAGGCGCGCATCTTCGATCCGTTCTTCACCACCAAAGGCGACGCCGGCACCGGGCTCGGCCTCTCGATCGTGCACGGCCTCGTGAACCGCATGAACGGGACCATCGACGTGGACTCCGCGCCCGGTCGAGGCACCACCTTCCGGGTGTCCCTCGAGCGCTCCGAGGCGCGCGCCTCGACGCCCCTGCCTCCGCCCCGCCCGGTCGAGGCGGCCCGCGCCGAGCGCATCCTGGTGCTCGAGGATCAGCCCGAGGTGCGCCGGACCACCTGCCGCCTCCTCCGGCGCGAGGGCTACGACGTGGTCAGCGCCGCCGACGCGGACGCCGCCCGGGAGATGCTCGAGCAGGCCGGCGCGTCGATCGGGCTCGTCGTCTCCGACGTGGTGCTCCCGGGTCAGAGCGGCCCCGAGCTCGCCTGGGAGCTGCGCGAGACGCGGCCGGACCTGCGCTTCGTGTTCGTCAGCGGCTACACGGGCGACGCGCTCGACGGGGAGATCCTCGGCCAGCTCGGCGCGCCCTTCCTCTCGAAGCCGTTCACGCGAGACGCGCTGCTGACCCAGGTCGCGCGCTCCCTGGAGGGGGCGTCGACGCGCGCCTCGGTCGGCTCTAGAGTCGGCGCATGAGCGAGGACCGCGACGCCCAGTGGCGCGAGAAGCTGAGCCCCGAGCAGTACCGCATCACCCGACAGAAGGGCACCGAGCCCGCCTTCACCGGGAAGTACTGGGACAACAAAGAGGCCGGCACGTACAAGTGCGTGTGCTGCGGCGCCGAGCTCTTCTCCTCGAAGGAGAAGTACGAGTCCGGCAGCGGCTGGCCCAGCTTCTGGAAGCCCGCGAACCCCGAGAACGTCGGCACCGAGGAGGATCGGAGCCACTTCATGGTGCGCACCGAGATCGTGTGCACCGAGTGCGGCGCGCACCTCGGGCACGTCTTCGAGGACGGCCCGCAGCCGACCGGTCTCCGCTACTGCGTCAACAGCGCCTCGCTGGACTTCGAGCCCGAGGAGTGACGACGGGGCCCGGCGCGGGTAGCCTCCCGCGCGTGCAGGGCAAGATCGTGGTGGTGACCGGCGCCAACTCCGGCATCGGCAAGGCGATGGCGCGAGACCTGGCCGGGCGCGGCGCCCGCGTGGTCATGGTGTGCCGCAACCCCGAGAAGGGCGAAGAGGCGCGGCGCGAGATCGTGGAGTCGAGCGGCAACGAGGACGTGTCTCTCGAGCTCGCCGATCTCGGCGACATGGATCAGGTGCGGAGCGTCGCCGAACGGCTGCGCGCGCTCCCCCGGATCGACGCGCTGATGAACAACGCCGGGCTCTACCTGCCCGACCGGCAGATCTCGCCCGACGGCTTCGAGATGATGTTCGCGGTGAACCACCTCGCGCCGTTCCTGCTGACGCACCTGCTGCGCGACACGCTGGCCGAGGCGGACGCGCCGCGGGTCGTCACCACCTCGTCGATCGGCCACCGCTTCTGCAAGTTCGACATCGACCGGCTGCAGGCGGAGCACCGCTTCATCCCGCTGGAGCAGTACGGCCTCACGAAGCTGGCCAACATCTTCTTCACCAAGGAGGCGGCGCGTCGCTACGAGGGCATCCAGCTCAACTGCTTCCACCCCGGCGCGGTCGGCACCGGCTTCGCCCAGGACGAGCCCGGCTTCTTCAACGCCCTGATGAAGGTCGGCAAGATCTTCATCCGCTCGCCGGAGAAGGGCGCCGAGACGGGCATCTACCTCGCGACCAGCGACGCGGTCGAGGGGGTCACCGGCGAGTACTTCGTCGACCGGAAGAAGCGGAAGCCGAGCCGCACCGCGCGCGATCCGGAGCTGGCTCGCGCGCTGTGGGAGCGCTCAGCCGAGATGGTCGGGATCTAGTCCGCGCTCCAGCGCGCGCGCGAGGGGGCAGCTCTCGGCGCGCGCCTCTCCTCGGCGGTAGCGCGCGAGCAGGGACTTCGAGCGCTTCGCGAGCATGCGCCGCACCTCGCGCCGCGCGCCCTTCACCCGCGGGATCTGCATGTCGTCGTAGGCGGTGGTCTGGTGGCGCATCCACGCGATGACCGCCGCCTCGGCGCGCCGCTCGATCGGGATGCGCTGGGTGCGCGCCACGGTGCCGCTGCCGACCGGGGTGGCGTGCGTGGTGATGCGGGCCGCCATCTCGCGCTCCAGCGCCGCGTGCCGCCGATCGAAGGCCAGGTAGTCGCGCACCGCCGCCTCGAAGTCCTCGACGTAGCGCTCCTGCTCGACCGCGCGGCGACGTCGGCCGGCCTCCAGCTTCTTCTGATAGGCGGGGCTCGCGCGCTCCTCGTCGAGGGCGGCCTTGGCCGCCTCGATGTTCTCGGCCGGGGCCCAGACGCCGCGGGAGAACATCTTGCGCCCGCGCTTCTCCTTGACCGTCCAGCTCGGCCCGGCCGCCTTCACCCGGCGGGTCAGCCCCGCGTCCCCGGGCGGCAGCAGCGCCCAGCCCTCGGGCACGACCCTCTCTTCGCCGCTCGGGAAGAGGACCTTGTTCGGCGCCGACCCCGGCGCACCGACGAGCTTCTCCGGCATGGCCGCGGAGGCTACGTCAGGAGGCCTCGTGATTCGAGCGCCGCGCGCAGCTGGCCGGCGTCCTCGAAGATCACCGCGTCCATGCCGACCGCTCGGGCGGCCTCGACGTTGCTCTCCCGGTCGTCGACGAAGAGGCAGCGCTCGGGCGGCGTCTCGAGCCGGCGGGCGGCGCCGAGGTAGGCCTCGGGGTGAGGCTTGCGCACGCCGGTGTCGCAGGAGACGAAGCTCCAGTCGAGGTAGCGGGAGAGCCCGAGCCGCTCCTCGATGAGACGATACCAGCACGGGTAGTTGCTCAGCGCGTGCATCTCGACGCCGCGCTCCCGGAGCTCCGCCAGCAGCGGCTCGACGCCGTCGAGGAAGCGATAGGCCCCCCGGATGGCCTCCACGAAGGCGCGCTCGTCGTAGCCGCGACCGTCGGCGAAGAAGCTCCGGAGGAACGCGCCCTCGTCCATCTCCCCGTGCTCGAACCGCACCCAGGCGTCGGGGTGCTTGGCGGCGAGCAGCTCCTTCAGCGACATGCCGAAGAACGCGGGCATCACCCGGTGGAACGGGTCGTAGACGAGGGTCCCCATCACGTCGAGCAGCAGCACCTCGGGCGTCGTCATCGGGGGCAGTCTTGGGCGCTATGGCTCGCGGCGCCAACACCGCTACCCTCCGCCCGTGGCCGAGTCGATCCCTCCCGAGCGTCCCTCCTCCACCCCGCCCCCCGGTCGCGGCCGCGGCTGGCCCTGGGTGCTCGGCGTGTCCATCGCGGGGCTGCTCGCGGTGCTCGCCTACCTGTTCACCGAGGGCGGCGACTCGGGCTGGGGCGAGCCGGGGGACGAGCTGAGCGCGGACGAGCCCGAGCCGCGCATGTACGACGGCGAGTCCACCATCGGCGCGCAGGGCGCCCAGCCGCCGCCCCTCCCGGGCGAGCCGTCCCCGGCCCCGGTGGCCGAGGTCGATCCGCGCGAGCTGGCCGCGCTCCTCTTCGACGGAGGCTGGGGGCCGCCCGAGGCCGGCCTCGCCCAGCTGAACGAGGACCCGTACGTGGCCGAAGTGGAGGAGCCCGCAGCGGAGCCCGAGCCGCGCGCGCCCACCCCGCCCGAGCGCATCGCGCCCACCGCGCCCCAGACCGCGCACCGCCGCGCCGTGTTCTGGCGCGACATGCTCAGCGAGCGGATCACCACCCTGCGCCGTCAGGCCGAGGAGGCGGCGGAGCAGGGGGACGACGCCCTCGCCGCGCGCCTCCGCCGCATGGTCGGCCGGCTCGAGGCGCAGCGCCCCGCCCTCGACCGGCGCGTGGGCGAGCTCGAGCACGCCGCCGCGAACGCGCCGCCGCTCGAGGAGTGAACGCGGTCAACATTGTCGCGGCGGCCGCGTCCGGGTAGCGTGCTCGGATGGCTTCGACGCGACTCCCCGCCCTGATGCTGTGCTTCGTCCTGGGCGGCGCGGCATGCGGCGAGGCCCACGCGCCCGTCGACGCGAGGCCCGATCCCCTCGACGCGGGCCCGACGATCGACGACGCGGGCGCGCCGCCGCGCCTCGACGCCGCGGTGATCATGGACGCCTCCATGCCTCTCGACGGCGGGCCCCCCGAGGCGGACGCGGGCCCCTCCACGCCGGACGAGGTCGAGCGGACCTTCCGGGTGATGCACTGGAACATCGCCGGCGGGAAAGAGAACGACTGCGCCACCGGCGGCATCACCCGCGCGGTGCGCCGCTTCGTGCGCGAGCGGGACATCGACTTCGTGGGGCTGAACGAGGTCTGCCCCGCGCAGTACGCCGCGATCCGCGACGCGCTGCGCGCGCAGTGGGGCCTCGACCCGGACGCGCGCTTCGCGGCCTTCGTGGGCGACGAGACGGGGCGCGTGGTCGGGAACGCGATCTACGCCCGCCTCCCGATCACCGGCGTCACGCGGCACGCGGTGGGCGAGGATCGCTACGGGATCCGGAACCTCCTCTGCGCCCGCGTGGCCACGCTGCCTCACCTCCGCTTCTGCAGCACGCACCTGACGCCCGGGGACACCGCCGCGGCTCGGCAGCTCGGCCGGGTGATGGACCGCGTCGAGGGCTGGTGGGCCGACCGCCGCGACACCGTGATCCTCTCCGGCGACCTCAACCTCCAGGCGGATCACCCGGCCCTCGACGCGGTGTACGCGTCGGCGGTGGACACCCGGAACAACCGGAACAACCGCGGCCGCTACCGCGAGGTCGACGACGACGATCCCGCCCACTGCCGCGGCTTCGGCGAGCGCACGCTGCCGGGCACCCGCGGCGGCCCCTGCCGCGAGGGCGGGAAGATCGACTTCATCTTCGTGCGCCAGAACCGCATCGTGAGCGGCAACTACGACGGCGACACCCTGAACATCCCGGCCGACTGCACCGGCGTCTGCTCCGACCACCGCCCCGTCATCGGCCGCGTCCGCCTCCGCATCCAGCGCTGATCCGATGCAGAGGGCAGGTCTATCGTTCGGGACGGCATTATCGATTGGTCAAAGGCGAGGACCGCCGCTACGTCTTTGACATGCTGGGAGTCGCGCGCCTGCTGCTCGCGCTCGCCCTGGTCTCGGGCTGCAGTCGGGACGACGCGGACCGTCTCGAGGGCGACGACGCGCGCATGGATCGCACGTCGGTGCACGTCCACGTGGCCCTCCGGGCGGCGCTCGACGGTCCGGACCGCGAGCGCTGGGCCCGGCGGCTGGCCGCGGCGGCGGAGAACGAAGCCGTCGCGGACGCGCTCGCCATCGAGCTCTACGCCCAGCGCGAGCTCGGAGCCGAGCGGCTGCGAGAGGGCTTCCGGCCGCGGCGCGCGCTCTCTGCCGCGCTCGCGCCGGACGCGGCGCTCGACCCGGCCACCGATCAGGCGGCGTACTTCGTGGCGCTGGTCGACGAGACGGTCGCGGCCGAGCAGCGGGTCTCGAAGCAGATCCTCGTGTACGAGGCCACGCGGCTGCGACCGCAGGAGGTCGACGCGCCGCTCGTCCGGCGGCTCGCGAGCGCGCTCTCACGGCTCGTCTACGCGCGCAGCGGTCGCTGCGGCGGCGAGGCGTCGTCGCCCCCCGAGCCGCCGACCGAGGCCGAGGTCTCGCGGGCGCTCGCGCGGTGGGCCCAGTCCTCCGACGTCGAGCTCGAGATCGAGCCGGCGCGCTTGCAGCGCGACTTCGTGCACGTCGAGCGCCTGCTCCACGGCGGCGCGCGGGCCTGCTGCGACATCCGGGCGGGCCGGGACCGGGAGGCGGCGCGTGACATCGAGGCCTGGCTCCCCGACGCGGAGGCGCTCTCCGTGCACCCGTCCCGCGTCGCGCTGCTGCGCGGCTGGATCGCGCTGGTCGATGACGACCTCGAAGGCGCCCGCGCGCAGCTCGAGGCGATGCGCGAGGCGGGGCCGCTCGCCGAGGACGCGCACCTCTATGCGCTGCTCCGCGACGCGGTCGCGTCCGGGGACGGCCCCGCGCTCGAGGACGCCCACTCGCGCATGGTCGACCGGAACTGGCTCAGCCGCCTCGCGCTGGTCGCCTCGCACGACGCGTTCGTCGAGGACGGCCTCATCGCGGCGCTCCGTGCCTCCCCCGAGACCGCCGCGCTCGGCACCCTGGCCCGCGGCGAGGCCGAGGTGCTCCGAGCGGCCCGCCGCCGCCACCCGCTCTTCGACCAGGCGCACCAGGGCGACCAGGGCCCGCTCGATCGCCTCTCGTCGCTCTTCGAATGATCGCTCACTCGTCGACGTGCGGCATCAGCCAGGGGAGCTGGGCGACGAAGACCTGGCGGCTGGGGTTGTTGCCGAGGCCGCGACCCGCGTCGAAGATCAGGTGCTCGATCGAGCGGATCGGCCAGGCCCAGGGGCCCTCGGGCATCAGGTCCGGGCTGAAGGCGTCGCGGAAGCTGGTCGGCGCGCGCGGTGCCCACTCGAAGTAGCGGGCGCGCACGTCCCCGTCGGCGAAGAGAACGGCGTAGTCGCGGGCGATCGCGGCTCGGTGCTCGCCCGTGCCTTCGATCGACTCGAGGTAGGCGCGCACGAACGCGAGCGCCTCGTCGTCGTGTGCGGCCCAGGCGCGTAGGCGCGTGCGCACCTCGGGGGCCCCGTTCGTCTGCACGTCGTGCAGCAGCAGCCCCATGCCGCTGTCGTACGCGAGGCGGCCGAACCCGACCCCCGGCGTGACGTCCCCGGAGAGCGCGCGCGCGACGAGGTCCGGGTCGCCGAGCGCCTCCGCCATGTAGAGGACGGAGTAGCGCCCGTGGCTCTCGATCCGGGCGTGCTCGAGGATCCACTCGGCGTAGAGCCGCAGCGCGTCGAGGTCGCGCCCGTCGCCGGTCGAGAAGTAGTGATGCGTCGTGGCGATGGTCGGGATGCCGTAGCCGGCGAGATAGCCGCCCCAGTGCTGCTGATCGTGTCGATGCCCACCGCCGAGGCGCACGCCGCCGTCGTTGTCGCCGGGGCGCTCGCCGTCGTCCGGGGCGTCCCAGTGCACGCAGTCGACGTCCCGGTGATGCCGGAGCCAGACGTCGGCCTCGCGGAAGTAGGCGTCGCGCCCGGTGCGCAGGTACTCGACCATCAGCGCCGGGCCCAGCCGATACGCCTCCTGCATCCAGCCCGCGTAGCCCCAGTTCGAGTAGACGCCCCAGTTGGGCGAGACGTCGAGCTCCCAGTGGCTCGACTCGTACTCGATGAGGTGGTCGCCGTGATCGAGCCAGCCGTGCCAGCCGAACTCCTGGGCCGAGCGCAGCGGCCACGCGAGGGTCAGCTCGAGGTAGCGCTCGGCGCGCGCGTGGGTCTCGTCGCGCGCGTGCATCGGCCCGAGCACGCCGGTCGCCACGTTGTGGGCGGCGCTCACGAAGGGGCGGAGCGGCGCGTCGGAGCCCCGCGCGACGTCGTCGACCGCGGCGCTCGCGTGATCGCCGGGGTGGAAGTAGAGCCACACGTCCGTCGTCTTTGCGAGGCCGACCGCCGACCCGACCGGGTCGAACTCCCGTCGCGCCGCCCGCCCGAGCTCGCTCGCGGCCCCGCGCGCCTCCGGGTAGCGCCGCCGCAGATCGAGCGCGCGGTCGCCGTCGTCCGGCCACAGGTAGACGGTCATCGCGCCGTCCGCCCACGCCACCTCCTTCGGATGCTCTCGCCAGAAGTCGCGCACGCCGGCCGCGAGCCCGACGGTGCCGCTCACGTCCAGCCAGCCGCTCGCCCCGAACCCCTCGTGCAGGACCTCGCCGTCGACCCGGACGCGGTAGGGGACCCGCGTGTCCCGGTCGAGCGGGACGTCGTGGTAGTAGCGGTCGGCGCCGATCGACGAGACCCCGACGCGACCGCCCAGCGCGCCCTGGTGCACGTCGCTCGGACCCTTCGTCCGGGGCACGTAGGGCGGCTCGCCGTCCACGAACGTGACTGGCTCTCCCTCCCGCTCGAACGCCCCTCCGACCGCCCAGCGCGACGCGCCGCGCGTCGGCATGGTGATCCCCATCCTCCGCACGAAGTCGCGCTCGGGGTCACCGGTCATGATCCAGGTGTGCGAGAGTCGGATACGGCTGCTGCCGTGATGGAGGTGCAGGTAGACCGTGTAGCGCCCGAAGTCGCGCCCGGCCTCGCTCCGGTGCCAGCCCTCGACTCGGAGGACGGTGTGGGTCGCGCCGCGCCGGAACACGGTCACCTCGCGCGCCCCGGCGGAGGCGAGGTAGCGCGTCGACGTCTCGGCGCGTGACTCGCGGAGCCAGTTGCCGCCCTCCATGCCGAAGCTGCGAACGTCGGGGTGGTCGCGGACGCCCTCGTCGCGCGGTCCTGGCGGCGTGTCGTCGAGATCGATGAACAGCTCGGTCGGGGCGGGCGCTGCGAGCTCGTCGTCGTCGAACGCGCCGTCGCCGTTCGCGTCGAGCCACACGCGCCCGAGGAGCCCGCCGCGGCCGCGCGGGATCTCGGCCCGCAGGGCCCCGGTGTCGACCACGAAGGCGTCGTCGCGCTCCTCGAGCTCGATCCCCTCGGGCGGGACGTGGCCGGCGACGGAGCAGAGGGTGAAGCGGGCGGTGGCGCCGGCCGGCACGTCGGCCATGAAGTCCAGCAGCAGCCACTTCACGCTGCCGTCGTTCCAGCGCCCGAGGACCACCGGCCGCTGGAAGCTCCTCACCGGCCGAGCCTCGTCGTCCAGGAGGGCCAGGCCGTCGAGCGCCGCGTCGGTCAGCGCGCCGCGAGCCAGCGGGATGCCACCGGAGACCGGCGCCCATCGCCGCTCGGCCTGGGCGGGCTCGGTCACGTGGATCGGGAGGCGCAGCCCCTCCTCCTCGCAACGCGCGGGCGGAGGCGGGGGGCCGGCGTCGACGCGCGGGACGATCATCCGGCCGTCGGGCGTCGGCCCCGCGTCGTCGGAGGGCTCCGGGCTGGCCCCGGGGTCGCAGCCCGCGCAGACCGTGAGGATGAGGAGGGCGGCGCGAAGGTGGGAGGCCATGCGAGCAGTCTCCGGTCGCGGCCTCTCGAACACGACGGACCTCGACGGACTCCGCCTCACCGGATGGCGCGCGGCGCTCCTACCGCCCGGTCGTCGGCGTCGTGAACGTGGATCCAGGCCCCCTCGAACGTCTCCATGTCGCGGTTGCCGTGCAGTCGCACCTCGAGCTCGGTGTCGGTCCAGCGCAGCGGTATCGCCATCACGAGGTTCGTGCACGAGGCGTAGTCCTCCGCATCGCCCAGCTCGACCCGCGCCGCGGCGCCGGGGCCGGCGGCGAAGTAGACGTCGTCGTAGTGCGGACGGACCGCCCCGTCGCCGCCCGTTCGGATCCACCCGGGGACGTTCAGGCGGTCGAAGCGTTCGGTGCCTCCCTGGTACATCGGGCGATCGTCGAGCTCGCGCCGGTGATGGCCGAGCGCGGAGACCGCCTGGAAGAACCCCTCGCCGTCGTCCACGCTGGGCTCCGCGCCCGGGCGGCCGCGGACCGTGATCCGGGTCCACGTCGACCAGCCGAACCAGTCGTTCGACAGCCAGCTCCAGTTGCCGTCGTTCCCCCCGATCGCGAACGCCCCGCGCCCCGTGTGGGTCGGGAGGCACTGATCGTAGCGGCCGTCGTGCCCGTAGCCGTCGCTGCCGTCGAAGACCCAGGTGAACTTCCAGGAGCTGTCCATGCTGAAGCCGCTCGGGAGGTGGTCCCGCCCGGGGAATCGACTGCCCTCGGGCAGCGCGACCCAGAACGAGAGGAACAGCTCGTCGCGCGGCTCGAACCGGAGGCGGAGCTGGCGCATCGCTCCCGATTCGCCGTCGTAGGCGAGCATCGCGGTGGAGCCCGAGCGTGCCGTCTCTTCGCTGAAGAGCGCGGGATTGCCGCCCGCGCCCGACCACAGGCCGACGTCGGGGCTCTCGAGCGGGATCTCGTTCCCGGGCGTCCCTTCGAAGCGGTCGAAGACCAGCACCTCGGGGCCGAGATCTCCGAAGCCGTGCTCTCCATCCCAGGCGATGGTGACCACCTCTCCGTCAGCCAGCGTCCCGGTCACCCCATCGGCGCGTGAGCCGGCCGCAGCGGCGTCGCCGGCGTCGGGCGGGGTGCCTGCGTCCTCGCCGCTCGCGTCCGGGGCGCCGCTCGCGGCGTCTTCGCCGCCGTCACGAGTAGCGGGCGCCGCGTCCCGGGAGAGAGCGGGCGGGCTCTCGCACGCGAGGAGACAGAGGGCGAGCGTGAAGAGGAAGCGGGGCATGGGGGGAGGCTCCCACGCCGCAAGCTCCGAGACCGCTGTCGCGCGCTTACCCCGACGGACCGCTCAGAAGCGCAGCCGGGCCCGGCGGAAGTGGACGGTGGCGTGGTGGGGGAAGTTCGCGCCGAGGCGGAGATAGGTCAGCGCCTCGACGCCCTCGAGGTCGGCCGCCTCGTGCGGCGCGTCCTCCGTGGGCGAGAGGTGATCGACCAGCACGCGGAGCGGGATCTCGTGTACGTGCTCGACACCGTCGGCGCGCAGGCGAGCGCCCCCTCTCGAGCGCTCCTCCCAGTCGACGTCGGTCCCGCTCTCGTCGCGCAGGCGCGTCTCGAGCTCCACGTAGCCCAGGTCGAAGTCGCCGCCGAGGGTGGCGACGATCTCCAGGTATGCGGTCTCGTAGCGTCCGGGGCTGAGGGGCGCGGTCGCGACGTCCATCGACTGCCAGCGGAAGCTCTGCCAGCACCGCGCGGTCGCCTCGGGGTGCTCCTCCGGCTCGCAGAGCCAGCGGTCCGCTTCCTCGGGAGGCCAGAAGTCGCTGCACGGCACCACGTCGTCCCGGCACTGGCCCCGGGCCGCGGGCGGCGGCGGGCACGACACCTCGTATCGGTAGCCTCCGTCGTGCGGGTAGCATTCGGCCGGCGGGTAGGTGAGGACGGAGTCGGGCGCGCGCGTCTCGTCGAAGATCACGATCGAGTCCCGTGGCGCGGGCTGCGTGCGCGCGAACGCCACCCCGCTCACGGCGGAGGCGCGCCGCTCTCCGACCAGCTCCCGGTCGTGGGTCACGAGCGCGGCCGCGTAGCGCGTGTCGGCGTCGAGGCCGAGCGTGGCCACCTCGCGGACCGGGTGCACGCCCCCGGTGCTGTCCAGCAGGGTGGCGGCCCCGAGCTCCTCGTACTCGTCGCGGCCGATCACCCGCACGCCGTCCGACGGATCGCAGGGGAGATCCATCGCTCTGCGACACGCGCAGCGCTCGACCGCGAAGGCGTTCTCCGGCGCCTCGCCGATCACCACCTCGACCTCCTCGAGCGCGGCCGGGTTGGCGCCCTCCGCGAGCTCCCACGTCCAGTGCACCACGTGGGGCGTCTCCCACTCCGCGGCGAAGCTCGTGACCGGATAGGTGCCCCCTCCGCCGCAGCTGCCTTCGGGTAGACAGGTGCCGCCGATGCACATCCAGCCCTCGGCGTCGCACGGGCACGCCTTGCCCTCCGGAGAGACGGGATCCACTGCGCAGCCGAGCGCCGGGAGAAGAAGGAAAAGCATCACTGCGCCTCGACTCATCGCGAAGAGCATAGCGGGCCTGCTGTATCGAAGCGTCTGACGCGCGCTTACCGACGCCGACACCTGATAGAATCGGGCGTGGCCGAAGGGCGAGCGGTACCCCGGCGCTGGCGGTTGTCGAATCCGCCGGCGGCCTTCACGGGGCGAGGGCGGGAGGTCGAGTGGCTGCGCCTCACGCTCACGCGGGCGCCGCTGGCGGTCCTCTCGGGGCCGCCTGGCGTCGGGAAGACCGCGCTCCTCCGCGGGACCTTCGCGTCCCTCCGAGACCAGGCGGTGGTCGTGAGTCAGTCCCACGAGGCGCCGCCGGAGCAGGCGTTCGTGGAGGTGATGCGTGCGCTGGCCGAGGTGCTCGGCCGGAAGATCGACCTGGCCGTCCTGCAGTCCGACCTCGAGCGCACGATCGACGTGACCCTGGAGCTGCTCGCTGCGCACGGGGGGCTGGTCGTCGTCGACGGCCTGGCGCTGCGCGAGGAGCGCGCGATCCGCTGGGTCGGCGAGCTCGCCGCGCACGCCGAGCCAGGCTCGCAGCTCCTGGTCGTGTCGCGAGCGCCGCCTCCGGCGGGGCTGGCCGCGGGGCAGCACCTCGCCCTCGGCCCGATGGCGCAGGCTCCGCTTCGCGAGCTCGCCGCCACCTGGGCGCCGCAGCTCGGGGCAGACGCGCATCTCCGCGCGTGCCGGATCGCGCACGGCAACCCGGGGGCGCTCCTCGTCGCGCTCCACGGCGGAGCGGGGCCGGCGGCGGCGATCGACGACGGCGACCGCCGGCTTCTCCGGATGCTCGCCGTCGCGGGGCCGCTCCCTCCGCCGCTCGTCGACGCGCTGGGATCGGCCGACGCGCGGGAGCGGCTCCTGGGTGCCGGGTTGCTGCGCTCGGTCGGCGACGCGATCGAGCCCTGGGATCGAGTGGCCGCCGGACGCGCCAGCGCCGCCGACCTCGAGCGAGGCGCGCTCGCGCTGGTGCTCGCCGGTGGGGTGGACGGGGCCCTCGCGGCGATCGCGATGCTCGCCGCGGCGGGCGCGTCCGATCGGGTCCTCGCCCTGCTGGAGGAGCGGGGAGCGGCGCTGCTGGCGAACGGCTACGCTGCGCGGCTCTGGGCCGGTCTCGGCGAGGCGGGGAGCCCCGAGCTCGAGGGCTGGCAGCTCCGCTGCGCCGCCCAGCTCGGCAACCCCACCGTGCTCGCGCTCGCGCACGAGCCCGGCCGCGACACGCCCGAGGATCGCCTCGCGTGGGCCGGGACGTTGCTGGCGCGCGGGAAGCCCGACGCGGCGATCGCGCACGTCTCCGGGCTGACGGACGCGCCCGGCCGACTCGGGGCGCTCGCCGCGTTGATCGCCGCGGAGGCGCACGCCCGCGCGGGAGATCCGGGCGCCGCCTGCGCGACGCTCGACACCGCCGGCCCGGGCGGCGACGAGTCGCTCGACGCCGAGCTGGCCCTCGCGCGGGCGCGCTGGGCCCACGAAGACGGGCAGCCGGATGCGCCGCCGGTGGCGCCGTGGGCCAAGGTCCTCGGTCGTCTCGATGCGCGCGAGGAGGCCTGGCGTCTGCTGGCCGAGGCCGCGGAGCGGAGGGGTGAGCTCGACCTCGCGCTCGAGGCGGTCGACGCGATGGAGTCTCGTCCGCGCGGCGCCCGCCCCGAGCTGCTCGCGTCGCGCCTGGCGCTGATGGTGCGCGCCCGCGTGGCCGTCGAACGGGGAGAGCCAGAGCTCGCCCTCGGCTTGCTCGAGGTGGTGAGGCCCTACGCGCGTGAGCCCTCGGCGCTCGCGGGGCCCGTGGCCGCCTGCGAGCTCGCCGCGCGTCTCGTGCAGGGCACGCTCGCGGGGTTCGAGGAGCAGCTCGCCCTGGCTCGTCGTCGCTCGACGGACGCGCTCACCGTGCGCGCGCTCGAGTCCACCGCCACGAGCTGGGCGCGCGCTCACGGCACGGAGCCGCCGCAGACGGACGCGGTGTGCTTCGAAGGTCGACTCTGGCGCGCGCGGTGGAGTCGACCGGGTGCCGCCGTGCGGCGAGGCCCCGATCGCCGCACGGAGGTGTACGACGCCCTCGTGGAAGCGAGCGCCGCGCTCGCCCAGGGAAGGGCCCTCGACGCACGCGCCGCCGCGCAACGAGCCCGGGTCGGCGCCGATCGCTGGGGCCTCCGCGGGCTCGCCCTCCACGCCGCGTCCATCGAGTGCGAGGCGCTCGCGAGCGCGGCGGAGCCGACCGCCCTCCGGGCCACGGTGGAGGATCTGCGGGAGCTCGCCGCGGCGTCCGGATCCGCGCGCTTCGACGCCGTCGCGCGGTTCTTCCGCGCGGTCGCCGGCGGACGGGTGGATCCCGCGGCGGCCGAGGTCCTCGCCGCCCAGCCCGAGGTCTCGCCCACCGTGGCGCGATGGTGTCGCGTCATCCTGGGCGGTGACGCGCCCCTCGACCACGCCGATCGCGCGCTGCTCGAGGCGCTCCGGGCCTCCGGCGCCCTCGGGACGGTGACGCGGGTCGACGACGGCGCGCCCAGCGCGGGGGCGTGGGGCGTCGACGTCGCCGAGCGCGCGGTGTGGCGCCCGAGCGGCGAGCGCGTCTCTCTCGCGGGCCGCCCGACCCAGTGGAAGATCCTGGAGGTGCTGGCCTCGAGACCGGGCCTGCAGGCGGACAAGGAGTCTCTCGTATGTGCGGTGTGGGGCGTGGAGGAGTACCACCCCGGAAAGCACGACGGCCGCCTCTACGTGGCCATTCGCAAGCTGCGATCCGTGCTCGAGGACGACCCGTCGGCGCCGACCCGGCTGGTGACCGTCGAGGATGGCTACGCGCTCGGCGCCCCGGTCCGCGTGGCGCGGTGATCAGGGGAACAGCTCGAAGCCGGGAGTCGCGGGCTCGGCGCCTTCGGTCGGGCCCGCCGGCGGCGACGGCCGGCGTCGGCGCGGGGCACGCCTTGGCGTCGTCTGCGGTCGCGCGAGGATCAGCTGGACGTCGCGATCGCGATCCAGGACCAGCTCCTGCTCGTGCGCGAGCGCGCCCTGGCTGACGCGGAGGTGGGTCTGGGTCTCGCTCCGCGGGAGCTCGAGCGTGAGCGGGGTGCGCCCGCGCTCCACGCCGTCGAGCTCGACGGCCGCGCCGCTCGGCTCGCTGTCGATGCGGAGGGTGACGCGCTCGGGAGGCGCGGGCGGGGCCGCCTCCGGCGAGGGAGCGACGACCGGCGCGGGGGGCGCGGCCGCGGGAGGGGCGGCGGAGACCGGCTCGGTGCCCTGCGTGGCCCACAGCGCCGCGGCGGCCGCCGCGATCGTGATCGCCGCCGCCGCCACCCAGCGCGCGCCGCCCCGCGAAGGCCGAGACGCTTCGACCGCGGCGGTCGGCGGGGGCGCCGCCACCGAAGGGAGCTCCACCTCCACGTCGATCTCGGCCGCGGGGATGGCGGTGACGTCGGAGCCTGCCCGCACCCGACGGAGCAGCTCCTCCTTCTCCCGGATGCGGTCCGCGAACAGGCGCCGCATGAGCGCGCCCAGCGCCTCGCCCGGTAACGCGGGGCGGTCCGCGCCTCCCGCCTCCGCGAGCGCGCGCCGCATGGAAGCCGCGTCGGAGAACCGCTCGGCGCGCGGGCGCGCCAGCGCCTCGAGGAGGACCGCCTCGAGCGCCTCGCCGAGCTCGGGGCGCAGCGTCGTCGGCGCCGGAATGGGGTCCTCGGTCACTGCGCGCAGCGTCTGCAGCTGGGCCTGGCGCTGGAAGAGGCGCCGCCCGGTGGCCGCCTCGAACAGCACCGCGCCGAGCGCGAACAGATCGCTGCGTCGATCCGGCGGCTCTCCGAGGCACTGCTCCGGCGACATGTAGGCGAACTTGCCCTTGAGCACCCCGGCCTCGGTCTGCGTGATCCGGTCCGCCGCCTTGGCGATGCCGAAGTCGAGGATCTTCACCGCGCCGTCGTAGCTGATGAAGATGTTCTGCGGAGAGATGTCGCGGTGCACGAGGCCCACCGGTCGGCCGTCCGCGTCGCGCAGCTCGTGGGCCGCGTGGAGACCCGCGCAGGCCTCGGCGCCGATGTGCGCCACGAGCGACGGATCGAGCGACTCCCCGAAGAGCCGGAGGCGACGCAGGAGGCCGGAGAGGCTCTCCCCCTGCAGGTACTCCATGACGAGGTAGAGGTCGCCCCCCGTCTCGCCGAGTTCGTGCACCTGCACCACGTTCGGGTGGTGGATGGCGGCGGCGATGCGCGCCTCGTCGAGGAACATCTCGGTGAACGCGCGCTCCTGCGCCAGGTTCGGGAGGATGCGCTTGATGACCACGACCCGCTCGAACCCGCTCGGCCCGAGCAGGCGCCCGAGGAGGATCTGCGCCATGCCGCCGAGCGCGAGCTGACCGACGATCTCGTAGCGGCCGATCGTGGCCGGGCGCGCGATGACGTCGAGATCCTCCATCCTCGGGGGCAGCTTAGCAGCGTGGACCGCGTGGAGGCGCAGCTGCTACGGTGGCTCCGTGCCGGAGGGTTGGGTGCACACGGGGTGGCTGGCGGGGCTCGTCGCGCTCGGCCTGGGCTTCGCGGGGACAGCCCAAGCCCAGGAAGAGCGGTCCGAGGCCGAGGCCCGGGCGGAGGCGCTCGAGCTCCACGCCCAGAGCCGGGAGCGCTACGAGCGAGGCGACTACGAGGCCAGCGTCGCCCTGCTCCAGCGCGCCTACGAGGTCTTTCCGGAGCCCAACGTGCTCTACAACCTCGCGCGCGCTCACGGGCAGATGGGCGCCTACGCGGAGGCCATCGAAGCCTACGAGCGGTTCCTGAGCGAGGTCCCGGACACGCCTCTCCGAGCCGTGATCGAGGAGCGCGTCGTCAACCTGCGCGCGCTCCTCGCCGAGCAGGAGGCGGCCGCCGCGCGGCGCGAGGCGGAGCGTCGGGAGCTCGTCGCGCGCGCCCGGCGGGAGGCCCAGCGGGAGGCCCAGCGGGGGCCCGACGTCGCGCCCTGGATCCTCTTCGGCTCCGGGCTCGGCGTGGTCGCCGTCGGCGCGGTGTTCGGTGGGCTCTCGATCGCGGCCCGCGATCAGGCCGAGGCCGACCCGACCTTCGTCGGGGCGCGGGCCGCCTCACACGACGCGGTGACCTTCGGCTGGGTGGCCAACGGCGCGTTCCTCGTCGGTGGCGTGACGGCGCTCGTCGCGGCCGTCTGGGGGGTGGCGGACGTCGTCGCGGTCGAAGGCGGTGGATCCGAGGACGCCAGCGCCCTGCGGCTCGACGCGCGTGGGATCGGCGCTGCGTTCTGACCCGGTAAGGGCGCGAAAGGATCGGTCGGTGGGTCCCGCGCGTCCGGCGGTGCACGCTGGATTCATGCATCGGGCTCTCCTCCTCATCCTCGCTCTCACCGCGTGCTCTCCCAGCGATCCCCCGGCCGCTCCGGACGCATCGCGCCCGGTACTCGACGCCAGCGAAGCCGCCGACGCGGCAGCGTCGATGGACGCCGGCGAGCGGACCCGGGACGCCGGCCTCGACGCCGGCTCGCTGGACTGCGACCCCACCGAAGGGCCGCAGGTCGTCGCCGTCGCGGGTCCGCTCGAGCATGGCGCGCGCCTGGTCGTCACCGGCTGCGGCTTCGGGGACCGCGACGCGCCTGGACCTCGACTGTACGATCGCGTCGACGACCAGCCCGCCTACGCCGGCGCGGCGGTCGGCGACCTCGTGCCGGTCGGAGACGACGCCCCCTGGTCGCGGCGCAGCGACAACTGGGCCACCACGCCCAGGCTCGCCGACGACCGACCGCGCGGTCACCGCGCGCGCTTCTACCGGGTGGCGGGCGGGGGCAACGGCGGCGACGGTTACCTCGGCTGGCCCCGGGCCCTCGGCGGCACCCGGCCGCCCCCCGACCAGCTCCGCCTCTACGTCAGCTGGTGGTACCGACCGTCGATGGATCCTGGCGGTGGCGATCCGGAGGGCGCCAACAAGTTCATCCGGGTGTGGGACAACGACGGCGCGGAGCGCACGTACGTCAGCTGGACGCACATGCACATCGGCTACAGCGGCGGCGAGCGCACCGGCTGGCGAAGCTGGACTCGCGACGGTCGGATCGGAGAGTGGAACCGCATGGAGATCCTCGTGGACGCCGAGGCCGGCACCGTCCGGCACTACGTCAACGGCGTCTACCAGCGCGTGAGCCACAGCGCGGTCGGCGACTTCGACATCGACGACTTCGAGAAGGACCCCGCGTTCGCGGAGCTCGGCCTGAACGTCGCGGTGCTCGGCTTCGACCATGGGCTGACCAGCTACCCCGACATGGTCACCGACTTCGGCGAGATCTGGGCACACACGAGCCCCGCGCGGTTGGAGATCGGTGACGCGCCCACCTGGTCGGAGACGCGCCACCGTGAGATCCAGCTGCCCACGTCGTGGGAGGACGGCGCGATCGCGGTCGAGCTGGACGAAGGCACGTTCGACACCCTCGGCGGCCGCTACCTCTACGTGGTCGACGACCGAGGGCGCGTCAACGAGCGCGGTTTCCCGCTGGAGTCCCGATGACCCGCGCGCTGCTCACGATGGTGCTGGTCGTGGCGTGCGACGGCCCGACCGGCGTCGATGCGGGAAGCCTCCTCGATGCGGCTCCCCTCGAGGACGCGACGACCACCGTCGATGCCGGAGGGCGAGATGCGGGGCCCGCGCAACTGGACGCGGCGGTCGGAGAAGACGCGGGCGCCGGGGCACCGATCGAGGGGCGGCTGGCGGACGGCGAGGAGATCGTCGTGCGCGGCGCCGGGTTTCCGGAGCGCGAGCACGCCCGCCCGCTGATCTGGGCCGACTTCGAGGAGGGCACCGATCCGACCCCGCTCGGGCGGCTGACACGCTGGGACGACTTCGGCGGTGAGCTCACCGACGCGGTCGTGGCGCCGAGCTCCAGCCACGCGGTGCGCTACGACCACGGGGCGGGCAGTGGAGCGGCGGGGGGACGCGTGCGCTTCGACTCCGAGCGGCTCTACGTGTTCGCCAAGCGGTACCACGACTTCGACATCACCGAGTCCGCCGCCTGGGGACCTCGGGGGTTCAACCACAAGACGATCCGCCTCTGGAACCGCTGCGGGGCAGCCTGCGACTACCGGCAGAACAACCTCTACTTCGGCTATCAGGGAATGGAGGGCGGCAACCCTCGAGTGGTCGCCGAGTACACGAACGCGGGCACGCTCTGGGGGGGGCCTCCCCCTCAGCCTCGTCGGTGGATGCAGGAGGAGTGGCTCTACCGCAGCAGTCGCGTCGACGCGGAGGACGGCGTCTTCGACTACGTGCTCGACGGCGTGGCCCAGTGGGAGCATCGGTTTCGCAACCGGACGCCGGACTACCCGGGGCGCTACGACTACCTGGTCTTCGACCAGGTGAGCAACGGCACCGGCCCGGGCAGTCATTTCAGCTACCACGACGACGTCTACGTCGACACCACGTGGACGCGCGCGATGATCACGGACGCGCCCACGTTGGCCGAGAGCCGCATTCGCGAAATCCAGATCCCGATCGCGTGGAGCGCGACCGAGATTCGTCTCCGCGTGCGTCGCGGCGCGCACCCCTCGTTCGAGGGGCGCTACCTGCTCGTCATCGGTGAGGACGGCGGCGAGCAAGCCTTCCCGCTCTGAGGAGGGAACCGGCCGCAGGGAGATCAGTCGAAGTCGAGGTGGGCGTAGCCGTCCATCTGGAGGTCGATGACCCGGGGGAAGGCGTTGGGAGTGACGAGGATCTCGGGGAGCAAGTCGTCGCGCTCCCAGCCTCGCTGCTCCATCGTGCTGGCGCAGATCTCGACGCGCACGCCGCGCTCGGCCAGCCGCTCGATGAGCGTCGCGTTGGGGTTCCGGGTCTGCGTCGGGTCGGCGCGACGGTCGTAGGCAGCGAACGCCGCGTCGTTCAGGAGGTGGTAGGCGGCGTCCCCATGGAACACGAGCACCAGGTGCTGGGCCTCCAGCGGCACGCCGAGGCGCTCGTAGGCCTGGGTGACCTTGTCCGCGTAGAACAGCGCCGCGCCGACGCCCTCGCGCCAGCGGTCACCCGAGACCTGGAAGACGGCGCGCGCGTCTTCGGTGTTTCGCAGCGCCACGTCGGTGGAGGGAGGGGGGAGCCCCGGCGTGGCGCACGCAGTCAGGACCACGAGGGGGAGGGCCGAGAGGAGCTTGGTCATGCCGAGGGTGTACGGTGGTTTTATGAATGGTCAAATGAATGTTTGACCGTGTGCCGGTCGCAGACCATGCTCTCGCCATGGAGGCGTATCTCTACCCGATGGCCCTCGCGGCGCTGTCGCTCCTCGTGCTCGGCCTCGAGGCGCTCTTCCCCTGGCGGCGCGAGCAGCGGCTCGTCGGGCGCTGGACCTACCTCTCCGACCTGGCCCACCTGATCTTCAATGGGCACTTCCTCGGCGTGATCCTCTTCGGCATCGCCACCACGTGGATCCTCCCGCGCGTCGACGCCGCCCTCGCCGCGCTCGGCTGGACCGAGGTGGTGCATCGGAGCTTCGCCGCCGACTGGCCGCTCTGGGTGCAGATCCCGGTCGCGCTCCTCGCCATCGACTTCGCGCAGTGGGGCGTGCACGTGATGCTGCATCGCGTCTCGTGGCTGTGGGAGCTGCACAAGACTCACCACTCCATCGTGGACGGCGAGATGAGCTGGATCGCGTCGTTCCGTTTCCAGTGGACGGAGGTCGTGGTCTACCGCGCGTGCCTCTACCTGCCGCTCGCCTTCCTCGGCTTCTCGGGCACCGCGGTGATGGCACACGCGATCATCGGGACCCTCATCGGGCACCTGAACCACGCCAACCTGAACCTGTCCTGGGGCCCGCTGCGCTACGTGCTCAACAGCCCGCGGATGCACATCTGGCATCACGACTACGAAGGCGACGCGAAGACGACCGTCAACTTCGGCATCATCTTCAGCATCTGGGACTGGGTCCTCGGCACGGCGAAGATGCCGGACGCGCCGCCGGCCAAGCTCGGCTTTCGCGGCGTGGAGAGCTTCCCTCGGGACTTCCTCTCGCAGACCGCCTGGCCGCTCTCGGCCTGGGCCCCCGCCCGCAAGGTCGCGCCCGCGCTCGGGCTCGGCGTGCTGGCGCTCGGGTTCTGGCTGCACGTCCCTCGGGGCCAGACCGGGTCGACGTCCAGGGCTCCCGCGTTCGAGGAGCGGCTGTTCGGGGAGCGCGCCGCCACCACCCAGCCGACGACCGGCGACCTGATCCATGCCGCGTCCCCGGAGGAGGCGGAGGCCGCGCTCGCGCACTTCGGTCGAGACGCGGAGCGCGCCGGCTACGCGCACCCCGAGTGGATGGTCTCGGTCTCCGAGCTCGCGGCCGCGCTGGGCGCGGACCGCCTCGTGGTGCTCGACGTCCGCCCGCCCGACCGCTTCGAGGCCGGCCACGTGCCCACCGCGCGTCGCCTGGGGCGCTCGGACTACTCGGCCTCCGCGCCCGTCCCCGGGATCTCGCGGCGCGCGTCGGAGCTCCAGACGATGCTCCGGCGGCGTGGGGTCGACGAGGGCGACGAGATCGTCGTGATGGGAGACGGCCCCGAGGCGCACCGGCTCTGGTGGACGCTGCGTCACGTGGCCGGCCTGGAGACGCGGGTGCTCGACGGCGGCGTGGTGCGCTGGACCGCCCTCGGCGGCGCCCTCGCCGCGGGGCCCGGACGCGACCCGCGCGAAGGCTCCGTGACCCTGCAGGACGCCGCTCCGACCACGCGCTGGGCGACGCTCCCGCAGGGCGCCGTGTTCCTGGACGCCCGCACTCCGGAGGAGCACGCCGGCGAGGTGCGGCACCGGGACGCGGCCCGCGCCGGACGGATCCCCGGGGCTCGCTCCTGGCCCTACGAGGAGATGCTCCGCTCGGAGGGCGATCCACGTCTGCGCCCGCCGGCGGAGATTCGCGCGCGCTTCGACGCGTCGATCCCGGGGGACGCGTCTCCGGTGGTGCTCTACTGCCAGAGCGGGACGCGCTCCTCCGTCTCGACGTTCGCGCTGCTCCAGGCGGGCGTCCCCGAGGCGCAGGTCGTGAACTACGACGGGAGCTGGGCCGAGTACAGCCGGAGCGATCGGCCGGTCGAGACGGGAGCGGCTCAGTGTCTCGCGTGCTGATCGCCGCGGCCACGCTGCTCGCGCTGAGCGCGTCGACGGCGCTCGCTCCGGCTCCCTCGGAGGGCCGGATCCGCGGCGCGTCGCTCGGCCTCTTCGCCGTCGATCGCGACTACGACTACGGCGTCATGGTGCGAGAGATCGCATCGCGCGGAGCCACCGACCTGCTCGTCGTCGTCGAGTGGACGCAGGCGCACCGCCTGTCGCACGACCCGGGGCCCGGCGCGCGCACCGCCTCGACCCGAGCGCTCCGCCGCACGATCCGGCAGGCTCGCGCGGACGGCCTGCGGGTGGGCGTCATGCCGATCCTCCGGCTCCCCGACACCGCGCCCGGGCGCTGGCGTGGGACCCTCGACCCCGTCGACCCCGCGGCGTGGATGCGCGCGTACGGGGATCACCTGGTCGCGCTCGCCGCCCTCGCCGAGGCCGAGGGCGTCGTCCGCCTCGTCGCCGGGAGCGAGCTGGTGTCGATGCAGCGCCACGAGGCGCGCTGGCTCGACCTCGTGGAGAGGGTGCGCGCCGCCTTCCACGGAGAGGTGGCCTACGCCGCCAACTGGGACGCGCTCGAGGTCCCCTTCGCGCACGCCCTCGACTCGCTCGGCGTGAGCGCCTACTTCCCGCTCGCGGCCGAGGGCGAGCGCGCGGGACTCTCGGTGATGACCCGCCGGTGGGAGCGACCGCTGCGTCGGCTCGACCGGCTGCGCCGCGACACCGGGCTGCCCGTCTTCCTCGCCGAGGTCGGCTATCCGGCGCACCCGGAGGCGGCGTCCGCGCCCTGGCGTCCCTCCGCCGCGGGACCGGCCGACGTCGAGCTCCAGGCCGATCTCTTCCGCGCCTTCTGCGCGGCGGCGGCCGAGGACCGGCGGGTCGCGGGCTACTACGTCTGGAACTGGTTCGGGTGGGGTGGGCCGAACGACCCGGGCTACAGTCCGCGCGGCAAGCCCGCGGCGGTGGTGCTCGAGACCTGCATGAGGAGGGCGGCGTGACCGGGGACGAGGCGCTCGAGATCAAGAACGCGGCCATCGCCGCGGTCGCGCAGGCGCTCTCCAGCCCGGTGCGGCTCCGGATCCTGGGCATCCTCGGGCAGGTCGAGCACTCGGTCGACGCGCTCGCCGAGAAGATTGGCCAGTCTCGCGCCAACACCAGCGCGCAGCTCAAGGTGCTGAGCGCGGCCGGCCTGCTCGCGAGCCGCAAGGAGGGGCGCCGCGTCTTCTATCGCCCGGCCTCGGCCCGGGTCCCGCAGCTCCTCGGGGCGCTGTCCGACGCGTCGGCCGAGCTGCACGCGGAGATGCGCGAGCTCGTGCACACCTACTTTCACCTGCCCGAGCGCCTCGACCGCAAGACGGTGCGCGAGCTGAAGCGCCGCGTCCGCGCTGGAGAGGTCGTGCTCGTCGATCTCCGCCCGGCGGAGGAGCACGCCGCCGGCCACCCTCGCGGCGCCGTTCACGTCCCGGCCGACGCGATCGACGCCTACCTCGCCGCCATCCCCGCCGACCGGGAGGTGCTCGCCTTCTGCCGCGGCCGCTTCTGCGTCGTCGCGGAGGAGGGAACGCGCCGCCTGCGTCGGGAGGGCCTGTCCGCGACGAACCTCGGGGCCAGCCCCGCGCAGCTGATCCGCCTCGGCTATCCCGCCGCCTGAGGGCTCGGGTAGGCTGCCGGCGTGCGACCGATCGGACGAGCGACCCTCGCGTCCCTGTGCGCGCTGGCCTGGGGCTGCGGCCCGGATGTCACCTCGCCGCGCGCGACGAGCCCGGTCGCCGCGGCCGCGCCGGCGGCAGAGGAGCCGCCGCCCAGCCTCGAGCCGCCGCCCCCGGGTCCGCCCGCCGCGGGAGTCTGGGCCGCCATCCGGCTCGGCGACGAGACGTGGGTCCTGCTCGAGGGCGCCGATCCGGCGGCCGGGGAGGGCGAGGCGTTGCCTGCGGCGGAGATCGACGAGGAGCCGCAGCCGATGATCTTCACCGTCGCGCCGCTCGAGGGCGCGCATCCGTCGGCGGTCACCGTGCTCGCGGCGGGCGAGGCGTCTTGCGTGGCTCGGCCCGAGCGCGCGGTCCGGCTCACCGCCCGCTGCCCCGCCTCGCCCGACGCGCCGCCGGACGAGCCGGCCTGGGTGGAGGCGTGGGCCGCGGTCCGCGTCGACTGCGCGCCGCGCGCGCATCGGGTCCTGGCGATCGAGGGCGCCCACCCGGACGCGCGCCTCGACCCGCTCTCCACCGCGGACGTACGGATCATCGAGCGCTCGGACGACATCGCGGAGCGCTGGCGCGTGTTCCAGGGCGACGCCGCGCGCGTAGACATCGAGGGCCCGACCTACCCCGAGGACGCCCACGTCGTGCGCGCCGCGGAGCTCGTCGCGGTGATCCCCCATGGCCACCACGGAAGCTTCCGGGTGATCACGCCGGTCGAGCGCTCCGGGGAGCTCCGCCGCGTCGGCTACCCCATGATCTCCTGCGCGCCGTACTGACGCGTCACTCGGTGAGCGGCGCGCCGGTCTTCTCGCGGACCTCTTCGAGGGCCACGCCCTCGGCCAGCTCCACCACGCGGAAGCCGTCCCCGGTGACGTCGAACACGCCGAGCTCGGTGATGACCCGGTCGACGCAGCCGAGCGCGGTGAGCGGGAAGTCGCAGCGCTCGAGGAGCTTGGGCTCGCCCTCCTTGGTCGTGTGTCGGGTGAGGACCAGGATGCGCTTGGCGCCGCTGGCGAGATCCATCGCGCCGCCGATGCCCATGGTCTTGCCGCCCGGGATGGACCAGTTGGCGAGGTCGCCGGTCATCGCGACCTGCATGGCGCCGAGCACCGCGAGGTCGACGTGGCCGCCGCGGATCATGGCGAAGCTGGTCGCCGAGTCGAAGATGCTGCCGCCCGGCACCACGGTCACCGTCTGCTTGCCGGCGTTGATGAGCTGCGGGTCCTCGTCGCCCTCGTAGGGGAAGGGGCCCATGCCCAGCAGGCCGTTCTCGCTGTGGAACCAGACCGAGCCGTCGTCGGGGAGGTAGTCGGCCACGAGCGTCGGCAGCCCGATGCCCAGGTTGACGATGCTGCCGGGCGCGATCTCCGCCGCCGCCCGCTTCGCCATGTCTTGCTTGCCCCAGCTCATCACGCGGTCTCCTTCTGGCGGACGGTGCGGTACTCGAAGGGATCCTCGTGCTCGGTCACCTCGACCACGCGGTGCACGAAGATGCCCGGGAGGTGCACGTCGTCCGGGTCGAGCGCGCCGAGCTCCACCAGCGCGTCGGCCTCGAGGATGGTGGTCTTCGCCGCGGTCGCCATGATGGGCGAGAAGTTGCGCGCGGTGCGCCAGAAGCGCGCGTTGCCGAAGGGGTCGGCCTGCTTGCAGCGGATGAGCGCGAAGTCGGCGTGGAGCGCCTCCTCGAGCACGTACTCGCGGTCCCCGAAGGTCCGGGTCTCCTTGCCCTCGGCGACGACGGTGCCCACGCCCGTCGGCGTGTAGAAGGCGGGGATGCCGGCGCCGGCGGCCCGCATGCGCTCGACGAAGGTGCCCTGCGGGATGACGTCGATGCGGATCTTGCCTTCGCGCATCGCGGCGTGGAGGTCCTCGTTGTTGCCGAGGTAGGTGCAGGTGATGCGCCCGACCACGCCGGCCCGGAGCCAGGCGGCGAGGCCCTTGCCCATGTTCCCGGCGTTGTTGCTGATCAGGTGGAGGTCCTTCACGCCCCGCTCCACCACGCCGGCGATCAGGGCCTCGGCGTTTCCGCACAGCCCGAAGCCGCCGACCATCACGCTCGCCCCGTCGAAGAGGGGCTCGAGCGCGTCCACCACGCTCGGCTTCACCTTGTTCAGGTGCCTTCCCGTCGTCATCGCCCCAGCTATAGCAGGCCCGCGCGCCGCCGCTTGCCCCCGAACGGGGCCCGCGGTACGAGCGCCCCATGGCCATCGACTCGAAGCACCTCGACACCCTCGCCATCCACGCCGGCCAGGAGCCCGACCCGGTCAGCGGCGCGGTGATGACCCCCATCGTGCTCGCCAGCACCTTCGCGCAGGAGGGCCCCGGCAAGCACAAGGGCTTCGAGTACGCCCGCACGGGCAACCCGACCCGGGCGACCCTGGAGCGCTGCCTCGCCGCCCTCGAGGGCGCGGCGCACGGCGTCTGCTTCGCCAGCGGCTGCGCGGCGATGACCACCCTGCTGCACACGCTCCGCCCGGGAGACCACATCGTCGCCAGCGACGACGTCTACGGCGGCAGCTTCCGCATCCTCGACAAGGTGATGAAGCCGATGGGCATCACCACCACCCAGGTCGACATGACCGACCCCGGCAAGGTCGAGGCGGCCATCACCGACGCGACCAAGATGGTCTGGGTCGAGACGCCCACCAACCCGATGCTCAAGCTCGTCGACATCGCCGCGGTGGCGAAGGTCGGCAAGGCCAAGGGCGCGGTCGTGGTCGTCGACAACACCTTCGCGACCCCGATGCTCCAGCGCCCGCTCTCCCTCGGCGCCGACGTGGTGCTCCACTCGACCACCAAGTACCTCAACGGCCACAGCGACGTGGTCGGCGGCGTGCTCGTCACCAGCGACGACGCGCTCGCCGAGCGGCTGCGCTTCCTGCAGAACTCGATCGGCGCGGTGCAGGGGCCCTTCGACAGCTACATGGTGCTCCGCGGTCTGAAGACCCTGCCGGTGCGCATGGAGCGGCACTGCAAGAGCGCGGCGAGCCTGGCCGCCTGGCTCGAGGCGCGCCCCGAGGTCGAGAAGGTCATCTACCCGGGCCTCGAGAGCCACCCGCAGCACGCGCTCGCGGCGTCCCAGATGAGCGCGCCCGGCGGCATGATCTCGATCGTCGTGAAGGGCGGCCTGCCGGCGGCGTCCGCGCTGCTCGCGACGGTGAAGGTCTTCTGCTGCGCCGAGAGCCTCGGCGGGGTCGAGAGCCTCATCGAGCACCCGGCCATCATGACCCACGGCTCGGTCCCGCCCGAGGCGCGCGCCGCGCTCGGGATCGACGACGGGCTCATCCGGCTCTCGGTCGGGCTCGAGGCGGAGGAGGACCTCCGCGCCGACCTCGAGGCCGCGCTCACGGCGGCCGCGTCCGCCTGAGTTTGTCGGGAGGGTTTGGTGCAAACCCTCCCCCCATTGGGCGAAGCGCCAATGGGGCCCCCCTCCCGCTGCTTCTTGCTGGAGGGTTTGGTGCAAACCCTCCCCCCATTGG
>Ga0310345_10000338_pt1 | contig 77984 bp, 54 predicted proteins | sample HC15DNA20500_MG_FD_204667 | JGI IMG/M metagenome (GOLD analysis project Ga0310345, IMG submission 204667) | Marine microbial communities from station ALOHA, North Pacific Subtropical Gyre - HC15-DNA-20-500_MG | ecosystem: Environmental > Aquatic > Marine > Oceanic | place: Pacific Ocean: North...
GCTGGCCCCGCGACCCCAGCGACGGGGCGCTGGGGGCCCTGCGGCTCGCGCTCGCGCTGCGCGCTCGCTGGCCGCCCGCTGCCGCGGGATCGGACGACTCGAGTGGTGGGTGCGGCGACTTCGCTGCGCTCGTCGCCTGCCGTCGTCTCGGGTCAGCGTCGTGGGAGCGGGCGGGGGTGCCCCGGCGCCACCGCCTGAGTCCCCGGAGGGGCGTGCGCCCGCCCGACCCGAGACGCGCGGCGCCCCGCGTCGGGCGTCTTCGTTCCGTCAGCGCAGGACGACGAAGAGCAACATCGCGAGGAGCAGCACGGCCGCTCCGCCGAGCATGGCGACCCCGCGCTGGAAGCCGGTGCGGTCGTAGGCGGTGAGCGCGGCCTCGTGCAGCGCCACCTCGCGCTCGCGCGACTCGAGGGTCGCGCGCATGGTCCGCGCCTTCCCCGCCTCGGTGGGCGCGATCGCGTCGGCCGCTCCGCGCAGGATCGCCTGCTCCGCGAGGTGCCGGACCGCGTCGTGGTAGTGCCGCTCGGCCTCGCCCGCGGTGGAGAGGTGCACCTTCTCCGAGCGCGTCTGCGCCTGATCCACCGCGCGCCGCTGCTGCTCGAGGTCGTTGAGCGCCTGGAGCATCACCGTCAGCGCCTTGCGGGCCTCGGAGAGCTGCGGCGCGAGCTCGTCCACCTTGCCTTTGGCCTGGGCCACGTCGGCCTGTCGGGCCTGCTGCTCGGCCTCGAGCAGCGCTCGCCGGTCCGGATCGGTGGCCGGGTTGCGGAGCTCGATCTCGACACGCTGCAGCTTCGCCTTCGCGCGGCGGAGGTCGGTCTCGCGCACGCTCATCTGGGTGGCGAGCTTGGTCTCGCGGTCGCGATAGGGGCCCGCCGCCGCTTCGGCCTGCTCGATCTTCTCGCTCAGGCTCGCGCGCTGCGCGTCGGCCGCCTGACGCGACCGCTCCCACTCCTCGGTGCGCTCGCCGGCGACCCGGCCGGTGTCGTCGGCGGCACGGATCGCGTCCTGCAGCGGGCGCAGGGCGTCGGCGTCCCGGGCGGCGTGGAGGGCGCGGCCGAGCGCTACGAGGGCCTCGCCGTGATCGCTCTCGGCGGTCTGGCGCAGGCGCCGCAGACCGGTCAGCGCGCGCTGCAGGGCGCGTCGGCGCAGCAGCACCAGGATGGCGTAGGGCACCGCGCCGAGGAGATGGGAGGGAGCGGGCCCGTAGTCGGCCAGGGCCAGCGCGGCGGCCTGGGTGGGCTGCGCACCGGAGACCTCGGGGCTGCTCGGCGCGGGCGCCTCCCGCGGACGGGCGAAGGTCTTGTCGGGCTCGGGCGGGGGAGGGGCGTCGAGCTCCAGGGTCGGCAGATCGCCGGGCGCGCCGAGGTCGTCGAGCCCCTCGCCGAGCATGCGGCCGCCCGCGCCCAGGAAAGGGTCGGCCGGCTTCGACACGGGGCCGGCCGAGCGGTCGAGCTCGAGCGAGGCGCCGGCTCCTCCCGTGGGCGCGAGCGGGTCGTCCTCGGGCGCGAGCTGTCGCCGACCGTCTCGCTCGCCCATCCGTGGAAGGATAGAGGATCTCGCGCCCGGCTGTCGCCACCGTCCGCGCGGTCGGCCGTCAGCCGCGGACGAGCGCGAAGGAGACGTCTCCCGGCTCCGCGCGCAGGACGAGCAGCTGATGCTCGATCCCGCCGCGGGTGACCGTCCCGCTCCCGGGCGCCCGGATCACCAGCAGGTCGTCGCCCTGGGTGACGAGGCGCGGCTCCTCACGGTCGACGGACAGCCGGAGCACGAAGCCCCGCGCCTCGGCGTCGGGCGGCAGCCGGCCGTCCCTCGCCCACACGAGCAGTCGCCCTCGCTCGTCGTGAATGGTGGCGTCGATGGTCGCGCGCCCACGGTCCTCGTAGCGCTGGGTGACCTGCACCGAGAGGGCCTGCCCGATCAGCGGGGCCAGCGAGACGGCCGAGGGGAGGAGGTGGCGGACCGCGACGACCCGCGGGCCGACGCGCAGCAGCAGCTCGTCCCGGTCGACCGCGATGGCCCGACCCTCGAGCGTCGTCTCGAACGTCAGCGACCCGTCGGGCCGGGTGGTGGTGCGGCAGCTCTCCGGCGGCGCCCCCTCGACGGAGAAGAAGATCACGCCGTCCTCGAGCGGACGGAACGCCTCGCTCCGCACGGTCGCGGTGACCGCGGGCGAGGTCTCGTGGGCGCTCGGAGGGTTCGATTTCATGGCTCGCCAGTGAGTACGCACGACCCGTGCCCATCGGATCGATGGCGGATCTGGTCTCACGCGCGGAGCGGCCCCGCGCCGAGAGAGCGCAGAACGCGGGTGCCTCGACCCCACTCTGCGTAGGTCTGGACGCACCAGCTGGGCGTCCGAGTACGCAGCGGCGCTGGAATGAGACGCTGTGAACGGCACGCCAGGGGGTATGCATTCCTTGCATACCCCGGCCGAGGTATCACGGAGCGCGGAGGGTCACCTGACGGTCGTCACAGACATGTGCCCCGCCGCTGGAGCGCCCCTCGGCCCGGAGGAGCACCACGCGCTCCGCGAAGTCGTCCACCCGCGGCGTATCGTTGTCGAGAACGATGAGGTCGGGGTGCCGCGCGAAGCGGTCCCCATCGGGCGCGAACAGGCCGGGCGAGAGCGGCACCCGCGTCTCGTCTCCGATGCGCGAGCCGTCCTCGGGGTCTTCCAGCCGATACGTCAGCTCCATCTCCAGGTCGACGCCCCGCACCCACGCGCCGACGACGACGTGGATGCCGCCCTGGGCGCCCACCACGATGGGCAGCTCGCCGCCTTCGGGGGGCAGGGCGCGCAGGCGGGAGCCGCCCCGACCCACCTCGAGCTCCCCCGGGCCCTCGCAGCGCGCTCCGCCCTCGGGCCCGGCATCGCCGTCGGGGGCGGGGCCGCACCCCAGCAGGAGGAGGCACGCGATGGCGAAGCGGCCGATCACGAGGCGATCGTAGCCTTTGACGCGCTGGTCCGCCGGGTGTAACACGCTCCGCCCCGCCTCCGGCGATCGCCCCCCGCGAGATCGAGCCCCGTGTCCGAGACCTCCCTCGAGCCCCTCGACCCCGACTTCCACATCTCGCTGCCTGACTTCGAGGGGCCGCTGGACCTGCTCCTGCACCTCATCAGGAAGCACGAGCTGGACATCCTCGACCTCCCGATCGCCTTCGTGACGGAGCGGTACCTCGAGTACGTCACGCTGATGGAGAAGCTCGACCTGGACATCGCGAGCGAATACCTCGTGATGGCCGCGACGCTGGCTCACATCAAGAGCAAGATGCTCCTCCCGCAGGAGCCGGACGACCAGGACGACGAGGAGCCGGAGGAGGAGATCGACCCGCGCGCCGAGCTGATCCGGCGCCTCCTCGAGTACCAGAAGTACAAGGTCGCCGCGGAGCAGCTCGGCGCCCGCCCGATCCCGGGCCGCGACGTGTTCGGCCGCGGCTCCGAGGCGCCGCGGGCGTCGGGCCCCCCGCCGCTCGCGAGCACCAGCCTCTTCAAGCTCCTCGACGCCTTCAACAAGGTCCTCAAGCGGGCCCAGGCCGACCTCGCCTTCGAGATCACGCCCGAGGGCGTCAGCATCCAGGAGCGGATGCGGCAGCTCACCGACCTCATGCGCGACCGCCGTGAGGTCCAGTTCGAGGACCTCTTCGACGAGAAGGTCACGGTCTACGACCTGGTGATCACGTTCATGGCCATCCTCGAGATGGCGAAGCGTCGGCTGGTCAAGATCTTCCAGGTGGATCCGCACTCGCCGATCCACCTCCGCTCGACGGTGGTGAACGAGGACGACGAAGACACGGACCCGCGGTCCGAGTCGACCGAAGCCGAGGTGAGCAGGGACTCGGGCGCCGACCTCGAGGCCGACTCCGAAGAGGAGGAATCCGAGGACTCCGAAGAGGACGAGGACTCGGGCTCGAGCTTCGGGCTCGACGAGGACTTCGACGAGGACTCCGATTCCGACGAGGACTTCGACCTCGACGCGTTCGAGTTCGACGAGGACTCGGATCTCGACGAGGACTCCGACTCCGAGACCGACTCCGAGACCGACTCCGAGACCGACTCCGACTCCGAGTCCGAGACCGACTCCGAGTCCGACTCCGAGTCCGACTCCGAGACCGACTCCGAGACCGCCGGCCTCGAGGCCGGATTCGAGCTCGACAGCGAGGCGAGCCTCGAGACCGGCTTCGAGCTCGAGCACGACGCTGGAGGGCCCGAGGACGGGTACGAGCCGGCCGTCCAGGCGGGGGCTGACGCTCAGGTCGGCGCGGGTTTCTCGCCGGGCTCCGCTCTCGAGGCCGAGGCCACGATCGAGCCTGCCGTCCACGGGCCCGGCGCCGAGACCGCCAACTCTGAGGTCGAGTCTGGTTTCTCGCCGGACTCCGATTCGGTGAGGGGGCAGGCCGCGTTCGACTCTGCCGTTCACGAGGCGAGCGTCGATTCCGAGGTCGAGTCTGGTTTCTCGCCGGGCGCCGGTTCGGGGTCCGTTTCGCAGGGCGCGTTCGACTCTGCCGTTCAGGACGCGGGCGTCGATTCCGAGGTCGAGTCTGGTTTCTCGCCGGACTCCGGTGCGGGGGCCGTCTCGCAGGGCGCGTTCGACTCTGCCGTTCAGGAGGCGGGCGTCGATTCCGAGGTCGAGTCTGGTTTCTCGCCGGACTCCGGTTCGGGGGCCGTTTCGCGGGGCGCGTTCGACTCTGCCGTTCACGAGGCGAGCGTCGATTCCGAGGTCGAGTCTGGCTTCACGCCGGGCTCCGGCTCGGGGTCCGTTTCGCAGGGCGCGTTCGACTCTGCCGTTCAGGAGGCGGGCGTCGATTCCGAGGTCGAGTCTGGCTTCACGCCGGACTCCGGTTCGGGGTCCGTTTCGCAGGGCGCGTTCGACTCTGCCCTTCAGGAGGCGGTCGATTCTCAGGTCGAGTCTGGCTTCGCGCCGGGCTCCGTTTCCGCGCCGGAGGTCCACCAGGCCGGCGCCGAGACGGCGGCGGATTCTCGGGAAGAGTCGGAGCTCGCGCCGGCCTCCGCTCTCGAGGCCGAAGCCACGGTCGAGCCGGCTGTCCAGGAGACGGGCCCCGAGGCGGAGGTCGAGTCTCCGGTCGGCTCTGGCTTCTCGCCCGGCTCCGATTCCGAGGGCGCGTTCGAGCCCGCCGTCGACGAAGCCGGCGCCGAGACTCTGGCTGACTCTCCGGTCGATTCTGGGCTCTCGCCGGGCGCCGCTCTCGAGGACGCGCCCGAGCCCGCCGTCGACGAAGGCGGCGCCGAGACTCCGGCTGATTCTCCGGTCGATTCTGGGTTCTCCGAGCCGGCCGTTCACGAGGCCGGCGCCGAGCTGGCGGCGGATTCTCGGGTCGAGCCGGAGCTCTCGCTGGGCTCCAGCCCCGGAGCGGGCACCCAGCCCGACGTCGGGGCCGCTTCCGGCGTCGACTCGGCCTCCGAGCTCGAACCTGCCTCCCGAATCCCCGGCGCGGCCGAGGTCGTCGAGGCGGGGTCCTCGCCCGACTCGTTCGACGGGGGCTCGCCCCTCGCGTTCGACGCCGCCGACTCGGGCCTCGGGAGCGACGCGTGGCGCGCCAGGGGCGAATCGCCCGCGATCGAGAGCGAGTGGTCCGGCCCGGGGCTCGAGGACCGGGCCGTCGATTCCGAGGTGGACGCTGCGCCGGCATCGGAGTCCGTGCTCGACACGGTTCCAGACTTCGAGCCGGAGCGCGCGGTCGGAGCCGCCACGGCGCACGGGTCGTCCGGAGCGGAAGGCGCCGACGCGCCGCCGTGGTCTGGCGGTGGGGAGCCGTTCGCCGGGGCTGCGGTCGACGATGGCCCGGAGCCGGCGCGCGAGCCCGGGACACCGAGCGCTCGGGACCCGTGGGCGTCGGAAGACGCGGCCACACCGCGGTCGGTCCTCGAGACGGAGGACGACCTCGAGCAGGCCGCCGGCCTCGCCACCGGGGACGCGAGCCGGGGCGCGGACGCGTGGACGCACGAGCCGACCGCCGAGCCCACGACGCTCTCGTCGGGCCGGACGGTGGTCGCCGGGCGCGCCGCCGCGCGCGACGCCGAGGACCGGGCTCCGGTGGTGGTCGTGGGCCGTCGCCAGGAGCCGAAAGGCGCGGACCCCGGCGTGGTCGTGACCGGACGCCCGTCGAGCGAGGTCGTCGAGCCGACGCGCAGGGTCGTGGTCGTCGACCCGAGCACCACGCGCGGCGCTGGCGGAGAGCTTGACCCCGACCACGACTCCGGTATGAACGGCGGCCCCGGCGACGAAGAGGAGCCGCCCACGTGAGCAAGTCGCGACGCAAGAGCCGCTCGAAGAAGAAGCGCGAGGAAGAGCGCGAGGCCGAGGAACCCTCGACCGCCGGCGAGCACGAGCGCGACGACACGGAGGCGTCCGGCGCCGCCGACGACCTCCCCGCGGCCGACGAGACCGAGCTCGACGAGTCGGACGAAGAGGCCGACGGGCCCGACGCCGACGAGCCCGACCAGGACGCGGACGGCGACGAGTCCGACGACGACGAGTCCGAAGACGACGAGTCCGACGACGACGAGTCCGACGACGACGAGTCCGACGACGACGAGCCCGACGACGACGAGCCCGACGACGACGAGTCCGAAGACGACGAGGTGTCCGAGGGGGACGACGAGTCCGACGGGGACGACGAGTCCGAAGGGGACGACGAGTCCGAAGGGGACGACGAGTCCGAAGGGGACGACGAGTCCGAAGGGGACGACGAGTCCGACGACGACGAGTCCGAAGACGACGAGCAGTCCGACGACGACGAAGACGACGCGGACGACGACCAGTCCGACGGCGACGAAGAGGGTGACGGCGCCCAGTCCGACGAGGCGGACTCGGATTCGGACTCGGATTCGGACTCGGATTCGGACTCGGATTCGGACTCGGACTCGGATTCGGACTCGGATTCGGACTCGGATTCGGACTCGGATTCGGACTCGGACTCGGATTCGGACTCGGATTCGGACTCGGATTCGGACGAGGGCGAAGACGAGGATTCGGACGACGAAGACGGAGGCGAGGCTCCTCTCCCCGGCTCCGACTCCGAGAAGGGCCCCGGCCTCGAGAAGGCGCGCCCCGGCTCGGTCAGCGAGGCCCACCTCAAGACGGTGCTGGAGTCGCTGATCTTCGTCTCGGACAAGCCGGTCCCGGCGCGGCGCCTGGCTCGGGTGGCCCGGGCGAAGACCGCCGACGTCCGCAAGCTCTGCACGCAGATCATGGCCGACTACGAGCCGCGAGGGATTCACCTCGTGGAGCTCGCCGGCGGCTACCAGTTCCGGTCGAGCCCGGCGAACGCGCCGTTCGTGCGCGAGATCGTCGCCCAGAAGCCCATCCGGCTGACCCGCGCGCAGCTCGAGACCCTCGCCATCGCCGCCTACCGGCAGCCGCTGACGCGCCCGGAGCTCGAGGAGATCCGCGGCGTGGACTCCGGCTCGGCGCTCAAGGTGCTGCTCGACCGCGGGGTGCTGAAGATCCTCGGCCGCAAGGACGAGCCGGGCCGCCCGCTGCTCTACGGGACGACGCCGTTCTTCCTCGAGTTCTTCGGGCTCAACAGCCTCGACGAGCTGCCGACGCTGAAGGAGTTCTCCGAGCTCACCGAGGAGAGCCGGGCGCTCTTCGCGCGCAAGACCGGTGAGGACATCGAGTCGATCGCGGACATCGAGGTGCCGGACCGCGCCTGGGAGGACGAGGACGATTCGGACGACGACGAGGATTCGGAGGAGGGCGACTCCGACTCCGACTCCGACTCCGAGACCGACTCCGAGACCGACTCCGATTCCGAGACCGACTCCGATTCCGAGACCGACTCCGATTCCGAGACCGACTCCGATTCCGAGACCGACTCCGAGACCGACTCCGAGACCGACTCCGACTCCGAGACCGACTCCGACTCCGACGAGCTCGAAGAGGACGAGAACGACGAGCCCGAGCAGGACGAGCCCGAGCAGGACGAGCCCGAGCGGGACGAGCTCGACGAGGACGAGCAGGACGAGCTCGACGAGGACGAGGAAGACGAGCTCGACGAAGACGAGGAAGACGAGCTCGACGAGGACGAGGAAGACGAGCTCGACGAGGACGAGGAAGACGAGCTCGACGAGGACGACTGGGAGTCCGAGCCGGACGACTCGGAGGAGTAGGGCGGACGCGTTGGACTCCGCGGGAGCGGGGTGTTAGGAGCCGACCACGATGACGTTCCAGGAGCTCATCCTCGCGCTGTCGCGGTTCTGGGCCGAGCGCGGTTGCCTCGTGGTGCAGCCGTACAACTCGGAGGTCGGGGCGGGGACCTTCAACCCGAACACCTTCCTGCGGGCCATCGGGCCCGAGCCCTGGAACGTGTCGTACGTCGAGCCGTCCCGGCGGCCGACCGACGGGCGCTACGGGGACAACCCCAACCGGCTGCAGCAGTTTCACCAGTTCCAGGTGATCCTCAAGCCGGCGCCGCTCGACATCCAGCAGCTCTACCTCGACTCGCTCACCGCGATCGGGACCGATCCGGATCAGCACGACATCCGCTTCATCGAGGACGACTGGGAGTCGCCGACGCTCGGCGCCTGGGGGCTCGGGTGGCAGGTCTGGCTGGACGGGCTCGAGATCAGCCAGTTCACCTACTTCCAGCAGGTCGGCGGCATCGACTGCAAGCCGATCAGCGGCGAGCTCACCTACGGGCTCGAGCGCATCGCGATGTATCTGCAGGACGTCGACGACGTCTACGACCTCGAGTACGCGCCCGGCGTGCGCTACGGCGAGCTCTTCCGGCGCAGCGAGTGGGAGTGGAGCACCTACAACTTCGAGAAGGCGGAGGTGCCGCTGCACTTCCAGCTCTTCGACGAGTACGAGGCGCAGTGCCGCAAGCTCGTCGGCGTCTCGGAGAAGAAGGGCAAGGGCGGCAAGCTGGTCTGGGAGATCGAGGACCCGAAGGCCCGCCTGGTGCTCCCCGCCTACGACTGCGTCATCAAGTGCAGTCACTACTTCAACGTGCTCGACGCGCGCGGCGCGATCAGCGTCACCGAGCGTCAGCGCTTCATCGGCCGCGTCCGGCACCTCGCCCGCGCCGTGAGCGAGGCCTACCTCGCCCAGCGTGAGGCGCTCGGGTTCCCCCTGCTCCAGGGAGGTGCGTCGTGAGCCGCACGCTGCTGTTCGAGATCGGCCTCGAGGAGCTGCCCGCGTCGTTCGTCGACGGGGCGCTCGCCGCGATGCCGAAGCTGGCCGAGGACCTGCTCGCCCGGGAGCGTCTGGGCCACGGCGCGATCCGCGCGCTCGGGACGCCCCGGCGGCTGACCCTCGTCGTCGAGGCGCTCGCCGAGGCGCAGACCGACCTCGCGGAGGTCGTCACCGGGCCCCCGAAGGCGGCCGCGTTCGAGGCGGACGGCACTCCGAAGAAGGCCGCGATCGGCTTCGCGAAGAAGCTCGGCCTCGAGGTCGACCAGCTCTTCGTCGAGGAGACGGACAAGGGCCCGTACGTCGCCGGCAAGCGCGAGGAGAAGGGCAAGCCGGCGGCCGAGGTGCTGCCGGGGCTGCTCGAGGAGCTGACGCGCAAGATCCCGTTCCCCAAGTCGATGCGCTGGGGCGACGGCGAGCACGCCTTCGGGCGCCCGGTGCACTGGATCGTCTGCCTCTTCGGCGCCGACGTGGTGCCGCTCTCGCTCCTCGGGGCGTCGAGCGGGCGCGAGACGCGCGGCCACCGGTTCCTCGCCCCCGACACCTTCGCCCTCGACGGGGCCGACGGCTACGTCGACGCGCTGCGCGGCGTCCACGTGCTGGTCGACCCCGAGGAGCGGGCGCACGTGATGCGCGAGCGCCTCGAGGCGGCGGCGGCCGAGGCCGGCGGGCGCATGGTCGACGACGCCTTCCTGATCCGCGAGAACGCCACGCTCGTCGAGGAGCCGCACGTGATCTGCGGCCACTTCGACGAGGCGTTCCTCGCGCTCCCCGACGAGGTGACCATCGAGGTGATGCGCGGCCACCAGCGCTACTTCGCGCTGCGCACGGCGGACGGGAAGCTCCTGCCGCGCTACCTCGCGGTCACCAACACCGATCGCGCGCCCGAGATCATCACCAAGGGCAACGACCGGGTGCTGAAGGCGCGGCTCGCGGACGGTCGCTTCTTCGTCGACGAGGATCTCGACCGCACGCTCGAGGCGATGGTCCCCGGCCTCGATCAGGTCGTCTTCCAGGCGAAGCTGGGCACGCTCGGCGAGCGCGTGAAGCGGCTGGCGGCCGTCGTGACGGAGCTGGGCGACGAGGGCCCGGCGGCGGAGGCGGCGCGGCTCTGCAAGGCGGACCTGGTCAGCCTCATCATCGGCGAGTTCCCGGAGCTCCAGGGCATGATGGGTCGCTGGTACGCGCTGAAGCAGGGCGTGGATCCGGAGGTCGCGGACGCCATCCAGGATCACTACCTCCCGCGCGGCGCCAGCGACGACGTGCCCTCGAGCGTGGCCTCGGCGCGGCTGGCGGTGGCCGATCGCGCCGACGCGCTCGTCGGCTGCTTCGGCATCGGCCTCGTGCCGAGCGGGAGCGCCGACCCCTTCGCGCTCCGGCGCGCGACCATCGGCGTCCTGCGCATCGCGCTCGAGGGCCCGATCGACGTCGACGTCCGGCGCACCCTCGCGGCGGCCCACGCGGCCTACCGCGCGCAGGACAAGCCGGTGAAGGACGAGGCCGAGGTGCTCTCGGCGCTCGACGAGTTCTTCCGCGGCCGGCTGCGCGCCTTCCTCACGGACCGCCACCCGACCGATCTGGTCGATGCCTGCCTCGGCGCCTGGGACGGCGGCTCGCTCCGCGATCTCAAGGCCCGCCTCGACGCGCTCGAGGCGTTCCGGGCGCTGCCCGCGTACGAGGCGCTCGCGGTCGCCTTCAAGCGCGCCTACAACATCGCCAAGGACGTGAAGGAGACCGAGGTCGATGGCGCGCTGCTGCAGGAGGACGCCGAGAAGGCGCTCGCCGAGCGCTGGGCCGCGGTCGAGCCGAAGGTCCGCGAGGCGACGGCGGGCGGCGACTACCGGTCGGCCCTCACTCTCGTCGCGGAGGAGCTGCGCGAGCCGATCGACCGCTTCTTCGACGAGGTCTTCGTGATGGTCGAGGACGAGTCGATCCGGAACAACCGGCTCCGCCTGCTCGCCTCGATCGCGCACACGCTCACCTCCATCGCGCACTTCCACCTGCTCGGCGGACAGGGCTGAGCCGTGGGCGCCCTCGGGCTCGTCCACCGCTTCTCGGAGCCGCTCCCGCTCGACGGCGCCCAGGCCCGCCGCTGGATCGGGGGCAAGGGCGCGTCGCTCGCCGAGATGACGCGGATGGGGCTCCCGGTGCCTCCCGGCTTCACGCTCTCGACCGAGGTCTGGAAGCGCTTCACCGCGGACGGGGCGCTCCCGGCCGGGCTCGACGCGCGGCTCCGGGCCGAGGTGGAGGCGCTCGGCGAGACGGTCGGCGCGCGCTTCGGTGATCCCGACCGGCCGCTGCTGCTCGCGGTGCGCTCCGGCGGGCCGACCTCGATGCCGGGCATGCTCGACACGGTGCTCGACGTCGGCGTGAACGGCGCGGTCTCGCGCGGGCTCTCGGCGAAGTTCGGCCAGGCGCGGTTCGGCCGCGACGTGCGGCGCCGCTTCCTGGAGTCGTACGCGACCGTCGCGCTCGGGGTGCCGCGGGACGCGTTCGACGCGCTCTCGGGCCGCCGCGCCATCCACGCCCTCGACGAGAACGCGCTCGACGCGCTCATCGTCGAGTACGAGCGCATGATCGCGCACGAGGTCGGCGAGTCGATCCCGGACGACCCGTGGGCGCAGCTGACGGGCGCGGTCGAGGGCGTGCTCCGCTCCTGGGGCGCCCCGCGCGCGCAGAAGTACCGCGAGGCGCACGGCATCTCGGACGACGAGGGCACCGGCGTGACCATCCAGGCGATGGTGTTCGGCAACCTCGGCGACGGATCCGGCTCGGGCGTCGTGTTCACCCGCAACCCTTCCACGGGGGACAAGGCGCTGTTCGGGGAGTGGCTGCCCGACGCGCAGGGCGAGGACGTCGTCGGCGGGCGCCGCACGCCGCGCCCGCTGACCCAGGCCCAGGTGCGCCGAGGCATGGAGGACGACAGCCTCGAGACGGCCATGCCCACCGTGTTCGAGCAGCTCGCGGGGCTCGGGGTCCGGCTCGAGGAGCGCTACGGCGACGCCCAGGACGTGGAGATCACGGTGGAGCGCGGCGCGCTCTGGGTCCTGCAGACCCGGTCGGCCAAGCGCAGCGCCCGGGCTGCGGCCCGGATCGCGGTGGAGATGCACGAGGAGGGGCTGCTCGACCAGCGCGAGGCGCTCGGGCGGATCGAGCCCTCGAGCCTCCGTCAGCTCCTGACGCCGCGCCTGCCGGATCCGCAGGCCCTCTCCGAGGGCGGGCTCGTCCCGGTGGCGCGCGGTCTGGCGGCGAGCCCCGGCGCCGCGACCGGACAGATCGTCTTCGACTCGGAGGCGGCCGAGCGGGCCGCCGCCGGCGAGGAGCTGATCCTGGTCCGGGCCGAGACGAGCGCCGAGGACGTCGAGACGATGCGCCTCGTGCACGGCATCCTGACGGCGGCCGGCGGCCTGACCAGCCACGCCGCGGTCGTCGCGCGCGCGATCGGCAAGCCCTGCGTCACCGGCGCGACCAGCCTCCACGTCGACTACGGGCGGCGCACGGTGATCGCGCGCAGCCCGCAGTTCTCCGGGCTCGAGCTCCCGGAGGGCAGCGTCATCACGATCGACGGCGCCCGCGGGCTCGTCTACGCGGCCGCGGTGCCGGTCGAGCCGGCGCCCGCCTCCCCCCACGTCGAGACCCTGCTCGCCTGGGCCGACGCCTCCCGCACCGCCGGCGTCTGGGCCCGCGCGTCCAGCCCGCGGCTCGCGCAGGTCGGCCGGAGCTTCGGCGCCGACGGCGTCGCGGTGACCGGGTGCCTCGAGATCCCGGCGCTCCTCGAGGCCGCGGGAGAGCTGCCGCTGGCGATCCGCGTCGACGCGGAGGCCGAGCTGGCCCAGATCACCGGGCTGCGCCCTCGCGACTGCGTGGTGGTGGCCCCGGCGCTGATCGAGGCGGCCCGCGGGCTGGGCGTGCCGGTGTTCGCGCGGGTGAGCCCCGGCGAGAGCGCGGGCGGCGCGGACGGGCTCTGGATCGATCTCGACGGCGCCGCGTCGGTCGACGCCCTCTGCGCCCAGGAGCTGCCCCCCGAGCTGCCCGTCCTCCTGCACGGCGAGGAGGCGACCCGGCCGGAGGTGCTCGGCTGGTGCGTCGGCCGTCAGCGCGCCGCCGCGATCGTCCCTCCGCTCGACGTGCCGGTCGGGCGGCTCGAGACCGCGCGCGCGGCGTCCCTGGCGTAACGACCAAGGACGGGCGGCATAGGCGGGTCGATGAGGCGGGCCGGTCGCCGACCTTGACGCGGAGCCGGCGCCGACGAACCATGTCCTCGGAATCTCGGCCTCGTGCTGAATTCCGCTGCGCGGGGGGAGCGCGACTGTGTCACCATTCGCAGAGGGTCAGCGTCGGAGCGGACCGACCGTTCGTCTGCGGCGTACGGAAGCCTCCCGGCTTCCACGAGATGGGCGAGATCGATGAGTGAAGGCGCACCGATGACCAGCAGCGACCACCTCCGGCTGGTCGATCCTCCCGAGGAGCCGGTGGATCCGCTGATCGGGCAGACCATCGACGGCCGCTACATGATCGAGGGGCGCCTCGGCGAGGGCGGCATGGGCGTCGTCTACGCGACGAAGCACGTGGTGCTCGGCAAGGCGCTCGCGATGAAGGTCCTGCGGGCCGACGTCTCCAAGGACCAGGAGATCATGCAGCGCTTCCGGCAGGAGGCGCAGAGCGCCTCGGCGATCGGCAGCCAGCACATCATCGACATCAGCGACTTCGGCAAGCTCCCCGACGGCGCGACCTACTTCATCATGGAGTTCCTCGACGGCAAGGAGCTCACCAAGGTCATCGAGGAAGAGCAGCCGATCGACCCGACCCGGCTCGCGCACGTGGCGAAGCAGCTCTGCGACGCGCTCGGCGCCGCCCACGAGCGGGGCATCGTCCACCGCGACATGAAGCCGGACAACGTCTTCCTGGTGAAGCGCGGCAAGGACCCGGACTTCGTGAAGGTGCTCGACTTCGGCATCGCGAAGGTCGGCGGGGCCAGCAGCAAGCTCACCAAGGCGGGCCAGGTCTTCGGCACGCCGCACTACATGAGCCCGGAGCAGTGCGCGGGGCAGTCGGTCGACTCGCGGACCGACATCTACGCGCTCGGCGTCATCCTCTACGAGCTCGCGTGCGGCAAGGTCCCGTTCGACGCCGACAACCTGATGGGCATCCTCACCAAGCACATCTACGAGCAGCCCATCCCGCTCCACCAGCTCCCGCCGCCCGTCGACGTCCCCTCGGGCCTCGAGGCGGTGATCCTCAAGTGCCTCGCGAAGAGCACCGACCAGCGCTACCAGACCATGGCCGAGGTCAAGGCGGACCTCGAGGCCTGGGAGGCGGGCCAGACGCCCGGCGCGGTCATGGACGCGGTCGACCGCAGCACCGGCGGCCATCGCGTGGACCCGACCGGCCGGCACTCGGCGCTCCAGGTCGGCGTCGGCGGCGAGCAGCCCGAAGAGGGCAGCAAGCTCCCGATCGTGCTCGGCGCGGTGGTGGGGCTCCTGGCGCTCGTGGCCACCGGGCTGCTTGCCTACTTCCTCGTGCTCGCGCCCGAGGAGCCCGAGACGCCGCCGATCGCCAGCCAGCCGGTGATCGAGACGCCGGTGGAAGAGGTCGAGGAGCCCGAGGAGGAGGCCGAGGCGGTCCTCGAGACCGCCGAGGAGATGACCGAGGAGGCGGCGGCCGCGGCGCCCAAGATCCGGGTGGTCAGCGCGCCCGAGGGGGCCGAGGTCCTGCTCGTGGAGGGCGAGGACGAGATCATCCTCGGCAACACGCCCTACGAGATCGACCGACCGGAGCAGGGCACCCGCACGCGGCTGCTGCTCCGTCAGCCCGGCTACGAGGCGCAGACGATCGTCCTGTCGTACCTGACGACCGAGGAGCTGACGGTGAACCTGCGCGAGGAGCGCCGGGCCGGCCGCCGCTCGGGTCGCAGCCGGAGCCGCAGCCGCTCGGGGGCGGCGCAGCAGCAGCCCCAGCAGGAGCAGCCGCAGCAGCAGGCCGAGCCGCAGCAGCAACAGCAGCAGCGTCAGGGGCGGAGCGGCGGCATCGGCGGCGAAGTCCTCGATCCGTGGGCGCGCTGAGCCTTGCCCGGGTAGGGGGCCTCGACTAGGTTCCCGCGACGATGCCGTCGCGCACCCTCGTGGCCTTCGCCGGCGCTTGTCTCCTCGCTGCCTGCAACTTCGATCAGGCCGGGCTGGACCCGCCCCCGCGGACCTTCAACTTCCCGATCGCGGTGGCGCTCTCGGCGGCGCCCGCGGGCGGTGAGCCGGGCTACCTGTTCGTCGCGAACAGCAACTTCGACATCCACTACAACACGGGCTCGCTCCAGTCGATCGACCTCGCGCGGGTTCACGCGCTGATCGCCTCGAGCTGCGGCGGCGGCAGCGACGACTGCGTCATCCCGCTGAGCAACGACGTGGTGGTCTCGGAGGTCGGCGTCGGCTCGCACGTCAGCGGGCTCGAGCTGTCCCCCGGCGGCGACCGTCTCTACATGTCGGTGCGCGCGAACCGCAACTTGACCTTCGTCGACGTGGCGGACGGCGAGCTCCGCTGCGACGCGGAGCGACGCGACCCCGGCGGCGCGCAGGAGGAGGACATCCCGCGCTGCAGCGACGACTTCCGGAGCGGCGACGACGCGATCGCCACCGCCCGCGATCTGGTGCTGAACGACGAGCCGATCGCGGTGGCCACCGGGCGCATCGAGGACATCGGCGGCGCCGCCGACTCCGGCGACTTCGTGCTGATGGCCCTGCGCAGCGGCGGGGTGGCGCTCTTCCTGGACCGCCCGGGCAGCGAAGGCCGTCGGCCCGAGCTCGTGCACGTCGCGACCGGCTTCCCCGACGACCTGGTGAACCTGAGCATCCAGCCCGGCACCGGCGTCGCGTGGATGACGTCCTCCAGCTCCTCGGCGCTCGGCCGGGTGGGCATCGCGCTCGACGAGGGCGACCTGGCGCGCTCCTTCCTCTTCGACTTCGGCGACCGCTTCATCGGCGGCGTGGACCAGGGCGACGACGTGCGCGACCTCGTCTTCGCCGGGACCGGGGGGACCGCGTTCGCGCTCACCCGGAGCCCGGAGGCGCTCCTGACCCTCGACGTGGAGCGCGCGGGCCGCAACCCGGGCGAGCTCGGCCTCGGCGACATCTACGAGGTCGGCGACGGCCCCTCGCGGCTGACCCTCGCCGAGGTGGGGGGCCGCCCGTACGTGCTCGTCTCCTGCTTCGACGCGCGCAAGATCTTCATCGTGGACCCCGAGGTCCGCTCCGTCGTCGCGGTGGTGGGCGGCTTCTCGGGCCCGTTCGAGATGGTCGCCGCCCCGCACACCCGGGACGGCAGCACCGAGACCTTCCTCTACGTGACCGACTTCACGACCTCCCAGGTGCGGGTGGTGAACCTCGAGCCGCTGACGACCGCGGGCGTGCCGCGCATCGTCGCCTCGCTCGGCGAGCCGATCACGGTCGAGACGCTCGGCAACTGACGAGCTTCGAGTTCCATGAGACGTCTGATCCTCCCCTCCCTCTGCGCGCTGGCGCTGGCCTGCAGCAACGCGACGCCCCCGAGCGCGCCGGCCACCTTCGACCGCCCCGAAGCGGTCGCGTTCCTCTGCTGGGCGCTCGACGGCGACCCGCGCACCGGCGGCGGCCCCGTCTCGCTCGAGAACTGCACGCCGCGGAGCACCACCGGGCTGGTCGAGGACGACAACGGCGAGGTCCGCGACGGATTCGCGCTCTTCGCGCTCGTCACCCAGACGGCCACCGGTGAGCTGGCCGCGGTGCGGCTCACGAACGATCCCGACGGGGTCGAGGACCGCCAGTTCGCGGGGCCGGTCGACAGCGACGAGCGGCTCCCGGGGTTCACCTTCATGCCGGTCGGCGAGGTGCCGTCGGCGGTGATCGTGCGAGAGCGCGATCCCAAGCGCGCCTATGTGGCCAACCGCGGCAGCAGCACGCTCTCGGTGATCGACCTGGCCGCCCTGCGGAAGGGCGAGGGCGTCATCCCCGAGACGGTCGCGCTCACCGAGGGGGCCCGCCCGAGCAGCATGGTGCTCACCCCCGACGAGGACGCGCTGCTCGTCGCGCTGCCCGGCCTCGGGCAGGTGGCGCGCATCCCGCTCGACGCCGACGGGCGGCTCGGCGAGGTGACGTACGTCGACCTCTCGACCGACGTGCCGGCTCCGGTGGATCTCACCGCGCTGCCCGCGGGCAGCCTCCCGAGCTCCTACCGCTACACCTGCCCCGCCGATCTCGCCCTGCTCGAGCCGCCGGTCACCGCGCCCCGCGAGCCGATCGTGCCCAGCGAGCCGACGCCGGAGCCCTGGAACCTCCTCGTCGATCCGGTGACCGGCGAGGTCCTGGTCTCCGACCTCCGCTACCCGATCGTGCGCCGGCTCGACCCGACGACGCTCGCCGAGGCGGCGCCGATCACGGTGTCGGTGCCGACCCGCGCGCTCGCGCTCACGCCCTTCGTCCCGGCCACCGTGGACGCCGAGGAGGCGACCGAGCGCTACCTCTACGCGATCGACGCGATCGACCGCTCCGTGCTCGCGGTGGACGTGAGCGACGAGGCCCGACCGACCTACGGCGCCGTGCTCCCGGTGAGCGCGACCGCGCCGACCGACCGGCTGGAGCTGTCCGGTGAGGCGCGGGGCGTCGCCGTCGCCACGCCTCGCTACGACGCCGACACCGCCACCGAGCCCCGCTGCACCGACGTCACCACGGACGCCGATCGCGCCGGCCCGGCCAGCCACTACGGCGTGTTCCTCGCGGTCGCCGCCCTCGACGGCAACGTCTACCTCTTCGACGTCTACGACCGGGACACCGAGTGCCGCGGCCTGGGCTGCATCGATGCGAACGACGGCACGCCCAACGACGACTGGGTCGTCATCGCGCGCCACCACCCCCGCATCGGCGTCCTGCGCGAGTCCGGGCCGATCCTGGAGCGCGCGCCCACCTGGGACAGCGACGGGCGCGGCACGGTCGAGGTCGCCGCGGACGGCACCGCCGGCGCGGCCGCCGACCTCGTGCCGACCCTCGAGCCGGTCACCTGCGACACGCCGCTCGAGGCGGCGTTCGGAGACGAGGCGCGCCTCTGCGTGCTGCTCGATCCCTACGCGGCCGAGGCGGACACCATCACCGCGACCTTCGGCGGGCGCATCCCCTTCACCTCCACCAGCGGCGCCAACTTCGAGGCGGGCGCCGACTACGTGGACGTGCGCAGCGATCCCTGCCGCGAGGGCGTGATCGGGCGCGATCAGGTGGCCGGCGACGGAGCCCTCGCGGGCTACGAAGGCGACCGGCTCGTCATCACCGGCGACCTGCCGCCGTCGATCCTCTCGCGCGAGGAGGGCGACCCCCTCCGGAGCCGCTGCGAGGCGCTCGTGGAGCGAACCGTCTCGGGCGCGACCACCCCGGTGCAGCTGCCCATCGTGCGCGCGGTCTCGATGCCGGCCGACGGCCGCCCGACCTACGGCGGCCGCCTCTTCCTCGACGATCCGCTCGGCGAGGGCGGCTTCACCCTCGACGACGTGACGACGTGTTACCCGGAGCTCGCCGAGGTCGAGGTCCGGGCGAGCAACGCGTTCGTGGTGCAGTCGAGCCGGCGCGGGTACTTCCACCCCGTCGTGGCCGGCGCGGGCGGCGAGTGCGAGGTCGACCCGGCGCTCGCGGAGGCCGGCCTGCGCGGCCGCGCGCTCTTCGGCGCGACCTTCCGGAGCCCCTTCGTGACCTTCGCGCTCGGCGAGCGCCCGCCGCTCCTCGGCACCCCGGTGCTCTCGGTGAACGTCACCGACGTCCCGAGCGCGTCGCGCATCGACGTGAGCTCGATCGGCGGCGGCACCTCCTCGCTGCTCTCGCGCATCGTCTACAACGAGGTCGACGAGCGACTCTACGTGGTCGACCAGGCGCGCGTCGGGCTGGTGCGCATCCGCCTGACGAACCTCACGGTGCAGAACACCTTCCGCTGAGCGATGGGGCGCGCGCGCAAGGCGGGGAAGGGGGGCAAGCCCCAGCGCACCCCGGTGATGGAGCAGTTCTTCGCCGCGAAGGGGCAGTACCCCGACGCGCTGCTCTTCTTCCGGATGGGCGACTTCTACGAGCTGTTCTACGACGACGCGGTCGTCGCGGCGCAGGCCCTCGACATCACGCTGACCTCGCGCGGCAAGGACCGCCAGGGCGAGAACATCCCGATGGCGGGCGTGCCCCACCACGCGGCCGCCGGGTACCTCGCGCGCCTGCTCGAGCAGGGCTTCAAGGTCGCCATCTGCGAGCAGCTGGCCGATCCGAAGACGGTGAAGGGCATCGTCCCGCGCGGCGTGGTGCGGGTGGCGACCCCGGGGCTCGCGCTCGACCCGGACGCGCTCGACGCCAAGGCGGACAACTATCTCTGCGCCGTCCATGTCGCGGAGCCGCGCGGCCTCGCCACGCTGGAGATGAGCCGCTCGGATCTGCGGGCGTGCCTCGTGCCCGACGACGCCGGGCTGCTCGCGGAGCTGGCGCGGCTCGAGCCCCGCGAGATCCTGATCGACGGTGAGCTGCCGCAGCTCGAGGACTCGCTGAGGCGCCTGCTCCCGCGCGCGGCGCTCCGCCGGGTCCCGCCGATGGAGGACCCCGAGGCCGCGCTCGCGCGTTTCCTCGGCGAAGAGGAGGCGGCGCGCGCCGCCAACGAGGTGGAGCCCCCGGGTCGGGTCGCGGCGACGCTCACCCTCCGCTACGCGCAGGAGGCGCAGCCGGAGGCCGAGATCAAGGTCGGGGCGCTGATCCGCTACGACCCGGGTGACCGCCTCACCCTCGACGAGGTGGCGGTGCGCAACCTCGAGCTGGTGCGCACCCTGGGCGGCGACAAGGCGGGCTCGCTCCTGCACCTGCTCGACCGGACCAAGACGTCGATGGGCGCGCGCCTGCTCCGGCGCCGGCTGCTCTCGCCGCTGACCGATCGCGCGGCCATCGCGCGCCGCCACGACGCGGTCGAGGCGCTGGTGGTCGACGCGGACCTGCGGCGCACGCTGAGGGAGCGGCTGGCCCGGGTCGCGGATCTCGAGCGGCTCGCCACCCGCACCGAGCTCGGCGTGGCGCACCCCCGGGATCTCGGCGCGGTCCGCGACTCGCTCGTCGGCGCGCACGCCCTCTACGACGCGCTGACGAGCCGCGCGGGGCAGACGACCGACGACGCGCTGGCCCGGCTGGTGCCCGAGGATCGCTGCGAGGACGTGCTGGGCATGCTCGAGACCGCGCTGGTCGAGGAGCCCCCCACCGTGTCGCACCAGGCGGGGATCTTCGCGGAGGGCATGAGCGAGGACCTCGACGAGCTCCGCGGCATCAGCGAAGGCAGCAAGGACGTGCTGCTGCAGCTCGAGAAGCGCGAGCGGGAGCGGACCACGATCGGCTCGCTCAAGGTGAAGTACACCAAGGTCTTCGGCTACTACATCGAGGTCACGCGGGCGAACCTGCACCTCGTCCCGGACAGCTACCGGCGCAAGCAGACCATCGCGAACGGCGAGCGCTACGTCACCGACGAGCTCGAGGAGCTGCAGGCCAAGATCCTCGGAGCCGACGAGCGCATCAAGGCGCTCGAGGCGGAGCTCTTCGCCGACCTCCGGCGGCGCGTCGCCGAGCAGGCCTACCGGCTCCGGAAGCTCGCCGGGGCCCTCGCGGATCTCGACGTGCACGCCGCGCTCGCGGAGCTGGCGCACCTCCACGGCTACGCCCGGCCGGTCCTCGACGAGAGCCTGGCGCTCGAGCTCGAGGAGTGTCGCCACCCCATCGTCGAGCACCTCGCCGAGGCGGGGACCTTCGTGCCGAACGACGTGGCCCTCGACGCCGAGGGGCGGCGGCTGATGATCATCACCGGGCCGAACATGGCCGGGAAGTCGACGACCATGCGCCAGGTCGCGCTCGCGGTGATCATGGCCCAGATGGGCGCCTTCGTGCCCGCCGCCCGCGCGCGGATCGGGATGGTCGACCGCGTCTTCACCCGGGTCGGCGCGAGCGACAACCTCGGCCGCGGGCAGTCGACGTTCATGGTCGAGATGCGCGAGACCGCGACCATCCTGGCCGACGCGACCCGCCGCTCCCTGGTCATCCTCGACGAGATCGGCCGCGGCACGAGCACCTACGACGGGCTCGCCATCGCCTGGGCGGTCGCCGAGCACCTGCACGACGGCGTCGGCTGCCGCACGATGTTCGCGACGCACTATCACGAGCTGACCGAGCTGGCGGAGCTCAAGGACGGGGTGGTCAGCTTCAACGTCGCGGCGCGCGAGTACGGCGACGACGTCGTCTTCCTGCACAAGCTCGTCGAGGGCGCCGCGAACAAGAGCTACGGCGTCGCGGTCGCCCGGCTCGCGGGGGTCGCCGAGATCGTGCTCGCCCGGGCCAAGACCATCCTCGCGGACCTGGAGCAGGGCGCGCCGCTCCCCGGCGGAAGACGCGCGAGCCTGCGCGGCAAGTCGCAGCTCGAGCTCTTCTCGGCTCCGGCCGCGCCCGCCGAGCCCAGCGAGGTGGAGAAGACCCTCGCCCAGATCGACGTCGACCGCCTCCGGCCGCTCGACGCGCTGGTCACGCTCTCCCGCCTCAAAGAGCTCCTCGGCGACGCCTGACCCGCCTCCGCTGGCACAGGTGTGCACGGAACGTGCAGGACTGTGCCTGTGTGAGATGGCTGGCACACGTCGGCACGGAGGAGGACGGATGAGAGTCATGTGGATGGCGGCCTGGCTGACGGCGTTGGCCGCGTCTCCCTGCGCCGCGCAGGAGATCGAGATGACGGAAGGGGAGCGCCAGGAGGCGCGCGGGCTCTTCGAGGCGGGCCGATCGGCCTTCTCGGAGGGGCGCTACGAGGACGCGCTCGGCTACTTCGAGCGGTCCTACGAGATCAGCGGCCTGGTGGAGCTGCTCTACAACATCGGGCACACCGCCGACCGCATCCGGCGGGACGCCCGCGCGCTCGAGGCCTTCGAGCAGTACCTCGCGGCCCGACCGGACGCGCCCGAGCGAGCGGCGGTGGAGGCGCGGATCGCGGTCCTGCGGCGCGCGGTGGCCGAGCGCGAGGCCCAGGCGGAGCGCGAAGCCCAGGCGGCCCGCGACGCCGAGCCGGAGGGGCCCGTCGAGCCGGCCGCGCCGTCGGCCGAGCCCGCGCCCGAGGCCGGAGCCGGCGCGAGCCCGCTCGGCTGGATCGTGCTCGGGGGAGGCGCCGCGGCGGCCGTCGCCGGGGCCATCCTGCTCGGGCTCGCCGAGGCCTCCGCGGCGGAGGTCCGAGACGCGCCGCCCGGCACGCCGTGGCGCGACGTCGAGGGCGCCTACGGGCAAGCGGACACCTTCGCGGTCGTGGGGGCCGTCCTGCTCGGGGTGGGCGCCGCCGGCGTCGCCACCGGGCTGGTGATCGCGCTGACCGAAGGCGGCGCGGAGGCCGAGGTGGCGATCCGACCCGGCGGCGCCGTGGTCCGGGGGAGGTTCTGATGCGCGCGCTGACTCTCGTGCTCCTGCTCGTCGGCTGCGCGCCCGAGCTCCAGGAGGGGCACTTCGCCTGCCCCGGCGGAGGCGACGACGAGTGCCCCTCCGGCTTCGTCTGCGCCGCGCAGCGCTGCTGGCGCAGCCCGCCGGACGCCCAGGTCGACGTGCCGACCGACGCCGGGCCCGACGGCGGCGACTCCGAGGTGCCGCCCCCGGTGGACGCCTGCACGCCGCAGCCCCGGGCCGTCGACCTCCTGCTGATGGTCGACGACTCCGGCAGCATGGCCGAGGAGCAGGCGGCGCTGACGGCCGCGTTCCCGCGGCTCGCGCGGAAGCTGGCCGAGGGCGACCTCGACGGCGACGGCATCGCCGACTTCGACCCGATCGCGAGCCTCCGGGTCGGCGTGGTCAGCAGCGACATGGGCGTCGGCGGGCACTCGGTGCCGATCTGTGACAACTCGATGTTCGGGGACGACGGCGTGCTCATCACCGAGCACCGCGGCCGGGTCGACGGCTGCGCGGCCGAGCACCCCGCCTTCCTCGAGTACACGCCGCCCGGCGGGCTGAGCGAGCTCCAGCGCGAGCTCACCTGCTACGCGACCCTCGGCACGGAGGGCTGCGGCTTCGAGCAGCAGCTCGAGGCGGTCCTCAAGGCGACCACCCCGAGCGACTCCCGCGTCCGCTTCTTCGACAACACCGTCGGTCACGGCGGGACCGGGCGAAACGCGGGCTTCCTCCGCGACGACGCCGTGCGGGTCGTGCTCCTCCTCAGCGACGAGGAGGACTGCAGTGCGGAGAACCCGGACATCTTCGACCCCGGCTACTCGATGACCGGCCTCAACCGCCGCTGCGACGTGCACGCCGATCAGCTCTGGGACACCTCGCGGTACCGCGCGCTCGCCGACATCGCCAGCGATCCCCGGGACGTCATCTTCGCGGCGCTCGTCGGGGTGCCGCCCGGCGTCGAGACCGGCACCCACGACGCGATCCTCGCCCACCCGGACATGGCCTACCGGGAGGACCCCGCGATGCCCCAGCGGCTGCTGCCGGCCTGCCGGAGCGCCTCGGGAGACGCGCTCCCCGGGCGGCGCTACGTCGAAGTGGCCCAGACCCTCGAGGGGGAGGGCGCCTCGACCTTGATCCGCTCGATCTGCCGGGAGGACTTCGAGGATCCCTTCGACGACCTCGTGGCGCTGATCGCGACCCGCTTGGACGCGCGGTGTCCATGAGCTAGTCCCATCCGATGCGCTGTGTTTGCCTCTCGCTCCTCCTCCTCCTCGCCGGCTGCGACCCGGGGAGCGTGGAGGAGCTGTCCCGCCCCGCCCTCGTCCTCGTGGTGACCCAGGGCGGAGGCTTCTGCTCGGACGTGCGCGCGGTGGACGCGGACGGCCAGGCGTGGGGGGCGCGGGCGTGCGAGGGGCGCGGCGCCCTCGAGCGACGCGAGCGGACCGTCAGCGCGGCCGAGCGCGCCGAGCTCGACGTGGCCTTCGACGCCGTGCTCGCGCTGCCCGAGGACGCCGACTGCATGGCCACCAGCCCGAGCGGCGCCCGCTATCGCTTCGCGCGCTACACCGCCGAGGGGGTGGTCGACGTGCGGCTCTGCGAGCCCGGGGTCCCGGCCGAGGCGCGGAGCCTCGCCGTCTCCCTCGAGGCGATCGCCGGCCCGCCCGGCGCCGCCGACGCCGGTGCGCCCGACGCGGGCGGTTGACCTCGGTTTTCCCGGGAGATTTCGCGCGAGGCAGGCGTGCCCGGGGTGGGCGCGCTATCCTCCCGCCGATGGCGGATCGAGACGAGCTCGCGAAGATCAGAGAGGCGCTCGAGGCGGCCGACGCAAAGCTCGTGGAGGCCCTCGACGCCCGGGCCCGGGCGGTCAAGAAGTACGTCGCGCTGCGGGAAGACAACCCGGAGCTCTACTTCGCGATGCCGTCGGCCGCGGAGGTCGTGCGCCGGGCCCAGGAGCACGCGACGGACTTCCCCCACGCCGCGCTCGAGCACGCCCTGCGCGAGGTGATCGGCGCGTGCGCCGCGATGATCGCGCCGGTGCGGGTCGCGGTCCTCGGGGCGGAGGGCGGCTTCGCCCACCTCGCGGCCGGGCTGCACTTCGGCACCTCGGCCGAGGTCGCGCCGGTCGACACCATCGCCGGGGTGTTCGAGGAGGTCGAGCGCCGGCGGGCGTCCTACGGCGTCGTCCCCTTCGAGTCGTCGTCCGAGGGCGCGCTCACCGAGACCATCGATCAGCTCGCCCAGCGGGAGCCCCGGATCTGCGGCGAGATCACCATCGGCTGCTCGTACGACCTCTTCAGCAAGACCGGCAACGCGAACGACGTCGACAACGTGTACGGCACGACGGCGGCGCTCGCGGCGTGCGAGCTGACCCTGAAGCGCGACTTCCCGCGCGCCACCATCCTGGACGTGAAGTCCGGCTTCGTCGCGGCGCAGCTGGCCAGTGAGGACCACGGCGCGGCGGCCATCGTCGCCGGCGACGGCGAGAGCGAGCGCGACGGGCTGCGGCGCGTCCGGGAGAACCTCGAGGACCGGCCCGGGCTCCAGACCCGCTTCGTGATCATCGGCGAGGAGCGCCCGCGCAAGACCGGGCACGACCGGACCCTGCTCGCGCTCGCGGTCGGCGACGGCCCCGGCTCGCTCTACACCGCGCTCCAGCCCTTCGCGGACCGCGGCATCAACCTCACCCGAATCGAGTCGCGCCCGGCGCGCGGCGCGAGCTGGCGCTACCTGTTCATCCTCGAGCTCGACGGTCACATGACCGACCGCGGCGTGTTGACCGCGGTCGACGAGGTCCGCGACGCGAGCCGACACCTCAAGGTCCTCGGGAGCTTCCCGCGCCCCGATGACGAGTAGCGCGCCCCTTTTCACGGCGGCTGCGTCGTGCGAAACCCGGACCGGCGCGCCGCGCCGGAGAGGAAGCCATGAGCCTGGTCCCCGAGAACGTCGAACGCCTCATCCCCTACGTCCCCGGCAAGCCGGTGGAGGAGCTCGAGCGCGAGCTCGGCATCCAGAACGCGGTGAAGCTCGCGTCGAACGAGAACCCGGTCGGCCCGTCGCCGAAGGCCATCGAGGCGATGCGGGCGCACGCGTCGGGCGTGCACCGCTACCCGGACGCGGCCACCTGGGCGCTCCGCACCGACCTGGCCGCGCATCACGGCGTCGACAAGGACGAGATCGTGCTCGGCAACGGCTCGAACGAGCTGATCGACCTCATCTGCCGCACCTACGCCGGGCCGTCCGACCACGCGGTGATCGGGGTGCCGAGCTTCGTCTGCTACCACCTCGGGCTGACCGCCGCGAACGTGCCCTTCGACGCCGTGCCGCTGCGCGAGCACCTCTTCTGGGACCTCGAGGCGATGGCCGCGAAGGTGAACGAGCGCACCAAGCTCTTCTTCGTCGCCAACCCCAACAACCCCACCGGCACCCACGTCGGCCGGGCGGCGCTCGAGCGCGTCCTGAAGGAGCTGCCCGAGCAGGTCGTGGTGGTGCTCGACGAGGCCTACGTGCAGTTCGCCGACGCCGACGACTACGTCAGCGCGCTCGAGCTCCGGGACCTGCGGGAGCGCCTGCTCGTGCTGCGCACCTTCAGCAAGGCCTACGGGCTCGCCGCCAACCGGGTCGGCTACGCGATCGGTCGCAAGGACGTCGTCTCGTATCTCAACCGGGTGCGGGCGCCGTTCAACGTCAACACGCTCGCCCAGGTCGCCGCCCGCGCGGCGCTCCAGGACCCCGACCACGTCACGCGGTACGTGGAGATGAACGGGATCGAGCGGGCGCGGATCACGGCCGCCCTCGAGGAGCTCGGGCTCCGGGTGGCGCCGAGCCAGGCGAACTTCGTGTTCGCGGACTTCGGCCGGCCCAACAAGGAGGTCTACGACCGGATGCTCCGGATGGGCGTGATCATCCGCCCGATGCCGGCGCCGGTGGACACCTGGCTCCGGATCACGGTGGGCCAGCCCGAAGAGAACGACCGCCTGCTCGCCGCGGTCGCCGAGCTCGTGAAGTCATGACCCGCCGCTATCGCATCCGGGGCGGCCGGCCGCTCCGCGGGGCGGTGCGCATCCCCGGGGACAAGTCGATCGGGCACCGGGCCCTCATCTTCGCGTCGCTCGCCGAGGGCCGCTCGGAGATCACCGGGCTCAGCGGCGGGCTCGACAACCTCTCGACCGCCCAGATCTTCCGCGAGATGGGCGTCGGCATCGAGCTCGACGAGACGCGCGCGGTGGTCGAAGGCGTCGGGCTCGACGGCCTGAAGATGCCGAAGGGCGCGCTCGACTGCGGCAACAGCGGCACCACGATGCGCCTCGTCGCGGGCATCCTGAGCGCGCAGCGCTTCGGGACCCGCCTGATCGGCGACGAGTCGCTCACCCGCCGGCCGATGCGTCGCGTCGTCGATCCCCTCCGGGCGCGCGGCGCGAACATCGCCGGGGTGAGCGGGGCCAAGGAGGGCGAGGTCTACCCGCCGCTCTCGGTCGCGCCGCTCATCGACGACGAGCACCTCATCGCGCTCGAGTACCGCTCGCCGGTCGCCAGCGCGCAGGTCAAGAGCTGCCTCTTGCTCTCGGGCCTCTGGGCGCGCGGCGCGACCGCCGTCGCCGAGCCGGTGCTGAGCCGCGATCACACCGAGCGCATGATGAACGCGCTCGGCGTGCCGATTCAGGTGGTGGGCCCGATGGTGGTGCTCGACCCGGACGGCTGGGACCGCCGCTGGGACGGCTTCACCTGGCACGTGCCCGGAGATCCCTCCAGCGCGGCGTTCCCGATGGCCGCGGCGCTGCTCGTGCCCGGCAGCGAGGTCACGCTCGAGGGCGTCGGCCTCAACCCGACCCGCACCGGGCTCTTCGACGCGCTCCGCGCGATGCGCGCCGACCTGAGCTTCACGCCCAAGGGCGAGGCGGCGGGGGCGGAGCCGATCGGCGACGTGACCATCACCTACGGCACGCTCGGGCCGGCGACCACCGGGGGCGAGCTGCTGACCCGGATGATCGACGAGGTCCCCGCGTTCTGCGCGGTCGCGTCGGCGGCGCGAGGCCGGAGCGACGTCCGGGACGCGCACGAGCTTCGGGTGAAGGAGAGCGACCGGCTCGCCGCGAGCGCGGGGGTGCTGAAGGCGTTCGGGCTCGACTGCACCGAGCTCGACGACGGGATGCACGTGCACGGCGGCGCCAAGCCGCGCCCGGCCGAGATCGACAGCGGCGGCGACCACCGCATCGCGATGATGGCCGCGGTGCTCGGCATGGCCTGCGAGGGCGAGACGGTCGTGCACGACGTCGCGTGCGTCGACACGAGCTTCCCGGGCTTCGCCTCTTTGATGGCGTCGCTCGGGGCCGACATCTCGGTCGAGGAGGACGCGTGACCATCGTCGCCATCGACGGGCCGGCCGGGGCCGGCAAGAGCAGCGCCGCCCGCATGCTCGCGGAGCGACTCGGCTACACCCTCATCGACACCGGCGCCCTCTATCGAGCGGTCGCCCTCGCCGCCAAGGAGCGCGGGGTGAGCTGGGACGACGGCGACGCGCTCGGGCAGCTGGCCGCGGGCCTCGAGCTCCGCTTCGGCCCGGTCACCGACGGGCGGCCCCCGCTGCTGCTCGACGGGCAGGACCGCAGCGACGACATCCGGGCGCCGGACATCTCCCAGGGCGCGAGCCAGGTCTCGGCCCACCCGCCGGTCCGCGAGGCCCTGCTCGAGGTGCAGCGCCGCATGGGCCGCCAGGGCGACGTCGTCCTGGAGGGCCGGGACATCGGCACCGTCGTCTTCCCGAGCGCCGACGTGAAGGTCTTCCTCACCGCGTCGGTGGAGGCGAGGGCGCGCCGACGCTTCGACGAGCTGAAGCGGCGGGGCGGCGAGGCGGACCTCGACGAGGTGCGGCGCGAGATGGAGACCCGCGACCAGCGCGACTCGACCCGGGCGGTGGCCCCGCTCAAGCCCGCCGAGGACGCGGTCCGGCTCGACACCTCGGGCCTCGACCTCGACGGCGTCGTGTCCGCGCTCGAGGACATCGTGCGGCGTGCGCTCGCCCCGACCTCGCGTTGACACTGCCGAGGCGCGCTGCTACGCCTTCGCCCCCCGAGGTCTCCGCCCCGAGCGGTCACCGCGGGTTTCTTCTTTCTTAGCCATTTCAGCCCCAGCCGCAGGTGCCCGTCGACGTGTCGGCGGCCCGGTCTCCTCGCGACGCTGCGCGATTCGAACGCGAGAGCCACGCGGCTGGACGAACACTCGAGAACCCCAACCCCCCTCTCGCCGAATCGGAGAGGAAACACAGTATTCTCATGGCACCAGAGACGCAGACCAGCGCTTCCGGCGGCGGAGAGAGCTTCGCCAGCCTGTTCGAAGCCTCGGTCGCCCGCGCGGACGAGCTCCGTGAAGGAGACATCGTATCCGGAACGGTCATCTCGATCGCGAAGGACTCCGTGATCGTCGACATCGGGTACAAGTCCGAGGGGATGATCTCCCTCAGCGAGTTCACCGATCCCACCGGTGAGCAGAGCGTGACGGCGGGAGACCGCGTCGATGTCCTCATCGAGGCCAAGGAGACCGACGACGGTCTCGTGCTCCTCTCGAAGGAGAAGGCCGACAAGCTCAAGGTCTGGGACGAGATCAGCGCGGCGTGTGAGCGCGACGAGCTGATCGAGGGCACCATCACCGCCCGCGTGAAGGGCGGCCTCAGCGTCACCATCAAGGGTGGCGTGAAGGCGTTCCTGCCCGGCTCCCAGGTCGACCTCCGCCCCGTACGCAACCTCGACAAGCTGATCGGGCAGACGTACGAGTTCAAGGTCATCAAGTTCAACAAGAAGCGCGGCAACATCGTGCTCTCGCGCCGCGTTCTCCTCGAGAAGGAGCGCGACGAGCTCAAGGCGCGCACCCTCCAGAACCTCGAAGAGGGCATGGTCGTCACCGGCGTCATCAAGAACATCACCGAGTACGGTGCGTTCGTGGACCTCGGCGGCATCGACGGCCTCCTCCACATCACCGACATGTCCTGGGGCCGGGTCAACCACCCGTCCGAGGTCTTCAACGTCGGCGACGAGGTCACCGTCAAGGTGCTCAAGTACAACGCCGAGACCGAGCGCGTGTCGCTCGGCCTCAAGCAGACCGTCGAAGACCCGTGGAACAACGCCGCCGAGCGTTACCCGGTGGGCGCGAAGGTCAGCGGCAAGGTCGTCTCGCTCACCGACTACGGCGCCTTCGTGGAGCTGGAGCCGGGCATCGAGGGCCTCATCCACGTCTCCGAGATGAGCTGGCGCAAGCCGAAGCACCCGTCGAAGCTCCTGGACATCGGCCAGGAGGTCGAGACGGTCATCCTCGACGTGGACATCGTCAACAAGCGCATCAGCCTGGGCCTCAAGCAGCTCGAGCCGGATCCGTGGGAGACGTTCACCCGCAAGTACAACCCGGGTGACATCATCCGCGGCAAGGTCCGCAGCGTGACCGACTACGGCGTGTTCGTGGGCATCGAAGAGGGTGTCGACGGCATGGTCCACAAGTCGGACCTCAGCTGGACCCAGCGCATCAACAACCCGTCCGACGTCTACCGCAAGGGCGACGAGGTCGAGGCCATCATCCTCTCGATCAACCACGACGAGAAGAAGGTCAGCCTCGGCATCAAGCAGCTCTACGAGGATCCGTGGACGCGGATCCCGGCGGACTACCCGGCGGGCACCATCCTCGAGGTTCGCGTGGTCTCCATCGCGGAGTTCGGGGTGTTCGCGGAGCTCGAGCGCGGCATCGAGGGCCTCGTGCCCCTGAGCGAGCTCAGCTACGACCGCATCGACGACCCGCGCCAGATCGTCAAGGAAGGCCAGATCGTCAAGGCGGAGATCGTCGACGTGAACCCGTCGGACCGTCGCATCACCCTCAGCCTCAAGAAGGCCGAGCTCGAGAACCTCGAGGCGATGAAGTTCGACGAGAACCGCGGCGCGAACCGTGACGGCGCTCCCCCCCGCAAGGTGGGCCCGAGCGGCGGCGGCGGCGCGACCCTCGGCGACGTGCTCAAGGACAAGCTCGGCGGCCTGGCCGTCAGCGAGAGCGCGGCGTCCGAGGACGAGGCGGGCGCAGAGGAGGAGTGATCCTCCCGGGCTGACCCCAGCCCACCCCTGAAACGAGGCCGGCTCCCTTCTGGGAGTCGGCCTCGCTTCGTTTCGGGCTCGGCGTCCCGGCAGTTTCTGGGCCCGCCGCGCGCTCTTCCGGTAGACGGGGAGGGTGTCGCAAGGCGAGCGGACGACGAAGCTGCCATCGCTCGGGCCGCCAGGCTCGCGCCGGCGCCGACTGGTGTTCTTCGCGGTCACGGGGGCGCTGCTGGTCGGCGCGCTCCTCCTCTTCCGCGAGGTGCTGGCGCCGTTCGCGCTCGCGCTCGTGGTGGCCTACGTCTTCGCGCCGCTGGTCGAGGTCCTGCAGCGGCTCGAGGTCGCCGGGCGCCGCATGCCGCGCTGGGTGGCGGTGGTGCTCCTCTACGTCTCGCTCCTCGGTGGGCTGTCGGCCGGCGTCGCCTTCGCGGTCCCGCGGCTCGTGGTGGAGGTGCAGCGGCTCGGACGCGAGGCGCCGCGCGCGCTCCACACCTTCCGGGACGAGTGGCTGCCGCGCCTCGAGGACGAGCTCCGGAGCGCCACCGCGCTCTACGCGCCCGAGCAGGTCGAGCCGGTGCCCGACGCGCCGACCGAGCCGCGGCCGGCCGCCGAAGCCGAGGTCGACGCCATCCGCGTCGTGCCGCACGTCGAGGGCGGATACGAGGTGCACCTGCCCGCGCACGGGATCGAGATCGAGCCCGCCGGGGACGACGGCTACCGGATCAGCGCCGCGGAGTCTCGCGTACGGCACGAGCGGCGCGATCTCGTGGCGGTGATGTCGCAGTCGATCCGCTCGTTCTTCACCGACACCGAGGCCTACGCGGGCACCGCGATCCGCAGCATCCAGACCTTCGTCGCCAAGCTGATCGGCGGGATCTTCAGCTTCTTCATCATGCTCATGCTCAGCGCCTACATGCTGATCACGAGCGATCAGATCCTGGGCTTCTTCCGGGCGCTCGCCCGCCCGAGCAAGCGCGACCGCTTCGACGATCTCGTCGCTCGCATCGACAAGGGGCTCGCCGGCGTCGTGCGCGGCCAGCTCCTGATCGCGCTGGTGAACGGGGTGCTCAGCGGGATCGGCTTCTGGATGGCCGACCTCCGCTACTGGCCGATCCTGACGCTCATCGCGACGGTGCTCAGCATCATCCCGATCTTCGGCGCGATCATCAGCTCGATCCCCGCCGTCATCGTCGGCCTGCAGGACGGGCTCGGCACCGCGCTCTTCGTGCTGGCGTGGATCATCGGCATCCACCAGCTCGAGGCCAACCTGCTCAACCCGAAGATCATGGGCGACGCGGCGAAGGTGCACCCGGTGCTGGTCGTCTTCGCGCTCCTCGCGGGAGAGCACCTCTTCGGCATCCTCGGCGCGCTGCTGGCGGTGCCGATCCTGAGCATCACCCAGAGCGTGTTCCTCCACTTCCGGGAGGTCGCGCTGGGCGTGCCCAGGGATCGAGAGCTGTCGGAGGAGTGGGCGCAGGCCGAGATCGAGTGATCACTCCACGATGTGGAACTCGACGCGGCGGTTCGCCTGCCGCCCGGCGCGGGTCGCGTTGTCCTCGAGCGGGCGCGACGGCCCGACGCCCTCCGCGGTGAGCCGCTCGGCGGCGATGCCGTGCTCGATCAGCCACTGCCGGACGCTCTCGGCGCGGGCCCGGCTCAGGTCGCGGTTGTAGTCCTCGCTCCCGCGATCGTCGGTGTGGCCTTCGATGCGGAGGCTGCGGATCTGCGGGTTGGCCTGGAGCGTCGCCGCGACCTCCTCGAGGATCGGGTAGGAGCGGCGCCGGATGGTGGAGTGCTCGGTGTCGAACTCGATCCGCTGGAGGATGCGGATCTGTCCAGCCTCGACGCGCACCGCGACCGGGCAACCGCCGTTGTCGGCCTGGCCGGGCGCGGTCGGGCAGTCGTCCTCGCCGTCGGGCACGCCGTCGCCGTCGTTGTCCGGGTCGGGGCAGCCGTCGTCGTCGGCGAAGCCGTCGCGGTCCTCGGGTTCGTCGAGGCAGCGGTCGCTCACGTCGGGCACGCCGTCCTCGTCGCCGTCGCGATCGCCGTCGGGGCAGCCGTCCTCGTCGTCCTGCCCGTTGACGTCCTCGGCCACGTCCGGGCACGCGTCGTCGCCGTCCGCGATCCCGTCGCCGTCGTTGTCCGGGTCGGGGCAGCCGTCTTCGTCCTGGAAGCCGTCGCCGTCCTCGGCCTCGCGCGGGCAGCTGTCGCTGGCGTCCGGGACGCCGTCGCCGTCGTCGTCGGGATCGGGGCAGCCGTCGTCGTCCTCGAAGCCGTCGCGGTCCTCGGGCTCCCGGGGGCAGGCGTCTTCGCCGTCGTCGAGGCCGTCGCCGTCGGTGTCGGTCGGCGCCGCCTCCTCGCCGCCGAGCACGAGCGCGCCGCTGACCCCGAGGATGAGGAAGCGGCCGTCGCCTTCCCCGAGCGCGAGCTCGTCGGGCGAGGTCTGGAAGGCCTGCGCGTAGCGGACGAACGGGCCGAGCCGCACCAGGTCGCCCAGCTGGAACTCGAAGCCGACGTCGACCTCGAGCCCGGGGCGGACCACGTCGCCGGTGAAGACCACCGCGCCCCGCCCGGTCACGTAGAGGTCGCCGACCTCTAGGTCGGGCAGCGGGTGGATCCGCAGGCCGAGGCCGAGCGCGTGGTACGCGCCGAAGCCGGACGGCGTCGCGGTGGTCGTGGGGAAGAAGTAGGACCCGTGGTGCAGCTCGGCGCCGAGCCAGGGCAGGAAGCGCAGCTCGTAGCCGAGCCCGCCGCCGCCGCCGGTGTCGAAGCGCTCGGCGACCGGATCACCGAGGGGCACGCCGAGCCCGGCCTCGAGGCGGAGGCCGTGCTCGATCGACTGCGCGGCTCCGGTCGAGGGCCACGCGAGGAGGAGGAGCGCGAGCGACGGGACGAGATGGCGACGCATGGGTTCTCGGACCTCAGGGGGCGTAGGGAGGGGAGGTGGTCCCGGAGACGCTGGCGCCGACGAGGCGGATCCGGCCCGCGCCGCCACCGCCGCCGTTGTAGACGCCCGGGCTGCACGTGCAGGTGCCGCCGCCGGCGCCGTCGGCGCTCATGACGCCGCCGCCCGCCGCGATGGCCCCGGAGGCCTGGACGAAGATCGCGCCGCCCGCGCCGCCGCCGCCGCCGCCCATGCCGCAGCCGGCGCCGACGCCGCCGGACGACTGGATGCCAGCGCCGCCGGGGGCTCCCGCGTTGCGCACCTGCCCGGCGCCCACGGTGAAGCTGCCGGCCGTGACGTAGACGATCCCGCCGCCGTCACCGCCGCGGCCGGGCCGGAACCCGTCCTCGTCCGCGCCGCCGCTGCCGCCGCCGCCGCCGAAGAAGAGGGCCATGAGGGCCGGGTCTCCGGCGGCGCCGCCACCGAACGAGGTGGGCGAGCCCGCGCAGCACGCGCCGCAGCTCGGGGCGACGCCGTTGCCGCCGGCTCCCGCGTAGCCGCCGCCGGCGCCGGCCCCGCAGTCCTGACCCTGGCGCCCGCCGCCTCCGCCGCTTCCGTTCGCGCCCTGGCTCGGGGCGCCCGTGCCGCTGGGGGACTCACCCTGCAGCCCGACGCTGCACGTGTAGCGGCCCGGGGCGGGGTCCCCGCCTCGGAAGCCGTTGCCGCTCATGTCCACGACACCGTCCACCGTCACGTCGCCGGTCGCGTCGAAGGCGAGGATGCCGCCGACGCTCCCGTCCCAGGCGGGGGCGGTCAGGGTGCCGCCCGGGGCCACGGCGACGTCGGTGTGCTCGGGCATCGCCACCATCTGGGCGCGCGCCGCGCCCGCCGAGGTGTAGACGTTCGTCAGCGCCGCCTCGAAGGTCACCGTCGAGCCGGCGATCGAGGCCACGCGCGCGGTCTCCCACGCACCGACGACCCCGCCCACCGTCTGGTGGAGGAAGACGAGGTCCCCGGCCGCGAAGCCGGTGGCGTCGGTGACGGTGGCCGTCGTCGGTCCCGTCGTGGTCAGGTTCGTGGCCACGTCGTTGATGACGACGGTGCCCGTCACGTCGAGCCGGCCGTCGCTCCCGCCGGGCACGCACACGCCCATGGCGCAGCTGCCCGCGCAGACGACGCCGCAGCCGCCGCAGTTCGAGCCGTCGGTCCCGAAGTCCGCCTCGCAGCCGTCGCCGGCCATCCCGTTGCAGTCGCCGTAGCCCGGGTCGCAGGCGAGCTCGCAGCTCCCGGCCGCGCAGGCCGGGCTCGCGTTCGGCGCCGGCGGGCAGACGTTGCCGCACGCGCCGCAGGCCGCAGGGTCGCTGCCGAGGTCCACCTCGCAGCCGTCGCCGGCCATCCCGTTGCAGTCGTCGTAGCCCATGTCGCAGACGAAGCCGCAGGACCCGGTCGCGCAGACGGCCGACGCGTTCGGCGCGCCGCCGCAGCGCGCGCCGCAGGCGCCGCAGTTGTCCACGTCGGTGCCGACCGCCGCCTCGCAGCCGTCGGTCGCGTCCACGTTGCAGTCGGCGAAGCCCGAGTCGCACACGTAGCCGCAGGCGCTGGACACGCAGACCGGGCTCGAGCTCGCCGGGGTCGGGCAGGTCACGCCGCAGCCGCCGCAGCTCGACGGGTCGACGCGGGTGTCGGTGCAGGTGCCGGCGCAGTCCGTGAGCGGCGCGCCGCAGCTCGTCGTGCAGCTGCCCATCGCGCAGACCTCGCCCATGCCGCAGGTCGCGCCCGCGTTCGGTCCCATGCAGTCGGCCGTCGCGCCGCAATAGGCGCGGTCGGTGGCCGGATCCACGCAGGCTCCGCCGCAGGCGATCTGGCCCGCCGGGCAGCGCAGCGCGCAGCTCCCCGCGGCGCAGACCTCGCCCGCCGCGCAGGTGTCGCCGGCGTTGGCCCCGGCGCAGTCGCCCGCGGCGCCGCAGTAGACGGGGTCGCTGTTCGGGTCGACGCAGCGCCCGCCGCAGACGACCTGGCCCATCGGGCAGCGGAGCTCGCAGGTGCCTCCGGCGCAGGCGAAGCCCGACGCGCAGGTGTCTCCGGCGTTGGCCCCCGCGCAGTCGGCGGAGGCGCCGCAGTAGACCGGGTCGGTGCCCGGGTCGACGCAGCGCCCGCCGCAGTCGACCTGTCCGCTCGGGCAGCTCGTCGCGCAGACGCCCGCGGCGCAGACCTGACCCGCGACGCAGGTGGCCCCCGCGTCGGGGCCGGCGCAGGTGCCGGACGCGCCGCAGTAGACCGGATCGGTGGCGGGATCGACGCAGCGGCCCGCGCACGCGACCTGTCCGCTCGGGCAGCTCGTCGCGCATGCGCCGGCGCTGCAGACCTCGCCGGCGCCGCACATCTCACCCGCGTCGGGGCCGGCGCAGGCGCCGGACGCGCCGCAGAAGATCGGGTCGGTCGACGGGTCGACGCAGCGCCCGCCGCAGTCGACCTGTCCGCTCGGGCAGCTCGTGGTGCAGGCGCCGGCGCTGCAGACCTCGCCCGGGTCGCAGGTCTCGCCGGCGTCGGGGCCGGCGCAGGAGCCGGACGCGCCGCAGAAGATCGGGTCGGTCGACGGGTCGACGCAGCGCCCGCCGCAGTCCACCTGTCCGGTCGGGCAGCTGGTGGCGCAGGCGCCGGCCACGCAGACCTCACCGGCGCCGCACACCGCGCCGGCGTCGGGGCCGGCGCAGGAGCCGGACGCGCCGCAGAAGGCGCGGTCGGTCGAGGGGTCCACGCAGGCGCCGCCGCACTCGATCTGACCCGAGGGGCAGCTCACCGCGCAGACGCCGGCCGCGCACACCTCGCCGGCGGCGCAGGTCGCGCCCGCGTCGGCTCCGGTGCAGTCCCCGGAGGCGCCGCAGAACGCCCGGTCGGTCAGCGGGTCGGCGCAGCGGCCGCCGCACTCCACCTGGCCGGCGGGGCAGCTGGTCGCGCAGACGCCGCCGGTGCAGACCTCGCCGGCGGCGCAGGTCACGCCCGCGTCGGCCCCGGCGCAGTCGGCGGAGGCGCCGCAGAAGACGCGGTCGCTGCTCGGGTCCACGCACGCCCCGTCGCAGACGATCTGGGTGCCCGGGCACGAGACGTCGCAGACGCCGTCGGCGCAGACCTCGCCGTCGCCACAGGTCACATCGCAGCCCCCGCAGTGGGCCCGATCTCGGTCGGTGTCCACGCAGCCGTCGCCGCAGAGGGTCGGGGTGTCGCCCCCGCAGGTGAGCCCGCAGCTGCCGCCGCTGCAGACCTCACCGTCGGCGCAGGCGATCCCGCAGCCCCCGCAGTGGGCGCGGTCCCGGTCGGTGTCGAAGCAGCCGCCGTCGCAGGCCTCCTGGCCGGCGGGGCAGCGGGTGGCGCAGGCGCCGGCGCTGCAGACCTCGCCCGCGGCGCAGGCGGTGTCGCAGTCACCGCACCGGTCGGGGTCGCTCGAGACGTCGACGCACTCGCCGCCGCAGAGCAGCTCCTCCCCCGCGCACGTCGGTCGCGCGTCGGGCGACGCGTCGGCCGGGCTCCCGACCACCTCCTCTCCGCAGCCCGCCAGGACCACGGACATCACCAACAGAGCGACCCACCTAGAGCGTTGCACCACTCGGACCTCCAGATGGCGAGGCTGCCCCGAGGCGCGTCCACTGTCTACGGAAAAGATTGGTGAGCGCGGATTCTGCGGGCAGGGCCGTCGTTTCCCGGTGAAGCGGACTTTTCCTTTGACGCGGGATTCGCGATCGGTGACACCTGCAGGCTCTACTGGGAGGCGATGTGGACATGAGACGGTTGGGTGGGCGAAGTGGGCGCGCGGCGGCCTGGGGGGTGCTGGCCGCGCTGACGCTGTTGGCCACGGGCTGCGGCGTGAGCTCGATGGACGACGACGCGGGGGGCGACGGCAGCCTCGCCTGCGGCGCCGCCGAGCGGCTCTGCGACGGAGCGTGCGTCGACGTCTCCTCCGATCCGTCCCACTGCGGGAGCTGCGGCGCCGCCTGCGGCGCGGACGAGGTGTGCGCGGGCGGCGCCTGCGCGACGAGCTGTCCCCCGGGCCAGACCCCCTGCGATGGCGGGTGCTTCGACCTGGACGTCACGCGCGCGCACTGCGGCGGCTGCGGGGTCGCCTGCGCCGACGGAGAGCTCTGCAGCGGCGGGGCGTGCGGCCTGAGCTGCGGAGGCGACACCCCGAGCCTCTGCGGCGGCGCGTGCGTGGACACCACGCGCGACCGCCTGCACTGCGGCGGCTGCGACGTGGCGTGTGGAGCCGGTGAGCTCTGCGTCGACGGGGCCTGCGCGACCCGCTGCCCGGCCGGGCAGATCGCGTGCGACGGTCGCTGCGTCGACCCCGAGTCCGACCGGGCCTACTGCGGGGCCGGCGCCGACTGCGCGGGCGGCGTGGAGTGTGGCGCGGGCGAGGTCTGCGTGACCGGCGCCTGCGCGACCAGCTGCCCGTCCGGTCAGGTGGACTGCGGCGGCCGCTGCGTCGACCCCGCGACCGATCGCGCGTTCTGCGGCGCCTCCGGGGACTGCACCGGAGCCGACGCGGGCGCGACCTGCGCCGCCGGCGAGGTGTGCGCGGCCGGCGTCTGCGCGGTGAGCTGCCCCTCGGGTCAGATCGAGTGCGACGGCGCCTGCGTGGATCCCTCGACCGACCGCGCGTTCTGCGGGGCGTCGGGTGACTGCGCGGGGGCCAACGCGGGCGCGAGCTGCGGCGCGGGCGAGGTCTGCGTGGCGGGCGGCTGCGCGACGAGCTGCCCGTCCGGTCAGGTGGACTGCGGCGGGCGCTGCGTCGACCCGGCCACCGACCCGACCTTCTGCGGCGCGACGGGCGACTGCGCCGGCGCGAACGCCGGAGACACCTGCGTGGCCGGCGAGGTGTGCACCGCGGGGCTCTGCGCGACGAGCTGCCCCGCGGGACAGGTCGCCTGCGGCGGCCGCTGCGTCGACCCGGCCACCGACCCGACCTACTGCGGCGCCTCGGGCGACTGCTCGGGGGCCAGCGCCGGGAGCCCCTGCATGTCCGGTGAGGTGTGCGCGGCCGGGACCTGCGCGGTCCGCTGTCCTACGGGGCAGATCGAGTGCGGGGGCCGCTGCGTCGATCCCACGCTCGACCCGGTCTACTGCGGGGCGAGCGGCGACTGCGCCGGGCCGGACGCGGGCACGCCGTGCGCCGCCGGGGAGGCCTGCGCGAGCGGCGTCTGCAGCGTCCGGTGCCCGGCCGGGCAGGTCCAGTGCGGTGGCCGCTGCGTCAGCCCGGAGAGCGACCCGATGTACTGCGGCGCCGCCGGCGACTGCGTGGGCGTGAACGCGGGCGCGAGCTGCGCGGCGGGCGAGGTGTGCGCGGCCGGCGTCTGCGAGCTGTCCTGTCCCTCGGGGCAGGTCGCCTGCGGCGGCCGCTGCGTGGACCCCGACACCGACCGCGCCTTCTGCGGCGCGTCGGGCGACTGCGCGGGCCCGAACGCGGGCGTGACCTGCGGCGCGGGCGAGATCTGCGGCATGGGCACCTGCACGACGTCGTGCATGGCGCCCTTCGTCGACTGCGGCGGCAGCTGCGTCCGGACCTCCTCCGACCCCGCGCACTGCGGAGGGTGCGGGGTCGCCTGTCCGACCCCGGCGAGCTCGAGCGCGGCCTGCCTCTCCGGCACGTGCGCCTTCGTGTGCGACTCGGGCTTCGCGGACTGCAACCTGGCGGCCGCCGACGGCTGCGAGGTCGATCTCGGCTCGGACCCGTCGAACTGCGGCACCTGCGGCAACACCTGCGCGGGCAGCTGCATCATGGGGACCTGCGACGGGCCGGGCAGCGACGGCGCGCTCCGGGTCACCAGCGGGAGCACGATCGTCAACGACGTCGCCACGAGCGTCGACGGAACGGCGGGGAGCCCCTCGCTCACCCTGATCGATCCGGCGGGCTTCGGCGCCGGGGACCTGGTGTTCATCCATCAGTCGCAGGGCGCCGGCGCGGGTCGCTGGGAGATCCGCCGGATCGTCGGCCTCACCGGCGGCGCGGCCACGCTCGACGCGCCCCTCGACGACTCCTACTCGTCGACGGGCATGGATCGCGCGCAGGCCGTGCGCATGCCGGAGCTCACCGACGTCACCGTCGAGAGCGGGGGGAGCCTGGTGGCGCCGCCGTGGGACGGCGCGACCGGCGGCATCCTCGCGTTCGACGCGACGGGCACCGTCACCGTCGAGGCCGGCGGCCAGATCGACATGAGCGCGGCCGGCTTCCGCGGCGTGCCGCGGCAGGCCATCCCGAATCAGACCGGTGACCAGGGCGAGGGCCAGACCGGCATCGGCGCGATCGCGCGCGGCGCCAACGGCAGCGGCGGCGGCGGCGGTGAGCGCACCGGCTGCGAGTGCTGCTGGGGCGGCTCCGGCGCCGGCGGCGGTCACGGGGCGCGCGGCGCCGACGGCAACACCGGCATCGGCGGCGGCGCCTGCCAGCTCGGCGGCGTCGGCGGCGACGCGGTCGGAGACCCGGCCCAGACGGTGATCTTCTTCGGCGGCGCGGGCGGGCAGGGCGGCGCGGACGAAGACGGTCACGGCAGCGGCGGCGCGAACGGCGGCGGGTTGCTCTACATCTCGGCCGACGCGCTGACGGTGAACGGCCGGGTCCTCAGCGACGGCCAGCCCGGCGATCCGGAGCTCAACGTCAGCGGCTGCGGCTCCGGCGGCGGCGGCGGCGGCGCGGGCGGCGCGATCTATCTCCAGGTCCGCTCGGCGACCCTGGGGTCCGGCCTCGTCACCGCGGCCGGCGGCCCGGGCGCCGACGACCCGGTCAACTGCGGCACCGCGGGCGGCGCGGGCGGCGTCGGCCGCATCACCGTGAGCGCCGGCGCCAGCGTGATCGGCACCACGACCCCGCCGTTCTTCCAGCCCTGAGCCATCGATCCGGGAGCGGGCCTCTGGGGCCCGCTCCCGCGCAGCTCCCGGAGGCTAGATGAGGATCGGAGTGCTGCCGGCGGGCACCACGATGACGACCTCGCGGGTGTCGAGCTCGGCGACGCCGTTCCCGAGCACCACGATCTCGGCCAGGAAGACCTGCGCGAAGCTCTGCGGCTCCTGGAAGTCGTTCCGGAACCGGACGCGGAAGGTGACGGTGTTCCCCGGGGTCACGCCGTAGAAGACGCGGTCGTCGCAGCGGCCGGCGGTCGGGCAGGAGACCGGGGTGCCGGCGTCGACCATCGACACCGGGGTGATCGCCTTGATGAAGAGGGTGGCGTCGACCGGGCCCACGGTGTCCGGGCGGTCTTCGCCGTCGCGGGCGCCGCCGCTGATGTCCTGCGGCGTCTCCTCGGCGAGGGTGCGGATCGCCTCGACGACGCGGGTGTCGAGCCCGCTGCCGTCCGAGGAGATGGTGAAGAGGATGGGGGCGCCGCTCGCGTCGACGGTGCCGGTGTCGTTCGCCCAGGTGGTGAACTGCGAGACCGGGTTGCCGGCCTCGCTCCCGCTGATGATGCCGATCACCCGAGCGCCGATGCCGTTGAGGGCGCTGCGCGTCTCCTCGTAGGTGTGGGGGCCGCGCGGGCTCATCGTGAAGTCCGCCGGATCGTAGTTGGTGCTCGCGCCGGGGCCGTTCTTGCTCGCGGTGTCGGTCAGCGCGACCATGATCGGGAGCGAGCCGGGGCGGAAGCAGGGGTAGCCGTAGCGGCGCCCGTCCTCGTCCGGGACGGCCGGGCACATCTGCGGGCCGAGCCACGGCTGGAAGCCCTCGCCGGTCGACGCGAGGTACATCGACTCCGTGCTCGAGGCCCAGTTGGCGCCGCCGTAGCTGATGTCGCCCAGGCGCCCGACCGCGGTCTGCATGGTCGGCAGGTCGGTGGTGATGGTCTGCACGAGCTCGAACGGCATGTCGCCGTCGGGGCCGTCGTTGCAGGTCTCGATGCCGAAGATGGTCATGCAGCCGCCGCTGCCGCGTCCGCCGAAGCCCGCGAACGCCCCGAAGCCGACGCCGACGTCGGTGAGGGTGGTGGTCAGCGACGCCACGATGGTGCTCAGGCTCGACTCGAGGTTGCGCGCCTCCTCGTCCATGGAGCCGGTGCGGTCCATCATGAAGAACACGTCCGCCTTGCGGAGCGTCGTGCCGAACACCAGCTCGCGCTCCTCGGCCTCGCCGTCGAAGGGCAGGACCACGAAGAAGGTCTCGTCCGGGATCCGGTCCGACGCGTCGTTGGGATCGTGGCCGGTGGCGACCTCGGCGAGGTCGATGAAGCCGTCGCCGTCGGTGTCGTCGTTGCGCGGGTCGGTGAAGTAGCGGGTGCGCTCTTCTTCGTCGCTCAGGCCGTCGCCGTCCGAGTCGAGGTCGAGGTAGTCGGCGATCCCGTCACCGTCGAGGTCGACGGCCGCGCAGCCGTCGTCCGTCCCGTGCTCCTCGGCGTCGGAGAAGCCGTCCCCGTCGCTGTCGTCGTCGAGGTAGTTGGGCGTGCCGTCGCCCTCCCAGTCGGCCGACGTCTCGAACTCGTCGAAGATTCCGTCGCCGTCCGTGTCGGTCTCGCTCTCGCAGCGGACCGTCAGGCCGCCGTCGTTGCGGCCGCCGCCGCCGCTGTCGCCGGTGCCGGGGGTTCCGACCTCGCAGCCGGCGAGGAGGGTGAGCGAGAGGAGAAGTGCTGCATGATCTCGTGACACGGAAAAGACCTCCGTCCGCGAGAGTAGCGGCGCGCGTGCGCGCGAGCGTCGCGCTCGTGAGCCACCTCACCGGATCGCCGGGGTTCGCCGCGCGCCGCGTCGCGCTTAAGAGCGCTGTAAGCGCTCGAGGGCCTCGGCGGGGGAGAGCGCGAGGCTCCACGTCCCTCGCCGCGTGGGCTTCTCGAGGCTCTGGTGCAGGCGCGCCAGGAACGAGCCGCGCGCGACGCGACAGGCGCCGAGGCTCTCGAGGTGCCGCGTGTGCACCTGACAGTCGACCAGGTCGAAGCCCCACTCGCAGAGGTTCCCCATGAGCGTCACGAAGGCGATCTTCGAGGCGTCGGGGCGCGCGGCGAACATCGACTCCCCGAAGAACACGCCGCCCAGCGAGACGCCGTAGACGCCGCCGACCAGCTCGTCGTCCTCCCACGCCTCGACGCTGTGCGCGAAGCCGCGCGCGTGCAGCTCCTCGTAGCCGGAGATGAGCTCGTCCGTGATCCAGGTGCCCGACTGGCCTGGCCGCGGCACGTCGGCGCACGCGCAGATCACCTCGTCGAACGCGGTGTCGACGGTGATCCGGTAGGGGCTGCGGCGGAGCTGCTTGCGCAGCGTCCGGTTCACCAAGGTGTCTTCGGGGCGGAGCACGAAGCGCGGGTCGGGGGAGAACCAGAGGAGCGGGAAGCCCTCGGTCGGCCAGGGGAAGATCCCCTGGCTGTAGGCGAGCAGGAGGCGCTCCGGCGCGAAGTCGCCGCCGATGGCCACCACTCCCTCGGGAGAGGCGCCCTCCGGCGGCGGGAAGAGGAGCTCGTCGGTGAGGAGGTACACGGGCATCGCGGCCCGTCAGGCGACCTTCTCCCAGGTCAGGCTCTCCTCGTCGTCGGCCACCTCGAAACGCACGCGCCCGCCGTCCTTGAGGTCGCCGAAGAGGATGGCCTCCGCGAGCGGCTTCTTGACGTGCGCCTCCACCGTGCGGCCCATCGGGCGCGCGCCGAAGGCGGGGTCGTAGCCCTTCTCGGCGAGCCACGCGCGGGCGCCCTCGGTCAGCTCGATGAAGACCTCGCGCTCGTCGAGCTGCTCCTGCAGGAGGCGGACCTCCTTGTCGACGACCTTGAGGATGACCTCCTCGCTGAGCCCGCTGAAGAACACGGTCGCGTCGAGCCGGTTGCGGAACTCGGGCGCGAACGTCTTCTCGAGCGCCTTCTTGGCGCGCGTCGGATCGGCCTGCGAGTGCTCCTGACCGAAGCCCACCGCGCGCACGTTCATCTCCCGCGCGCCGGCGTTGGTGGTCATGATGAGCACCACGTTCCGGAAGTCGCTCTTGCGCCCGTTGTTGTCGGTGAGCGCGGCGCTGTCCATCACCTGGAGCAGCACGTTGAAGAGATCCGGGTGGGCCTTCTCGATCTCGTCGAGGAGGAGCACGCAGTAGGGGTTCTTCCGCACGGCGTCGGTGAGGAGCCCGCCCTGGTCGAAGCCGACGTAGCCGGGCGGGGCGCCGATGAGCCGCGAGACGGTGTGCCGCTCCTGGTACTCGCTCATGTCGAAGCGGATCAGCTCCACCCCGAGCACCTTCGCGAGCTGGCGCGCGAGCTCCGTCTTGCCGACGCCGGTCGGGCCGCTGAAGAGGAAGTTGCCGATCGGCTTGTCGCCGGCCCGCAGCCCGGCGCGCGCGAGCTTGATCGCGTCGGCGATGCTCCGCACCGCGTCGTCCTGGCCGAAGATGTGCCGCTTGAGCTCCGGCTCGAGGTCCTTGAGCTGGTCCTGCTCGCGGGCGCTGACCGTCTTCTCGGGCACGCGCGCCATCTTGCTGACCACGCGCTCGACGTCGGCCACGGTGACCTTGCCGCTCGGCTCGTCCTGCATCCGGTCCTGCGCGCCCGCCTCGTCGATGACGTCGATGGCCTTGTCCGGCAGGAAGCGCTCGGTGATGTGCTTGGCCGCGAGCTTGGCCGACGCCTCGATCGCCTCGGGCTCGTAGGTGACCCCGTGGTGCTCCTCGTAGCGGCTCTGGAGCCCCTTGAGGATCTCGATGGTGTCGGGCACCGACGGCTCGACCACGTCGATCTTCTGGAAGCGGCGCGCGAGCGCCCGGTCGCGATCGAACGCGCCCTTGTACTCCTCGAAGGTCGTCGAGCCGATGCAGCGCAGCTTCCCGCTCGCGAGCGCCGGCTTGAGGATGTTGGAGGCGTCCATCGAGCTGCCGGTGGTGGCGCCCGCGCCGACGATGGTGTGGATCTCGTCGATGAAGAGGACCGCGCCCTCGATCTCCTGGAGGCGCTTGATGACCCCCTTGAGGCGCTCCTCGAACTGCCCGCGGTACTTCGTGCCCGCGAGGAGGGCGCCCATGTCGAGCGAGTAGATCTTCGCGTCGTGCAGCACCTTCGGGACCTTGCCCTCGTGGATGTGCAGCGCGAGCCCCTCGGCGATCGCGGTCTTCCCGACGCCGGGCTCGCCGACGTAGACGGGGTTGTTCTTGCGGCGCCGGCAGAGCACCTGGATGGTCCGCTCGAGCTCCTGCGCCCGGCCGATCAGGGGATCGATGTGCCCCTCCTCGGCCTCGGTCATCAGGTCCACGCAGTACGCCTCGAGCGGGTCGACGCGTCGGCCGCCCTCGTCGTCCTCGTCGTCCAGCGGGCCGAAGTCGCCCTCGGGCGAGCCGTCGGCCGGGAGGCCGTGGCTGACGTAGCGCTTGAGGTCGAACTGCTGCACGCCCTCCTGGTCGAGGAGGTAGACGGCCTGCGACTCGCGCTCGTAGAAGAGCTGCACGAGCACGTTGGCGCCGTCGATGACCTTCATCTCGGAGCTGATCGCGTGGATCGCCGCGCGCTGGAGCACCCGCTCGACCGCGAGGGTCTGGTGCGGCTCGGCCTCGACGTCCTCGGGCAGCTTCGGCTGGTCGTCGAAGAACGCGTAGAGCTTCTTGCGGAGCCGCCCGCGGTTCGCGCCGCACGCGTCGAGGGCCTTGGACGCCTTCGGGTCGTCGAGCAGCGCGAGCAAGAGGTGCTCGAGCGTGACGTACTCGTGGCGCATGCGCTGCGCCTCGTCGTAGGCCTTGCGCAGGGTCGCCTGCAGCTCGCGGGCGATCATCGGAGAAGACATGCCTGGCTCCGGGAGTGTCGTTCGCCTCTCATGACTCTTCCTCGTCGTCCTCCGGCTCCATCGTCAGCCGGAGTGGGTATTCGCGCTCGCGCGCCATCTGCTCGACCTTCTGGACCTTGGTCTCGGCGACCTCGCGGGTGAAGACACCCGCCACGCCCACGCCGTTGTAGTGCACGTGCAGCATGATGCGCACCGCGGTCGTCTCCGAGTGGTGGAAGACCTGCTGCAGGACCTCCACCACGAACTCCCGCGTCGTGTAGTCGTCGTTGTGCACGAGGACCCGGTACATCCGGGGCTTCTTGACGCGCGTCTCCCGCTTGGTCTCGGTGATGACGCCGTCGTCGTCGTTCCACTTCTCCGCCATCGATTCGTCTGGGTCCAAGGGGGCGCCGACCCGGGTCCGGGTCGAGCGCCGCAATTGTAGGTAGGTCGGGGTCCCTCTGCACCTGCCCGATCGGGCATCAGCTCGCTTCGCTCGCCGCCCTGCGCGCTCGCTCCAGGGCTTCGGCCAGATCATAGGCCCCGAGGCCCCCGTACTGGGGCTCGATCTCCAGATCGTCCTGGTCCTCGATCTCCACCCGCACCACCAACCGCTCCTCGTCCACCTCGATGCCGTACACCCGGGCCCACGGGGCCTCGCGTCGGGCGCCTTCGCCCGAGAGGGTGACGCCTTCCGGGCCCAGCGCCACGAAGTGCTCCTCCGCGCGAGCCACCTTCCGGCGCGCCCGCGCGAACATCACGACCCAGGCGAGCACGGCGACCGCGCCGCCCAGCGCGCACAGCCAGGCGAAGAGGGGCGGCCGGAGCACCAGGAGGAGGGCGACCCCCAGGCCGGTGAAGAGGGCGGCCACGAGCCGGAGCCGCGCCACGGCCTGCTCGCTCGGCACGTCGAGCGGCAGGTGGCGGAAGGGATCGGGCTCGGGATCCATCAAAAGGCGACGACGCGGGCGAAGAACCTCGCGCTGGTCTCGTTGCGCACGGTGAGCGTGGTGTCGTCGGCCTCGATGAATCGCGCGAGATCCCCCGCGGCGAGAGCCGGCTCTTCGCCCGACGACTCGAACGAGAGGTAGACGAGCACCGTGCGCGGCGTGCGCCCGAGCCCGTGCTCCACCTCGATCGTCGCGCGCGGCGGGTAGGGCAGCCACTCGGTGCCCGTCCAGGGCATGCTCTCCCACACCCCGTCCTCGACGCTCGCCGCGGCCAGCTCGGGCGCGTCCGCCGGGTAGACGATCATGTCGCCCGTCGGCAGGCCGCAGCCGACGAGGAAGATCGCGAAGGCCTGGAGCGCGCGGATCACGCTCGAGCCTCCGCGTACGCGCGCAGCGCCTCGACGAGCCCCCGGGCCGTGTAGTCGTCGGGGGTCACGTGCACCGGCCAGCCGCGCTCCTCGGCCGCCGCCTGCGTGATCGGACCGATGCACGCCACGGTGAAGCCCTCCCGGACCGCGTCGGCGTGATCGCCGAGCGCGACCGCGACCTCGCGGACGGTCGAAGGTGAGGTGAAGGTCAGCACGTCGATCTTCCGGTTGTGGATGAGGTCGCGCAGGCGCGCCGCGTCTTCGTCCGAGGCGCCGACCGTGCGGTACGCGGGCGTCACGTCCACCTCTGCCCCCGCCTCGCGGAGCAGCTCGGGCAGCGCCTCGCGCGCGACCTCCGCCCGGGGGAGCAGCACGCGCGCGGTGGCGAGGTCCGGCTCCGCGTCGATCACGGCCTCGGCCGCGCCCTCGCCCCGGAACTCCTCGGGGATCACGTCCGGCCGGACGCCGTAGCCGGCGCAGGCCTCGGCGGTCGCCGGCCCGATCGCGCAGATCTTCGCGCCGCCGAGCGCGCGGGCGTCCTTGCCCTGACGCTCGATCTCCTCGAAGAGGGCGCGCACGCCGTTGGCGCTGGTGAGCACGATCCAGCGATAGCGCGAGATCTCGCGCACCGCCTCCTCGAGCGGCCCGGGCTCGGCGGGCGGGAGGATCCGGATCGCCGGCACCGTCACCGGCTCGGCGCCCTCGTCGCGCAGCAGCCGCGCCATCTCGTCGTTCTGATGGGCGGGCCGCGTCACCAGCACCCGCTGCCCGAAGAGTGGCAGGGTGTCGTACCAGCGGAGGGTCTCGCGCAGCTCCACCACCGCGCCGACGATGGTGAGGGCGGGCAGCCCGATGCCGGCGGCCCGGGCCTTCTCGGCGATGTCGCCCACCGTGCCGACGACGGTGCGCTGCCGAGGGAGCGAGGCCCACTGGATCACCGCGGCCGGGGTGTCCGCGGGGCGCCCGTTCTCCATCAGGAGCTGCATGAGCGAGGGCAGCTTGCGCATGCCCATGAAGATCACGAGCGTCTCGGGCCCGGTCGCGAGCTTCGCCCAGTCGTGGCTGCTGCGGTCCTTCTCCTTCGACTCGGTCGCGGTGAGGTAGGCGACCGAGCTCGAGCGGGTGCGGTGGGTGAGGGAGAGGCCCCCGTAGGCGGTCGCGGCCATCGGCGAGGGGACGCCCGGCACGACCTCGAACGGGATGCCCTCGCGCGCCAGGGTCTCGGCCTCCTCGGAGCCGCGGCCGAAGAGGTAGGGGTCGCCGCCCTTGAGGCGCGCGACGACCTTGCCGGCCCGCGCGGCCTCGACCATGCGCTCGTCGATCCGCTGCTGCCGCTCCGACGGTCGACCGGCTCGCTTGCCGACGAAGACGATCTCGGCGCCGGGCTTCGCGTGCGCGAGCAGCTCCGGGTGCACGAGCGCGTCGTAGAGCACGAGGTCGGCCTCGGCGAGGCGGCGCAGGGCGCGCGCGGTGATCAGCTCCGGGTCGCCGGGCCCGGCGCCGAGCAGATGGACCTTGCCGGTCATGGCGGCGCAGCATAGCCGACCGTCGAAAAGTTGCCCCCCGCGATCCGGCCCGTGTATCCGAGGGGAGTCATGGACTCGCTCCCCGGTGGTGCAGCGCTCGCTCGAGGCCTCCTGGTGCTGGCCCGCGCGGGGCGGAGCGGCGTCTTGACGGTGCAGAGTGGAGATGTGACCGCGCGCGTCGGCGTGAACAAAGGCCGCGTGGTCGCGATGAGAGTGGACCCCGAGGACGGAGACTCGCTCGGAGACGCCCTGCGACGGATGGGCGCCTGGGACGAAGAGGCGGCGACCGCGCACGGTCCACCGGCTCCGGGTGAGGCGCTGGGGACGTGGGCGGTGAGGGTCGGCGCGACCACGGACGCGGCGCTGAGCCTCGCGCTCCGCAAGCAGCTGCAGCGTCGCATCGCGCGCCTGTTCGCGATCGATCCGCCGGAGCTGCGCCTCCGGCCCGGGTCGCTCGACGTCGGCGTGCCGCAGCTCGCCGAGCCCCCGACCACCGCGGAGCTGATCGTCGGCGCGCTCCGCGACCGGGTCGCCGCGCAGCCGCTGCTCTCGGCGAGGCGGCGGCTCGGGGACGGCATCCTCGTGGTGACGCCGCTGGGCAAGGAGCTGCTCGAGGGCGCGGTGCTGTGGCCGGACGAGCAGGCGATGCTGCCGCTGCTTGAGCGGGGCGCGAGCGTCGACGCGCTGGTGGCCGCGAGCCAGGGATCGGCGCGCGCGCAGCGCACGCTCTACGCGCTCCGCATGATCGACGCGTGCGGACCTCCGGAGCCGCGAGAGGGCTACGCCGTGCTCCTCCGCAAGACGCGTCAGCTCAAGCGCGCCGCCCGCGCCGCGGAGCTCCTCGAGCTGAGCCCAGGCGCGCGCCAGGGAGACGCCCGCAAGGCCCTCCGCAAGCTCGCGCGCGCCGTGCACCCCGATCGCTTCGGCACCAGCGCCCCCGCCGCGATTCGCTCCGCCTCCCAGCAGGTCATGAGCGCGCTCAACCGCGCTTCGCATGACCTCGGCTCGTAGAACTCCCTTTCGGCTCCCTCCTCCCTACTCGCAGGAAGCGAGGAAAGAAGGAAGCGAGGAGGAAGAGTAATGGGCCGGCTCGCGGCTCGGTGAACGCGCGCGGCTCGGCTGCTCGTCGGCCCCTCGTCCTCTCCCTACTCGCAGGAAGCGAGGAAAGGGAGGAAGCGAGGAGGAAGGGCAATGGCGGGCTCGCGGGTCGGTGGACGCGCGCGGCTCGGCTGCTCGTCGGCCCCTCGTCCTCTCCCGACTCGCAGGAAGCGAGGAAGGGAGGAAGCGAGGAGGAAGAGTAGTGGGCAGGCTCGCGGGTCGGTGGACGCGCGCGGCTCGGCTGCTCGTCGGCCCCTCGTCCTCTCCCGACTCGCAGGAAGCGAGGAAAGAAGGAAGCGAGGAGGAAGAGTAATGGGCGGGCTCGCAGCTCGACCGCCACCCGCACGACGGACGGGGCGGTCAGGTACAGGCGCTCGGGAGAGCTGGTGGGTCTGGCTCCGCTCCTCGCTTCCGACCTTCCTCGTTTCCCGCGAGTCGCAGCGGGTAGCCGACCAGGAGCGCGGTCAGGGGCTAGCGGGGTTCGGCAGGCCTGGCTGCGCTCCTCGCTTCCGACTTTCCTCGCTTCCCGCGAGTCGCGGCGGGTAGCCGGGCCGCAGAGCGGTCAGGTTCTAGCGGCTCGGCAGGGCTGGCGAGCCTGGCTGCGCTCCTCGCTTCCGACCTTCCTCGTTTCCCGCGAGTCGCGGCGGGTAGCGGGGCCGCAGGGGTCAGGCGCCGTAGCGGGGGTCGCCGGGGGTGAGCGCGAGGGTCTGGCGGATGTCGCCGTACCGCGTGGAGACACTCTTGGCGGCGACGCCGTAGCGCTGGGCGACGCTGGCCTGGGTGACGCCGGCGCCGCTGATGAGGGCGATGGCGTAGTGCACGGCGGCCGCGCAGATCTCGGGCTTCTTCACCCGGGGCTCGCGCTCGTCGCGGTAGTCGGCCCACATCGCGCGGGCGCGCTCGCGGATCTCGGCGCTGAAGCCGTCGTCGCGCATGTGGCGCTCGAGCAGGACCTCGACGATGGCGTCGGCGGTGCGGCAGCCGCGCTCGACCCGCTCGAACGACGGCTTCGGGGCCTCGGACGGACCGCCGCGGCGACCGCTGCCGACCGGGAGGGACGGCTCGTCGGGCGGAGCGCCGCGCTGGATCCAGTCGAGGAGCGTCGCGTGGTCCTTGCTCTCGGGGGCGGCCATCGCCGCCTCCTCCGCGAGGGCGAGCGCGTCGTCGAGGCGTCCGCAGCGGGCGAGGCAGTGGGCCGCGCTCGCCGTGATCTCGTGCTCGGGCGGGTCGGCGTGATCGAGCGCCATCTGCAGGTGCGGCAGGGCGGCGCGCGGCTCGTCGAGCGCGACGTCGAGCAGGTGCCCGAGGTTGTGGTGATACCAGGGGTTGTTCGGCGTGATCGCGAGCGCGCGACGGTAGCCCGCCACCGCGGAGCGGTAGTTGCCGAGCAGGGCCTGGGCGAGCGCCATCAGCGAGTGCGAGACGTCGTCGTTCGGGTGCGCCGCGATGACCTTGCGGAGGTGCAGGGCGGCCCGCCACGGATCGCGCTCGAGGCGGAGCTCGGCGAGGTGTCGGTGCGCGAACACCTGCGCGGGGTCGCCCTCCGGCGCCATGCCGAGCAGCCGCTCGAGCAGGGGCTCGACGACCTTGCGTCCCCGGCCTTCGTCGAGCGCGCGTTCCACGCGTCGTCGAAGGCCGTCCACGCCGTGCTCGTCGCGTTGGCCAACCATGCTCCGACCGTATAGCCGGGCGATTTTTCGGTGGCAAGACCGCCCGCCGATCAGCGGCGGCGCGCGACCAGCACGAGGAAGCCGCCGAACCAGCGCAGAGGCGAGCCCACCAGCGCGCGCTCGGTGGCGGCGACGAGCGGACCGAGGGGCGTCGCGTGCACCGCGGCGGCCGGGGTCACCACGCGCACGCCGTGGACCGAGACGACCTCGAGCGAGGGCGGCAGCGCCGCGAGCGCCTCGCGCGGCGAGTGCCAGCGGGTGGGGATGTCCGACTCTCTGTGGGCCCGACCGATCGCGCGCGCTCCGGCGGCGCGCCGGGCCAGCCAGCGCAGGCTCCACCGGTTGTAGAGCTCGATCACCACGTGCCCGCCGGGCCGCGTGACGCGCGCCATCTCGGAGAGCGCGAGGTCGAGCTCCGGCACGTGGGCCAGCACCTTGAAGCTGCAGGTGACGTCGAAGCTCTCGTCGGCGAAGGGGAGGGCGGTCACCGAGCCTTGCACGACCTCGAGGCCCCGCGAGCGCGCCTTCGAGAGCATGCCCGGCGAGAGATCCACGCCGACCGCCTCCCGCGCGACGCGGGTGAGGTGATCGAGGATGAGCCCGGTGCCGCAGCCGGCCTCGAGCACGCGCTTGCCCGCGGCGAGCGGCTTGACCACGCCGACCTCGAGCTCGTCGATGAGCGCGTGGTAGCCGCGGTCGCGGCCGCGGTCGTAGCTGGCGCTGAAGTCGTCGTAGTAGCGCCGCGCGCGCTCGGTCACGTCGCTCATGAGAGCAGCTCGTCGTAGAGCGTTTCGTAGGCCTCGATCATCGCGCGCGGGTCGTAGCGCTCCTCGGCCGCGCGTCGAGCCGCCTCTCCCGCGTCGCGTCGGGCGCGCGCGTCGCTCGCCAGCGCGTCGAGGGTCTCGGCCAGCGCGCCGGGCGGGCAGGCCAGGGCGCCGCCGCCGTCCGCGAGCTCGTCGGCGGGGGAGCCCTCGAGCACGACCACCGGGCGGGCCAGCCACATCGCCTCGAGCAGCACGAGCGGGAGATCCATCTTGCCGTAGAGGTCGAGGCTGGGGAGGCACACGACGTCGGCGGCGCCGAGCAGATCGTGGATGCGGTCCGTCTCGCCGACCCAGACCGTACCCTCGGGCGCGTCGGCGCGGAGGCGGCGCTCGGCGGCGGCGGCGCCGGCGGTCTTGGCGCGACACGCCATCACGAAGGTCGCGTCCGCGCGCATCCGGCGAGCGGCGTCGAGGAAGCGCCCCGCGCCGTCGCCGAGCTCGAGGTCCCCCGGGAAGACGATGACCGGGCGGTCGTCGAGGCCGAACGCGGCGCGCGCCTCGGCCTGCGCCTCGGCGCTCGGTCGCTCGAGCGGGGGCACGCTCGGCGGGATGCGGACGACGCCGCGCACCCCCGCGTCCTCGAGGGTGCGGGCGGCGTGCCGGCTCAGCACCACCGTGCGGTCGGCGAAGAAGAGGCTGGGGGTCACGACGCGCGGTCGGCTACACACGGACTGCACGGTCGGGACCCGGCGCAGCGCGGAGAGGGCGCGCCCGGCGTGGCTGCTCTTCGGGTTGGGGGCGAAGAAGAAGTGCCAGAGATCCGCCCGGCGGCCGACCGCGAGACGCGACAGGACCCGGAGCTGGGCGCCGAGCCCCGGGGCGAAGCGACCGGCGCCGCGATAGACCGGCTCGAGCCGCGCGGAGCCGAGCGAGGCGACGGAGCCGTCCCCCATCGCGAGCGCGCGGTGCCGGGTCAGGCCGCGCGCCACGTCCCGCGCGAGGTTCTTGCTGCTGTCGTTCCAGGGGGGAGCGAGCGGCTTCGAGACGAGGAGGACCTGGCCCATGGGCTGTCGGCGCATAGTGGATCGAGGGTGAGCCTGGCAAGCTTGACCGCGCCTGAGGCGGGCATTAGGAGGTCGCCGTGAGCGAGCACGACGAGCCCGACGAGGGTGAAGAGGACCTGTTCGAGGAGGGTCCCGAGGCAGAGGCCGACCCGGCGGAGCGCCGTCGGCGGCGCCTCGAGCGCATCCTGCCGCAGGTGCTGAAGCGCGCCATCGAGCGCGGGCTCGAGAAGGGGTTCGAGACGATCAGCGATCCCGGCGAGGCCCTCCGCGGCGTCGTCGGCGAGAACGTGAAGCTGCCCAAGGAGATCGTCGGCTACATCTTCTCGCAGGTCGAGGAGACGAAGAACGGGATGGTCCGGGTGGTCGCGCACGAGATCCGCGACTTCCTCGAGGCGACCGATCTGTCGAAGGAGCTCCAGAAGGCGCTCACCAGCCTCTCGTTCGAGATCCGCACCGAGATCCGCTTCATCCCCAACGAGGCGGGCGGCGTCCGCCCGGACGTGAAGGCCTCGATCCCCAAGGTGCGAGGCAAGCGGGACAAGACCTCGAAGAAGGACGAGAAGAGGCGCGGCACGGTGCCTCCCCCCTCCGCCGACGAAGAGCCCGACGACGACGAAGAGTGAAGGTGCGGCAAATATTGCCGCAGCTTCCGCGCGCGTCAGCGCGCGAGATGGGGTGGGAGCCCGAGCCGGCTTTGCCGGGCGGGCGGGAGGGGGCGCATGCCCCCTCCGGAAACTGAGCCCTCACCGCGCGTCCCAGGTCAGCGGGGCTCGGCGAGCACCACGAGGTTCCCGTCCGGGTCCTTCAGCCTGACGAGCGACGTCGCGTCCCCGCCCTCGACCTGGCCGGCCGCAAGCCCCGCTTCCAGGAGCCGGGCGCGCTCGGACGCGATGTCAGACACGATCAACGTGAGTGTCGTCCGACCGGCCGCGTCGGGGCGCTCGAAGAGCTGGCACCCCGCGCCCTCGCGATGCCACTCGAGAAGGCCCTTCATCGGCGCCGCGTCGGCCGCACGCCCGAAGAGGGCTTCGTACCAGCCACGGCTGGCGTCCAGATCGGTGCAGGCGACCTGCGCGAAGATGGCTTCGATGGCCATGCTCGGTGCGTAGTCACCACGACCGGCTCCCCCAGGGGTCAGGCACCTCTCGCACGATGAGGGCGGGGACGACGACGACGCGAGTGACCTCGACCGCTTCGACCGAATCCTCCATAACCGGTGCGGGGGAATCGTGAGGACGGGGGTCATCGTCGCGCTCATCGCCTGCGCCGGCTGCGTGCCGGGATCGCAGGACTTCGTCGTCGTCGATCCGGGCGATGGAGGCGCCACGGTCCGCGACGCGGCCACGGCGGGTGACGGCGGGACCGGCGCGCGGGGCGCGGTGCTCGCCAGCGTCGCGCGCTGCGAAGACGCTCTCTCGGCCATCCTCGGCCAGGCCGACTTCGACGGGGACACGGGTGACTTCACGCTCTTCCCGGTCAGCGGCGGCGCCAGCCTCGAGGAGGGCCACCTCGTCCTCCCGAGCCCGGAGACCTGGCTCCTGTCGCGAGACATGTTCGTCTTCGGCGACACCGCCGCCTGCGCGGAGGTGGAGCTCACCTTCGCGGAGGTGGAGGACGGAACCGGGTTCCTCTTCGGCCTGCGCGGCACGGAGCACGGAACCTTGCTGCGGCTGAGCCCGGCCGGCCAGGCGCTCCAGCTCACCACCTTCGAGCCCGCCTCCACCCGGGTCGACGCCGCCGCGCTCGCGGTCCCGACCGACGGCGCCACCGCGCGCTTCGTGGTCTTCTCCTTCGTGGGCGAAGGTTACGCGCACGCCGAAGCGCGCCGCCTCGACGACGGCTCCGTCGCCGCGGCCCACGGCCCCTACGGCGGCGCCGCCGAGCCCCTCGCCGTCGAGCTCACCCTCTTCGCGCCCGACGTCGCCCGCGGCCGCGTCGACCGCCTCGCGGTGGGACGCCTCACCCCCGAAGCCCGCGCTCGCCTCGACACCTGGAGCGAGTGAGCTCCGCCTCGGAGCCGCCTGGGAAAGCCCTGGGACGGAGTTTCCTTGTTGCCGAACGCACGTTCCGGCCGCGAGGAGACCGCGATGCGGTCGCTCCAGCCGTGAGAGTCGCGGGAAATTCGAGCCGAACGTGCCTCCGCACGGCCTCGGACCGGCGCCCCAGCCCACGCCGGGCCCGCCCGAGCCCGGTTGGGCAACAAGGAAACTCCGTCCCCAACTCGTCCACGTCGGCCCCGCCCGAGCCCGGTTGGGCAACAAGGAAACTCCGTCCCCAACTCGGCTTCGCGCTGCCACAATGCGCGGGGGCTGCCCGAGCCCGCTTCCACGACGACTGACCGAGACGACGGCAGGCGACGAGCGCAGCAAGGTCGCCGCACGCGCCACCACCTGTGTTCGATCCCGCGGCAGCGGGCGGCCAGCTCGCGCGCAGCGCGAGCGCGAGCCGCAGGGGACCCAGCGCTCCGCGCTGGGGGCGGGGTCGAGCGGAGCGAGGCCCCGGAGTGGGTGGGGGGGCCCCGCGGAGCAGGTACAGCGGCGCGTGCGTAGGGCGCGGATGCGCCCGGAGTCGCGTGCCGTTGTGCCGGCGCAGCGGGGGGGCGGGGGCGGTCCCGCCCCTGCCCGGCAAACTCAGTGCCGGTGACCGTCGTGGGGACGGATCACGCGGGGGCGGCTCGGGGGGCCGAGGCGGCCGTTCGGCATCGGGCTGGGCTCGCCGTACTGGTGCGGATCGAAGCGCTGACGCGGGTCCGAGCCGGGGGGGCGGCCGGCGCCGCGGGGCTCGGGCGGAGGCTCGGGGCGCGTGGGCTGGGCCTGGGCCGCGCCGCCCTCGACGCGTCGGATCATGACCCGCTGGAGGTGGATCGGGGTCAGCGGGCGGTTGCCCTCGTCGGGCGACTGGGGGACGCGCGCGATCTGGGAGATGACGTGCTGGGGGCGGCACTGGCCGAAGATGGTGTAGCCCTGACCGTCGAGCTGCGGGGCCGGTCCGTCGGTGATGAAGAACTGCGCGCCGGCCGTGTTCTCGCCGTCGTGGTTGGCCATCGCGAGCTGACCGGCGCGATCGTGGGCGAGGGTGTCGTGCGGCTCGTCGTCGATCGTGTAGCCGACCCCGCCGGTGCCGTCGCCGAGGTAGTCGCCGGTCTGGATGAGGTAGCCCGGGATCACGCGGTGAAAGGTCAGGCCGCGGTAGTAGGGGCGCCGCACCCACTCACCGGCGCGCGCGTCCCACCAGGGGCGGAGGCCGCGGGCGAGGCCGATGAAGTTCGCCACCGTGTTCGGGGCGCGGTCGGCGTGGAGGTCGCAGAGGAGGGTGCCGAACTCGGTGCCGATCTCGGCGATCAGGCTGCCGTCGATCGTCAGGCCGACGACGGCCTCCTCGAGCGTGAACTCACCGGCCTCGGGGTCGGGCTGGTTCGGCTCGCGGATGAGGTCGTCGTCGTCGGAGGCGGTCCCGCTCACGGACTCGCGGCCCCGGTCGTTCGGCCCGGCGAAGACGATCTGGGTTCCGTCGGGGGCGGTGCCGACGAGCGCCTCCTCCTGCTGAGCTTCGGTGCTCGCGGCGGCCTCTTCGCCGTCGCCGTCGCAGGCGACGCAGGCGAGGGCCAGGCTCGCGAGCAGCCAGGCGGCGCGGGTGGGGTAAAGCGTGGTCACGTTCATTCCTCCGGGAGACCGGTGAAGCGCACGGGGGTGCCCGTGGTGATTCCGTGCGCGCGGGCGAACCCGGCGTGCACTTCCAAGACGTATCGCGCGGGGGCGTCGACCGCTCGCGCGTCATCGGTGAGGGGGGTGGCGTCTTCGCTGATCCCGACGACGCGACGGTCGGCGCCGATGAACAGGATGTCGAGAGGGATGAAAGTATTCCGCATCCAGAAGGACTGCGGCTCGGCGTGGGGGAAGACGAAGAGCATGCCGGCGTCTCGAGGCATGTGACGCCGGAACATCAGCCCACGTTGGCGCGCTGCGGGCGTGTCCGCCACCTCCACCCGCACCTCGACCGGTGGGGCGTCGTCGGGCGCGAGCAGCACCCGGACGCTCGGCGCGGGCTCGGACACGGGCGGGAGCGGGGCGCGGGGCGCCGGCGCGGCGGCCGCGGGAGGGGCGCTCCCGCAGCCGATCAGCGCGATCCCGAGGAGGGCGCGCGTCCACGTCAGCGGCGCGGCTCCTCCTCCTCTTCCTCTTCTTCCTCGTCCTCTTCGGACGCCGCCGCCGCCCACCAGGGGGTGCCGCCGCCGCCGGCCTGTCCCTGCTGACCCTCCTGGGCCCCGGTCTCCTGACCCTGCTGCGGCTGCTGACCCTGCTGGCCCTGACCCTGCTGGGCGGTCTGCTGACCCTGCTGGCCCTGACCCTGCTGGGCGGTCTGCTGACCCTGCTGGCCCTGACCCTGCTGGGCGGTCTGCTGACCCTGCTGGGCGCTGGCCTGCTCCGGCTGCTGCCCGTTCTGGGCCGCCTGGTCGGGATCGTTGCAGTTCGGCAGGCCCGGCGGGCACTCGATCGTCTCCACCGCGAGGACCGGCTCGGGCTCCTCGGCCGGCGGCTCGCGCTCGGTCCACCACGGCTCCACGTCCGCCGGGACCGCGCTGGCGACCCCACGCAGCTCCGCCCGGCGCTGGCTCCAGGCCCACCACGGCGCGTCCTCCGGGAGCGGCTGGACCGCGGGCTGGCCACCCTCGACCTCCTCGACGCCGCCGCGGATGGACACGACGAAGTTGGCGCGCATCCGGCGCTGGCGGAACCGCGGGAACTCGATCGCCGCGACCTGACCGCGCATGCAGTCGACGAGCTCCTCGGAGTTCGGCGCCACCGTGAGATCGCTGGCCTGACCGTCGCTCGAGAGGATGAACACGAGCCGCACCTGGTTGAGGCGGGGGTTGCGCTCCAGCTCGCCGGCGACGCACTCGCGCACCGCGTCGGCGTTGTTCGCGAAGGTCGCGTTGATCTGCTCCTGGCTCAGACGCCGGGGGAGGTTGGCCTCCGCCTCCGCGGCGGCCTCGGCGAGGGCGCGCTGCGCCGCCTCCTCCTCCTCGCGCTGACGACGGGCCTCGGCCTCCGCCTCGGCCTGGTAGAGCCCCTGGATGTGGCTCGCGATCGGCTCGTGGGTGCGGGCGCTCTCGCCCGAGAGCGCGGTGAGGAGCTCGCGCCCCTCGACGCCGCCGTGCTCGAAGATGCCGGCCGCCGCGAAGGCGAGCGCCCGGGCCTCCGGATCGGCGCGCACCGGCTCGCCGCCCTCCTCCTCGGGCTCCTGGTCGGCGACCGGGCCCTGGAACTCGCTGTCGGCGCGGTAGAGGACGAGGAAGTTGCGGAGCGCGGGCACCGCCTCCTCGCCGCCGAGCCGCACCACCGCGCGCACCACGTCGGGCAGCACGCGGGCCGGCGTCTCGTGGTCCATCATGTGGGTGATGAGCTGGGGGACCGCCTCGGTGTGCTCCATCTCGAGCAGCGCCGGCACGATCGCCTCGAGCGGCGGCGCCTGGGTGTCCTCGAGGTAGTCGTAGCGACGGGCCAGCGCCTCCATGAGGTACTGCGCGCCCGAGCGACGGGTCCGGAGCGCCTCCCGGATGGCCTCCTTCAGGGCGCCCGGCATCGAGCGCTGCTGGTAGAGGTCGAGGAGATCACGCGTGATCTCCTCCTCCTCGATCGAGGCGAGCCGCTCGATGGCGTAGGCGCGGGCCGCCACGAGGCGGTTGTCCGGGTCGACGACCATCTCGTTGAGCGTCTGGCGCAGGGGGCGGACCTCACCGCTCTCTCCGCCCGGCTCGAAGCCGGCCGCGTCCAGCGCGACCGACGCGATCTGCAGCTCCGTGTCCTGGGTCCAGCGATCGTTGCCGGTGTCGCGATCGAGCAGGTGCATCTGCCCCTGCTCGCCGAAGGTCAGCAGCCCGTGGGGCATCGCCTCGGCGTTGACCACGTCCTGCTCGAGGATGCGGGTCCAGCGGAGGTTGCCCTCGAGGTCGTACGCGAAGACGTAGCGGTAGTAGGCGAAGTAGTAGGTGTCGCCCTCGATGTGGATCGTCTCGGGGCTGTCGGCCGGCGCCGGGTTGAAGTAGACGCGGATGCGGCCGCGCGCCGAGCGGGTGCCGGGCTTCGGCACGAAGCCGTCGGGCCACACCGACTCGGGCTGACGGGGCAGCTCGCCGAGCGGCGGCCGGATGTGCGTCGACTCGGCGCGGGTGCCGGTGACCGAGCGGTGGGTCAGCCGGTAGATGCCGCGGCCGCCGTAGTAGATGCCCGTCGGGTGATCGAACGCCCAGGCGATGACGTCGTCGGTGGAGCGGAGGCGCGCGATCTCGTCGCCGGTCAGCTCGTCGAGCACCGCGATGTTCTGCCGCTCCCAGGGCACGAACACGAGGCCGCCCTGCGCCGCCGGCTGCCCGAAGACGCCCTGCACCTCGTGGCGCCACTTCTCGGTGCCGCTGCGCGCGTCCATCGCGACCACGTGGCCGACGCGGCGGGCGCCGCCCAGGGCGCCGACGGTGGCCGACCAGTAGATGGTGTCGCCGTCGCGGGTCGCGCCGACGTAGGCGAGGTCGGGCAGCTCGTAGGCCCAGAGCTGGCGGCCGCTCTGCAGGTCGAACGCGACGATGCGCTCGCGGGTGCTGGTGAGCACCACGTCGCCGAGGATCTCGGGGCGGGTGGCCGCGTCGACGGTGGCCGACCACATCTGCTCTCCGGAGTCGACCCGGAGCGCGATGATCTGCCGCTCGGCGTCGTCCTCGGAGTGGGTGGTCACCACCGCGATGGGCTGACCGAGCGCGTTCTCCGGCGCGTCGTCGTGCGACGCCTCCGGGAGCTGCTCGAGGATGGCGGCGAGCTGCGCCTCCTCGTTGTCGGCGAAGTGGTAGCTGAACGCGTTGCGGTACTGGGGACCGCACGCGACGGCGAGGAGGGCCGCGAGGGCCACGGTGATGGAGCGGTTCACTGTCCGTCCTCCGAGCTCTGCTCCGCGGCTTCGGCGCTGTCGGAGCTGACGACCCGCCCGCGCGCGCTGCCGGCGTGACCGGGGATGCGGCGCAGGGTGTCGATGACGTTCTGGCGGAGGCGGCTGCGGGAGGCGCGGCCGCGGGTGGGGAAGGTGTCGAGGTAGCGCTGCAGGAAGACGCGCACCATCGGGCCCGAGACCTCGCCGAGGCGGTTGACGATGTCCATCTTGACCTCGTCGTCGACGTCGCGGCGGCGGACCATCTCGGTGTAGCCCGAGAGCATCACCGAGAGGGGCACGTTGCCCAGGTAGCCGTTGAAGCGCTCGATCTGCTGGCGGTTGCCCAGCTTGCCGATCGCGATCGCCGCCTCGACCACGCCGCGGTCGAAGGCGAGGAAGAGGGTGTCGATCGAGCGGTCGGCGCCGATCTCGCCGAGCGCGCGGGCGGCCGAGGCCCGCACGTTGCGGTCGCTGTCGCGGAGCCCCTGCTCGAGCAGCGCGGGGCGCCGGCGGTCGTCGGTGGCGGCGATGGCGGCGTAGGCCAGCCGGCGGGCGCGGGCGCGGCGGTGGTGCGTGAACTCGGTCAGCACCTCGATCGCGCTCGGGTGCGCGAGGCCGCGCAACGCCTGGAGCGCCCGGTCCGTCACCTCGTCCGAGCGGCCGGAGCGGAGCAGCTCCGCCAGGTGCGGCACCACGCTCGGGTGGTCGATGACGCTGAGCAGGTCGATCGCGGCCCGCACCTCGTCGGCGTCGGCCGAGCCGAGGCGTCCGGCGATCTCGTCGACGTCACGCACGGTCGGCTGCGGGCCCGCGGGCTCCGCCTGTTCGTTTTCGGAGGTCTGACGGCGGCGGCGCTGCGCGTCCGCGTCGAGCGCGGGCGCGGAGAGCGCCAGCACGGTCGCCGTCACAATGGCGAGCTCGGAGAAGCGAGTCATCGGGGTGGTTCCAGTCGCGTTGAATCGCTCGCGCCTGGCGGGGAGGCCCCGAAACGGCTCGCGCGGGCGAAAAGTGCCTGAGTTTGGGCAGGAATCAGGCTCGGGGCAACAGTGCCACGTCGCGGGGGTGACGACTCGGCGATCCCGCCTGCGCCGTGAGTTCCCTCAGGACCCGTGCGCGTTTTCAGGAGCCGGGAACGGCGCATGCTAGACCCGGGCCCCGTGGACCAGAGCCCGACGCTGTCCGGTGAGGGAGCCGCTCCGACCGAGCCGCCCGTGCGGCCGTGGCGGAGGCGCGTGCGCGCCGCCATCGCGCGCCGCCGACGCCTGCTGATCGCGCTGTGCGCGGTCCTGCTCGTCCTGGTGGCCATCCGGGCGACTTGGTCCGGCGCGAGCGCCGCCACCCTGGAGGAGGCGCTCGCCGAGGTGGCGCTTCGGAGCGAGGTGCGTGTCGACACGTCCACGGTGCTGTGGCTGGCTGAGGACGACGGGCCGCTCCACCTGCGGCCCGCCTTGTTCTTGGGAAGACGCGCGGGGGACGCGAACGATCTCTACTACGCCGAGGTCCGCCCGGGCGGCGACGCGACCGCGCTCGACGTCGCCTGGCTGACCAACCTGAGCGAGACCGCGAGCGCCTCCGAGGAGCAGCTCACCCGCGTCGGCTCCCACCTCGCGTACGCGACCCGGGTGGGCGAGCGCTACGACGCGGTGGTGGTGGTCGACCTGCGCGGCGAGCCGGACGCGCTCACCGCCGACTGGCCGCTCCGCGCCCGGCTCCAGAACCGGGTCACCAACCTCCAGGAGACCGGCCGCACCGAGGGCTTCGGCGTCCGCCGCTACCAGCTCGCCGATCGGCCGCGGGCCCTGACGCTCACCGCCGAGGGCGGCCGCTTCGTGGCCACGATCGGCGACGAGCGCGTGCTGCTCGACCCCGACGCGCGCGACCCGCTCGAGGGCGCCGAGCTCGTCGAGGCGCAGCCGCAGACCAAGGGCACGCCCGGCACGATCGGCTGGGTCGTGGACACCGTCCGGAACCTGTCGTTCGTGGGCCCCGAGCCGATCGAGTGGCTCGAGAACCGGGTCTTCGCGGCCCGCGACAAGCTCACCCGGGCCTACTACGCGGTGTTCGGGCAGCCGGACGCCGCCGAGACGATGGCCGAGGTCGCCGAGGACCTCGCGATGCCGGACACGGTCAGCGAGGAGCGCATGGCGATGCTCACGGTGACCGATCCCGAGCTCGGCTGGCCGCCGGCCGCGCTCGAGCCGGTCATCACCGACCCGCCGATCGAGGGGGAGGGGCGCTGGATCCCCGTCGTCGACGATCCCTTCGTCAACCAGTACCCGAACGCGCCGCCCGCCTTCTACCAGACCTTCCTGCGCACCGATCCCGAGCGCCCCTTCACCCGGGTCTACGTGACGATCTGGGACCCGCGGCAGGTGCAGCTCCGGGTCCAGTCCGGGGTGCGCGAGCCGGAGAGCGCGACCGGCCGCCGCGGCACGGGCATGGTCCCGCGCGACGATCGGCTCCGCTTCCTGGTGGGCGCGTTCAACGGCGGCTTCCAGGCGCTCCACGGCGAGTTCGGCATGATGGCGGAGGGCCGCGTCTACCTCCCGCCGAAGCCCTGGGCCGCGACCGTCGCGGTCTTCGAGGACGGGCGCGTGGGCATGGGCAGCTGGCCGGCGCCCGACTGGCGGGGCCGCTACTACGACGAGCGCCTCGCGAACCGGCAGATCCCCGAGGACATGGTCGAGTTCCGGCAGAACCTGACCAGCGTGGTCGAGGACGGCCAGTACAACCCCTGGGAGCGCTGGTACTGGGGGGCGGCGCCGCGCAACGCCGAGGAGCAGACGCTCACCACCCGCAGCGGGCTCTGCCTCACCGAGGACGGCTTCCTCGCCTACTACTGGAGCCAGGGCGTGGGCCCCGAGGCGCTCGGCGAGGCGATGCTCCGCAACCGCTGCGTGCGCTCGGTGCACCTGGACATGAACAGCGCCCACGCGGGCATGGAGCTGTTCCGGCCGATCCCGCCGGGCGAGGAGGTCGAGCCGCTCGCGCGTCGGCCGCGCAGCGACAGCGAGTACGAGGGCGCCTTCCCGCGCACGCCGGGGCGCTGGCGGCTCCGGGCGCGCCGGGCCGTGCGCTCGATGGGCATGCCGTTCCCGCGCTACTCCGACCGCGACGCGCGCGACTTCTTCTATCTGACCCTGCGCCCGGTGCTGCCGGGGCCGGATCTCGCGGAGGGGCAGGGCGCCTTCGATCCGGAGGGGCTGCCGCACGCCGGCTGGCCGCACGCCTTCGCCCGCGCCTCGGTGGGCGGGCGCGACGCGCGCACCTGGATGGTCCGGATCGATCCGCGCCGCGCGGTGCCGGCCCCGATCCGGCGCGAGGATCACACCCGGCCGCTCGCGCACCTGATCGGGGCGGCGTCGCTCGCCCGCGCGGACGCGAGCTTCGCGATCTACGGCCGCCGCCACCCGGTCGGCTGGGAGCTGGGGATCGGCGCCCCGAGCGAAGGCGACACGGTCGTCGTCGCCGGGCCCCCGCTCGCCTCGATGCCGGACGCGGAGGCGGCGATCGGCCTCGATCGCGACGGCTTCCTCGTCTACGCCGAGCGGGCCGGCGATCCGGTCGGCCTCGGGCCCCGGCTCGCGCTCGCCGGCGTGGAGCAGGCGGTCGCGCTCCCGGTCGAGGCGCGGCTCGCGTTCCGGGTGGAGGGCGCGGACGCCGCCGTCGACGGGTTCACCGAGCGCACGGTCGAGCCGGCCGCCGCGCTCGGCTTCTTCGCCGAGGAGCGCCCGGCCGCCGAGGTGATCTTCCCCGACAACGAGCCGCAGCCCTACCGCGTCTGGGGCTACTTGCAGGATCAGCGGGTCCGCTACTTCATGAACCACGACAACGAGGGCCCGCGCTTCACCCGTCCCGACGAGTGAAGCTGCGGCAAATATTGCCGCAGCTTCCACGCGCGTGAGCGCGTGGGATGGGGTGGGAGCCCGAGCCGGCTTTGCCGGTCGGGCGGGAGGGGGCGCATGCCCCCTCCGGGAAGTGAGCTGTGTCACATGGCCGCGTACGGGGGCTTTAAGGCACCTCGCACTTGGCCGTACGCGGCCGGATCCGGCATGATCTCGGACGGAAGGACGGGCAGAACCCAAGGCGACGTCATGCCCTGGGGTCTCCGAACGGGTTGGCACCGAGATGTTCCTTGATTCCGCGGCGGCGCTGAACCGCCCCCGAGTTGACCGGGCATGTGCAGCGCCGGTACAGTGCGCGCGCCGCGAGCGGGGTGTACGCGCGGGTCGGACTCGTGCGACAGGGTGCACGCTCGTAGCAAACGGCTTGGGGGATGGGATCTCAGGTGGGGACTCGGATCCGATGACCATCGATCGACAGCGACGTCATGAGCCCGCGCGGCCTTCCATCGGGGGGCGCGTGGGGATCGGTGCGAGCGGACCGGGATCGACTCGGAGAGGCGACCGGTGAAGAAGCCCATCCCCTTTGGAAAGTACGTCCTGCTCGAGCGGGTCAACGTCGGCGGCATGGCCGAGGTCTTCAAGGCCAAGGCGTTCGGCGTCGAAGGCTTCGAGCGGCTCGTGGCGGTGAAGCGGATCCTCCCGTCGATCGCGGAGGACCAAGAGTTCATCACCATGTTCATCGACGAGGCGAAGATCGCCGTGCAGCTGACGCACGCGAACATCGCGCAGATCTTCGACCTCGGGAAAGTCGGCGACTCGTACTTCATCGCGATGGAGTACGTGCACGGCAAGGACCTGCGCGCGATCTTCGATCGGGCGCGCAAGCGCGGCGAGACCGTGCCGGTCCCGATGGCCTGCTACGACGTGATGAAGGTCTGCGAGGGCCTCGACTACGCGCACAACAAGAAGGACGCGGCGGGGCGCGAGCTCAACCTCGTCCACCGCGACGTCTCCCCGCAGAACATCCTCATCAGCTACGACGGCGAGACGAAGATCATCGACTTCGGCATCGCCAAGGCCGCGGGCAAGGCGGGCAAGACGCAGGCGGGCATCCTCAAGGGGAAGTTCGGCTACATGTCGCCCGAGCAGGTGCGCGGGCTGCCCCTCGATCGTCGCAGCGACATCTTCGCCGTGGGCATCGTGCTCTACGAGCTGCTCACGGGTGAGCGGCTCTTCGTCGGCGAGAGCGACTTCTCCACCCTGGAGAAGGTCCGCAACGTCGAGATCATGCCGCCGTCGACCTACAACCGGCGCATCCCCGAGGAGCTCGAGCAGATCGTGCTCAAGGCGCTCGCGAAGGACGTCGACGACCGCTACCAGACCGCGATGGACCTGCATGACGACCTGCAGTCGTTCATGTACACCAGCGGCAACTTCTTCAGCCGCAAGGACCTCAGCGCCTACATGCGCAAGGCCTTCGCCGAGGAGATCGCCAAGGAGACGGCGCGCGAGGAGGAGTACCGCCGCATGGAGGCCGAGGCCGCCAAGGACATGGCGGGCGGCTCCGGGCTCGACGCCTTCGCCGATCTCGAGCCGGTCTCCGCCAAGGCGGCGAACATCTCCTCGGCCCAGCCGCCCAAGCCCCCGGCGCGGCCCCCGAAGCGCACGATGATGGGCATGGGCGCGGTCCCGCCGCCCCCGCCGCGGACGAGCGGCCCGCCGCCGCCCCCGCCGCCCCGCAACAGCTCCGGTCCGCCGGTCCCGCCGCCGCCGACCGCCTCGAGCCCGCCGGTCACCGCGTCCAACCCGGGCGCCGCGCTCGACATGGACTGGGACGACGAGGAGCTGTCGACCCAGATCTACGACAAGCCCGAGGACGGCTTCCCCGGCTCGCTCCCGGATCTGAACGCGGATCCGGTCGCGCCCGCGCCGGAGCCCTTCCAGGCGTCGCCTTCGCCGACCGCGTCCTCGCCGGGCGTGTCGTCGCCGGGCGCCGTCAGCAGCCCCGGCGCGGTGCCGGGCGCGCCGAGCCCCTTCGACGATCTCCCCTCGCAGCCTCAGCCCCAGCCGCAGCTCGGCCCCGAGCCGACCGCGGTCACCCGCAAGGAGGGGAAGGGCGGCGGCGGCGCGATCATGGCCGTGGTCGGCCTCCTCGCGGTCGTGGCCCTCGCGGTCGTCGGCGGCGGAGCGTGGTGGTTCTTCTTCCGCGCGACCCCGGGCACCATCAACCTCGCGACCGATCCCACGGACGCGGTCGTCTACCTCGACAACGAGGCGGTCACGTCTTCGACCTCGAGCCCGTTCGTGCTCGCGAACGTCGAGCCGGGCGAGCACCTCGTCGAGGTGCGCAAGCACGGCTACCAGACCTGGGCCACCCGCGTGACCCTCGGGAGCGGCCAGACCCTCGACCTGCCGTCGGTGACGCTGCAGCCCGAGGGGGGCACCGCGCCGGCCACGGGCGGCGCGCCGACGGTGGCCGACGCGACCGGCACCGGCTTCCGCCTCGACACCACGCCGAGCGGCGCGACGGTCTACGTCGACGACAACCAGGTCGGCCAGACGCCGGTCACGGTGAGCGATCTGTCGGCCGGCACCCACACCATCCGGGCCGAGCTGACCAACTACGCGCCCTGGACGGGGCAGATCGAGGTCGCGTCCGGCCAGGTGCAGCAGCTGCCCCGCGCGGTGCTGACCCTGCGTCAGGTCTCGGTCCGCTTCGAGTCCGACCCGAGCGGCGCCGACGTCTACCTGGTGCGCGGCAGCGAGCGGCGCCGGGTGGGCGAGACCCCGGTGACCGAGGACGTCGACACCTCCGGCGGCCAGTGGACGGTGCAGGTGCGCCGCGACGGCTACGAGGACTGGGAGCAGCCCCTGGCGCCCCCGAGCGGTCAGTCGAGCCACACCGTCAACGCGGAGCTGGAGCGCGAGCAGACCGCGCAGACGACCCGTCGTGGCAACCGCGGCGGCGGCGGCACCACCCGTCGTGGTGGCGGCGGCGGCACGGCGACCAGCGTCGGCGGCGGGGGCGGGTCCACCTCCCGGGGCGGCGGTGGAGGCGGCGGGGCCGCGGCCACCGGCGGCACCGGCACCCTGCGGGTGAACACCACCCCGTGGTCCGAGGTCTACGTGGACGGCCGCCGGATCGGCAACACGCCCCAGATGAACATCCCGCTCCCGGCGGGCCGGCACACCATCACGCTGGTGAACCCGGACTTCAACATCCGCGAGCGGGTGACGGTGAACATCACCGCGGGCGGCACCGAGACCCTGATCCGCCGCCTCACCCCCGGCGGCTGATCGCGACGCGGCGGGTGCGCCTCGGTCGCGTTCGCGTCAGGCTCCCGCCGTGTCTCCGTCCCGCAGTACTCTCCGGCGCCGCTCGCGCGTCCAGCGGCAGGCGGGCCTCACCCTGGTCGAGGCCGCGGCGATCGTCTGCGTCGTCGGCATCATCCTCGCCGTCTTCATCCCGACGTTCATCCGCCAGCTGCGCACCAGCAAGACCAGCGAGGCGGCCGAGCACCTCGAGCTGCTCCACCAGCGCGCGGCCGCGTACTTCATGGCGAGCCACGAGGGCGAGGAGGGCGCGCTCCTCCGCCGCTGCCTCCCCCCGGTCGCCGGCCCGACGCCCCGCAACCCGAGCCGCGAGCCCGCGCCCGTCGACTTCTCGAGCGAGGAGACCCCCGGCCACGACACCTGGGCCGCCCTCGGCTTCCAGCCCGAGATCCCGCTGCGCTACAGCTACACCTTCGAGCCCACCGCCAGCGGCTGCGGCCTGCGCAGCCCTCAGGGCACCTACCTCCTGACCCTGCGCGCCGAAGGCGACCTCGACGGCGACGGCGAGCGCTCGGTCTTCGAGCGCCGCGCCACCGCCAACGAAGACGGCGAGCTCGAGCCCTTCGGCATCCTCTACGTCCGCGACCGCGCGGAGTGAGCCGAGGACCCGGCTACCGGGGGGCGGGCGCCTCGCCCTCGAGCAGGAACCGGCGGGCGCGTTGGCAGTCCGGTCGCCCGGGCCAGACCTCGAGGCATCGGTCGAGATGGCGGAGGGCGAGCTCCCGGTCGGGCTCGCGGAGCGCGTTCACCACGACGAGGTGGTAGGGCGCCTCCTCTCGCCGCCCTCGGAACAGCGCGATGCTCTCGCGGGCGAGGGCGGTCGCGTCCTCCTGGCGCCCGGTCGCGTTGAGGGCGCGCGCGAGGTGGATGCGGTAGCGGTGCTCGTCGGGGTCGAGCGCGACGGCGCGGGCGAGCGGGGGGATCGCGGCCTCGAGGTCGCGCTCCTCGTAGCGCGTGATGCCCAGGAAGCCGTGGGCCATCGCGCTCTCTGGGTTCGCGGCGATCGCGTCGGCGTAGAGTCGCTCGGTGTCCTGGAAGCTCTCGGTGAAGGACCACGCGAGGGCCGCGAGCAGCAGCACGTGGAGGGCGCCGAGCGCCGCACGAATCGCCGGGCGCGCCCGCAGCTCGCCCCCGAGCTCCGCCAGCGCCCACGCGAGCCCGGCGAGGGGGATGTACAGGTAGCGCCCGAACCCGGGCCAGAGCACCGTGCTGATGATGGCGACCGGGACCAGCGGGGCGAAGAACCAGAGGGTCGACCAGGCGGCGACCGGGAAGCGTCGCCGCGCTCGCCACGCCAGCGTCGCGATGACGAGCAGCGCGACGCACGCGAGGGTGATGTGAACGGCTTCGAGGCCCGCGTAGTCGTCGCGCAGGCTGCGCAGGTGAGGCGTCGCGGGCGCGGCGGCCTGGCGCAGCCCATCCAGGAGCAGCCACGGTAGGTTCCACGCGGCGTCGAGCAGCATGTCGGCGTCGCGGTGCGCGCGCGCTCCCCCGAGCACCCAGGTGCGAGCCGTCAGGTAGATCGCGGCGGGCAACACGAGCGGCAGCAGGCGCCCACGCGAGCGCGTGGTCCATGGCTCGTCTCGTTCGGGCGGGCCCGGCATGAGCGCGAGGGCCGGGAGGACGAGGAGCAGCGTCTCCTTGGAGAACAGCCCGAGGGTGAGGCACGCGGCGGCGCCGGCTCGCCATCGCCAGCGGTCACGACGACGCTCGGCCTCCAGCAGGGCCCGAAGCGCCGCCAGCCCGAAGAGCAACGCCAGCGGATCCGACCTGCCGTTCAGCCAGACGTGCGCCTCGACTCCCCACGGGTGGGCCGCGAAGACCGCGGCTCCGTAGAACGCGGCCCACCGGCTCTTCAGCCAGAAGGCGCCGATCGCGAACACGAGGAGAGCGCACCCCACGTGGAGGAGCGCGGCGGTGACGTGGAACGCCCAGGGGTCGCGCCCGGAGATCATGGCGTCGAGCGTGAAGCTCGTCAGCGGCATGGGGCGATAGGTGTCGACGGGCTGGAGGCCCGGGTCGTAGCGCGACGCGACCAGCGTGTGCGAGGTCCACGCGTCGAGCAGGCGAGCGGGGTCGTGGATCAGCGCCCCGTCGCGGATCACGTCGTCGTCGTCGAAGACCCAGTCGTTGTCGAACCGCCCCACGCTCACGGCGACGGCCAGCGCCGCGACCGCGAGGGGGAGCCAGCGGGTCGCGGGCTTCATGGCGGGGAGGGAGACGCGAGCGCGGCGGGGAGGCCCTCGCGGATGGGGCGCTCCAGGTCGACGGGAGGGCGCTCGCCCACGAGGATGAAGAGGTCGGCCGAGAGATACGGGAAGTCCCGGCGTCGCTTGCTCTCGAGCTCGCTCACGATCGCGACGAGGGCGTCCGCGCGCGCCTGCTCCCGCAGACCGCGGATCCGCTCGGTGATCCGCGCGCGCAGCGCGGGGTCGTCCACGTGGTGATAGGTCTCCTCGAGGTGCCGCACGGCCTGCTCGTTGCGGCCGAGGTGCATCATCAGGGCCGAGTTCGCCAGCCCCATCCACTCCGGGGCCGCTCCGAGGCGAGCCGCCCTCATCAGGTGCGGCAGCCCGCGGGCGCGCGCGCGATCTGCGGCCTCCTCGTCGTCCTCGTGGAGCGGCGCGAGCTCGAACACGAGCGCCGCCCCGAGGCTCCAGGCCAGCTCACCGTCCTCGGGGAAGCGCTCGGCGCCTCGCTCCATGATCTGGACCGCTCGCTCGACGTCGTCCGGGGTGATGGCGACCGGGCGGTACAGACCCGCGACCCCGACCCAGCGGTAGACGGCCGCGAAGTCCGGGTCGAGCGCCAGCATCGCGTCGGCGTAGCGGTAGACGTGGGAGACGTCGCCGCCGTGCACGAACTCTTCCCCGAAATAGACGAGCGCCCGCATCCAGAGCAGGCTCGCAGCCGCCTCGTCCCAGTTGAGGGAGAAGACCGGCAGCCACTCGGACGGCGGCAAGTAGTAGACGGCTTCGTAGGTCTGAGCCGCCTGATACTCGTCATGCGCGTGGGTCCGCAGCTCGGAGGCGGTCACGGCCGACAGCGCCAGCGCCGCGAGGGCGAGGACGGTTCCGAGAGCTCTCACGGGGTGGAGGATACGCGAGCGGGGCACGGACGGAAAAACGAAGACGCCCCCGACGAAGCGGGGGCGTCTCGGGGATCTCCGGAGAGGAGGCTACTCGAGCTCGTTCTGGCGGTAGATGCCCGGGGTCCGGATGAGCACGTTCTGGCTGCTGGAGCCGACCGCGATCTCGAACAGGCTGGTCATGGTGTCGCCGTCGAGGTCGCCCTCGGCGGAGAAGGTGTAGACCATGGTGTTGTTCGCGGTCCCGCTGCAGGCGTCGGCCGACCCCTGAATGTTGTACCGGAAGTAGATCGGGTCGGCGATGGCGAAGCCGAGGTCCTGGAAGGACTCCGCCTCGGTCGACCAGTCGACGACGGTCTTGCCCGCGCCGATCGCGTGCGAGGTGCTGGCCGCCGCGACGGTGCACGCCGTGGCCGCGACGGTGGTGCCGCCCATGACCTCGACCGACCGCATGCCCCACTGCTCGTCGCTGTAGTAGCCGGACGCGAGCTGGTAGAGGTTCTTGAGGTTGGCGGCCGCCTCGGACGTCTTCGACCGGCGCATGTAGCCGATGAAAGCGGGAATGGCGATGGCGGCGAGGATGCCGATGATGGCGACGACGATCATCAGCTCGATGAGCGTGAAGCCTTCCTTCTTCTTGAGCAGCTTGTACATGGTTCTCCGATGCTCCTGGGGTGCGAGGCCTGACGAACGGCCAGTCCGCGAAGTTCTGTCGTCCCCAAAGCGATGCAGAGTCGGTGCCAACAGAAGAATCCACCTTCTCGGGCCGTTTCCCCCGGTCTCGGGGGAAGGGTGACGAAGATCGTCGCCCATTGCGGCCGGGGGTGACGATTTTCGTTAGCTCACTCCCAGCCCTGGGCCAGGTAGTTCATCGAGCCGTCGCCGATGAAGATGTTGTTCGAGGCGGAGTAGTTCTCGAAGGTCACGGTCTGCCCGTCGCCGTCGAGATCGCCCCGGGCCTGCCCGATCCACCAGAAGTCGCTGCCGTCGTAGCCGGCGACGCCGGGCGGCGTGGTCCCGGGCGCTCCGGCCAGGGTGCGGTACTGGAAGCGAGTCGCCCCGTCGGGGTTGGCGCCGAGCTGCGCCCACCCCGCTGCGGTGGCGTCGAACCCGATCTTGTCTCCGCCCGTCGGCATGGCGGCCGGGTTCCACGCGGGGACGTTGCAGTACTGGCCGAACTCGGCGCGGTAGGCTTCCTGGCGCTGCTTGATCTCGCCCAGGAACACGACCGCTTCGGCCGTCCGCGAGCGTTGCATGTAGCTCTGGAAGCTGGGGATGGCGACGGCGGCGAGGATGCCGATCACCGCGACGACGACCATGAGCTCGATGAGGGTGTACCCCTCGCGGCGGAGACGGGAATGAGGCACGGTGGCACGATAGCATGCAAAGCGCGCGCCCCCGCGCCGAGCGTCATTCGTCCTCGCCGCTGCCGTCGTCTCCCAGCCCGTACTTCTTGAGGCGATAACGGAACGAGCGGAAGCTGAGCCCCAGCAGGCTCGCCGCCTTCGTGCGCACCCCGCCGGCCTTCTCGAGCGCCTGGAGGATGAGCTCGGTCTCGATCGCGCCGAGGTGCGCGTCCAGGTCGAAGCCCGCCTCGATGGTGATGGCTCCCGCTCCGCGGCCCACCCCTGGACGCTCGATCGGCAGATCGGCGAGCACGATCTCGGGCTCGCGGCCCAGCGTCACGGCGCGCTCGATGACGTTCTCGAGCTCCCGGACGTTGCCCGGGAAGGGCTGGCGGACGAGCCATCGCTGGGCCTCGTCCCCGAGCTCGAGCTTCTTGCCCGCGAGCGCAGCGTGCTTTCGCACCAGGTGCTCGGCCAGGAGCGGGATGTCCTCCGGGCGGTCTCGGAGCGGGGGGAGATGCAGGCGGATGACGTTGAGCCGATAGAAGAGATCCTGTCGGAACGCTCCGCTCTCCACGTCCTTCTCGAGCTCGCGGTTCGTCGCGGCGAGCACCCGGACGTCGACCTCGACCTCGCGCGTCCCTCCGACCGGCCGAACCCGCCGCTCCTGGAGGAACCGGAGCAGCTTGACCTGCAGGCTGGCGGGGAGCTCTCCGATCTCGTCGAGGAAGAGGGTGCCTCCGTCGGCCTCCCGGACGATGCCGGCGCTCTTCGCCGTCGCGCCGGTGAACGCGCCGCGCTCGTGCCCGAAGAGCTCCGACTCCATCAGCGCCTCGGGGAGCGCGCCGCAGTTGACCACCACGAACGGGCAGTCCGCGCGCCCGCTCTGATCGTGGATGGCGCGCGCCACCATCTCCTTGCCGGTGCCGCTCTCGCCGGTAAGCAGGACGCTCGTTCGCGCCGGCGCGATCCGGTCCACCATGTCCATGACCCGCCGCATCGCTGCGCTCCGGCCGACGAGGCGCCCGTGGCTGAAGGAGCCGTCGAGCGTCGCCCGGAGCGCCTTGTTCTCGCCGACGATCTGCCGCTTCTCGAGCGCCTTCTCGAGGAGCGCGAGCAGCTCGTGGTTCCGGAAGGGCTTCTGGACGAAGTCGTAGGCGCCGCGGCGCATCGCCTCGACGGCCTGCTCGGTGCCGCCGTAGGCCGTGATCATCAGCACCTGGGTGGTGTCGTCGCGCTCGCGCGCCGCGCTGAGCACCTCCATCCCGCTCCCGTCGGGGAGCGCGAGATCGGTGATCACGGCGGCGTACGGCTCGTCGCTCTGGATGCGCGAGAGGGCGTCGGCGCGGTTGGCGGCGGTGGTCACGTCGTACCCGGCGCGCCCGAGCAGCACGCTGAGCATCTCACGAAGCGCCGCTTCGTCGTCGCACACGAGGATCTGCGCCGGCATCGACGCGGCACCGTATCACGGGCTCACGGTTGCCTTTGACGCTGAGGGCGCGTTTCCTGGATGCTCGCGCCGCATGTCACGGCAACGACGTCTCGCCTTGCACGGCGCCCTCGTCCTGTCCGGCTTCGCCGCGCTGGTGTACCAGATCAGCTGGACCCGGATGCTGCACCGGGTCTTCGGCGTCGGGGACCTCGCCGTGGCCACGGTGCTCGCCGCGTTCTTCGGCGGGCTGGGGCTGGGCAGCTTCCTCGCGGGCCGACGCGCGGAGCGGGTCACGCGGCCGGCCCGGATCTACGCCGCGCTCGAGATCGGCATCGCGGTCTTCGCGTTCGTCTCCCCGTGGCTGCTCCCCTGGGTCGGCACCGCCTACGCGGCGATCGGGCGCGACGCATCGGGGGGGACCCTGACCCTGTGGCGGCTCGGGGTCGCCCTGGTCCTGCTGCTCCCCCCCACCGTGGCGATGGGCGCGACCCTCCCGATCTTGGCCCGGGCCGTGTCGCGCGACGAGTGGTCTCGGCACGTCACGGGGCTCTACGTGAGCAACACGCTCGGCGCGGTGCTGGGCGCCGGAGTGGCGGGCCTGGTGCTGCTCCCCCGCCTGGGCGGACGCAGCTCCACCTGGATCGCCGCGGCGGCCAGCCTCGCGGCGGCGGCCTGGGTGGGCGCCGTGTTCCGCGGCGTGGTCGTCGAGGCCGACGCGCCACCGTCCGAGCGGGCCGAGGAGACCGCGACCGAGGCGCGGGAGGCTCGGCCGTCCATCGCGCTGCCCGCGGCCCTGGCGCTGGGGACGGGGCTCGCGTCGCTCGCCGGCGAGGTCCTCTGGACCCGGCTCCTCCGCACCGTCCTGCACGCGACGACGCAGGCCTTCGCGGCCATGCTCGTCTGCTATCTCCTCGGGATCGCCCTCGGAGGGTTGATCGCGCGTCGTCTGGCCCGGACCGGCGAAGGCGCGTCCCGCGCGCTCGCGGTCACGCAGGCGCTCGCCGCGGTCATGACCGTGCTCGCGATGGTGTCGCTCCCGCATCTCGTGCGGCTGATCCCCATCCTGCGCAACGAGGTGAGCTTCGTCCCCCACGAGCCGGGGGTCATCCTCACGGTGGCCGGGCTGCTCCTCCTCCCGCTGGCCGTGGTGCTGGGGACCGGGTTGCCGCTGACCTGGAAGCTCGCCGAGAACGACAGCGCCGGCGCGGCGCGGGGGACGGGGGCGCTCCTCGCGGCCAACACCCTCGGCGGGCTGTGCGGCTCGCTGCTCGCCGGCTTCTTCCTCGTCCCGGCGGTCGGGGTGGAGGCGGCGCTCTTCGTGGTGGTGTTCGTCCACCTGATCGTGGCGGGGCTCGCCGCCCGACGGGCCGCGGCCTCGCTCGGGCCCGCGGTGAAGTCGCTCGCCCTGACGGCGCCGCTCGCGCTGGGCGTGGTGGCGATCTGGCTGGGGCCCTCCGTCGAGCTCCCGTACCTGCTCCGCGCGGACGAGAACGCGATCGCCTCTCTCGTGCAGGGACCGAGCGCCCCGTGGCGCGACTCGATCGTCTTCCTGCGCGAGGGCAGGAACGCCACCGTGACGGTCATTCGAAACCCGAGCGGCCTGCGCCTCTACAACGACGGTCGACCGGAGTCCGGGTTCGGAGCGCGAGAGCCGGGGTTCGGGCCCGAGCTGGCGCTGCTCGGCGGCGCGCCCGCCCTGTTCGGCTCCGAGCGGCGCCGGGCGATGGCGATCGGCCTCGGGGGAGGGCACACGAGCAGCCTGCTCCTCGCCGGAGGCTTCGAGCGCGTCGACGTCGTCGAGCTGGAGGAGGCCATCGTCGAGGCTGCGCGGCTGATGCACGAGGCGCGCGAGACTCCGTTCCCCTTGGATGACCCGCGGGCGACCCTGTACATCGACGACGCGCGCAACCGTCTCGCGCTCGCGGAGCCCGGCGCGTACGACGCCGTGGTCTCTCAGCCCTCGCACCCCTGGCTCGCGGGGTCGAGCGCGCTCTACACCCGCGAGTTCTTCGGCGAGGTCGACCAGGCGTTGAGCGAGCGCGGCGTGTTCTCGCTGTGGGTCAACCTCTTCCGGATCCGCCCGCGGCACGTCCGGGCCGTGGTCCGAACCCTGACCGAGACGTTCCCGCACGTTCAGGGCTTCATCGTCGATCAGTCGAGCTTGCTGCTCGTGGCGTCGCGGCACCCGCAGCCCTGGGGCCCCGAGCTCGCGAGTCGGCTGGAGACCCTGTCCGCCCGTTACCTCGAGCCGCACGGCATCGCTTCGCGGGGCGCCCTCGCGGCCGCGCTGGAGCTCGACGACGAGGCGGCACGGGCGCTCGGTGAGGGGGCCGAGATCATCGTGGACGACCGGCCGATGCTGGAGTTCGAGCTGGCGCGCACGGCGCCCACCGCCTTCGTCGGCCCGGCGGACCTCGACCGCGCGCTCGCTCGGGTGCCGTGGTGGTCCGAGGGGCTCGCCGAGCGCTGGCCGGAGAGTGAGCGGTTGGAGGCGTTCCTTCGCCGCGTGGCCGCGGTCGTCGCCCGCCCCCTCGCGCTGGATCGGGTCGAGCTGAGCCTGGATCACGCGGGGCTCTCGAGCGCCGAGCGAGCGCTGGTCGAGGGCGCGCTCGCGGAGGCTCGCGGAGACATCGGCGGCGCGCTCCGCGCCTACGATCGCGCGGCCACCCCCGAGGCGGCGGCCCGGGCGGACGAGCTCCGCGTGGCCGAGGACATGCCCTGGCGCGCGCTGCGCGTCGCGGCCGGACGTCAGGTCGCGCCCGCGCGGTCCACGGCGCTGCTTCGAGCGGCGCTCCAGGTGGATCGACAGTGGGCGTACCAGGTCGCGCTCGACATCGCGAGCCGGGTCGACGCTGCGGACGAGGCAGCGCTCCTCGGGTTCGTGCGCCTCCGGGCGGCGGAGCCGTGTCGGGCGTGGCGGGAGAGCCCGCGCCAGACCGAGACGATGGCGCGCGTCGTCGGCGAGGTGGCCGCGATCGCGCGCGAGTGCGCCGACGCTGCGGACGACCGAGACGGGGCGCGCCGCCTCGAGACGCTCTCGGTCCGGGCGCGCCGGGCCGAGGCGGAGGGAGCCTACGAACGCGGCGAGGCCTGCCGCGCCGGTGGCAACGGGGGCTGCGCCTTGATGCTGCTGCGGCGCGCGACTCGCGCCTACCCGAGCCACAGCCGCGCGGCGATCGCCCTCGCGACCATTCACCATCGCGCCGGGCGCACCGAGGACGCGAGGCGGGCGCTGATCGCCGCGTTCGAGGCCACCCAGGGAGTCGGCCCGTCGCAGATGCGGCTCGGCGCGGCGGCCCGGGAGCTGGGGATCCAGATCCGCGGGCTCGACGAGGCCCCCACGTCGGACGGGTCACCGACGTCGGCGGCGCCCACGCCGCGCTGACGTCAGAAGCCGGTGCGGCCGCCGGGGCCCGACTCGCGGGGGCCGCGCACGGCGAGGCCGAAGACGGGCTCGTAGGTCACGTAGTGGATCGTGCGGTCCTTGGCCTCGGCCTCCAGGTGGGTCTCGTGGAGGGTGAGGCGGACGATCTCGGTGAGCACCGTGGTGCTGCTCGAGCCTCCGAGGTAGACCGAAGCCCGATGCTCATCGGCGGCCAGGTAATCCTCGCCCTTCTTGTCGAGGCCCGAGGACTTGTCGAGGATGTCGGCGAGAAGCTTGCGGTCCATCCCGCGCATCCTGGTTCGCGCCGCCGTGGGGGTCAAGCGTGGGCTGCGGTCCTCGCGCTCGGGCTGCTGGTGGGCTGCGGCGGGCCCATGGCGGACGGCCGCCGGGCGATGGTGCGCGGCGACTTCGAGGGCGCGGCGGCGGCCTTCCGGAGGGCCACCGAGGAGGCGCCGGACGATCCCCGCGCGTGGCTCGCGCTCGGCCGCGCCGAGATGAACGCAGAGCGCTACCCGCGCGCCCGGGAGGCCTTCACGCGGGTGGCGTCGCTGCGCGGGTCGGCCGCGCTGCCGCGGGTGCTGATCGGGCACACCTGGGAGCTGCAGCGCCGCTACGACGAGGCGCTGATCGCCTACCGGCACGCGGTCGAGGTCGCCCCCCGGTCGGCCTACGCGCACCGGGTGCTCGGCACGCGGCTGCTCCGCTGGGGCGAGCCGGCGCTGGCCCTCGCGTCGCTCGAGCGCTCGTTGGAGCTGGACCCCGAGCACGCCGAGACGTGGAACGCGCTCGGGCTCGCTCGCTATCACGCCGACGACCGGCCGGGCGCCGAGCGCGCGTTCCGGGACGGGCTCGCCCGGCACCCGGAGCACGTCGGGCTGTCGCTCGGGCTGGCCGCGATGCTGGTGAACGAGGGCCGCCACGAGGAGGCGCTCTCGGTGTACGACCGGGTGGTGGGCCTCGCGCCGACCTTCGCCCCGGCGCACGTCGGCCGCGGGATCCTGCTCCACGAGCTCGGCCGCGAGGACGACGCGGAGGCGGCGTTCGTGCGCGCGGTCGAGGTGGCGCGGCGCCCGGCGCGCTTCCGCCGCCGCCTCGAAGCCTACCGCGCCCTGCGCCGCGGCGATTGACCGGGGAGGGCGGCGCTCTCTACTCTCCACGTCGTGATGGCGCGCGCGTTCGTGGTGTTCGGGGTCAGCTTGGCGATCGTCGTCGGCCTCGTGAGCGACGTCGACGCGCAGCGCCGGAGGCGTCGACGCGCGCAGCCCCCGCCCAACGGGACGCTGATGGTGCAGACGACGGTCGACGGCGCCGAGGTGCTGGTCGACGAGTCGACGGTGGGCTTCACGCCGCTCGAGAGCCCGATCGAGCTGCCGCCCGGCGAGCACACGGTTCGCGTGCGCCGCCCCGGCTACACCGAGTTCGACGACGTCGTCACCGTGCAGCCCGGCCGTGACGCGGTGGTGAACGCCGATCTGATCGCGCTGGCGATGGTGGTCACGGTGCGCTCGGACCCGGACGAGGCCCGGGTGTTCGTGGACGGCACCTTCCGCGGCAACACGCCGATCGAGCTGGAGCTGATCGAGGGCGAGCACCAGCTGCGCGTGACCGCGCCCCGGTTCCAGGAGCACACCCGCACGCTCACCGCGATCCCGGGTGAGCTCGAGCTGATCGACGTGACCCTCGAGGCGGTCCCCGAGGAGCTGCTCAACCCTCGCGCGCCCGAGTGGTACGAGGAGCCGGTCACCTGGATCGCGATCGGAGGTGGCGCCGCCGCGCTGGCGGTGATCATCGTCATCGTCGCGGTGGTGACCCAGCAGCCCGGCCCGCCGCTCCAGGACTTCTGCGGCGAGAACGACGAGATGTGCGATCTCGTCGTGCGGCCCGGCTGGGAGTTCTGACTTGTCGGGCAGGGGCGGGTCCGCCCCCGCCCCCCCGCTGCGCCGGCACAACGGTCACCACTCCGGCTGCTCCGCAGCCTACGCG
>Ga0310345_10000339_pt1 | contig 77945 bp, 73 predicted proteins | sample HC15DNA20500_MG_FD_204667 | JGI IMG/M metagenome (GOLD analysis project Ga0310345, IMG submission 204667) | Marine microbial communities from station ALOHA, North Pacific Subtropical Gyre - HC15-DNA-20-500_MG | ecosystem: Environmental > Aquatic > Marine > Oceanic | place: Pacific Ocean: North...
CGGGTCGGTCGCGACGTTATCGGTCTGCGCCTGTCGCCACGCGCAGAGCCGTTCGTCGAGCGCGGCGTCGCTCAGCGCGAGGATTGCTGCCGCCAGCAGTGCCGCATTCTTCGCGCCTGCCTTGCCGATCGCAAGCGTCCCGACCGGGACGCCGGCGGGCATCTGGACGATCGAGAGCAGGCTATCCATGCCATCGAGCGCCTTCGACTGTACGGGCACGCCAAGCACCGGCAGGTGGGTCATCGACGCCGCCATGCCCGGCAAATGCGCCGCCCCGCCCGCGCCTGCGATGATCACCTTCAGCCCGCGTCCGGCCGCACCGCTTGCATAGTCATACAGCCGCTGCGGGGTGCGATGCGCCGACACCACCTTGCTTTCATGCGCGATGCCGAGTTCGCTCAGCAGATCGGCGGCATGGTGCATCGTCTCCCAGTCGGAGGTGCTGCCCATGATGATGCCGACGAGCGCTGCCATTGCCAGCGCTTAGCGGGAAGGACAGGGCAGCACAACAAGCGCCGACCGCGAATCAAGGCTTGCCGCCCCGGTCTCAGCCGAGCGGCTTCGCCATGCGGACCAGCGGCACCGCCACCCCCTGCGAAAAGTCGACAACATCCTCGACCGGATGGTAGCCGCACGCAAGGTAGAGCGGCATGCCCGCCAGCGTCGCCATCAGCTCAACGCGACTGAACCCCTCGCCGCGTGCGGCTGCCTCGCACGTCGCCAGAACCGTGCGACCAACACCGCGCCGGGCGTGCGCCGGATGCGTGTACATGGCGCGCACCCGTGCTGCCTCTGTCGCGGGATCGAGCAGGCGCGGCGCACGCAGCGCTGTCGAATGGTCGCCGCCGTACAATGTCGCGCGGCGGCTCCACCCGCCGCAGCCGATGATCGCGCCTGCCTCTTCAACGACGAAATAGGTCCCATCGGCAATCAGCTGGGTATCGAGCCCCATCACGCCGCGGCTTGCCTCGATCTGCTCGGCGCTGAGGAAATCGCGCTGCAAGGCCCCGATCGCCGCCGTCATCAGCGGCACGAGCGCAGAAAGGTCGGCCTCAGTCGCGCGCCTGGGCGTCAACGCTCGTTCAGATAATAACGCTCGACCTCGCGCAGATCGTCGTCGAGCTGGTACACGATCGGCTGGCCGGTCGGGATTTCCAGGCCAGTAATTTCGTCATCCGAAATGCCCGACAGATGCTTCACCAGCGCGCGCAGCGAATTGCCGTGCGCCGAGATCAGCACGCGCTGGCCCGACTTCAGCGCCGGGGCGATGCGCGCCTGCCAATAGGGAAGCACCCGCGCGATCGTGTCCTTCAGGCTTTCGGTCGCGGGTACCGTGATCCCGGCGTATCGGCGGTCGTGCGACAGATCGAACGGCGATCCCGCTCCCATTGGCGGCGGCGGCACGTCGAAGCTGCGCCGCCAGATCTTCACCTGATCGTCGCCGTGACGCGCCGCCGTTTCGGCCTTGTCGAGCCCGGTCAGCCCACCATAATGCCGCTCGTTCAGGCGCCAGTCCTTTTCGACCGGCAGCCACAGCCGCCCCATTTCCTCGAGCGCGAGATTGAGCGTCTTGATCGCGCGCGTCTGCACGCTGGCGAAGCATTGATCGAAATCGAGCCCCTTGTCGGCCATCAACCGCCCCGCGGCGCGCGCTTCCGCCGCGCCCTGCTCGGTCACATCGACGTCCCACCAACCGGTAAACCGGTTCTCGAGGTTCCACGCCGACTGGCCGTGGCGGATCAGGACAAGCATGGGCATGGGGAAGGTACCTCAGATATCGTCGATCTGGTCGGCCAGCACTTCGAGGCAGGCATGCGCCAGCGCGCGGCACCTGTCAGGAGACCATCCATGGACCGGATCGGGATTAGCATCATGGTCCTTGAACGGCATTTCCAGCGTCATCGCGACAGCGCCGTAGCGCTCGGCAAGCTGATTGGTCGACATCGCCAGATTGGCCTTGCCCGCCGCCGACTTGGGATAGCCCATCTGCGTCTGGAAATCGGCGGTATGCGCCGCCAGCGCGTTCTGAAAGCGATAGAATTTGTTGCCGAGCGCGTCGGTCCAGCTCGGGATGCCTTCGAACCCGGCGGTGAAATTCGCAGGGATCGCCTCGTCGCCGTGCGCGTCGATCGCAAAGGCGACGCCGGTCGCGTCCATCGCATTGCGTACGCACAGCACTTCGGGGCTCTTGTCCGCGCTCGGCGCCGCCCATTCGCGGTTCAGGTTCACGCCGACCGCGTTGGTGCGCAGATGCCCGCGCGCCGAGCCGTCGGGGTTCATGTTCGGCACGATATGGAATGTCGCCTTGGCGAGCAGCGCCGCCGTCACCGGGTCGCTGGTGTCGGCGAGCCGTTCGAGCACGCCTTCGATCCAATATTCGGCCATCGTCTCGCCGGGGTGCTGGCGCGCATAGATCCACACCGGCTTGGCGCCGGTGCCCACGGTGAAGCTGTCGATCGGCTGGCCGTCGATCGACCGTCCGAGTTCGCGATAGACAAAGCCCGGCACTGCGGCATAGCGCGCGACCAGCGCATTGTGCCGCTCGATCGTATAAGGCGCGAAATAGGCAAACCAGACCAGCTGGCTGTCGATCTGGTGCCGAATGGTTAGGACGCCACCTTCATAGCTGGTATCGGCAAGCGTCCACCTGTCGCGGTCGCTGCTGACGCGCGCGCGGTAACCGGGCCAGCCCATCGGATAAGCCGACCCCGCCGCATTCAGGATGCGCAAGGTCACGGTGCGCCCCTGGGCGCCCGCCACGCGGAAATAGAACCACTGATAGAATTCCGAATCGCGATCCCGCACGATTTCGAGGTCGGCCGCGTCGCCGTCGATACCGACGACATGGATGTTGCCGCCGTCGAAGGCGCTGGTGATGCTGAACGTCATTTGACGCTGATAGTGCGCCCGGACTCGCCCGGAAACCCCCTGAAGAGTGCTTGCGCCAATTTGCGCGCGGTCGCGGGCGGCTGCGCCTCGGGCGAGCGGGTGTCGGCTTCGGTCACGGCGCGACCTTCCCAGACAATCTCGCCTGCCGCCCCGCGCCGGATCTGCACGCCGAGTTCGGTGACATAGGCTTCGCGCGCGCGCTTCTTGCCGACACCGAAGGCGACGCTGGCCCCACCGCCGACCCCGCCGCCGACGCCACCGCCGAAGCTGCCGCCGCCGATGCCGATGGTTACCGGAGACCGCGCCGGCTCGATCTCGCGGATCGTGCGCCCGACGGTGAAGCTCGCATAGAGCGGCGCGGCAGCATCGGCCGTGGGCGCGAAGCCTTGAGCCGCCAGCGCCTCGCGGATCGCGGCGGCATAAAGATCGGCCTCGAGCGCGGCGATGTTGCTCAGCGCCGGGTTGGCCGCGACGATCACGCCGCTGCGATCGAGCGGCGCATTCAGGTGGAACCGCGTCACCTTGACCGGCGTCGCCGTTTCGCAGCCGCCAAGCGCTGTCATCGCCGCTGCCAGAGCCACCCAGATCGTCTTGCGCATCGCCGGACCCTTTGCCGTTGTTACGCCCCCAACGCTTAATCGGCGAAATCGCTGCGCCGCGCCACCAAATTCCTGTCGCAAGCTTGACTTGGGCGCCCCGGCTCTGTAGCGGCGCGGGCTTTCCAGAATTCAAGCTCAAACGAGAAGCGAATCGATCATGAAGATCCGCAATTCCCTGAAGTCGCTCAAGGGGCGTCATCGCGACAACCGCGTGATCCGCCGCCGCGGGCGCACTTATGTCATCAACAAGACCAACCGGCGGTTTAAGGCTCGCCAGGGCTGAGATAGCCGCATGGCACCGCACGCCGTCATCTTCGATGTCGGCATGGTGCTGTACGACTGGAACCCGCGCTACCTCTACGCGAAGGTTTTTGCAGAGCGCTCGATCGGCGACGATCGGGCGCTTGATGCGTTTCTCGACACGGTGGTCACGTGGGACTGGCATTGCCAGCACGATGCGGGGCGGCCCTTCGCCGAGACGTCGGCCGAGCTGATCGCGCAATATCCCGAGCACGCCGAGCTGATCGCGCTGTGGGGACCGCGCTTCCTGGAAACGATGGGCGATCCCATTCCCGGCATGCCCGAACTTGTCGCCGAACTCGGCGACGCGGGCGTGCCGCTGTTCGCGATCACCAACTTTTCGGGCGAATTCTGGAAGCCGTTTCGCGCGCGCGAAGCCTGGCTGTTCGATCGCTTCCGCGACATCGTCGTGTCGGGCGACGAAAAGCTGATCAAGCCCGATCCGGCGATCTATGCACTGGCGCTGGATCGCTTCGGGCTGCGGGCGGAGGAAGCGGTGTTCGTCGATGACAACGCCGCGAATGTGGATGCGGCAAAGGCAATGGGGATGGCGGCGCACCATTTCGCGGGGGTGGCGCCGCTGCGGAGAGCGTTGGACTTGGCAGGTCTGCTTTCAGAATAGCAGGCGTCACGAGCGATTGCTGCCGACGGTTGAAGTAAGTTTTAGCTATCCTTGTTGAGTGGCCGACCGAGCTTCAAATCGCCGGTATCCCACTCGAATATCTTGCCCGACGCCTGCTCCACAGCAAACCAACCCATTAGCGTACTGCCGCAGATTGTGTCACCGCAATCATACCGCGCCCCGTGTAGCGCGAGCACATAAAAACCCTTTGGACTATCCTTCGCTGAGATCACGTCGCAAGACACGGGCCAATTTGCTGGGGCGTGCCGGATCGCCAACACCCGCGTCTTTATCCGATTACATGCCGCTTTCCATGTGCGAACCGGATGTACGTTAGCGCGACCAACAATTGGAGAAGAGGTCGCTGGCGTTAAGAGAAGAACTGCAATCGCAAGCCCGAACATATCAGATTCCGATCGAAACAAAATGGCTCTGCATCGCCGTTGCGAGCTGCGCGATCCTCAATTGTAGGAACGCTGGTCTACCCCCCATAGCCCTTCAATTCATCGCCGATGATCCGCACGACGTGCAGCACATTGGTCGATCCTGGCGTTCCGAACGGCACGCCTGCCATCACGATCACGCGGTCGCCGGCCTTGGCGATCTTGTGGCGCAGCGCCATCCGCTTGGCCTTGGCGACCATTTCCTCGAACGAATCGACGTCGCGGGTGTGGACGGCATGCGCGCCCCAGAGCAGGCCGAGCCGCCGCGCGGTTTCCATTTTGGGGGTCAGCACGAGCAGCGGCACCGACGGCCGTTCGCGCGCGATCCGGCGCGCGGTCGACCCCGACGTCGTAAAGCAGATGATCGCGGCGGCACTGACCGTCTGCGCGATGTTCTTGGCGGCTTCCGACAGCGCGTCGGCGGTGGTCGGATCGGGGCGGGTGATGGTGAAATGCACGCGGTCGGCATGCATCGGGTCGCGCTCGACCGCCTCCGCAATCGAATTCATCATCGCGACCGATTCGACCGGCCAAGCGCCCGCCGCACTTTCCGCCGACAGCATGATGGCGTCGGCGCCGTCATAGACCGCCGTCGCCACGTCGGAGACTTCGGCGCGGGTCGGGGAGGGCGCAGTGATCATCGATTCGAGCATCTGCGTCGCCACCACCACCGGCCGCCCCAGCCGCCGCGACACCTCGACGATGCGCTTCTGCAGCGGCGGCACGCTTTCCGGCGGCAGTTCGACGCCCAGGTCGCCGCGCGCGACCATCACGCCGTCGCACTGTTCGACGATTTCCTCGAGCCGGTCGATCGCCGAGGGCTTTTCGATCTTGGCGAGCAGCGCCGCGCGGCCCTGAATCAGCCTGCGCGCTTCGGCGAGGTCGTCGGGCCGCTGGACGAACGACAGCGCGATCCAGTCGACCTTCTGGTCGAGCGCGAAGGTCAGGTCGCTGCGGTCCTTTTCGGTGAGCGCGGCCATCGGCAGCACGACATCGGGGACGTTCAGTCCCTTGCTGTTCGACAGCGCGCCGCCGACCTCGACTCGCGTCGTGATCCGGTCACCCTCGTGATCGACCACGCGCAGCACCAGCTTGCCGTCATCGAGCAACAGCCGCGCGCCGGGCTCGATCGCTTCGAAAATCTCGCGGTGCGGCAGCTCGACCCGGGCGGCATCGCCCGGCGTCGCGTCGCGATCGAGGACGAACGTCGCTCCTTTGTCGAGCACCACCTTGCCGCCCGCGAATTTGCCGACACGCAGCTTCGGCCCTTGCAGGTCGGCGAGGATCGTCGATGGCCGCCCCAGCTTGCGTTCCATCGCGCGGATCGCCTCGATCAGCGGAATCTTGCTCGCCTGGTCGCCGTGGCTCATGTTGATGCGGAAGGCGTCCGCGCCGGCCCGGAACAATGCCTCGATCATCTCGGGCGTGCTGCTGGCGGGGCCCAGCGTCGCGAGCACGCGCACCTTGCGCAATCGCGGACTGATCGCTTTCGACATCGGGGTCGGCATTGGGGGCGCTCTCCTCGGCTTGTGCGTTGTTGCCTCTAGTGCCTATCTCGCATCGCTCAAGGAGATTACGATGACAGCCGATATCGACGCCATCGACGACGCCATCGCCGCCGCTGCCTTTCGCCGCCTCGTGCGGCATCTGCAGCACCGCACGGACGCGCAGAATGTCGATCTGATGGGGCTGGCGGGCTTTTGCCGCAATTGCCTGGGGGACTGGCTGAGCGAGGCGTCGCACGGCGCGCTCGATCAGGCGGCGGGGCGCGAGGCCGTGTACGGCATGCCCTATGCGGTGTGGAAGGCGACGCACCAGCTGGCCGCCACGCCCGAGCAGCTCGCGCGGATGGAAGCGAGCGTCGCGCGCAACAAGCGCGAGGATCGCCTCGACGAGGCGCTTGACGAAAGCTTCCCGGCGAGCGACCCACCGTCGATATCGATGCCGAACCGCTGACGACAGCGGCGCAAAATGGGGGGATGACGATGAAGGTGAAGCTGAAGGTGATCCTGCTCGCCGCGGCGATCGGGGCGGCAATGCCCGCCGCCGCGCAGACTAACCCGACGGCAAGCCCCACGCCCCCGGCGCCAAAAATTACCTATATCCACGCCGGCACCTTGCTCGATCGTCCGGGCACGCCGCCCCGAAGGAACGCGACGATCGTGATCCGCGACGGCAAGATCGCCGAAGTGCGCGACGGCTTTGCCGCGCCCGAGGCGGGCGCGACGCTGATCGACCTGAAGGACCGGTTCGTGCTGCCCGGCCTGATCGACATGCATGTCCATCTGTGGGGCATCGGCGGCGATCCGATGCGCGCGCGATTGGGCGAGCTGACGCGTGATCGCTTCGACGATCTGGTCGAGGCCGAAAAGAACGCACGCGCCGATCTGGAAGCGGGCTTCACCACCGTGCGCGATCTGGGCGGCGACCCGCGCGGCATCCGCGCGCTGCGCGACGCGATCGAAGCGGGCGACGTCGCCGGGCCGACGATCGTCAACGCCGGCACGATGATCTCGGTCACCGGCGGGCATGGCGACGGCGGCAATGGTCTGGCCGAGGAATTCGCCGACGCCGTCCACGCGCATGAGATCAATCTGTGCGACGGCCCCGACGACTGCCGCCGCGCGGTGCGCGCGCAGATCGGCCTCGGCGCGCAGGTAATCAAATTCGCCGCGACCGGTGGCGTACTGTCGAATGTGGCGGGCGGGCTCGGACGCCAGATGACGCCTGAGGAAATGAAGGCGATCATCGATACCGCGCACAGCTTCGGCCGCAAGGTCGCCGCGCACAGCCATGCCCGCGAAGGCACCGAAGCCGCGCTGGAGGCAGGCGTCGACACGATCGACCATGGCACGTTCATCAGCGACAGCACGGTCGCGCTGTTCAAGGCGAAGGGGGCATGGCTGGTCCCGACCATGATCGCCCCTGTCACGGCGCTCGCCCAGGCGCGCGGCGGCATGTTGCCGCCTGCGACGATCCCCAAGGCAGAAGCAGCCGCGGCCGTCGCGCTCGAAAGCCACCGCCGCGCGATCGCAGCGGGCGTCAAGATCGCGTTCGGCACCGATACCGGCGTGTCGCGCCACGGTGAGAATGCGAAGGAATTCGCACTGATGGTGCGCGCGGGCATGACGCCGGCGGCCGCGATTCGCGCCGCGACGATCGACGCCGCCGACGCGCTGGGCCGCAAGGATGCGATCGGCTCGATCGAACCCGGCAAGTTCGCCGACATCATCGCAGTGGCGGGCGATCCGACGGTCGAGGTGACTCGGCTCGAAAAGGTCGATTTCGTGATGCGTCACGGTGTCGCCGTGAAGGCGCGTGGGGTGCGCCTCGCCTTCCCCGCCAATTGATCGCGGCTGTCCGAGCGGCTAGAGCGCGCCGCTCAATCCAGCAGGAGCCTATTTCATGAGCGACATCATCGCGGCCGATCAGCTGCGCCTTTTCATCGAGCGGATCGAACGGCTCGAGGAAGAGAAAAAGGGCATCGCCGACGATATCAAGGACGTCTACGCTGAAGCCAAGGCGAACGGCTATGACACCAAGACGATGCGCGCGATCGTCCGCCTGCGCCGGATGGAAAAGCACCACCGCGACGAAGCCGAGGCGCTGCTCGAAACCTACAAGGCCGCGCTCGGTCTGGCTTGAGTTCGTGCGGGTGTTGAGCGGGGACCCTCCCTCCCTTATGGGGTCCCCGCAAAGTACCACTTTGCGGGGTTGACAATGGCAGGCCATAGTAAATTCAAGAACATCATGCACCGCAAGGGTGCGCAGGATAAGAAGCGCTCGGGCATGTTTTCGAAGCTCAGCCGCGAAATCACTGTCGCGGCCAAGATGGGCCTGCCCGATCCCGACATGAACCCGCGGCTGCGCATGGCCGTCAACGCCGCCAAGGCGCAGTCGATGCCCAAGGACAACATCCAGCGCGCGATCGACAAGGCATCGAAGAACGACACCGAAAATTACGAGGAAATCCGCTACGAAGGCTTCGGCCCCGGCGGCGTCTCGCTCATCATCGAAGCGCTGAGCGACAATCGCAACCGCACCGCGACCAATGTCCGCACTGCCGTGTCGAAGAACGGCGGCAATCTGGGCGCGAGCGGTTCGGTCAGCCACGGCTTCGAGCGGATGGGGCTGATCACTTATCCGGCGAGCGCAGGCGATGCCGACAAGGTTTTCGAAGCCGCGCTCGAAGCCGGCGCCGAGGATGTGACATCGAGCGAGGACGGCCACGAGATCTGGACCTCGAACGAAGCGCTTCACGAAGTCGTCAAGGCGCTGACTCCCGTGCTCGGCGAACCCGAAGGCGCCAAGCTCGCGTGGCGGCCCAACACGATGGTGACGGTCGGCCTTGAAGATGCAACCCAGTTGTTCAAGCTGATCGACACGCTCGACGACGACGACGATGTCCAGACGGTCTGGGGCAATTACGAAGTCCCCGACGACGTGATGGAGAAACTGGGCTGATCATCCTCGGCCTCGACCCGGGGCTCGGCACGACCGGCTGGGGGCTGATCCGGGCCGAGGGGAATCGGCTTTCCCATCTCGGCAACGGCCGACTGAAGACTGATACGGCGGCGCCGCTCGCGCGTCGGCTCGCGCTTATCGACGCGGCGGTTACAGCGCTGATTGCCGATAATGCCCCGCAGGCCGCCGCCGTCGAGGAAGTGTTCGTCAACACCAACCCGCAATCGACGCTGAAGCTGGCGCACGCCCGCGGCGTGTGCCTCGCGGCGCTGGCGCGCGCGGGAATCGAGGTTGGCGAATATGCGCCTCGGCTCGTCAAGAAGGCGCTGGTCGGTACCGGCAGCGCCGACAAGGGGCAGGTCCAGGCGATGGTCGCACGGCTGCTGCCGGGCGTCGCGATCACCGGGCCGGACGCGGCCGATGCGCTCGCGATCGCGATCACCCACGCCCACCATCTCGCCAGCGCGCGCGCGCTTCGCTAGAGGGCGATCCGATGACTGACCACAGCCCCAGCCCCGAACTGCTCGCCAAGGCCGAAACGCTCACCGAAGCGCTACCCTATATGCAGCGCTACAAGGGAGCGACCTTCGTCGTGAAATATGGCGGCCACGCGATGGGCGATCCGGAGCTCGCGCGCGATTTCGCCGAGGATGTCGTGCTGCTGAAGGCCGTCGGTATCAATCCGGTCGTCGTGCACGGCGGGGGGCCGCAGATCGGGTCGATGCTGACCAAGCTTGGCGTCGAATCGAGCTTCGTCGACGGCTTGCGTGTGACCGACGAGGCGACCGCCAAGGTCGCCGAAATGGTGCTGTCGGGCGCGATCAACAAGGAACTCGTCGCCTGGATCGGCGAGGCCGGCGGGCGCGCGATCGGCATTTCGGGCAAGGACGCGGGCTTCGTGCGCGCGGCCAAGCTGGCGCGCTCGACCCGTGACCCGGACAGCAATATCGAACGCGCGGTCGACCTCGGCTTCGTCGGCGAGCCCGAGGCGATCGACCGGCGCGTGCTCGACACCATCTCCGACGCCGGGATGATCCCGGTCGTCGCACCCGTCGGCTACGGCGCGGACGGGATGACGTACAACATCAACGCCGACACGATGGCCGGCGCCATCGCCGGCGCGATGGGCGCGGCACGGCTGTTCCTGCTGACCGACGTCGCCGGCGTGCTCGACAAGCAGCGCAATCTGCTGACCGATCTCGACCCGGCGCGGATAGCAGCGCTGCAGGCCGACGGCACGATCACCGGCGGCATGATCCCGAAGCTCGAAACCTGCGTGGCGGCCGTCGAGGCGGGGGTCGACGCCGCCGTCATCCTCGACGGCCGCGTACCGCACGCGATGCTGCTCGAAATCTTCACCCGCCGGGGTGCAGGCACGCTCGTGCACCGCTAGGGGGCTGGCGCCCGGTGCCTTAGTACCCTATATCGCTTTCAGACGGAGACCCGAACTTGCGCACGCTTATCGACATCGCCCTGGTGCTGCTCAACGTGCTGTCGCTGATCATCCTGGTGCAGTTCGTGCTGTCGCTGCTGATCGCGTTCAACGTGGTCAACACCTACAATGATTTCGTTCGCCAGCTGAACAACGGGCTCGATCAGATCACCGAGCCGCTGTATCGCCCGATCCGGCGCGTGCTTCCCGATTTCGGCCAGCTCGATTTCTCGCCGATGGTGGTGCTGATCCTGATCCGGATCGCGGGCATCATCCTCGTCAATCTCCAAGTTTCACTCGTCACCGGCGCGCCGCTATAGCGACCAGCGCTGGCGCCGCGTGCCGCCGCTCTCTATGAGGCGGAGGCATGAGCGCTGACATTATCGACGGCAAGGCCTTTGCGCTTGCCCTCCGCGAACGCATCGCTGCGCAAGTCGCGACGTTTCGGGCATCGGCAGGGCGCGCGCCGGGTCTCGCGGTGGTGCTGGTCGGCGACGACCCTGCCTCGGCCGTCTATGTCCGCAACAAGGGCAAGGCGACGGTGGCCGCAGGCATGGAGAGCTTCGAGCACCGGCTGTCCGCCGATGCTGCCGAGACCGAACTCCTCGCGCTGATCGACTGCCTCAATCGCGACGAAGCAGTCGACGGCATCCTCGTCCAGCTGCCGCTGCCCGCGCATATCAACGGCGCGCGCGTCATCATGGCGATCGACCCGGAAAAGGATGTCGACGGCTTCCACCCGGTCAACGTCGGCCGCCTCGCGACCGGTCTGCACGGTTTCGTGCCCTGTACGCCGCTCGGCTGCCTGATGCTGCTGCAGGACCGACTCGGCAATCTGAGCGGGCTCGACGCCGTGGTTGTCGGCCGGTCGAACATCGTCGGCAAGCCGATGGCGCAACTGCTGATCGGCGCCAACGCCACCGTCACCGTCGCGCATTCGAAGACGCGCGATCTGGCGAGCATCGTCCACCGCGCCGACATCGTCGTGGCGGCGGTCGGCCAGCCCGAGATGATCAAGGGCGATTGGATCAAGCCCGGCGCGACCGTGATCGATGTCGGCATCAACCGCACCGAGGACGGGCTGGTCGGCGATGTCGAATTCAACGGCGCGGCAAGCGTCGCCGGGGCGATCACGCCGGTGCCGGGCGGCGTCGGGCCGATGACGATTGCCTGCCTGCTCCGCAACACGCTGGTCGCCGCGCACCGCCACGCAGGCGTCGCCTATGGCAAGGGCGGTTTCGAGGGCACGCGTTGATCGAGCTGTTCGTCTCGTCGCTGATCACCTTTTTCGTGGTGATCGACCCGCCGGGCTGCGCGCCGATCTATGCCGGGCTGACGGCAGGCGTGCCGGCCGAACACCGCCGCGCGATGGCGATCCGCGCGGTGCTGATCGCCGGCGCGATCCTCGTCATCTTCGCACTGTTCGGGCAGGACATCCTGCGCGCACTTGGCATCAGCCTCGACAGCTTCCGGATCGCCGGCGGCATCATGCTGTTCCTGATCGCGCTCGAAATGGTGTTCGAGAAGCGCACCCAGCGCCGCGAGGATCGCGCGCAAAAAATGATCGAGGCACATGAAGTCGAGGATGTCTCGGTCTTCCCGATGGCGATGCCGATGATCGCGGGGCCGGGCTCGATCGCCTCGATCATGCTGCTGATGTCGAAAGGGCACGGGATCGAGCGGACGCTGGTGATCCTCGCGGCACTGGCGACGATCCTGGTGGCGACGCTGCTTGCGCTGCTGCTGGCCGCGCCGCTGATGCGCATATTGGGTGCCAAGATCGAAGCGGTCGTCACACGGCTGCTCGGCGTGCTGCTGGCCGCGCTGGCCGCGCAGTTCGTGATCGACGGGCTGAAGGCGAGCTTCTTCTAGCCCGACCGGCGCTATTCGATCCGCCACAGCCGCAGCGGCGACCGCTTCGGCATGGCGATCGGCTTCAGCCAGGCTGGCGCCTTGCCGCTGGCGAGCTGATCATAGAAGCCGCCCTTGTTGCGCGCGCGATAGACCGTCGATTCGGCCATGTTCGGGCATGTGAGCAGCAGGCGCGCGCCATGCACCTTGGCGATCGCGCGGAACTGGTCGGGGCTGCCGCCAAAGGCATGCTGCACATCCAGAATGGCGTCACCGTTTCGGTGATAGGGCCCCGCGACCGCGCGGTGATGCGTGACCGTGATCAGCCGCGGGCCAAGATCGACAAAGGTGAAGATCGTCTGCGGCGGCAATTGGTCGAGCGGTGCCAGCGCCGTAAAGCTCGGGCAGGTGCTGCTCGCCCGGTCGATCGTCCTGGTGCGCGCGGTCGGCTGGTCGACGGGCAGCCATTTGACGACGAGACCTGCAACGGCGCCCGACACGATCAGGAACCCCCCGACGGTGCCGAACACGCGCACCAGCATCGATTTGCTCTTCAGGAACCACGGCAGCACGATGCAGGCAAGCGCGATGGCGCCCGGCACCCCGAGCAGCTGCGCTGCGGCACTCGCGCGCGACTGCCAGAGCAGCAACCCGCCCGCCAGCAGCGTGAACAGCAGTACGCCGCACCAGGCAGCGAACGTCGGCCGCCCGCGCGCACGCCAGGTCGCGACAGCGGCGCCCGCCAAGCCGATCACCGGCAGCATGATCACCGGGAAATAGACCCGGAACGGATGAGTATAGACCGGCTTCGCCTCGCGGATATTGTCGAGCCAGTTACGCTGAAGCTCGGGCGACACCTGCTCGGGTCGACCCAGGCATTGCGGGAAGAAGCCGGCAAAGCCCGCAACGATTGCCAATCCGGCGACGGCCGCGAGGCCGAGCCGCGCCGTGCGCGCCGTCGGGTTGATGGTACCGAGCAGCACCAGCAATCCGCCGGCGGTGATCATTACGCTGAGCCATACCGGCGTCAGCGCATCGCAGCGCATCACGCTGTTGGCATAGGACGCAAAACCGGCATAGCCGAGCAGGCACCCGGTCCCGAGCGCGGCGCCATAGACGGTCATGCGCGTCGCCTCAGCCCGGTCCCAAACCCAGCGCAGCGCAATGATCGCCCCGGCGCCGGCGGCATAGGGCAGCATCTCTAGCCCGATCGACAACGAAAAGGCGCTCGCCAGCCCGACCATCAGCCCGCCGCGCCGCTGCGCCGGATCAGCAAGGCCCGCCACCGTCACGGCAAGCGATGCCAGCTGCCATCCGTGATGGTCGATGCGTTCGGGCATGAACATCAGCAATGTCGTCGTGCACAGCAGCAGGAACACGATCGCGAGCGGCCAGGCGAGCGGATGCACCAGCCGCCGCACGGTGAAGGCAAGCGCGACGAGCGTGACCGACATCGGCAGCAGCGGAGCGATGCCGCACGCCAGCCGTTCGGCCCAGAAAGTGCCCGCAAACGGCCGGATCAGCAGGATCAGCCCCGCGATCGGCAGATCGACGATCCGCGTCCAGTGCATGTCGAAACCGGTCGGCGGGTTCATCCGATACTGGCGCAGATCATACCATGCCTGCCCGTTCAGCAACGCACGCACCTGCATCAGCCGCATATTGTCGTCGGTGTCACTCAGCGACAGCCAGCGCACGGTGTTCCAGCCATTGGCAACGAACCAGATCGCCAGCACTGCCCAGGCGATCAGCGTCAGCGCAATCCAGTGCCGATCGAAAATCTGGCGCAAGGTAGTGCCGAAATCCGGCGAGGCAGCGCTATCGTTGCTCAAAACAGCTTCCCTCGCATTCCCCCGCGCTCTACGGCAGCGCACGTAAAGGGCAAGTTGAGAAATGAACCGTCGGGCCGAAACGATCTTGCGCGACTATCCGGTGCTCGGCCAGTTGCTGCGCTTCGGCATTGCTGGCGGCATATCGACGTTGATCTATGCGGCCGTCTATCTGCCGCTCACGAGCTGGGTGTTTCCCGGCGCGCGCGCCGTCTATGCGGTGCCGTTCGCCTTTGCGGTCGCCGTGACGGCAGGGTTCTTCCTCCACAGCCGCTGGAGCTTCAAGGGGCATGGCTCGCGCCAGCCCGGGGGGATGCAGCAGGTGAAGTTCGTCGCGGTGCAGGCATCGGGCGTCGGACTCAACGCGCTGGTCACCTGGCTCGGGACGGCCGTGCTGGGCTATCCCGCCTGGGCACCGCTGTTGCCGGCCGTGCTGATCGCGACGATCTTCACCTTCATTCTCAATCGCTGGCTGGTATTCGCTTGATGGACCTCGCGCATGGATAGAATCGTCTACGACCGCATGGCGGCGCATGATTCGACGCACTGGTGGTACCGGGCGCGGCGCGAGATTCTGGCGGATTATCTGACGCGATTGGGCGGCTTGCCGAAGGACGCGCGCATCCTCGAAATCGGCTGCGGCACCGGGCATAATCTGCCGATGCTGGCACGCTTCGGGCAAATCGAAGCGATCGAGATCGACCCCGCCGCGAGGCGCATTGCCAGCGAACGGCTCGGGCGTCCGGTCGGCGATGCCCCGCTCCCCGAGTTGCCGGGCGTCGCGCGCGGTGCCTTTGACCTGATCGCGGTGCTCGACGTGATCGAACATATCGCGGACGATGTCGCCGCGCTGAAGGCCATGGCCGAATGCCTGACGCCCGGCGGCAAGATCCTGATTGCGGTCCCGGCGCATCAATGGATGTGGAGCGCACACGACGTCGTCAATCACCACCACCGCCGCTATTCGAAGGCGACGCTTGCTCGCGCGATCGCGGCGGCGGGGCTGACGCACAACGGCCTGCGCTGGTTCAACTCGCTGCTGTTCCCGCTTGCCGCCGCCTCGCGGATCGCCGGGCGGCTGACCGGCAAGGACGACAGCGACGATTCACCGCCACCGGGGCCGGTCAACGCGCTGTTCGAAACGGTATTCGGGCTCGAGCGGTACCTGGTCGGGCGTGTGCCGCTGACGCCGGGCGTGTCGATTGTGACGCTGGCGCAGCGGGCGTAACAGCGCCATCCGTTGGTCCCTAGCGAAGTCGAGGGATCGGCCAAGGGCGAATGGCTTAGCGCCCGTCCCTCGACTTCGCTAGGGACGAACGAGGGGGGCTCGCCGACCGGGACTACTCCCCCGCGGCAACCTCCGCAGCACTTACCGGTGCCGCTTCGGCTGCCTCGGCCTTGAAACCCAACGTGGCCGTCCCGCGCACGGGTCCCGCGACATCGGCAACCAGATACAGCGGCCGCCGCTTCGATTCGACGTACAGCCGGCCGAGATATTCGCCGATCATGCCCAGCACGAACATCTGCACCGCGCCCAGCAGCACGACGACCAGCATCGTCGAGGTCCAGCCCTGCACCGCGCTGCCGGTGAAGAAGCCGATCGCAATATAGACGAGCAGCAGCAGCGATGCCGCCGTCAGCGCGAGGCCGACATGGCTCGCAAAGCGCAGCGGCGCGGTCGAAAAGCCGGTGACCGCGTCGAGCGCCAGCCGGATCATCTTGCCGAGCGGATAATTGGTCTCGCCCGCGTGCCGCTCGGCGCGGTCATAGACGAACGGCACTTGCCGGAACCCGACCCAGGCGACCATCCCCCGGATGAAGCGCGCCTGTTCGGGCAAGGACAGCAGCGCATCGAGCGCGCGCCGGCTCATCAGCCGGAAATCGCCGGTGTCGAGCGGGATCGGCGTGTCGGTGACGCGGTCGAGCACGCGGTAGAAAGCAGCTGCGGTCGCTTTCTTGAAGAACGTCTCGCCCTCGCGTTTGCGGCGCACGGCATAGACGACATCGGCGCCCTGTTCGGCCATCGTCGCGCGCATGTCGCTCAGCAGCTCGGGCGGGTCCTGGAGATCGGCGTCGATGATCAGGATCTGCGCGCCGCAGCACAGATCGAGCCCGGCGGTCAGCGCGAGCTGGTGGCCGTGGTTGCGCGAAAGGTTGATCGCCACCAGCCGCGGGTCGGCGGCGGCGAGCCGCTGCATCACGGCCCAGCTGCCGTCCTTCGATCCGTCGTTGACGAGGACGATCTCATAATCCTCGCCCACGGCGGCGCGCGCCGCAGCCGTCACGCGGCTGTGGAGCAAGTCGAGGTTCGGTTCCTCGTTATAGCAGGGAACAACGACGGAAAGCGCGGGGCGATGCATGGCGTGCCGCTCTAGCGCGCCTGCGCGCCCGCGTCGAGGCAGCGCATTTGCCGCCCGGGGCGTACGGGCGCAGCATGTTGACTTCACATCGGCACTCGCGCAATTTTTTCCGGTGCAACGAGCGGCGCGGGACGGATGAGCGGCAAGGACGAGCGTGTCGTTCGCTCAAGACCGTCGATCTCTGAGGGAAGGCCGATGCGGCCCGGCGACTGGAACTGGTCGCCGCTGGAGGGGCGCTGGACGCCGACGCGCGGTTTTCCGGCGACGGCGGCGCAGGTCGCGATGTCGACGCGCGACTTCGCGGGGGCCGATCCCTATGAGGCGTGGCGCCACCACGCCTATTACGCGTTTGACGCGGACCCGCTGCCGATCAACCGTTCCCGCTGCTTCGACGCGTCGGTGGTCGGGCTGCTCAACGCCGGCGGCGAGTTCTTCAGCTACAGCTCGCATGCGGTCAGCGGTCGCGGTTGGCCTGGGGCGGCGGACCGCGATGGCGGCGATTCCCTGTCGCTGGGCCTGGTCGTGGAAGGGGAACGGCGTGCGCGGGGCGATCAGGACGAGACTCTGATTGCCCGCAGCGGCGATTTTTTCCTCTTCGACCCCCGGCACCGCACCGAATTCAGCTGGACCCGGCACCGCGCGATGCATGTCGTGCTGCGCCGTCCGGCAGTGGAGCAAGCGCTGGGCAGGGCGCCGCCGAGCGCCGGTGCGATGCTGCAGGCGCTTTCCCGGTCGCGCATGTTGCCGCTGCTGCGTGATCAGTTCATGAGCGTCGCGCGCAACGGCGGCCGGCTTGGCCCGCAAGAGCGTTCATTCCTGCTCGACCAGACGATCCGCCTAACGCTCTTCGCCTGCGCCCGGACGGCGGATCAGGCGGAAGACGGGTTGTTCGTGGCGGCGATGCGGCTGATCGCGCGGCGGCTGAACGACCCGGCGCTTTCACCCGAGATGCTGGCGCACAGCCTGGGCGTGTCGCGGGCAACGCTGTACCGCGCCTTCGCCGCCCGCGAACAGGCGGTGGCAGAGGCAATCCGTGACGCCCGCCTGGATCGCGCGCGCGAAATCCTGGCGAGCGGCACCGTTACGCGGGTCAGCGATGCGGCGCTTGCCTGCGGCTGGCTCGATACCGCGAACTTCGCGCGGGCGTTCCGAGCGCGGTTCGGTATGCTCCCGTCGAAGCTTCGTGAGACGGCGGGACGATGGCGGTGAGACGCTAAGCCTCACGCCGCGACATTCGTAACGATTATAATCCCTTGCAGCCGCAATCGGTGCGGCGAAGGGGAGCGTTTCCGCGTGCCATTTTCGACCTGGAGAGCATTTGCGACCTCGGGCCGGGCGGCCCAATACGCCAATGGCAAATTCTGGAACTGGAGCTATTCCTACACCGACCGACCGGTACTGAATCTGGTCCAGTACGACCTGTTCGGCAATCCGCTCCGGACGATTACGCCCACTACCCTGAACGGAAGGACGGACTTCGCGGCCGCAACTTCCCCGGACAACCGGCTCCACTCCTTTCTGGCGCAGACCGGCCGGTTCGTAACGTTCACGGAAAACAGCACCCAGCCGATCACCGACACGCTCGTGCCCGGAACCTCCGATGTCGGCCCGCTTTCCGCCGCCAACCCCGTGATCGCGACGGCATCCAACACCAGCGGCATGCTCGCCATTACCAACGCGCTGTTCGAGGGAAGCGGCGGCGAATATTCGGACACGATCGTCGTGCGCGCCTTCAATCCCAGCACCGGGTTGTTTACCGGCGGGCTGATCCAGGTGACGCAGGGCAGCATGCCGGAACTGGTTGCGCTCACCGATGGACGCTATGCGCTGATCGCCCGGGTCGGCCCGCCGACGGTGTTCTTTCTAGACGATGCCGGGGCGGTGGTCGCCTTTCAAACCATCAGCGATCGCGCAGCGCCGCGTCTCGCCGCGCTCAGCGATGGCGGGTTTGCGCTCGTGGGTCGACAGGGCGACGGGACGGTCGCGGTGAACGTCTATACCGCGCAGGAGGTGCTGGAGGCGACGCGCGCGCTTGGCGTGAGCACGTCGGACTATTCGCTCGCGACCCTGCCGGGCAGCGGCTTTGCCGTCAGCCTTGGGACCAGCGACACGCTGATCTTCTACGACAATAGCGGTGTGGAAGCGCGTCGCGAGACGCTGCCGGCGGGATTGGGCGGTCACGAATTCGCGCCCTTCGCTGACGGCCGGATCGCCATCGACGGAGTGATTTACGATCCGCGCCCGGACTTCAACGGGTTAACGGACTATGGCGGCGTAACCTATCAGATCGGCGGCGGTGGTGATGACTTCATCATCGCGCGTCCTGACGCCGACGAAGTGCATGGCGGGCCCGGCAACGACATCATCATCGACGACCCGAACACCAAGGGGTTGATTACCGGCGACGAGGGCGACGACCTGATCATCATCGACGGCTATATCAACCCCGACTCTAGGACCGAGCGTGTTACTGGCGGCCCCGGTAATGACACGCTCGCAATAATTTTCCCACCCTCCACAGCGGCTTACGCACTTTACGTTATCTACCGTTTCGATGGCGGATACTTAGATACTGGCTTCTATAGTACGACGGGAAATGTTGGTTTCGAAAATCTCTCGATGTCAAATGATACACCACCTGGAGTTTTCGCGAGTATATATGGAGACAACGGGCCAAATATTATAACGACCGGCGGTGGTGGCGATTACCTGGTGGGCGGCGGCGACGACATCTTGGATGGCGGCGCCGGAAGAGATCAGATGGAGGGCGGTACAGGCGACGACGTCTACATTGTCGACAATCCGGGCGACACAGTGGTCGAGAAGCCGGACGAGGGCTTCGACACCGTCCGTACCTCGCTCGCCAACTATGCGCTGCCCGCCAATGTCGAAAGGCTGGAATATACGGGCACGGGCCCCGCGCAACTGACCGGAACGGCCGGCAATGATGTTCTGGTCGGCGGTTCGGGCGACGATAGGTTGCAGGCGCAGGATGGCGGCAACGACACGCTGGATGGCGGCGACGGAAACGATGCTTTCTTCTTCGGCGCGGCGTTTGACGCGAACGACAGTGTCGACGGCGGGGCGGGGACGAACGACCAGATCGGCCTGCAGGGCAATTACGGCGCGCTGACTTTGGGTGCCAATTCGACGCGGAATGTCGAAGTGCTGGCGCTGCTGCGCGGGGTGACGGGCGACCTTGCCAGTTACAACATCACCCTCGCCGATGATCTGGTGGGAGCAGGCCAGACCTTTACCTTGTTCGGGCTGGCGACCGAGACCGGCTTCACGCTCAATGCGACGGCAGAGACCAATGGCAACGTCAATGTGTTCGGCGGCAGCGGCGCCGACACGATCTCGACGGGTGCGGGCAACGACCGCATCTTCGGCGGTGGTGGCGCCGATGTGCTGAACGGCGGCGCGGGCGCCGACACCTTCGTCTATGACGCGGTCAGCCAGTCGACGGGCATCAACTACGATCGCATCATCGGCTTTCGGTTCGGTGAGGACAAATTCGATTTTGGGTTCGCAATTGAGGGGCTCGACTTCACAGTCGCCAACAGGTCGCTCTCTAGGGCGAGTTTCGATGCCGATCTTGGCGCGGCAATCGGTGCGGCGCAGCTCACCCCAAGGAACGCCGTCCTGTTTCAGCCCAGTGCGGGGGACTTGGCGGGACAGACGTTTCTGGTGGTCGATGCCAATGGCATCGCAGGCTATCAGAGCGGCGGCGACTATGTGGTCCAGCTTGTCCAGCCGACTCAAATGTTTTCGGCCGGCTCGAACGGGTTGGGCGCCTTCATTGTCGATCCACCCGCCCGTGGCGACTTGGCGCTCGATAACGCCGATGGCATCCAGTTGATCGCGCCGCCAGCGTCGCTAGTTCACGAGACCTTCATCTGACCTGAGGGCCGTGGCCGACCCTTAAACGGCCGCCCGCGCGCGCTCCTCGACCAGCCGTTCGAGGATCGTCAGCGGCACGGCGCCGTCGCGCAGCACTTCATGGAACTGCTTGATGTCGAACTTAGCGCCCAGAATCTTGCGGGCATTGTCGCGCGCGCGCAGCCAGCTGATGTGGCCGATCTTGTAGCTGCACGCCTGGCCCGCTTGCGTGCAGTAACGCTCGACTTCGCGCAGCGAGCGCGGGCGGGCGAAGCCGACCGTTTCGACGAAGTAATCGGTCGCCTGCTCGCGCGTCCAGCGCTTGGCGTGGATGCCGGTGTCGGCGACGAGCCGCGCGGCGCGGAACAGAAAGCTCTGCAGATAGCCGGCGCGCTCGACCGGGCTGGCATAGCCGCCGAGTTCGTCGGCGACCTGTTCGGCATAGAGCGCCCAGCCTTCGGAATAAGCGCCGAAGAACGACAGGCGGCGCAGCAGCGGAGTCTTGAGGCTTGCGACGACGCTCAGCTGGGTGTGATGACCCGGCACGCCTTCGTGATAAGTCAGCGACGGCAACGTATATTTGGGCCAGTCGCCGACATCCTTCAGGTTGATGAAATAGATTGCTGGGCGCGAGCCGTCGAGCGCGGCGAGCCGGTAATAGCCGTTCGAGGCGCCATCCTGAATCTCGACCGGAACACCACGGATTTCGAGCGGCGCGGCAGGCGGGTTGATGAACGCCTGCGGCAGCTTCGCGCGCATCGCTTTCACGCCTTCGTTCAACCCGGCGAGCAGTTCGGCGCGGCCCTCGGCAGTGTTGGGATAGAGCTGCTCGGGGCGCTGGTTGAGCGCGGTCAGCCGCGCACCGACCAAGCCCTGGGTCAACCCCTGCGCGCGCAGGATCTTGTCGAGTTCCGCGCTGATCTCGGCAACCTGCTGGCGGCCCAGCCGATGGACCTCATCGGGCGTGAAATTGGTGGTCGTCGCGGCCTTCAGCGCATCGGCATAGATCGCCTCGCCATTGGGGAGCGCCCACAGCCCGGCTTCCTTGCGGCGCGGCAGCCCCTGCACCAACGCAATCTGACGATCGAGCGCGGGATAGACACGGCCGGCGATGATCTTCGCCGCGCGCGCGGCCCAATCGCCCGCGATCCCCGCCTTGGCGGCGCGCGTCGCGAGCGACGTCGCCATCGAGCTTGCCTCGGGCGCCGCTTTGCGCAGCGCGTTCATCTGGCCGAGCGTCAGCTCAAGCGAGAAATCGGGCGCGACATAGCCCCGCGCCGCTTCGGCCTTCTGCACGGCGCTGTCCTGGTCGAGCGCGGTACCGAACGCGTCGAGCCGCGACAGATAGGCCTCGCAATCGTCGGCGGTCTGAATGGTATGCGACGACGACAGGAAGTCGGGGATCGAGAAATAGGCACCGCCCTGCTGGAAGATGCGATAAGGGCGGATGGTGCTGCCGATGCCATATTTGACCTGGCCGGTGATGCCGCTGTTCAGCGAGTAGAGCACGACTTCGCGGTTGAGCTTGCCCTCCTTCGACAAGGCTGCCGGATCGATCGCGGTGATGTCGGCAATCGCCTGCTTGGTGCGCGCGAGATCGGCAGCGCGCCCGGCCAATGATCGATCGTCGAGCTTGCCCTTCAGCGCCGCCCGGGCGCCCTTGTCGAGCCCCAGCTGGGTGGCTGTTTCGGGATTATCGTCGACATTGGCGTTGAAGATCCTGTCGAACAACGCATTCAGCGCGGCATCGCCCGCAGGGGCGGCGGCGCGCAGGGCGCCGGGCAGCGCGGCAGCGGCGCCGCTGGCGGCCAGAAAGCGACGACGGTCCATGAGCAATCCCTTTTTCTATCTATCCGGCGATCAGCTTAGCCGCGCGATTGCAGCTGGCAACCGCTCTCAGGCCCGCTCGACCGAGCTGACCGCATCGGCGGCGCGCAGCGCAGCGATCAACCGGGTCAGGTGGGTAAGGTCGCGCACTTCCATGTCGATCATGTTGGTGTGGTAGCCGGTGTCGCGATTGTCGAGCCGCAGGTTGATGATGTTCGCCTTGTGCGCGCCGATGACGGTCGCCACCACGCCCAGCGCACCGGGTTCGTTCTTCAGCTGTACGGCAATCCGCGCCACTGCGCCTTCGGTCTTGTCGCCCCAGGCAAGATCGACCCAGTCGGCATCGTCGCTGTCGGTCAGTGTCGCGCAATCGATCTTGTGGACCTCGATCCCCTCATTGGGCCGGCGCAAGCCGACGATCCGGTCGCCGGGCACCGGGTGGCAGCATTCGGCCAGATCGAAGGCGATTCCGGGCGTCAGCCCCCTGATCGAGATGGCGCTCATCGGCGCGGTCGGCGTCGCTTCACCCAGTTCCGCCAGCGCACCCGGCATCAGCGCCTCCATCACCTCGGCATCGGTGAAGCTGCGGCGGGCGATCGCTTCCATCAGCGCGGCCTCGTCGGCGAGCTTCAACCGCTTGACCGCCGCGCCGATCGCATCGTCGGCGAGCGCGGTTGGCAGCCGCTTGACGATCTCGTCATAGAGCTTGCGCCCCAGCGCCTGCGCCTCGGCGCGTTCCTTGATCCGCAAGTGGCGGCGGATCGCCGCGCGCGCCTTGCCAGTGATCGCGAAGTTCAGCCAGTGCGGTTGCGGGCGCTGCGCCTTTGAACGCAGAATCTGGACCTGGTCGCCATTGTCGAGATGCGTGCGCAGCGGCACCACGCGCCCGTTGATCTTCGCGCCGACCGCTTGGTCGCCGAGATCAGTGTGGAGCGCATAGGCGAAATCAATCGGCGTCGCCCCCTTCGGCAGCTGGATCAGCTCGCCGCGCGGCGTGAAGGCGAAGATGCGGTCGGCGTACATCGCCATCCGCGTATGCTCGAGCAATTCCTCGGGGCTTTCGGCCGCTTCGAGGATTTCGACAAGATCGGCGATCCAGCGCACCTGCGTGTCGGGGCGCAGCTTGCCCTGCTTGTACGCCCAGTGCGCGGCCAGGCCGTGCTCCGCCTCAGCATGCATTTCGGGGGTGCGAATCTGGATTTCGACCCGCGTATTCTCGGCATGCATGATGCTGGTGTGCAGCGATCGATAGCCGTTGCGCTTGGGCGTCGAGACATAATCCTTGAACCGCCCGGGCACCATCGGCCAGCGCCGGTGGATCAGCCCGAGCGCCCGGTAGCAATCCTCCTCGGACGGCACGATCACCCGGAAGGCCATGATATCGGAGAGCTGCTCGAAGCTGATGTGGCGCTCGCTCATCTTGCGCCAGATCGAATAGGGATGTTTCTCGCGACCCCAGATGTCGGCATCGACGCCGTGGCGGAGCAGCAATGCCTTCATCGACGACGCGATCTTGGTGATGCGGCCGCTGTCGCCTTCGTTGAGCAGCGCCAGCCGCTTCGTGATCGAATCGAACGCCTCGGGCTCGAGCTGTCGAAAAGCGAGGCTCTGCATCTCGCGCATGAATTCATACATGCCGATTCGCTCGGCGAGCGGAGCATAGATGTCCATGGTCTCGCGGGCGATACGTCGGCGCTTTTCCTCGCTCTTGATGTGGTGGAGCGTGCGCATGTTGTGCAGCCGGTCGGCGAGCTTGACCAGCAGCACGCGAATGTCGTCGGACATCGCCAGCAGGAATTTGCGCAGATTCTCGGCAGCACGCTCGCTTTCGGTCTGCGCCTCGATCTTCGACAGTTTGGTGACGCCGTCGACCATGCGCGCGACATTGTCGCCGAACAGCCGCTGGATTTCCTCCGGTGTGGCGACCGTGTCCTCGATCGTATCGTGCAAGATCGCGGTCGCGATCGTTTCGTCGTCGAGATGCAGATCGGTCAGGATGCCGGCGACTTCGATCGGATGACTGAAATAGGGATCGCCCGATGCACGCTTCTGCGATCCGTGCGCCTGAAGCGAAAAGACATAGGCACGGTTGAGAAGCGCCTCGTCGGCACCCGGATCGTAGCTCAACACCCGATCGACAAGTTCATACTGGCGCAGCACGCGGCCAATGTGGGGCCGCGTGCTGCTGCTTTGCAACATTTACTTACCCGCGCCGATCACGCGCGGAAATTTTCGTGATCAGCGCGCAACAGTGTTGCACTTGGCAAGCGTCGCTTCGTCGAACGCGGCACCGGCCACGCTGAACGCGTTGAGCTTGCCGATCCGCTGCGCGACCATCTGGCACATGATGACGTCGCGCTGCGTGCTCTTCGGGGCGCCGCAGACGCCGTCGGTGCACTTCCACAGCGTGCCGGCGGTGATGATCGTCGTCTTGCTCGGCGCGGTGGCCGGGGTGGCGTTGTAATAGCCGCCGGTCTGCGCCGAGGCGGCAACGGGGGCGATCGTGAGAGCGGCAGCCGCAGCGGCGGCGAGCGAAAGCATACGGATCATGTCTTCCTCCATCGGTGGGGCGCCTGGGGGGAGCCGCCCCGTACATAATTGAGTTGCGAAACGCCACTTAGTCGAGTAAGTTTTTCGTTGCAACTAGAAACTTAGATTTTCGTCGCGCCATCGGCGAAAAAGGATAGGATGCCGCGCCTGATGCATTTGAAACTCAGAGAGCCCCTGCGCGATCTCGCCGAATGCAGCCTGCCCGCTGCGCTCGAGGCCATGGGCGAGCGCTGGTCGTTCCTCATCCTGCGCGCGGCCTTCAACGGACTGCATCATTTCGAAGAATTCCAGTCGGAGCTGGGCATCGCCCGCAACATCCTGGCCAATCGGCTGGCCCGGCTGGTCGAGCACGGCATCCTGATGCGCGAGGCCATGCACGATGACCGCCGCAAGATCGAATATCGACTGACCGAAAAGGGCGCCGCGCTGCTGCCGACGATGGTCGCGCTGCGGCAATGGGGTGAGCGCTGGGAGACCGGCGTCGCGGCGACGCCAGTGCTGGTCGACGAACGCGATCGCCGCCCGATCCGCCAGGTCGAGGTCCATGCTTGGGATGGGCGCGTGCTGCGCAAGGGCGACATGGTCTGGTCGCTGCCTGAGGACATCGCCGGCGACGTCGATGCCGCCGAATAGGTCGGTCGAGGCAAATCCTGCATCCGTGAGTCCGGCCTCCGCATGGCAACGGCCGTACCCTACATAAGTACTGTAGCGACTGCTACAATGAATTTTGCCGGCGCGTGGCGAGCTCTTCCAGCGCCGCGCGCACCGGCCCGGTGATCGGCGCCGGCCGTCCGCCGAGCGTGCCGACATGGACAATCACCATTTCAATCACGCAGTGAAGCGCACCGGTTGCTGCGTGGCACAGTTCGAAACGCTGCGTCAGGCTGGTTGTCCCGACCCGCTCGATCCGCACGAACGCCTCGATCTCGTCGCCCATCGCAAAGGGAATCAGATAATCGATTTCGGTATGGCGAACATGGAATTCGGCTTCGGTCCAATCGGGGCCGAGCGCATCCATGCCGCTCCATTCCCAGAATTCACCGACCGCATAATCGGCATATTCCAGATAGCGCGAATTGAAGACGATCCGCTGTCCGTCGATTTCGGCATAGCGGACCTTGAAGCGGGTAGAAAAGGCGAAGCCGGGGCGGGTCATGGCGGGCGCGATGCCGCCCGGGGGCGCCAAGGTCAACGGGGTCAGAGCAGCAGCTTCGCGCCGACGATGCCGAGCGTCGTCGCAAGGATCGGCGCCAGCACCCGGTCGGACACGCGCGTCGCGATCAGGCTGCCGAGGATGATGCCGGGAATCGATCCGAGCAGCAGCGACAGGAGCAGCCAGGGATCGACCGTCCCCATCGACAGATGCCCCAGGCCCGCGATCAGCGTCAGCGGCACGGCATGTGCAATGTCGCTGCCGACCAGCCGCGCCACCGGCACCTTGGGATAAAGGATCAGCAGCGCCGTCATCCCGAGCGCGCCGGCACCGACCGACGTGAAGGACACCAGCGCGCCCAGAACGGCGCCGAGCACGATCGTCAGGCGCTCGATCTGGCTATCGTCGTCGCGCGCGAAGAAGGGCGTCAGCCACATCACCAGCCGCTCGCGGAAAAAGACCGAGATCGCGGTCAGGATCAGCGCCACGCCCAGCACGCTCGCGATCAGCCGCCCCATCGCTTCGGCCTGCGCGCCGACCAGCCACAGCAGCGAGAGCGTCGCAATCGCGGCGGGCAGACTGCCGGTCGCCAGCCGCTGGACAACGCGCCAGTCGACGGTGCCGTAGCGGCCGTGCACCCCCGCCCCGGCCGTCTTGGTCGCCGAGGCATAGAGCAGATCGGTGCCGACCGCCGTCGCCGGATGGAAGCCGAACGCCAGCACCAGGATCGGCGTCATCAGCGATCCGCCGCCGACGCCGGTCAGGCCGACGAGCAGCCCGACCAGGACCCCGGCCAGCGAATAAAGCGGTTGGATCACGCCTGTTCGCGCGCAGCGGTGTGAGGCGGTGTGTTCACGCCCATCGACTGGAGGTAACGGCGGATATTGCGCGCTGCCTGACGCAGCCGCTGTTCGTTTTCGACCATTGCAATCCGCACGAACCCCTCGCCGTTCTCGCCATAGCCAACCCCTGGCGCAACCGCGACCTGAGCGTGAGTGAGCAATTGTTTGCTGAACTCAAGGCTGCCTAAATGCGCGAGCGCAGGCGGCAGCGGCGCCCAGGCGAACATCGATGCGGGCGGCGGCGGAATGTCCCAGCCGGCGCGACCGAAGCTTTCGACCAGTACGTCGCGGCGGTGGTGGTACAGCTGGCGGTTCTTCTCGACGATGTCTTGCGGGCCGTTGAGCGCGGCGCAGGCAGCGGCCTGGATCGGGGTGAAGGCGCCGTAATCGAGGTAGGACTTCACCCGCGTCATTGCCGCGATCAGCTTCTGGTTGCCGACCGCAAAGCCGATCCGCCAGCCCGCCATCGAATAGGTCTTCGACAGCGACGTGAACTCGACCGCCACGTCCTTGGCCCCCGGCACCTGCAGGATCGACGTGGTGGGCTTGCCGTCGAAATAGAGCTCCGAATAGGCAAGGTCGGAGATCACCCAGACCTTGTTCTCGCGCGCCCAGGCGACCAGCCGCTCGTAAAAGGCGATATCGACGGTCTCGGCAGTCGGGTTCGACGGATAGTTGACGACCAGCACCGACGGCCGTGGCACGGTGAAGCTCATCGCCCGGTCGAGCGCTTCCCAATAAAGCGCGTCGGGCGTGGTCGGCACCGCGCGGATCGTCGCCCCGGCGATGATGAACCCGAAAGTGTGGATCGGATAACTGGGGTTGGGCGCCAGCACGACGTCGCCCGGCGCGGTGATCGCGGTTGCAAGGCTCGCAAGGCCTTCCTTCGACCCCATCGTCACCACGACTTCACGTTCGGGATCGACCTCGACCCCAAACCGGCGGGCGTAATAATTGGCCTGCGCGCGACGAAGCCCCGGGATGCCGCGCGACGCCGAATAGCCGTGCGCATCGCCCTTGCTCGCGACTTCGATCAGCTTGTCGATCACATGCTGGGGCGGCGGCAGATCGGGATTGCCCATGCCAAGATCGATGATGTCCTCGCCGCCCGCTCGCGCGGCCGCGCGCATCGCGTTCACTTCGGCGATGACATAGGGCGGCAGGCGTTTGATGCGGTAGAATTCGTCTGACATTGCAATCGCTTCGCTTTGATGAGGCATCGGCGCGGGCGACGGCGGCGCCAGCCGTTGAGCCGCCCCCTCGTCGCCGGGGCATGACGATGCTAAAGCGTCTGCCAACAAGGCGCAAATCACAAGAATCGGCGCCGCGAGGACGAGGACTAGCATGGCCGACCCCCAATCCCCTCAACCCGAACCGTCACCCGCCACGCTGCCGATCCCGAGCCTTGAGGATATGCAGCACTGGACCTGGGTGATGGGCCGGGCGCAGCAGATGATGCTCGAGGCAGGCCTGCAGACGATCGAGGATACGCCGGCGATCCCCATCATCCCCGGTTTCACCGATCCGCGCACGCTGGAGCGCGCCCGCGATTTCTGGGCCGACAGCATGAAGATGTGGTCGCGTTTCCTGGCGCCCCAAGATGCCGTCGAGCCTGAAAATCCGGTGCACGCGAAGGACAAGAGGTTCAAGGATCCGGCCTGGCGCGCCAATCCGGTGTTCGACTGGATCCGCCAGAGCTATCTGCTCGTGTCCGACCATCTGCAGCGCAGCATCGACGAGATCGAGGGGATCGACGACAAGCAGCGTGAGAAGCTGCGCTTTGCCACCCGCAACATCGTCGAGGCGATGAGCCCGAGCAATTTCCCTGCAACCAACCCGCTGGTGCTCGAAAAGACGATCGAGACCGGCGGCGAAAATCTGCTGCACGGGCTGCAGCACATGCTCGCCGATCTGCGCAAAGGCCAGCTGACGCAGACCAGCGACGGCGTGTTCGAGGTCGGCCGCAACATCGCGACGACGCCCGGCAAGGTCGTCAAGCGCACGCCGCTTTACGAACTGATCCAGTACACCCCGACCACCGATCAGGTGATCGAGACGCCGCTGGTAATCTTTCCGCCATGGATCAACCGCTTCTACATCCTCGATCTGACGCCCGAGAAAAGCTTCATCAAATGGGCGGTCGATCAGGGGCTGACGGTGTTCATCGTATCGTGGCGGTCGGCCGACGCGACGATGAAGGACGTGACTTGGGACGATTATGTCGAACAGGGCCAGATCGACGCGATCGATACCGTTCGCGCGCTGCTGAAGGTCGATAGCATCCACACGATCGGCTATTGCGTCGCGGGCACCACGCTCGCAGCGACCCTCGCCGTGCTGGCGGCGCGCGGCGAGGCGGCGAAGGTGAAGAGCGCGACTTTCTTCACGGCGCAGGTCGATTTCACCCGCGCGGGCGAATTGCTCAACTTCGTCGATGACGAACAGATCAAGCTGATCGAGCAGGTATCGCCCGAAGGTTTTCTCGACGGGCGTTACATGGCAGCGACCTTCAACCTGCTGCGCGGGCGCGACCTGATCTGGAATTATGTGACCAACAATTATCTGCTCGGTCAGGACTATGTGCCGTTCGACCTGCTCCACTGGAACAGCGACACGACCAACCTGCCGAGCAAATGGCATCTGAGCTATCTGCGCGATCTCTACCGCGACAATCTGCTGGCAAAGCCGGGCGCGCTCAGCGTCGGCGGCACGCCGATCGACCTCACCAAGATCGCGACGCCGAGCTATATCCAGGCAGGGCGCGAGGACCATATCGCCCCGGCGGAGAGCGTGTGGCAGATGACCAGACATTTCGCCGGGCCGATCCGCTTCGTGCTGGCGGGATCGGGGCATATCGCCGGCGTGGTCAATCCGCCGGCGGCGCAGAAGTACCAATATTGGACCAACCCGTCGCTCGACGGCACGCTGTCGGATTTCGTCGCGGGCGCCACCGAGACCAAGGGCAGTTGGTGGCCCGACTGGATCGAATGGGTCCGCGCACAGGGCGCAAAACAGGTCGCGGCCAAAGGCGCGCGGGTGCCCGGCAAGGGCAAGCTTCCCGCGCTCGGCGATGCACCGGGCGACTATGTGAAGATGCGATAAACGCTTTTTTTCAACGGTCTATCGCAACGAGAAGCAACATCGGAATTTTATGTTGCAGTGCACAATAAACGCTTGATCTCTCCGCCACCACCCATTATATTGCGGTGCAGCAACGGAGTCATCAGGAGCGCCGCATGGCCACCAAAGGTCCCAAAACGGGCACGCCGACCAAGTCGGTCGCGCCTGCCGTAAAGGCGGATGCGATCACCGCCGAAGTAACCTCGTCTGCGCCCAAGGCCGTGAAGGCCGCCAAGCCCGTGGTGCGCAAGGTCGCCAAGCCGGCTGTCGTCGTGCCGGAAGCGGTTGCCGCGCCGGTCGCCGCAGTCGAAGTCACCCCGGCCGCTCCGACCGTCGTCGCCGCGCCCGTGATCGAAACCCCGGCACCCGAAGCCGTCGTCGCGCCTGCACCGGTCGAGCCGGTCGCCGCCGCCCCGGTTGCCGCTCCCGTCATTACCCCTGCCGTGGCGGCTGCCCCCGCAGCCAAGACGTTCACCCCCGCAAGCAAGAAGGCAAACATCATGGAAAACACCCTGCACGCCGCTACCGAAAAGACCCAGGCGCTGTTCGTCGACATGAACGAGCGCACCAAGGCCGCTGTCGAAAAGAGCACCCAGCTGTTCGCCGACATGAACGACTTCAGCAAGGGCAACGTCGATGCGATCGTCGAATCGTCGAAGATCGCCGCCAAGGGCCTCGAGACGATGAGCCAGGAAGCTGCCGACTACACCCGCAAGTCGTTCGAAGGTGCGACCGCCGCGATGCGTGACCTCGCCTCGGTCAAGACCCCGGCCGACTTCATGAAGCTGCAGAGCGACTTCGTCCGCACCGCGTTCGACAACCTCGTTGCCGAAACCTCGAAGAACACCGAAGCGATGCTGAAGCTCGCTGGCGACATCGCTCAGCCGATCTCGAACCGCGTTGCCGTTGCCGCCGAGAAGATCAAGGTCAACGCCTAAACCTTTCGGCGCCCCGGCGTCGTCAGTATATTGCGGAAGGGGCGGTGACCGGTCGGTTGCCGCCCCTTTTCGTTACGCCATGGCCTTTGGGTCGGGAATCGCGCCCTCGCCAATCCATGATATCGCTTCCCCCTTGCCGAAGCCCCCCGGCCTGCCATATTTTCATCGCAGCATGACCGACAATCCAGTTCTCCCCATCGCGATGGCCGAGCGCCGCGACGATGACGAAGGCACCGGCCTTGGCATCGCGACGCGCACGCGCGCGCGCACCAAGCGGCCGACGCCGTACCGCGTGCTGATGCTCAACGACGATTATACCCCGATGGAATTCGTCGTGCTGTGCCTGCAGCGCTTCTTTCGCATGAGCATCGAGGAAGCGACGCGGGTGATGCTGCACGTGCACCAGAAAGGCGTCGGCGTGTGCGGCGTCTTCACTTATGAAGTCGCCGAAACCAAGGTCAGCCAGGTGATGGATTTCGCCCGCCAGAACCAGCACCCGCTGCAATGCACGCTCGAAAAGGCCTGAGACGCGGCTGAGTCGATCCGCTTTGGGCCGATCCGTTTTGGGCCGATCCGTTTTGGGCGGCGTCTGGACGAGGGGGAGTCACCAGACGCCGCCGTGCGGGTCGTCGGCAAAGGGGGCTGGCACCGACGACCTTGCCAATATAGGGACGGGTCAGGTCGTTTCGATGGCGCCCGGCACATATTTTATCCAAATCTTGCTGAAATGGCCCCACGCCCGATCGTCGGCGCGCACTCAGTGCGTGCGGGCGCGGAGCCGGCCGATCGCCGCCGACATCAGCAAGGATTCGGCACCGGCATAGCCCAGCCCCAGATGATCGGGCCGCACGGTCACGGCATCGGCCAGACTGAGCCGGCCCGATCGCAACCCCGCGCGCCCGATCCGCGCCCATAGCCGCGCGGTTTCCCAGCGGATCAGCTTGCGGTCATCGCGCGACGGCGCCTGTTCCGCGACGAACGCCGCTTGCAGTGCAATCAACGTGTCGCCCAGCAGCGCCAGCGTCGCGCGATCAGGCACCGGCGCGCGCTGCATCACATGGGCGACGACCAGCCGCGCCCGCGCGAGCGCATCGACGCCGAAGACAGGGGCGTACCGGGCCGCCAACACGTCGCTTGCGCTCGTCAGCATCGTCTCGGTAAAGCGCTGCGACGCACCGCCGACGTGGCTGCGATAGGTGAGCAGCGGCGTGTCGATCCTGGCGATCCGCCCGAACGCCCGCAGCCGATGATAGAGATCGAAATCCTCGGCATAGAGGAGTTCGGGCCGGGTGAAGGGATCGAGCCGGCGCGCGGCATCGGTTCGGATCATCACCGATGACCATACCAGCGGGTTCGATATCCACAGCATCCAGTCGACCAGCGCCGGCGTGGTCACCGCCGGCAGGGTCGAGGGGCGGATGTCGCCGTCGACCAGTACGTCGGTCGCGCTCGCGACCAGCACCGCGTCGGGGTTGGCATCCATCCAGCGCACCTGCTCGGCGAGGCGGTTCGGCGCGCACAGATCATCCTGATCGAGCGCGGCGAGATAGCGGCCGGACGCTGCCGCGACCGCGCGATTGCGGGTGCGCACCGGGCCCTGATTGACCTCGGCCTCGATCACCCGGAAACGCGGGTCGTCGATCGCGCGCAGCACATCACGCGTGTTGTCGGTCGAGCAGTCGTCGACGATCACCACTTCAAAATCGGTGAAGCTTTGCGCCTTCAGGCTCGCGATCGTCTCGCCGATCAGCGCCGCGCCATTATAGGCGGCCATGATCACCGAAACCGTAGGCATCACGCGACGGCTCGCTTCGCCGATTCGAGCACCTGGTCGACGATCATCAGCCCGACGTCGTTCTGCCATTGCCACAGTCCGTTCGCCTGACCGCGGAAGCTCGGCTCGCCGCCGAGCTTGCCCCACGGCACGAAGCCCGCGGCGAGCCCGATGCCATAGGCGCCCGCAACCGGCTGGCCGTCGGCGGCGAGGATGCGGCAATGCCGGTCGACCATGGCCCCGCCACGATCCGCCGCCAGTGCGATCGGGCGCCCGGCCATGTCCTTCAGGGCGAGGGCGCGCGGGCGATAGCCGAGCGCGGCGACCACCAGATCGACCTCCTGCAGGATCGCCCGCGCCTCGGCATCGTCGTCGCCGGTGATCTGGTGCAACCGGACGCGCGGCTCAGGCGTGCGCCCGCCGACCGCGAGCATCCGCAGCACCAGTTCGCGCGCTTCGAGCCTGAACCCGGCGAGGCGGTAGACGAACCCCGACACCGGGCAGATGTCGTCGGGACCGAAATCGGTGAACCCGTCCTCATGGGCGGCCGCGACCGAAGGATAGAAGGGCCGCAGCGGCCGCCGGTGCAGCAGGGTGATGCCACCGGCGCCGAACGGGAGCGCGGGCACGGCCTTCAGCAGGAGCGCGATCGTCGCGACCGCGCTGGTCGACCCGCCGATCACGGCGACGCGCGGCGCGCGCTTGCTGCTCAGCAGATCGGCGACCCTCGCCATGCCGCCGAGTCCGAGCGCTTCGTCCGACTGCATCAGCCGGTCGCCGGCCAGCGCGACCAGCGGCGCGCCGGCGACGCGCTGGGTCGCGATCCGGTCGATCGGCTGATAGCCGCCGGTCGCGACGACGATCGATTCGCTCAGCTGCTCGAACTCGCGCCCGCTTGCTCGCGCCCGCACCCGAACGCGCCACAGCCCGTCGCCGGTGCGATCGGCGCCGAGCACTTCATGCCCGGTCAGCACCGATCCGCCGTGGCGCTCGACCAGCGCGCCGAGCTGCTCGCCGGTCACACGGACCAGCGGCCCGGCATCGACCAGCGGCACCCCCATCGCATCGGTGAAGCGGCGCACGGTGCGCGCGGCGGGATGATCCTCGATCGCCGCCAGTTCGGGCACAGGATTGTCCTTGACCGCGCTGAGGAACGTTGTCGCGGTGCTGTCCGAAGTGATCGCATAGCGCCCGAGCTGGCCGCGCCCGATCACGTCGTCGCGGTCGATCATCACCAGCCCGGCGGCAAAATCGGCGAGGCGGCCATGCTTCGACGCGGCGGTCAGCACGGCTGTCCCGGCCGGTCCCGCGCCGATCATCACCGTCCGCGCCACCGCAAAGCGCCGCGCGCGGGCGGGCAGCGTGGCGGGCCGCGATCCGCTCGCACACACCACCTTGAAACGGGCGGCAATCTCGACCGCATCGGCGGGCGTCATCGCGTCGGTGATCGGCAGCGACACGACCCGCGCCGCGACCCGGTCGGCGACCGGCGTCGGCTCGATGATCGCGCTTGCCTTGAAAAACGGCTGTTCGGCCAGATGCGGGCTGAAATATTGCCCCGCCTGCACGCCCGCTTCGCCGAGCGCCGCGACGATGTCGGCGCGGCGGCGCGCGAGATCCTCGGGTAGCAGCACCGGCATGAACTGCATCGCGCGGCGGGCACCATAAGGACGCTGGAGCTGGAAACTGCCGAGCGTTTCGCGATAGGCAGTCTCGATCGCCGACCGGTTCGCGGCAATCGCTTCGAACTCGCCCAGCTTCAGCCGCGCGGCAAGGCCCAGCAATTCGGGCAGCTTGGCGTTGATGCCGGGCATCGCGGCGCTGCGGCTGCCTTGAAAGCCGAAATTGGCCATCGACCGGATCGTGTCGATCAACGCGACATTGCCCGAATGGACTATGCCGCCTTCGGCGACGGCAAATGTCTTGGTGGCATGCATCGAGAACACCACCGCGAACGGGGCATTCGCGCCAAAGCCGAGCCCGCCGTCGTCAACTGTGCCGAGCGAAGCGGCGGCGTCGATCACCACGCCGACATTGTAGCGCTGCTGCAGCCAGACGTAGCGATCCAGGTCGATCGGATTGCCGAAAGTCGCATAAGGCACCAGCACCGACACGCGCTTGCCATAGTGATTGAGCAGCCGTTCCTCGGCGCGCGCGCAGGCCGACCAGTCGTCGGGATCGATGTCGCAGATCAGCGGAGTCAGTCCTGCCCACAGCGCCGCCTGCGCGGTGGCGGCGAACGTGAAGCTCGGCACGATCGCCAGCGACCCCGGCTCGGGCAACCAGCCCGCCGCCTGCCGGATCGCGAGCAGCAGCCCGAGTGTCGCATTCGCGACCGTCATCGTCGCGCCGTGCCCGCCGAACAGCTTCGCGGTCGCTTCGGCTTCGAAGGCGCGGACTTCGGGGCCGCTGTTGCTGTAGATGCCCGACGCTTCGAGGCGGGCAAGATCGCCCGGATGCGCGCTCAGCCGCGGCGGTCGCGGCGCAATCAACGGATAGTCGGTCATCGTGTCGGCACTGCCTTCGCAAGAAGCCATCGGAATGGCCTGCAACGCTAGCGCCGAGGTACCTAAAAAGCCGTTACGTCTCGTCGATTGCGCCCATGAACCGTCATCCCTGTGCAGGCGGGGTTCCATAGTCGTCGACGGCCACCATGCCCCCCGATGCGATCGCCAGCATGGATTCCCGTCTCCGCGGGAATGACGGGCGTCATGGCAGGAAGATGTTATGGGGCGGCAATTCACTATCGTGTGTCGTGCGCACCGCCGCCGCGCATCACGTAATCGCGCGTCTCATAGGGCGGGGCCAACGCCTCGACCCAGGCGCCATGCGCATGGGTGAGCGCGACCAGCTCCATCGGCGTGTCGCCGGGCCAGCCCCTCACACGCACTTCGTGGCGGTGGAGATCGCGGTTGGGCTCCATCATCACCCAGCCGAGCCGCCGCCCGGCGGTCGCGCGCGCGCCGGCCGCCGCCATCGCTGCGCGGATGCGGTCTCGGCCTTCGCGCGGCAGATATTGCCACACCACCGAATGCATCAGCACCCGCGTCACGCCTTCGGCCTGCGGTTCGGCCAGTCGCGCCTCGACCCAATCGGCCGCGTCACCCTGGTCGAGCTGCACACCGTGACGCCGGACCATCGCAATCGCCATGTCGATCCGCGCCTGGCGCTCGACCGCATCGACCCAGACATAGGCCGCGAGCCGTTCGGCCGCCGCATCGTCGCCCAGATCGACGGGAGCGATGTCGACGCCTCGGACGCCGACGATCTCGATCGGTGCGGCGGGCGGGGGCGGCCCGCGCCATTCGGGTTTGATGACCAGTTCGGCACACGCAGGCCCCGTACGCACGCCGCCCAGATCAAAGCCGTAGCGATCGATCATCAGGTTGAGCCCCGCGCTCGACCCGATCTCGAGCAGTTCGACCTTCGGCCCGAAGCGCTGTGCGAGATGGAGCAGCCCGGTCATCAGCCCGGCCGAGCGGCCCGCTTCGTTGGTCTGTGGCGGTCCCGCGAGCCACGGCAACAGCGCCGCGTCATGCGCCGCCACTGCCGCACCCAGGATCGCATCGACGGCGGCATCGTCGGTCACTTCGCCGCGGAACACGCGCGACAGCGCCGGATCGACACCGGCGCGGTGCAGCGCGTGCACGCCGCCGACCAGCCGCAGCACCAGCGCGTCCGCGACCGGCTCGCCCGGCCAGTCGAGCACCGCGCGCCCGGTCGCGCTGTCGCGGTTCAGCACGCGCCCGAGCGACAAACAGACGCGCGTCGTGATCGGCGCGTCCATCGCCCCGCTATACTGGGCCTGGACAACGAAAGACTGGCGGTTGGTTGCCTCGTCAGACATCACTTGGTCCCTCTTGTTGCGCCGCCGCACGTCCCCAACTAAGGCCGCACGACTTATGGCCGATCCGATCATCATCGCTGTACCCAAGGGCCGCATTCTGGGCGAGGCACTGCCCTTGCTCGAGCGGGTCGGGATCGTGCCCGAACCGGCCTTCGCCGACGAGGACTCGCGCGCACTGCGCTTCACCACCACCGATCCCGGTATCGAACTGATCCGTGTCCGCGCGTTCGACGTCGCGACCTTTGTCGCCCACGGCGCCGCGCAATTGGGCATCGTCGGGTCCGACGTGCTGATGGAATTCGATTATTCGGAGCTCTATGCCCCCGTCGATCTCGGCATCGGTCGCTGCCGAGTGTCGGTCGCCGAGCCCGCCGCGATGGCCGCACAGGACGATCCGCGCGGCTGGAGCCATGTCCGCGTCGCGACCAAATATCCGCACCTGACGAAGGCGCATTTCGCGAGCCGCGGCGTGCAGGCCGAATGCGTCAAGCTCAACGGCGCGATGGAGCTCGCGCCCACGCTCGGCCTCGCCCCGCGCATTGTCGATCTGGTCAGCTCGGGGCGCACGCTTGCCGAAAACGGCCTCGTCGAAGTCGATGTGATTGCCGAAGTGACCAGCCGCCTGATCGTCAACCGCGCCGCTTTCAAGACCCGCGAGCGCGTGGTGCCGCTGGTCGATGCGTTCCGAAAGGCGGTTGCCTGACATGATCCGTTTGTCGACCGCCGACGCCGGCTTCGCCAATGATTTCGCCGCACTCGTGAGTGCACGCCGCGAAGCCGATGCGGATGTCGCGCGCGACGTGGCGGCGATCATCGCCCGCGTGCGCGACGAAGGCGACGCCGCCGTCGCAAACCTGACACAACGCTTCGACGGGCACGATCTCGATGCCAGCGGCTGGCAGATCGACCTTGCCGATTGCCGAGCGGCCTATGAAGCGCTTGCCCCCGAACTGCGCGCCGCACTCGATCTCGCCGCCGCGCGCATCCGCACCTATCACGCCAGACAGCGGCCCCAGAACAGCGACTCGGTCGACGACGCCGGAGTGCGCCTTGGCGCGCGCTGGTCGGCGGTGGCGGCTGCGGGAGTCTATGTGCCCGGCGGCCGCGCGGCCTATCCCAGCTCGGTGCTGATGAACGCGATTCCGGCGAAGGTCGCGGGCGTCGATCGGCTCGTGATGGTCACCCCGACGCCCAGGGGCGAGATCAACCCGCTGGTGCTCGCCGCCGCGCATATCGCCGGAGTCGACGAAGTCTGGCGGATCGGCGGCGCGCAGGCGATCGCGGCGCTCGCCTACGGTACCGACCGGATCGCGCCGGTCGATGTCGTCACCGGTCCCGGCAATGCCTGGGTGGCCGAAGCCAAGCGCCAGCTCTACGGCGTGGTCGGCATCGACATGGTCGCCGGGCCGAGCGAGATCGTGGTGGTGGCCGACGGCGCCAACGACCCCCATTGGATTGCCGCCGACCTGCTCAGCCAGTCGGAGCACGACCCCACCAGCCAGTCGATCCTGTTCACCGACGACGCCGGTTTCGCCGACGCCGTTGCCGCTGCGGTGGAGACGCAACTGACGACGCTCGCCACCCAAGCGGTCGCGCGCGCGGCGTGGGACGCGAACGGCGCAATCATCCTTGTGCGCGCCCTTGCCGAGGCGATGCCACTCGTCGATCGCCTCGCGCCCGAACATCTCGAACTCGCGGTCGACGATCCGCAGGCGCTGTTCGACCAGGTCCGCCACGCCGGATCGGTGTTCCTCGGCCGCCACACCCCCGAAGCGGTCGGCGATTATGTCGCGGGGCCCAACCACGTCCTGCCCACCGGTCGCCGCGCGCGCTTTGCGAGCGGCCTGTCGGTGCTCGATTTCATGAAGCGCACCAGCTTCCTCCAGCTCGACGCGGGCGCGCTCGCGGCGATCGGCCCCGCCGCGGTCGCGCTGGCGGACGCCGAGGGGCTGCCCGCGCATGCCCGGTCGGTGGCGGTGCGGCTCGGCTAGAGTCGTTTTCAGCTTCGCTGAACCGGCGCCGGCCCGTTTCAGTGCAACCGAAACAGGCTCTAGAACCGGTAAACCCGCGTCAGCACGCGCAGCAGCCCGCGCACGCGGTTGCCGCCGGCCAGATCGCCCGCCAGCCGCATCAGCGTCTGCGGAAAGCCTTCGACCGGGATCGCCTGCGTCACGGCGGCGATCTGCGCCTTGCTCAGCCCCTGGCGGACCATGCCGCCAGACGCATCGATCCAGTCCGCCTTGCGCAGCGCATTGACCAGATCGGCATGGGGTCCGCGATAGGGGCGCAACTTATGATGTTCGGCGATCAGCGCGGTCAGCAGCGCGGGATCATAGCCCCAGCCCTCGCGCTGGTTGGCGGCAAGCGCCTGCGCGATCGAGGGCTCGAGATAAGCGAGGTCGCCATCGCTCCACATGCCGATGTCGTGGAACGCGAGCGCGGTTTCGATGATCGGCCGGTACTGCGCGTCGCCTCCCAGAAAGTGCATCGTATAGCTGAGCACGCGCAGGATATGATTGCGGTAGCCGACATAGTCGCGGCCGAGCTGATCGCGATAGGGTGCCAGCAGGGTTTCGACGCGCGGCGATTCGGTGATGATCGCGATCGTTCGGGTCATGGCGTTTCCCCCGTTGCCGGTGTTGCCGCTATAGCCGGTCGCCGCCGCGCCGTGACAGCGCTGTGGTCCGCCGCGCGCCAAGAAAGGCCCGCCGATGTCTCGACTCGATCATCGAAACCGCGCATTGGGCCGCGCATGACCCGTGCCAGACCCCGCCCAGTCCCCCGCACCAAGGCCCGTGCCGCTGCCCGGCTCGCGGCCGTCCAGGCGCTCTACCAGCATGAGATGGAATCGACCCCGCTCGTCCAGCTGCTCCATGAATTTCATAACCACCGCCTCGGCGCCGAAATCGAGGACGCGCATTATGCCGAGGCCGATGTCGATTTCTTCGACGATATCGTGAAGGGCGCGCTTGCCCGCCTGGGCGAAATCGACGCGGCGATCACCGCCCGGCTCGCGAGCGGGTGGAGCCTCGACCGACTCGACAAGCCGATGAAGGCGATCCTGCGCTGCGGCAGTTTCGAATTGCTCGCCCGTGCCGATGTGCCGGTAGGCGTCGTCATCACCGAATATGTCGATGTCGCCCACGCTTTTTATGACAAGCGCGAGGCAGGCTTCGTCAACGGGCTGCTCGATGCGATCGGCAAGGATGTGCGGCGCTGAGCGCCGATTGTTAACCCGATCCGGCTAATGCATCACGGCCATTGCAAGGAGCCGCTGATGCGCTTGATTATGTCAAGTACGATGCTTTTTCTGCTCGCCGGGTGCGGCAACGCCGGGGCAAGCGGCGGCGCCGCGCCACCGGCCCTCGCCAGCGAGATCGCGGCAGGGGAATGGGAAGTGACCGGCACGCTCGGCGGGCCGGTGCCGTCGGCGAGCAATCTCGAGCCGCCGATGACGCGCAAGACCTGCCTGCGACCTGCCGAAACCGGGGCCATGGCTGCGCGCGCTGCACTGCTCCAGCTGGTGCCGGTCGGCAGCTGCAAGACCGACGAGCTTACCATCAAGGACCATTATCTCAGCGGATCGCTGGCGTGCCGGGGCGTCGACGACATTCCCGATCATAATCAGACAGTGTCGGGCACTTATGGCAAGGACTGGTTCCAGATGACGATCGACATCCCGGTTTTCGGCACCATCGTGCGTCAGACGATCGACGGCAAACGCATCGGCGATTGCTCCTGACGCGAAGCCGATGCTCGCCGGGCAGCGTCCGCCTCACACATGACGGCAAGGCAGCGGATCGACTTGCTGCAAGGCGCGCCGGGCGATAGCCTCACGCACGCGCCAGCATGGGAGACGCCAACATGATCCGCCGCCTGATCCCGCTCGCAGCCGCGCTTGCCGCGCCTGCCGATGCACAGCAGGCGCCGGCGGTACCTGTCCTGCCCTCTGTCGAACCGGCCAAACTGCCCTTTTCGGTGCAGTTCGACATGCTGTCGAAGATCACCGGGCGCACGTACCGCATCTATGTCGCCAAGCCGATCACGCCGCCGCCCAAGACCGGCTGGCCGGTGGTCTATGTCCTCGACGCCGATGTCACCTTCGCGACCGTCGCGTCGCAGAATGTGCTGCGGATGGCATCGGGACAACCGGCCGCGATCATCGTCGGCATCGGCTATCCGCAGGCGCTGGCCAGCACCAAGCTGCGGCTGTTCGACCTGACGCCCTCGGCGCCGCTGCCGGGGCTGGGCACTACCCCCGGCGCCAAACCGGAGGATTTCGGCGGTGCCGCGCGCTTCCACCGCTTCATGACCGAGGAATTGCGCCCGCAACTCGCCGCGCTTGCGCCGATCGACCCCGCCAACCAGTCGTTGATCGGCTATTCGCTCGGCGGCCTGTTCGCGCTCGGCGTGCTGTTCGATCACCCCGACGCCTATCGCACGGTCGTGGCGGGCAGCCCGTCGATCTGGTGGAACAACCGCGAATTGCTACAGAAGGAAGCCGCCTTCGCCGCTGCGGTGCGCGCGGGCAAGGTGTCGACGCGCTTGCTGATCACCTCGGGCGCGTGGGAACAGGATCCCAATGCGCCCGATCTGCCGAGCGACCCTGCCAAGCGCGCGGTGCAGCTGAAGGAAATGAACGACGCGCAGATGGTCGATAATGCCCGCGCGCTCGCCGGGCGGCTGGGCGCATTGAAAGGCGCTGCGGGTTACCGCGCGCGCTATGTGCTGTTCGCCGAGGAAACGCACCTGACCGGCATTCCGGCGGCGGCCAGCCGCGGCCTGGCCTTTGCCTTCGCGCCCTGACGCGGCGCCGCGCCGCTGTCCATGACCGAAGCCGAGTTCATCGCATCGCTCCGCGCGCTGCCCCTGCACCCCGGCGCGCTGGGCCTTACCGACGATGCCGCGCGGGTGGGCGGCTTCGTGCTGACCAGCGACACGATCGTCGAAGGTGTGCATTTTTTGAGCGGCGATCCGCCGGGCGACGTCGCGTGGAAGCTCCTGACGGTGAACCTGTCCGATCTCGCTGCCAAGGGCGCAGTGCCCGAGGGCGCGATGCTCAGCTATCCGCTGGGCGACAGCGCCTGGGACATGGCGTTCGTGGCCGGGTTGGGCGAGGCGCTGCGGGCGTTCGACTGCCCGCTGCTCGGCGGCGACACGGTCAGCCTGCCACCCGGCGCCCCGCGCGTGCTGACGCTGACCGCGATCGGCCGCGCAGGCGCCGCAACGCCCGCGCGCTGGGGCGCACGGGCAGGCGATACCCTCTACGTTACCGGGACCATCGGCGACGCCGGCGCGGGCCTTGCGATCGCGCGCGGCAGGACCGGGCCCGCCGATCTGCTCGCCGCCTATCGCCGCCCGCAGCCGCGGCTGGCCGAGGGGCAGGCGCTCGCGCCCCATGTTCATGCGATGATGGACGTCTCCGACGGGCTGCTGATCGACGCGCAGCGGATGGCGGCGGCAAGCGACCTCGCCGTCACGATCGATCTCGCCGCCATTCCGCTGTCGGCGAGCTGTCGCGCCTTCGCAGGTGATGACCGCGCGGCGCGGCTGGCCGCCGCCACGGCGGGGGACGATTACCAGCTGCTGTTCGCCGCACGCCCCGATGCGCGGCCGCCGGTCCCGGCCACCGGCGTCGGCCGGTTCGCGCCAGGCGGCGGGCTGACACTGGTCGACGGCTCGGAAACGCTGCCGCTGCCGCCACGTGTCGGTTTTGAACACGGCGGCTAACACCGCTTGCCTATCGCGCCGCGCCAAGGCTAGGCTCGCCGCCATCCAGAACGAAAGTGCCCGGCGTCCGCCAGAGGCAACAGGATGAGGGGAATGCGATGCTGATCGTTTATGCGGCCATGGTCTGTGGCTTGCTGGCCGTGCTCTATGGTTTCGTCACCAGTCGCCAAGTGTTGTCGGCGCCTGCGGGCAATGAAAAGATGCAGGACATCGCCGCTGCGATCCAGGAAGGCGCGCAGGCCTATCTCGGCCGCCAGTATCGCACGATCGCCATCGTCGGCGTCATCGTCGCGGTGCTGATCTGGCTGTTCCTCGACCGGATGGGCGCACCGGTCTCGACGATCGGCTTCGTCATCGGCGCGGTGCTGTCGGGCGTCGCGGGCTATGTCGGCATGAACATTTCGGTGCGCGCCAATGTCCGCACCGCAGAGGCCGCACGCAGCTCGCTGCAGGGCGGGCTGACGATGGCGTTCCGCTCGGGCGCGATCACCGGCATGCTGGTGGCGGGGCTCGGCTTGCTCTCGATCGCCGGCGTCTTCTGGTATCTCGTCGGCCCCGCCGGCAATGCCGCGGGCAGCCCGATCGTCGTCGCGGCGCTGACTGCGCTTGCCTTCGGTGCGTCGCTGATTTCGATTTTCGCCCGTCTGGGCGGCGGCATCTTCACCAAGGCCGCCGACGTCGGCGCCGATCTGGTCGGCAAGGTCGAGGCGGGCATTCCCGAGGACGATCCCCGCAACCCGGCGACGATCGCCGACAACGTCGGCGACAATGTCGGCGATTGCGCAGGCATGGCCGCCGATCTGTTCGAAACCTATGTCGTGACCTTGGGCGTGACGATGATTTCGATCGCGCTCGCGCTGCGTGGGGCCGACAATCTGCTGGCCGTCATGGGCCTGCCGCTGATCGTCGGCGGGGTGTGCATCGTTACCTCGATCATCGGCACCTATTTCGTGCGGCTCGGCAGCGGCACCAACATCATGGGCGCGCTCTACAAGGGTTTCTGGACCAGCGTCGTGCTGTCGATCCCCGCCATCTACTTCGCCACGCAATATGCGCTCGGCGACATGAACACCGCGATCGGCGGCAACAGCAATCTGAGCTTCCTGAACGGCGCGACGCCCGAAGCGGTCGCGGGCAACGCCGCCGCTTCGGTGACCGGCATGAAGCTGTTCTGGTCGATGATGATCGGGCTTGCCGTCACCGGGCTGCTGGTGTGGATCACTGAATATTACACCGGCACCAATTTCCGCCCGGTGCGCAGCATCGCCAAGGCATCGGAGACCGGTCACGGCACCAATGTGATCCAAGGTCTTGCGATCAGCCTCGAATCGACCGCGCTGCCGACGTTCGTGATCGTCGTCGCGGTGATCGCGGCTTACCAGCTCGCCGGTGTGATCGGCGTCGCCTTTGCCGCGACCGCGATGCTGGCGCAGGCGGGCATGGTCGTCGCGCTCGACGCTTATGGCCCGGTGACCGACAATGCCGGCGGCATCGCCGAAATGGCGGGGCTGCCCGACGATGTCCGCCACAAGACCGACGCGCTCGACGCGGTCGGCAACACGACCAAGGCCGTGACCAAGGGCTATGCGATCGGCTCGGCGGCGCTGGCGGCACTCGTGCTGTTCAATGCCTATACCAGCGACCTGGCGAAGGACTTCCCCGACCTGACGGTGAATTTCGCGCTGTCGAATCCCTATGTCATCGTCGGGCTGCTGCTCGGCGCGCTGCTGCCCTATCTGTTCGGGGCGATGGGGATGACCGCCGTCGGCCGCGCGGCGGGCGCGGTGGTCGAGGAAGTGCGCGACCAGTTCCGCAACAATCCGGGCATCATGGAAGGCACGAGCCGCCCCAATTACGGCCGCACCGTCGACCTGGTCACCAAGGCCGCGATCCGCGAAATGATCGTGCCGAGCCTGCTGCCGGTGCTGTCGCCGATCCTAGTCTATTTCGTCATCACCGGTGTCGCCGGGCAGGCCGAGGGCTTTGCGGCGCTCGGCGCGATGCTCCTGGGCGTGATCGTCTCCGGCTTGTTCGTCGCGATCTCGATGACGTCGGGCGGCGGCGCGTGGGACAATGCCAAGAAGTATATCGAGGACGGCAACCACGGCGGCAAGGGCAGCGAAGCGCACAAGGCGGCGGTGACCGGCGACACCGTCGGCGATCCGTACAAGGACACGGCGGGCCCGGCGGTGAACCCGATGATCAAGATCACCAACATCGTCGCGCTGCTGCTGCTCGCCGCGGTCGCGGCGGCGAGCGGGGTCGTCGGCTAACCCCCTTGATCGGCCGGACCGTGGCGATAAGCTGTTGTTTCGGCTGGTCTCTGGGGGGATATGACGATGGTCTGTGTAAAGCTGCGCATGTTCGTCGCACTGGCGGTGACGGCAAGCAGCATCGCCTGGACGGCACCGGTCACGGCACAGGTGAAGCCGGCCAGCGATTGGGAGGGAAAAACCGTCCCGATCGAGGTTTTCGGCCAGTTTCCCCTGGTCGCCGGGGCGACGCTGTCGCCCGACGGCCGCTGGATTGCAGCCAAAATCCGCGCGCAGGGGCAACAAGTGCTCGCGATCCTGGCCGTCGGCCAGCCTGGCGTACAGCCGCGCATCATCGCGCGTGATTCAGACTTGTCGGGCGACAAGATCGGCCAGCGCCAGATCATCAGCTATCGGTGGCTTAACAATGAAGTGCTGCTGATCGGCATCAGTTCGCGCGACAATCTGGGCGGCGACTGGTTCGATAACGTCCGGTTCGCCTCCTACGACCGCACCAGCCAGAAAGTGCTGCCACTCGGCTGGGACAAGGCATTTGCGGGCACCAGCCTGCTATGGGCGTCGCGCGACGGCCCGCCGCGTATCCTGCTTGAACGCAACAACCCCGCCAACGGCACCGAATTGCTTGGCAAGCCCGAAGTCGTCGAGATCGACGCGGTCACCGGCAAGGAACAGATGGTGATGCGCGCCAATCCGGTGGTTTCGGACTGGACCGCGGACGAGGGCGGCGTGGTGCGGATGGGAACGTCGTTCAGCGGCGACACCGGGCGCCTGACCGTGCTGTACCGCCCCGATGCCAAGTCGGGGCTGAAGACGATTTTCAGCGAGGTCATGGGCCTGAACGCGCGCCCGTCGGTTCCCGAAGTGATGCTGAAGGACGGCACCGCCTATACCGTCAGCGCCAAGGGCGGCTATGAAGCGCTGTACGAATTCGACCTGACGACCATGAAGATCGGCAAGAAAGTGTTCGGCGTCGAAGGTTACGACATCGACGGTCCGCTGGTCGCGCGCGACGGCAGCTCGATCAACGGCGTCCAGTTCACCACCGGCCGCGGCCAGCAGCTGTATTTCAGCCCCCGCATGAAGGAAATTCAGGCGGTGCTCGAAGAGCCGTTCGGCAAGGGCAACGTGCGGATCATCAGCAGCGATGCCGCGCAGACGCGTCTTCTGTTCCAGGCGAGCGTACCGGGGCAGCCGCCGGCGACCTATCTGTTCGAAACCGCGAGCGGCGCGACCGGGCGGCTGGCGTGGTATAGTGACACGCTCAAGAACGCGATGCTCAACCCCGTCAGCACGGTGCGCTACACCGCCAGCGACGGCAAGTCGATCGAGGCGATCCTGACGATGCCGCGCCACCGCGCCGGGCAGAAGAACCTGCCGCTTATCGTGCTGCCGCACGGCGGCCCCTGGGCGCGCGACGATGCCGATTGGGATGCTTATGGCTGGGCGCAGGCGCTGGCCGAATATGGCTATGTCGTCATCCAGCCCAATTATCGCGGATCGACCGGCTATGGCACGGCATGGACCAAGGCTTCGGAAAAGGCCTGGGGCTACCGGATGCAGGATGATCTCAACGACGCCGTCGCCTGGCTCGCGGGGCAGGGAACGATCGATCCCAAGCGAGTCTGCATGATGGGCTGGTCCTATGGCGGCTATGCCGCCAGCCGCGCGGCGCAGCGCGACGGCGCGAAGTATCGCTGCGCGATCAGCGGTGCGGGCGTGCACGATCTGCCGGCGATGGTGCGGTACGACAAGGACTATCTGGGCACTTTCCGCGCCAAGCAGGCGCTGGGATCGGCGGGCGATCTGGTCGATGTGTCGCCGGGGCTGCACCCCAAGGATTATTCGATCCCGATCCTGATCGTCCACGGCGCCAAGGACATCCGCGTGCCGGTAACGCAATCGCGCGATCTGGTCGCGCGGCTGAAGTCGGTCGGCAAGGTCGAGGGACGCGATTTCGTCTACCTGGAACAACCGCTGAACACGCACAATCTGCTGCGCGAGGAAGACCGGGTGCAATTGCTGCAGGAAGTGAAGAAATTCCTTGATCAGCATAACCCTGCCTGAGGCTTAAGGCCAACGCGCAAGCGCTGGCAGCGGCGCAGCCTCGCGCCCGGCCGGCGTCGGCGCAGGCCCGCCCTCGCGCCGACGACCGGCGCGGCTTTGCCGCGGCGGCACCGCAGGCCCCCACCCAAAGCCCCCGTGACAAGCCGCGACCGCGCCCCCATGTCGGGCGCATGAACCCGCTGCTCGCGCCGCTGCAATCGCTGGTCGAAGCCCGTGTCGACGCGCTGTTCACCCCCGCGCCAGACGATGCCCCGTTCGACATCACCCAAGGCGCCGACAACGGCCTCTACGGCCCCGGATCGGTCGCGTGGGACGTACACGGCGATTTCGCGACGATGATGATCGGCGGGATCGCGGCACTGCTGCTCCAGATGCTGCACCCGCATGCGATGGCGGGCGTGTGGGACCATTCGAACTTCCGCGCCGACATGCCCGGCCGCCTGCGCCGGACCGCGCGCTTCGTCGGCGGCACCACTTTCGCGCCGAGCGAGCAGGCCGAGGCGATGATCGCGCGGGTCCGCCGCATCCACGCAGGCGTCAGCGGCACGCTGCCCGATGGCACGCCGTACCGCGCCGATGACCCGGCGACGCTCGCCTGGGTGCATGTCGCGGGCGAATGGAGCTTCCTGGCCGCGTACAGGCGCTATGCCGATCCTGCCCTGCCGCGCGCGCGCGACGACGCCTTCTTCGCCGAGACGGCGGTGCTCGCGGAGCGGCTGGGCAGCGCGCCGGTGCCGACCACCCGCGCCGCCGCCGATGCATACCTCAGCGCGATGCGCCGACAGCTGCGCGCCGACGACCGGACCCGCGCGGTGATGGCGGCACTGCGCAGCGCCGCCCCGGCCGGATCGGCGAGCGCGCCGGTGCAGGCAGTGATGATGGCCGCCGCGATCGACCTGCTGCCGCCCTGGGCGGCGGCGATGCACGGCGAGCGCCCCGGCACGCTGAGCCGCGCGCTGACGCGTGCGAGCGCCGGCACGCTCGCCGCCGCCATCCGCGCCGGCCTCGCCCCAAGGGTCGCGCGCCGGAATGCGGCGCTCGCGACAAGGGCGGCGCGGTTGCGGGGGTAGGGATTTTTCTTGCCCCGCCGCAACTGCTTGGCCATCGTTGCGAGCAGGGGAGCGCGGCCATCAGCAAGGCACTCATCAACGAATATCGCGCCGAGCTTGATCGGCTGCGCGCCGTTTCGGGCAGCAGGCGTGAAAGCGTGCTGCGCGAAGCGTTCAAGGATTTGCTCAAGCGCTGGGGCCGCCAACACGACCTGCAATTCATCGCCGAGCACGACATCCTGACCAGGGCGATGACGCGCATCTATGTCGACGGTGCGCTGCTCCACGGCCTGCGCGTGCCGTTCGGCTATTGGGAGGCGAAGGACGAGAGCGACGACCTAGAAGCCGAGATCGCCGCCAAGTTTCGCAAGGGTTATCCGCGCGACAACATCGTCTTCACCGACGACGTGACGGCGGTTCTGTATCAGGACGGCGCCGAAGTCATGCGCGCGCCGATGCAGGCCGATGACGATCGCCTGCTCGCGCTGCTGACCCGCTTCTTCGCGCACGAACGGCAGGAGATCGCCGACTTCAACAAGGCAGTGAAGCAATTCGCCGCCGACTTGCCCGAGATCCTGAAGGCGCTGCGCGACCGGATCGCCGAAAAGCACGCCGCCAGCGCGGACTTCGCTGCTGCGGTAGCTGCCTTCCTCCAGCACGCCCGCGACGCGATCAACCCGGCGGTCAGCGAGGATGACGTGCGGGAAATGCTGATCCAGCACATCCTGACCGAGGACATCTTCGCCAAGGTCTTCAACGACCCCGATTTCCACCGGAAGAACAATGTCGCTGCCGAGCTGCAGAAGCTGGAGGACAAGCTGTTCGCGCGCGGTGAGAAGGCGACGCTGCTGCGCGCGCTCGATCCATATTATGCCGGCATCGCCAGCACGGCGGCACTGATCCAGAGCCATTCGGAAAAGCAGGGCTTTCTGAAGGCGCTCTACGAGGATTTCTACAAGGCGTATAACAGGAAGGCCGCCGACCGGCTGGGCGTCGTCTATACGCCGGGCGAGATCGTCCGCTTCATGATCCGCTCGGCCGACTGGCTGTGCGAAAAGCATTTCGGCAAGAACCTGATCGATCGCGGCGTGGAAATCCTCGATCCCGCGACCGGCACCGGCACCTTCATCGTCGAGCTGCTCGAGCATTTCCGCGGCAACCACGACAAGCTGCGGCACAAATACAAGGAAGAGCTGCACGCCAACGAGGTGGCGATCCTGCCTTACTACGTCGCCAACCTAAACATCGAGGCGACTTATCAGGCGATCACCGGCCAATTCGCCGAGTTCGAGAATCTGTGCCTGGTCGACACGCTCGACAATGTCGACGCACTCGGCATCCATTCGGGCCACCAATTCGATTTGCTCGGCTCGCTCAGCGACGAAAATATCGAGCGCATCAAGCGCCAGAACCGTCGCAAGATCAGCGTCATCATCGGCAACCCGCCTTACAACGCCAACCAGCAGAACGAGAACGACAACAACAAGAACCGCACCTACGCGCACATCGATAAGCGCATCAAGGACACGTACATCAAGGCGAGCACGGCGCAGAAGACCAAGCTCTACGATATGTATGCGCGGTTCTACCGCTGGGCGAGCGATCGCTTGGGGGATGAGGGCGTACTGGCGTTCGTTACCAACCGGAGTTTTATCGACAGTCGGACATTTGACGGGTTTCGGAAGCTCATCGTTAATGACTTCCAGGACATTTGGATTGCTGATCTCGGCGGCGACGTGCGGGCGAACCCGAAATTGTCAGGCACAAAGCACAACGTTTTCGGAATCCAAACCGGCGTAGCAATCGCGTTCTTAGTTCGCCGTAAGAGCAGGCAGCAAACTACAGTCCGTTACGTGCGTCGGCCAGAAATGGACACGCTAGAAGACAAGCTCAGTTGGTTGCACGGCCAGCATCTTGAGAGCGCCGGTTTTGCCACGTTGAAACCGCTAACCGATGGGACGTGGATCAATGCTGGTGAGGCTGGATTTTCCGGCCTTCTCCCGCTCGCGCCACGATCAGTCTCCGGTAATTTTCGCGACTCAATACTCAGCGCAACTTCATCTGGTGTACTTACAGGAAGGGATGACTGGGCCGTAGATCGCGATCCGGGCAATTTACGGAAGCTTGCAGATGAATTCGGATCTCGGTTCAATATACTTGCCGACGTGAAGGATTTCGAAAGCCAAGACATCAAGTGGTCGCGCAATCTGAAGCGTCATGCTCAGCATGGACGGCGCTATCGCTTTCATGACGCATCTATTCGGACCTACGCATTTCGCCCTTTTGCCGAACGCTCGCTATATGCCGATCCGCTGTTGGCCGATGAGCTTGGGCGCATTGATGAATTCTATCCTGCCGACGCTTCTAACCCGGCGTTTACGATCAATTTCGGCCCACGGTTACCGTTTGCCACTCTCGCAGTGGCGCGTGTGGCCAGCTACAGCTTCTTCGTCGCCGACCCGGCGCACTATCTTCCCCGCTACCGCTACACCAAATCCGGCGAGCGGGTCGACAACATCACCGACTGGGCGCTCAACAAGTTCGTCGCGCACTACGGTAAGAAGGGCGTCACCAAGGACGCGATCTTCCATTATGTCTACGCCGTCCTCCACGACCCCGTCTATCGCGAGACCTATGCGCTGAACCTAAAGCGCGAGTTTCCGCGCATCCCCTTCTATCCCGACTTCGCGCAATGGGCGGCGTGGGGCGAGTCGCTGATGACGATGCATATCGGCTATGAGGCGGTCGAGCCGTGGCCGGTCGAGCGGATCGACACGCCCAACCCGAAACGCGCCGAGAGCACGCATCCCAAGCCGATCCTGAAGTCCGTTTCCGAACAGGGCCTCGTCCGCGTCGATGAGGATACGCAGATCACCGGCATCCCGCCCGAGGCATGGTCCTACCGCCTCGGCAATCGCTCCGCGATCGACTGGGTGCTCGACCAGCACAAGGAAAAAACGATCAAGGACCCCACCGTCCGCGCCAAATTCAACACCTATCGCTTCGCCGATTACAAGGAGAGCATGATCGCGCTGCTCGCCAAGGTGGTGCGCGTGAGCATCGATACCGTAGCGATCACTGAAGCAATGAAGGCGGTGGAACGCGGCAGTGATTGACGAAATGGCGCTCTTCTCGACCTTCCCGACACCGACACGACGCTACATTGTCCGGGCGCTCGATTTCGGCTTGCCACGCGGAAAACCGCTGGAGCGATGGGTCGGCAGCTTTTTCGATATCGCAACTCAAGCCGCACGGGCCGATCTCTATCACAGCATTCCAATCGTGCGGCGCCGGCTTGAGGCCATCAACGGGCCGCTTGAAAACTGGATGGATGAATATCGGTCGATCCAGCGTTGCGCCGATTTCGACCTGCGATTTCCGGAAATTGCCAGCATGGTACCGTTCGGCTTTTTGTACGAAAGGCTCTATGGTCCAAAGGTACGACCTTGGTTGCCCGCCATTTTCATGGCTGCCGCCGCATCGCCTGCTATGACTGAAGAAGGAAGATTGGCAGCCCTCCAGTCCGTGACGATGTTTGACATTGCCGCACCCAGCGAGCAGGGCACGCCTTGCGCCTTATTTCCGGAGTGGGATGGCGACTGAAATCTTTTCGGTGCGGTGCAGGTATCGATCGACGAGCGGCTGCTCGCGCGGATCGACAAGGCGGCGAAAATCCGCTCCGGCTTCCTCGCCGATGCCGTCCGCGCTCCTGTCCCCCGCTCGCTAGCGTTCCGGCTGGCGCGCTTAAGGTCACGCCTCCGCGCCCAGTCGCGGGGCTTTTAGTGACCTTAAGCGCGATTTCGCGGCGCCCCCCTGGGATCGTCGTGACCTTCGGGACCTTCCGTCCCCTGCGCTTCCCTTTTGCGCGTATCTCCGCTATGCGCCGCGCTTCACGAAATCCCCGTAGAATCAACCCGCATCACCAGAGGTTTGTTTGGCAAAAGAAGAACTGCTCGAAATGCGCGGGCAAGTGGTGGAATTGCTCCCCAATGCCATGTTCCGCGTCAAGCTTGAGAATGACCACGAAATTCTCGGCCACACCGCCGGCAAGATGCGCAAGAACCGCATTCGCGTGCTGGTCGGCGACGATGTGCTCGTCGAACTCACGCCCTATGATCTGACCAAGGGCCGGATCACCTATCGCTTCAAGTGATCGGGTGGGGGGTTAGATTTCCAACACGCCCGTTTGCCCTGAGCTTGTCGAAGGGCCGACCTTTTTATGACGACGGTCGCAAAACAAGGACGGGGCTTCGACAAGCTCAGCCCGCAACGGCCTACTGGGTTTGACCTGAGATGAGTCACAGCCCCGCCCCCCAACTCGTCCTCGCCTCCACGTCCCCGCGTCGCCGCGATCTGCTCGCGAGGCTGGGCGCGGTGCCCGATCGCGTCGCCGCCCCCGACATCGACGAGACGCCCCGGGCGGGCGAGCTTCCCCGTGCCTATGCGCTGCGCCTCGCCGAGGAAAAGGCGCGCGCGGTGCCGCGCGGCGACGGCGAGATCGTGGTCGCCGGCGACACCACCGTCGCGGTCGGGCGGCGCATCCTGCCGCCCGCCGAGACCGAAGCGATCCAGCGCCGCCTGCTGTCGCTGATTTCCGGGCGGCGGCACCACTGCCTGGCGGCGGTCTGCGTCATCGGGCTGGACGGCGTCGCGCGCAGCCGCCTTGCCGACACGGTCGTGACGTTCAAGCGGCTGAGCGCGGCCGAGATCGACGCCTATGTCGCCTGCGGCGAGGGGCTGGGCAAGGCGGGCGGCTATGCGATCCAGGGCCGTGCCGAAGCGCTGGTCCGGTCGCTGGCGGGCAGCCATTCGGGCGTGATCGGCCTGCCGCTGTACGAGACGCGGGTGCTGTTGCTCGGCGCGGGCTATCCGCTTGGCTGAGTGGCTGTACGAAGCCGGGATCGGCGAGGCGCGCGCCGCGCTGGTGCTGGACGGGGCAATTACGGCGGCGCGGGTCGAGCTGCCGGGCGTGCGGCTGGGCAGCGTGGTCGCCGGGCGGCTGGTGGCGCGCGACCGGGTGGCGCTGGCGGACGGCAGCGAGCTGCTGCTCGACGGCGCGGCGGGCGTGAGCGAGGGCGCCCGCATCCGGGTCGAGGTGACGCGCGAGGCGATTCCCGAGCCGGGTCGCGCCAAGCTGGCACGCTGCCGGGTGAGCGACGCACCGCTGGCGGACGGGCCTGATCTTCGCGCACGGATCGAAGCGAGCGGGCATCGAGTGCGCGACTGCCGCGCCCACGAAGCCGATGCGCTCGAAGCGGCGGGCTGGTCGGAAGTGCTCGACGAGGCGATGACGGGCGAAATCGCCTTCCCCGGCGGCGCGCTGCGGATGAGCCCGACGCCCGCGATGACGCTGTTCGACGTCGACGGCAGCGGCGATCCCGGCACGCTGGCGGTGGCGGCGGCGACGGCGGTGGGGCGGGCGATCGGCCGGTTCGATATCGGCGGCTCGATCGGGGTCGATTTCCCGAGCGTGCAGGGGCGCGAGCTGCGCCATGCCGTCGCCGCCGCGATCGACGCTGCGCTGCCGCCGCCGTTCGAGCGCACCGCGCTCAACGGCTTCGGCTTCATGCAGATCGTGCGCCCGCGCCCGCGCGCCTCGCTCGTCGAAATCCTGCGCCACGATCCGGTGGGTGCCGCGGCCCGCGCCGCGTTGCGCAGCCTCGAGCGTACGCCGCCCGGTGCCCCGCTGGCGATGCGGCTGCCGACGGCGGTCAAGGCGCGGATCGAATCGGGCCCCGGCTGGTTGGCCGAGCTGGCCCGCTGCACCGGCCGCACCCCGCAACTGGAGTCTTGAACCGTGCCAACCGCATGCCCGATCTGCGGCAAACCCGTCAGCGCCGCGCACAAGCCCTTTTGCAGCCGCGGCTGCGCCGATCGCGATCTGCTGCAATGGCTGGGCGAGGGCTATCGCTTGCCGGCGGGCCCCGCGGCCGGCGACGAAGATGCATCGCGAGACAGCGTCAAACCCGGGCTGGACAGCGACGAAGACGACGATTAAGAGGCCGCCTTCGCGCGACCCATGCGCCATGCCCAGGTAGCTCAGTTGGTAGAGCATGCGACTGAAAATCGCAGTGTCGGCGGTTCGATCCCGTCCCTGGGCACCATTTCCCACCGGCGAAGTGATGCGCGTCCGGCCGACCGATTATCGGAAATTGAAGGTGGTGCCCCATACACCACCCGATCGGGCACTCAGATCATTGGGAAATTTCGATACCGACCAGCTGATTCGCGCCGATTGGAGGACGCAGATTCGAATCAAGGACCCGCACTGAACGGTGTCACACATTACCTTTGATCAATATCTAACGGCAGGTGCAAATCGGGGACAGGTTTTGACCGCTCCAAAACTCGCTTCCGGCTAATCGATGCCGCGCTGGTGTGTCTTCGCTGCGTAAGGGACAGTGCGAAATGACTTTCCGTCCCGAATCGCCCGTCGACGGAGCGCCGGTCATCCCGAGTGCAATCGCCTTCAACTATAGGCAGGGCCAAATCCAATGAAATCCCATTGGCCATCGGCTTAACATACCTATTATTATCGGATTAGAAGTTTTTGACTTTTAAATGCTGGTTTCCCGTTCACACCATTGCAGCGCTCAAGGAGACGCGGTGATTGGGTCGGGCGGTGGCTCAGTGTGATAGTCGCGACGCGCTCGGTAGATTTTCGGCAAAGGGCGCGAAGCTTTAACGTCGTTGGTCGGCAAGCAGTAGGGCGCGGTCCATATTCGGGCGTGATTTACGTGTTCTGAGCGAAGCGCGCAGAACGGATCAAGCTCGTTTGGCAGGATTGCAAGGGGCATGTGCCTGATAACCAAAAAGTTCGCGCAGGGCACGTTCCGCTGGCCGGGGATCCAGGAATGCGGTTCAGAATGGCCCCGCTAACCCAACTCAAAAGAGGCGATCGAGGTCACGCATCCCCTCAACGACCGCGACGATCTCGACTTGATCGGTCGCCTTTTCATGCTCCTAGGCGATGAGATGGGCATCGTGCATCAGCGTGCGCAAGCCGGGCCGGATGTCGTCGCGCGGCGTGCCGATGCCGGGAAAATCCCGCAGGCTTTCGGTCTTGGTCTCAATCACCAGCAAGAGCCGGTCATCCGCAGCCTCGTTGCCACGCGATATACACTGCCAGATGCGCTTAAAATCCGCGCACGCGGTGCGAAGTGGCAATGCCGGGGATGTCAGCGCGCGCTGGAGCTCCGCCCTTTGCTTCCGCCATGATCGTCTTCATGACAAACGGGTAGGCGATACCGCTGACCTTGCCACTCTCTTATGCCGCCAGCAGCTATTCGGCGCGAAAAGCACGACGCTCGTGCCAAAGCCGCATCGCTCCGCGCACCACTTCGCTTGCCGACGCATATTCGCCAGCAGCGATTGCGGCCTGGATCGTCTCTGCCATCGGTTCTGGGACAACACCCGTCATTCGCGCACCCATCTGCATGTCCCGCGTTCGGTCTTGGTTGAAATCGTGGAACGGTGCCGCCAAACCGAATAAACCGCCGCGCTCGACCGACACTCTATATCGCGCGATCAACGCCCTGACGCTGTGGATTGCCGCAATGACGAAGGGTTATGCCTCTCACATTGGCTGGCCCTAAAGCAGGCCATCGCGCATGGCGGGCGGGTCCGCAGCGTTGATCGTCCGAGTGTCGTTCCATCGGGTTACGAGAGGCGCGCGGTGCGGCGCGGCATTCTTCGCCGACAGCTTCCCATATCTCCTGCGCGGCGTCGGCGTTCATCACCGCGATAGTAAGTCCGACAATCAGATCGACACAAGCTGAGCGGCAAAACAGCGCAGTCACAATTCCCACCGCGATGATCGGGAGATTGGCGAATGCGTCGTCGCGTGCGGACAGAAACGCCGCGCGAGCAAGGCTTCCGCCATGATGTCGGAAACGAGAGAGCAGATATGCGCGGGTCAGGGTGATCGCGAGCTCGCCGATTCCCGCTAGCGAAAGTGATACAGGATGGCGCGCGACGGGTACGTTGAACTTCGCCCACGCAGTCCACGCCGCCTAGCAACCCGACCACGGCCTTTGACGATACAGTGCCCCAAACGGCTGAATGGGTGCCTTTGTAACCAAGACGCAAGGGGCAGCGAATGTAATTCCGTATAATCCAAGAATGCCTGGTTGAAGGCATCAAACACGGGGAACGAGAGTGCAGGTCGGTCGGCAACGTTTCAAACGGCAAAATAAGGTGCGGTCCATCATGGTCGGCCCCCTTGTCCTCGCAACATTATCAAGTTGCGCGTCGTTCAATCCCGCGCGTGACAAGTTGGCGATTGACCACCTCCTTACCGAGCGCGGCGCTGGCGACTTGGGTTGGGATCAAAACGGGTCCGTGGGCGCTGACGAAACGGTGAAAGGCTGGCTGGGCCAACCGCTGACCCGAGACAACGCGATTAAGATCGCTATGCTTAAAAGCCCGCGTCTTCAGCAGGTCTATGGCGAACTCGGGCTTGCACGAGCAGATGTGATGGACGCCGTGCAGATTTCCAATCCGCGGATCGGCGTCTCGTCGCTGGCGCTTGAAAATGGCCCCGGATCGCAGTTCGTGATCGGCGTTGCGCAGCCCTTGATCGACTTGCTGACGCTGCCGCTCAAATCACGGCTCGCGCATCTCAACTATGAGCGGTCCCGCTACGAGACGGCAGCGGCCATTCTCGGCGTTTCGCTCGACGTCGAGTCGGCCTGGTATCGCAACATCGCCGCGCAGCAGGTCGCAGACATGCGCGCGGCGGTCGCCGATGCGTTGCAAACATCGGCGGACCTGGCGCAGCGGTTTTACGACGCGGGAAATATAACCGAACTGCAGCTCAACCGCGAGAAGGCGGCCGCGAGCGAGGCGCGGATCGGCGCGGCTCGCGCGGCCGTCGCGGCAAAAATCGCCAGACTGGAACTGAACAATCTGCTCGGACTATCGGGTGTCGATGCAGACTGGAAGAGTCCGCCGTTGCTGTCGCTACCCGTTTCGACGGAAGACGATCCGGACGAACTGCGGCGGATCGCCCAGACAAGCAGCCTCGATCTTCTCGCGGCACGCAAGGGCGAGATTGTCGCGGCGGGGGCCGCGCGGTTCAGCAGGCAGTTCCGTCTGCTTGGCTCGACGACCATCGGTTATGATCGCGAGCGGGAGGTGGACGGCACTGTCATAAAGGGACCCCGGCTTGATCTGGAATTGCCGATCTTCAATCAGAATGGCGCGCGTGTCGTCCGTTCTGAGGCTCAACTTCGGCTGGCGCGCGCGAGGCTTGCAGCGCTTGAGCTCAACGCGGCAAACACGATCCCTGCCGCGGCGGAACGCGTTCGCGTGCTGAGCGATGTGGTTGGCATTTATCGAACCGCACTCGTTCCCGAACGCGAGACGGTCGCCAGGCAGAGTCAATTGGAGCAGAATTTCGCGCTGATCGGCGAATTTGAAGTTCTCGCGGCGCGCGCCCAGCAATATGATGCTTATCAGGGTTTTCTCGAAGCGGTGCGGGATTATTGGCTCGCTCGCGTCGATCTCATGCGGCTGATCGGCAGCCGATTGCCAAGCGATGCAAGCCCGGTGCAACCAACACGGTCGGTGCAGGAATATCTCGCGCCACCGACCGACATGATGGGAATGGCCAGAATGACGGGCCATCAGCATGGCGGTTCACCAACGCCTGATGGCGCACCTGGTCAAAGCGACCCGGGCACGATGCCGTCGGGGCACCAGCACAGCATGCACGATATGCCAGGTGGTGGCGCAGCTGCGCCTGCCGGTACGCCGGGCGGATCGGCACCGTCAGCGCCAGAAACTGCACCAATGCACCATGATCATATGGCGCTGCCGCCGACGCCGGACGTGACGCCGCCGGAATCGTCGATGCACGATCATCATGCCGGTGCCATGCCCCCCGCCGAGGCCCCGCCCGCCGCGGTGCCCGCGCCTGAACCCGGCGCGAACCCGCCGCATCAGCATCACGACGCCACACCCGCCGACGCCGGGCATACACAGCACGAACAGGAAGCGCCCAAGTCATGACGACGCGCCGCGAGATTTTGAAGACCGGAGCTGGTGCTGCGCTCGGTGCCGCGCTTGTCGGGCGCGCCGCTGCGCAGGATCATTCGGCGCACGCAGGACACGTGATGGCTCCGCCGCCACCGGAAGCGCGGCCGATGTCAACCGGGCCGGCTCCGGTCGTGCCCCACGATGGGCGCTACACGCCTGTCCGCACGCTTAACGGATGGACGCTGCCGTGGCGCTTCGTAAACGGCGCCAAGGAATTTCATCTCGTCGCCGAGGAAGTGAAACACGAGTTTGCCCCCGGCTCGCGCGCGACGTGCTGGGGGTATAATGGCAGCACGCCTGGCCCGACGATCGAGGCGGTGGAGGGCGACCGCGTCCGCATCCTCGTTACGAATCACCTAGGCGAGCATACCACGGTCCACTGGCACGGGCTGATCCTTCCGTCGGGCATGGACGGGGTTGGCGGCATGACGCAGCCACACATCGCGCCCGGTGAAACCTATGCCTATGAGTTCACGCTGCGCCAGCACGGCACGCATATGTATCATCCGCATGCCGATGAGATGACGCAGATGGCCTATGGCATGATGGGCCTGTTCATCATCCATCCGCGGGGCGGCGAGGCGATCGACCGCGATTACGCCTTCCTGCTGCACAATTGGGCGCTGAAGCCCGGCACCTGGCGGCCCGATCCGTCGATCATGGTCGAATTCGACCAGTGGACGTTCAATTCGAAGATGTTCCCGGCGATCGAGCCCTTGGTGGCGCGCACCGGCGAACGTGTTCGCATTCGCGTTGGCAATTTGTCGATGTGGAACCATCCAATCCACCTTCACGGCGTGGAATTCGAGGTAACGGGCTCGGATGGCGGCCGCTGGCCGCGCGAGCGCTGGCGGCGCGAAGTCACCGAACTCGTATCGGTCGGGCAGATGCGCGACATTGAATTCACCGCAGTGGCCGGCGATTGGGCGCTGCACTGCCATATGGCGCACCATACGATGAACGCGATGGGTCACGGTATTCCCAATCAGACCGGAGTCGATCAGTCGGGCGTAGAAGCGCGCGTCCGCAAGATCTCGCCCGGCTTTCTGCCGATGATGCGCTACGGGATGGCCGAGCATCAGGAGCATACGGATGGCGGGCATCAAGGCCCCGTCAACACCACAGCGATGATGGGCGGTAAGGGGCAGTTCGGAAACATGGAGATGGGCGGCATGTTTACCGTCGTGAAGGTCCGCGACAATATCCCGCCCGGTAATTATACCGATCCGGGCTGGTATCACCATCCGGCAGGGACAGTGGCGCAACGGGTAAGTACCGATCCTGGTTTCGGCTCGCCCGTGCGACGCGGGTAAAGAGCGAACTATTTGGTTTTTGATCGAGGGATGATGCGTTCAGCGGCTTATCGATAAGCGGGGCCAACATTCGCTAAACACCAACATGACCGGAAACATGTTACGGACTGTGAAAGCAGTCGGACGTTCACGCTTGCGTTAGGACGGGCGGGCTGGTCGAGCTTCTACGATTCGCGCTCAAGTTGTTTGCCCAGAGCGACGCTAGCGCTCCATGATGAGCGCGTACGTCGTTGAACTTGCGCCGACTAGCGTGCTCGATGTGGGTTGACGAACGGGGACGTTCTTGACCGATTTAGCCCGATTCGTGCCATCGGCGAGGCTCGTTGGGCTTGATCCGGACAAAGAGGTATTGACCATTGCCACGTGCAAGGCACGGTCGTTCGGACGCGACGTCGAATCGGGCATTGGCTTTGCACGCGATGCGTCCGCCGAAGAAAGGTGCGCAGCCTTTGATGTTGTGACCTGTTCGCTGGTCCTGCGCCAAGTATCACTTGGAGAAAAGGAATCCGGTCTTGCGGCGATGCGCGAAACGCTTCGTCCAGGCGGCTCTCTGGTGCTACCAGCTAGGCCGCCATTCCAATTCGCTGACGGCTGAACTTTCGCAGTCGAAGAGCATGGTGCATCAAGACCTAGGGGAACTCGAGCAGCGAGCCCTCTTTCAGCAACACGCGAGAGCATTCGGTTCGATCCTCTGGATATGCACAACCCGCGGGATCGACGTTGCAAAACGGCTTGAGCATTGGACCGAGCCGCTTGCGCAACTATTGAATGATTTATCGTCCGATCGGGCGGCTATGCTTGCCGATGCGTTCGCTGGCCTCTGTAGCTCAATGTCCGATCGACCGGACAAATCTACGCCATGAATTGCCCCATCTCTGCGTTTCTGGCCAAAATCCGACGTTGTCGTCGAGATACCGATCTGCACTCATTATCCGCTGCCGAGCGTGACGCCGCGAGCACCAGTCATAACTTTTCGAAATGACCTTCTACGTTTTCACGATATCGTCTGATAATCGATAGCGCATTTCAGGGCTTCGCCATATCCCTGACCCATCCGCAAAAGTGGAAGGGGGATTTGATGTCAAAGCTGAAGTCGAGCGTTGCTATGGGGGCGATCGCCATCGCACTTTGTGCACAGCCTGCCTGGTCGCAGACAGTCAAGAGCGCGCCTGCGGACACGGCAATCGCCCCATCAGATCAGATCGAAATTGTCGTGACCGGCACCCGCCGTGCTGACTTGAAGGCCGCCGACGCACCGCTCCCGATCGACATTATCTCTGGCGACCGGCTCACTCAGCAAGGTAGCGCAGACCTGAACGACGTCCTGCGCACCGAAATTCCATCGCTCAATATTCAGCGCTTCGTCAGCAATGACGGCGCGGTTTTCACCCGCCCCTTTTCGTTGCGTGGCCTGCCACCCGATCAGACGCTCGTCCTGATCAACGGCAAGCGCTTTCACCGCGGCGCAACTGTTCAATTCACGAATATTCCCTACATTCGCGGGTCGCAAGGACCCGACCTAAGTGCCATCCCGTCAATTGCGATAGGTCAGCTTGAGGTGCTGCGCGACGGTGCCTCTGCGCTTTACGGTTCCGATGCAATCGCCGGCGTGCTCAACTTCCGGCTGCACACCGAACGCCAAGGCGGCACGCTGATCGCGCGGTACGGCCAATATTACAAAGGCGACGGTCGCGACATCCTGCTTCAGGGCAATGTCGGTCTGCCCTTCACCGAGCGGGGCTTCGTTAATATCAGCGGAGAATATTCGAACAGCAACCCGACCTCGCGCAGCATTCAGCGTCCCGACGCGCAGGCGCTGATCAATACGGGTGTCTCCGGCGTGCCCGTGCCCGCACAGCGCTGGGGCAATCCCAGAGCGGAAGCCGCGCGCCTGTTCATCAATGCAGGCATCGACCTGACGGACAATCTGAAATTCTACTCCTTCGGTAACTATAGCTGGAGCAGCGGCACGACAGCCTTTTTTTACCGCAATCCGGATACCAGCTTCATCGCGACGAGTATTCCGCTGACAACGACACCCGGCGGAGCGCGCTTCAGCTTCCGCCAGCTCTATCCCGGAGGCTTCACGCCCGAGTTCGGCGCGACAGTGACCGACGCCTCGCTTGTAGGCGGATTGAAGGGCGAGGTGGGGTCGGGCCTGACCTACGACCTCAGCGCATCCTATGGTCGCAACTCGGCGCGCTATCGCATTAACAACACCGTCAATCCCTCGCTTGGGCTCAGTTCGCCGACGAGCTTTAACCCTGGCAAGCTCGAGCAGCGCGAGCTCGACTTCAATCTCGACCTTACTTACCCACTCCACCTCGGCCTCGCGGTTCCGCTGACCCTCGCCGGAGGCGCCGAGTATCGCCTTGAGACCTATGAAATCACCGCCGGCGACATACCGTCTTGGCAGGTCGGTCCATATGCATCGGTGATTGATCCGAACACGGGCGCGCGGACTGGATTGCCAGTGGGGTCCAACGGTTTTCCAGGCTTCAGTCCCACCCAGGCGGGCGTCTTTTCGCGCAGCAACTGGGCAGTTTATTCGTCGCTCGAAGGCAATCTCACGCGCTGGCTGCAGGCCGGGCTCGCCGGTCGGTATGAGAATTTCACCGACTTCGGTGGCCGCTTCACTTGGAAAGCGAGCGCGCGGGTCGATTTTACCGAAATGTTCGCGGTCCGAGGGTCCGTCAACACGGGATTCCGAGCGCCTACCCCCGGACAATCAAATTCGTCCCAGGTTCAAACCAACATTGACTCTCTGACCGGGGCACCCCTGACCGCCGGCATCGTCGCGCCGGCCAATCCAGTTGCGCAGTTTTTCGGAGCGTTGCCGCTCAGGCCCGAACGCTCATTCAACATTGCCGGTGGCGTCGTCTTCAAGCCCGCTCATAACGTCACACTGACCGTCGATTATTTCAACATCAAGGTTGATGACCGCATCGCGGTATCGGGCAATTTTAACCTCAGCCAAGCGCAGCGCGATCAGCTCGCCGCACTCGGCATTCCCGGCGGCGGCTCATTTCAGCAGGTCAGCTTTTTCACCAATTCGTTCGACAGCCGCACGCAAGGCATCGACGCAGTGGTGACTGTCGGGATGAATATGCTTGGCGGACGGGGCACGTTCGGGATCAACGCCAATTACACCGACACCAAGGTGACTCGCGCATCGCCGGTGATCGCCGCCGATCGCGAGCGCTTGCTCGAATTGGAGGGCTTCGTCCCGAAATGGAAGGGCAATGCGTCGTTCGTTTATGAGGGCAAACGCTTTGGCTTAGTCACGCGTGCGAACTACTACGGCAAATGGACGGACTATGGGGCGACCGTAGCGGCCGACCAGACTGGGGGAGCAGAGGTATTGGTCGATCTCGAACTATCCTACAAATTGACGTCAGCATTCAAGCTCGCAGTGGGGGCAGAAAATCTGTTTGACAATTATCCGGACAGGGAAGCGCGGGCCTCCCAGATCGCAAACGGTATCCAGTATCTTCGGTTCGCTCCAACCGGCTTCAACGGTGGATTCTGGTATCTCCGCGGAACGGCGAAGTTCTAGTTGAGCGAGACCCGACCAGTAGTCAGAAACGACTGGCGATGCTCTTCAAGCACCGCGATGAAAGCCTGGGCAACCTGCGACATCGGCCGCAGCTTCGGCGTGAAAAGCATATAGTCGAACAGCACGTCCGGCTTGAATGGCCGGACCACCAGTCCGTGATCGACATAGTCGGCTGCGGTGATCGGATTGAGAATGGAACAGCCCAGGCCTTGCAAAACCAAAGCGCAAATCGTCATCGCATATTGGGTCTCGATAATCATGTCGCGATCGACGCGCGCTTCCTCGAAAATCCGGTCTATGCGATGACGCGTCCGGTCTTCCAGCGCCAGCGAGATAAACGGCTCCCCGTGCAGGTCCGCAGGTTCGATCCCATCATGCCCTGCCAGTCTGTGGCCGGGCGGCAAGACACAGGCTCCCGGGCATCGCAGGAAGGTCTCCATAGCGATACCCGGCAACTCCCTTGCCGGCGTCGCAAGCCCGATGTCGAATTGCTGATTGGCGATCCACTGCCGGACCGTCGACGAACTGCGCGTCTGAAGCTGAATCGAAACTCCTGCATGGCGTTGCCGGAAAGTCGTGATGACCGAGGGCAGGAAACTGACCGCCAAAGCCGGCAGTGCGGCAATTCGCAACGTTCCGGTCGATGCATTGCGAATGTCGGCCGCGGCACGCTTCAAGACGGCAATTCCTGCAAAACTGCGCTCGACCTCGTGGAAGAAAATGTCGGCCTCGGGTGTCACCACCAGTGCCATCCCCTTGGATCGCAAGAAGAGCGGAAATCCGACCTGATGTTCAAGATCAGCCAGAAGCTTGCTGACGGCCGGCTGCGAGACATGGAGAGCGGCAGCGGCCTGTGTGACCGATCCCGACAACATTACCGCACGGAATGCCTCCAGTTGACGCAAATTCATCGCACAGACTCCTTAGCCATCGCTTTCTATTATACCTCAAGCTGCGAAAATGGTGCAAATCTATGACTTCGTCCATCATCGCTCGACGCCAACCGCGTAGCATAGGGCTGGCTGGCTATTGCAGCACTTACGGCGGCCGCGACTTTGAGCCCTCGCCCCCCTCTGCCGGGCCGGACAATGGCGATGATTGAAACCTTCGCCGAAGAGCGGAGCGATGCTGAACAGCGAGCAGCTATCTCTGACGCGACCGCACTAATCCATGCGACCTCACCATCGGCACGACAAGCCGGGCTTCTCAATCCGCCGGTGCATCGAGCATCGACGATCGTCTACGATCGCGTCGAAGATTATGTCGACCGGCATCGCCACTTATACGATGGCGTGATCTATGGCCTTTATGGCACCGAGACCAACCTGGCGCTAGCAGCAGCGATTGCGCAGTTGGAAAGAGGCTATCGGACGGTGCTTGCGTCCTCGGGGACTGCCGCCATATCGCTTACCCTGTCGGCCTTTCTTTCGGCTGGCGACCATCTGCTCGTGATCGATACGGTTTACCGCTCGACTCGGCGATTCTGTGATGACGTGCTGGCGAGGTACGGGGTCGAGATTTCCTACTTTCCCGCCGATATTGGCGACGATATCGCGTCCCTGCTCCGGCCGAATACCAGGATGCTATTCCTAGAGACCCCTGGATCGCTGACATTCGAGCTCGCCGATGTCGGCGCGATTACAATGGTCGCACAACGGCATGGCATCATAACCGCTCTGGATAATACCTGGGCGACGCCGATGCTTTTTCGTCCAATGGAGCACGGTGTCGACGTATCCATTGCTGCCGCCACAAAATACCTCTCGGGTCATTCCGATGTGATGCTGGGTTCCATGACGGCGGCGACGGACGGCATCTACAGGCAGCTGAAGGACACAGCCGCACGCTGGGGCAGTTCTGCGAGCCCGGACGATTGCTATCTGGTGCACCGCGGTCTCAGAACGCTTGATATCAGGCTGGAGCGTCACCAGCGAACGGCACTCGAGCTGGCGACATGGTTCTCCAAGCAGCCCGAAGTGCGCGAGGTGCTTTATCCCGCACTGCCGTCCGACCCTGGCCACGCGATCTGGAAGCGGGATTTCAGGGGAGCCTCGGGCCTGTTCGGCGTGCTGCTCGATCCGATGTCGGCCGCCGAACGGGCTGCGCTTTTTAACGGGCTAGAGCTTTTCAAATTAGGGTCGAGCTGGGGCGGCTTCGAAAGTCTGATGGTGCCAGCGTGGCCGACACCAACACGTAGCTGCGGGCAGATCGACGAGGGTGCGCTCGTCCGCGTTCATGCCGGCCTGGAACATGTTGCCGACCTAACCCGTGATCTTGAGGCTGCCTTCGCGCGCCTCAGATCGATCAGAATGACCTGACCACCAACGCGGACCAATGCTTCGGCAAAAAACAAGAGAATTTCCCACAGATGACATCTGACAACCAAGAATACGCGGCCCAACTACCGCATTATGCGCTGAACCCGCAGCTTTCAGGTTTCTCGTGCATCCGTTGTGCAACGCCGCTGCCGATCGGCGACTATGCCGAAGGCTGCCCGGGCTGTTTTGCTAGCGGCCAGCCCGCTGCTGTGAGACCGGAATTTCAGCGCCTTCCTACGACGGTCGGCGCGACCGACGGCCGCGATATGACGCGCTACGCAGCTTGGATGCCCTATTCGTCCTGGGTAACGCTCGGCGAGGGCGGAACCCCTTGCAACCCGCTACGCGCGCTCGCGTCTGAGGTCGGTGCCTCGGCTATTTTTTTCAAGAACGAGGGAATGAACCCGAGCGGCTCTCACAAGGATCGGGTGAGCTGCCTTACCGTCACGCGCGCGCTTGACATCGGAGCGACAAAAATCGTCGCCGCCTCCAGCGGCAATGGCGGTGCTTCCCTCGCGCTTTATGCAGCAGCAGCTGGCCTCGGCTGCAGAATTGTCGCGACGTCGGCACTCTCGCTTATTCACCGCCGCGCTATCACCGCGACGGGTGCCGAGCTCGTCTTCGTAGAGGATTCGCTGGAGCGATGGCGTCTCGTCATGAAAATGGTGAAGGAACAGGGCTGGTTTCCCGCCACAAACTATCTCAACCCCCCTGTCGGCAGCAATCATTTCGGTGTCGAAGGCCTCAAAACCGTAGCTTACGAACTCCTCGAGGATCTTGGTCGGGACAGTATCGATGCCGTACTTGTGCCAACCTCTCGCGGTGATCTTGTCTGGGGGCTGTGTGAGGGCTTTCGCGAGTTGATGGAAATGGGATTTCTCAAGACGCTTCCGAAGTTATTTGCAATTGAACCATTCCCAAGGATCAGCGCGGTCTTGAACGGGCGTGTGCTGACGAATTCCTTTCCAGGGAAGACAACGCTGTTCTCGATTGGCGGATCGACAGTCACTTATCAGGCGGTTGAAGCGATCCGAGCAACCGGCGGCAGTGCCGTTGTCATCGATGACCAGACGGTAATTCGTGATCAGGCTCGGCTCGCCCGACACGGTTGCTATGTGGAGCTTTCGTCGGCAGCGACCCTAACAGCCCTCGAAATCCTTTTGAAGCGAGGGGCCGTCAAACGTGATGATGCGGTTGTCATGATGGCGACGTCCAATGGATACAAAGATCTGTCGAACGAAACGGGCGCAGTATGAAACAAGCGGCAGCGCCAGACTCACCTCTGCGCCGTGAAATCGGCAGGGTCGGTGTTGCCACGATCGCAATGAACGGCGTCGTAGGATCCGGAATTTTTGCGCTGCCCGCCGTTGCGATCGCGCAAGCAGGCTATTTTAGTCCGTGGCTATTCCTAATCTGCGGCGTATTGATCCTTTCGGTCGCTTTGACTTTGGCACGCATTGCGAGCTTTTTCGACAGTACGGGCGGTCCGATCGTTTACACGACGCATGCATTTGGTCGCTTCGTCGGTTTCCAGACCGGGCTACTCATCTATGTGAGCCGAGTAGCCGCGATCGCGGCCAGCGCCAATCTGATCGTCAGCTATGCGGCACCGATCTGGAACCCGCTGTCCTCCGGGTTTCCGCGCATGATCGCGATCGCGGGTTACATCACCATCGCAACGGTCCTGAATGCCATCGGCGTGCGCACCGGCATGGCAGCACTCTATGTTATCAGCATCCTCAAACTTGTACCGTTGATGCTGTTGATCGTGGTCGGCTTTCCAGCCATCGAATGGGGCTTGGTGACAGAAGCGCATGCTTTGCCGCCCGGACCGCTCGGACGAACCATTCTTGTCCTGCTATACGCCTTTATCGGTTTCGAATTCAGCCTGATCAATGCCGGTGAAACGCGTGATGCGCGCTCAGCTATTCCTCAAACTCTGATCAAGACCGTGTTCGCCATCGCTGTCTGCTATACGCTGATCCAGCTCGTCGCTGTGTCTGTCGGTCCAGAACTTGGCAAAAGCGACACACCGCTCGTTGATCTTGCCCGGCGGCTCATGGGGCCTGTTGGAGCGCTGACGCTCGGCCTTGGCGTTGTTTTCTCAATCGGGGGCGGCACCCTGACATCGTTGCTTACGGCGCCGAGGCTTACCTATGCGTTGTCGCGCGCGGGTACCCTGCCCGCTTGGTTTGGTAGCGTGAACTCGCAGACGCGCGTGCCGGTAAATTCAATTCTGTTTTGCGGTGCCTTCAGCATCGCATTGGCGGCGGGTCAACAGTTCATCTGGCTGGCAACGCTAAGTACCTTTGTTCGGCTATTGACCTACGCGCTGTGCATCGCCTCATTGCCTACGATCGAGCGGACCGTGGCGACACAGGACAGGCAATTCAAATTACCGGGAGGGATTGCGATTCCGGCCATAGCGCTCCTTCTGACATTCTGGCTCATCAGCCAATCGCCGGCTGTTACATTCGCAATCGCAGGTGTCGTTATCACAGCCGGAAGCATCGTGTTTGGCTTTGGCGCGATGAAAACGTCTAGAGGGAGCGGAGACGGCCCCGCCGATAACCAGACGGTTAGCTAACGGAGGCACATGCTACCGTCGGAGCGGCCCACGTTTATTATTTCAGGCGGAGCCAAGGCCAACGGCGGACAAGCTGAAGCGGATCGCGCGCGACCCGGGCGCGACGTTCTGCATCGGCCGACCGATTTGAGCGAGGACGAGAACACCGCCGTCATTCGCGGTGCTGCCAACTGGCTTCGCATGTAAGCGGTAATTTCTTCCCACAGCCGCTGCGGCAGTTGTGTTCGATGTAAGGAGTTTCGAACGTCGTTTGCTCAGGCGGCTTGAGCTATGTCGTTCATTTCGAACATTGCCCGAGCAGCGTTGGTATCGACCCAGTTCGCCGGAAGCAGATCGTCGATTGGATCACCGTCGTTTCGGGTGACTATGCGGGCGAGAACGTCGGCAAGATAGGCGCTTGGATTGATGTCGCCCAGCTTGCAGGTTTCGACCAGCGAGGCGATTGCTGCCCAGTTCTCGGCACCCAGTTCATGCCCGGCGAACAGCGCGTTCTTGCGCTGGAGGGCAACCGGTCGCATGGCACGCTCGACCGGGTTGTTGTCCAGGTCGATCCGACCATCTTTGAGGAACCGGACCAAGCCGACCCAGTGATTGAGCGCATAATTGATCGCCCCTAGCGTCGGGGAACCGCTGAACATGCGGCGGCGCTTCTCGTCGAGCCATTGGCGCAGATCCTCGACCAGGGGCTGCGACCGCGCCATTCGGATCGCAAGACGCTCATCGGGCGCGCGGCCGTTGATCTCGCGTTCGATCTCATAGATCTGACCGATGCGCCGCAGCGCCTCCTGCGCGATCGGCGTCGCTTCGCCCTTGGCGGCGTCAAAGAACCCGCGCCGTACGTGCGCCCAACAATAAGCAAGCACCGACGCGCCGCCAGGTCGGTTCGCCTTGCCGAACTGACCATAGGCTTCGTAGCCATCGACCTGCAGGATTCCGTGGTAGTCGCCAAGGAGCTTCGCGGCCCACATACCGGCCCGGCCAGGCATGTAGGTATAGTCGATCGCCGGCGGGTCGGCGCCGCCATGGGCACGATCGTCGCGGGGCGATCGCCCAGAGATAGCCGGTCTTGGTTCTACCCGTTTTCGGCGCCAGTACCTTGGCGGTGGTCTCATCGACGAACAGCCGGGAGCCGGCGAGTAGTTGCTGCTTCTGCAAGGCGACGATCGGCTTCAGATACCCGGCAGCACGCCCCACCCAGTTGGCAAGCGTCGCACGATCGATCTCCACACCTTGGCGCGCCATAATCTGCGCCTGCCGGTAGAGCGGAAGATGGTCGGCATATTTTTTGACCAGCACATCAGCGAGCAGCGCCTCGCTCGGCAGACCACCGAGTACGATATGCTTTGGCGCTCGTGCCTGCGCGACCCCGTCGCCACACGAGCGGCACCCCATTTTCGGTCGCACCGTCACCAAAACGCGGTACTGCGCGGGCACGATGTCGAGCCGCTCGGCCCGGTCCTCGCCGATCCGGTGCAGGGTGCCGCCACACGCTGGGCAGGCGCAGACGTCTGGCGCGATCTCGATCTCATGAAGCGGGAGATGAGCTGGCAGGGACCGTCGCGGCATTTCGGGAGCGCGCTTGTTCGACAGCGCACCGCCAGCACGCTCGAGCATTTCCGCGCTCTGCTCCTGGATCAGATCGACCTCGCCCATCGCGACGTCGGTATCCTCGAACGTCAGTAGTAACTGGTCGGGCGCGATCTTCTCCGATCGTTTGCCGAAGTGCATGCGGTTAAGCACATCGAGTAAATGCTGGAGTCGGGCGGAGCGAAGCCGCTCGGCGATGATCATCGCCTTGAGCGCGCCGACATCGTCGGGGAGGTGATCTGCTGTCCCGTCCACGACGCAGATTTCAGCATATCGTGCCGCCCACGCAACGGCTTTTCGGCAGGGTGATTCGTGCGTGCGACCTACTGCGTCAGCATCGGCCGAGGCACCTTTGGCGCATGAACCCGCGACCAGTCGAGCCCTTCGATCAGCGCTCCGGCCTGCGCCGCCGACAGGCTCATCACCCCGTCGCCGAACCGCGGCCAGCGGAACTTGCCGGTCTAAAGCCGCTTGGTCACCAGCACCAGACCAGTCCCATCCCACAGCAAAAGCTTGATGCGATCGGCCCGCTTGCACCGGAACACGAACAGGATTCCAGAGAAGTCTTCGCGCTGAAGCTCATGCTCGACTAGCGAAGCGAGACCTACCATGCTCTTCCCGAAGTCGACCGGCTTGACCGCCACCAGCACCTTCAACGGCCCCGGCGGGATGATCACCGCGCCACCTGCGCCGCCAGCAATCCACGCTCGATATGATCGGCGCTGACCCCGTCCGGAACGCGGATCGTCATGCCGCCGAGCTCGATCACGATTTCCCCGCGCGCCCTATCGGACCTCGCTGGCTGATCCAAAACCGCTGGCACGAACGCCGTATCACCGCTTGTCTTTATCCGCTCCCGCGCCTCGCGTCGCCAAGCGTAGAGATGCTGCGGCAGCATGTCGTTGCGCCGCGCGATCTCCGCGACATTCGCGTGCGTCACCATGCTCTCGGCGATGATCCGCGCCTTTGCCTCCGGCGTCCAACTTCGCCGCACCCGACCCGCCGGGATCACGTCCATACGCTGAGGCTGCAAATGTGCGCTCGTTTCGAAAGAACTTTCGAACGTCGTTACATCCTCCATCGCTACGTACGCCCCGATCCATAATCGGTACCATCATAACGGCTTCAGCTATCGCGAAAATGTGGGGAGAAATTACCGCTTACCTTCGCATTGACCAGCGCGCCCGCCTCGTCAAGTCGTTCACCTCCTACGATGGCCGCGCCGATCGCCGCGTAGGGCGCAAGGGCGTCATCTGGCGCTTGTGCAGCCCCGTCTTCGCCGACCACACTTATGTCTATCTCGATCCCGCAAGCGCGGAACGCGCCGAGAAGATCGAGCTCGTGGAGCTGCGCACGTCGAACCGATTTAAGACGGGCTTTTGATGCCCGTCAGCTTCTCCGTATGACCGTGCCAGAAGCTATCGCCATAACCCGCCCCAACGCCGTCCCGCCATCCGTGCTGTCGCCTTCCCGGAGGTCGGCGAGGCCATTCCAAAGGCTAGCATCGACTTACTAATACCCATAGTAATCGGACGAACGATAACGATCTCCACGATCGTGCCACCAATGGTCTTGCCGCAATTGCCGATCATTCGCCCGGTGCTCATACCGCAACTCACGGTGTAATTGCCGGTGTTCTCGACTGCTCATATCCCATTGGTGAGCATCTGCATGCTCATCGCCGAGCTGATCATGGGATTCATGATGCTCGGCGTCGAGTTGCTCATGTTCTTGAGCATGGTGATCTTGCCACCCGTAGCTCTGAGCGGTAGCTGGTGCTGTGAACCCGAGCAGCACGGCTGCACTGACGACCCCAACTGCAAATTTTCTCATATCGATCTCCGTCATTGTCTTGCGACCATGGATGTCGATGGTTGAACGGCGACTGAGCGTTAAAAGCAGCAAGTGTTCAGGTTTCAACTGCAATGCACGCGGACGAAATGCTGACCGCGGAGGAGGACCTGCACCCCGGTTCATCCCCGCGCCCGAGATCCAGAATACCAAACGCCTCGAGACCATCAAAGGCCAAGCCCAACATTGCGTCGAGTTTTTTAGTGGTGGTCCTGTCCATGGCTGCCATATCCGTGATCGCCATACCCATGGGCTCCACCATATCCGGCGTCATAGCCGTCATTATGTGCGTACCCATGCTCGCTATGGCGGGCATATCCATGACCACCGTCGTCGTAACCATGGCTATAGTAGCCATGTCCATGCTGATCATGGTGACCATGGCCGTTCGATATAAATATTGCCGATCTTCCATATCCCGGATAGCCGTAAGCGCCATTGCCGTAGCTTCCATACGCACCGGCATATCGATGATGATGGCTTATACGATGATGACCCCAGTCATCACGCGCCATTGCTGCCGTTGGAACAGATATAGCGGCTAGGCCGAACAGTATGGCGAAAGTGATCTTGCTTGACATAAGACCTCCTATAATGAAATTCTGTCTAAACTCCCTTTAGCATCCACTTTGTTGACCATACCTGAACCGGATCAGCGGATCGCTGAATGCAGCGATCCGCTGTGCGCGAGTGCCTTACTTCGAGGCAGACTTGTGATGCTTAGCCGCCTTGTGATGCGCTGGCTTCTTGGCCGGCAACTTTTTGGCCTTCATGTCCATCTTGGAGCCGGGTGCCATCTGCATTCCGCCCATGGATTTGTCGCTCTGCGCAGAGGCAGCGCTAACGCCGAGACCGGCAACACTGAAGGCGACAACCGCGCGGAGCATTGCGCCGGCAAATTTGGAATTGGTCATATCCGTCTCCTATCTCGTCTTAATGGTTGAAACGACCGCATCCGAAGGTGGGCGCGGACGCCGTGAAGCCCAATGTGCATCCCGACTTAGGCCTCATTGATAATACGTGTCGCGCAGGATTACCCCTCATTGTGGTTATGAAGATCGGCGCCCAGGCGTCACGCCTTGGCTGCCATTGGCGCGGTCGTCGCGTCACCGAGAATGGCGGTTTTGGGGAGTCGCAGCGGCGGAATTTGCGTTCCCTGTAGCCGGAACAGCGTGATCGTGCTCGGTAATGCCCGAGAAGTGATTGAGCTGATCCTCCGAGATATTCGCAGGCTCAGGCTTGCCGCAGGCGGCAAGCAAAAGCATGGGCATGATGATCACGCCCATGCGGACCCTAGCTGTTGCCATCGTTTCAGTCCTTATGATGTCTTCAGACGCAAGACTGGCCTGGCAGCATCAAGCGAGGGCGCTAGCTGCGCCGAATGAATAACATTGGACCCGGATTCCCGGTCTCGTTCGCGAAGAAGATTGTGGATCGCGGTTGCCGCCTGCGCTGCCTGCCCTGTCGCGACGCTGATCTGGTCCAAACCTTCAACGACATCGCCGACCGCGTAAAGGCCTGGTACGGAAGTCTGCTGGTGCGCGTCGGTCAGAATGCAGCCGAGATCGCTAATTTTCGCGCCGAGCTCGGTTGCAAGTTGGGCGTGCGGTGACGAGCCAAGGGCCGGGTACAGAGTATCGAACGTCAACTCCCGGCCCCCATGCAATGTAACGATGACCTGATCCCCAGCAACGCGAATATCGTTCACCGCGTCCTTGATGATCTCGATTCCCAATTGGCTCAGCCTTACCTCGTCGGGCCAGTCCAACTCAGGTGAGCGCTGCGCCAAAAGTGTCACCCGCGCACCATAGGGCTGCAAAAACTCGGCTTCAGCAGCTCCGTGGCTATCACATCCGAGGACAGCGATGTTCATACCCTTCGCCTCATAGCCGTCGCAGATCGGGCAATAGCGGAGGAGGGTGCGTGCCAAGGCGTCGTCGTGCATTTCGGGGGGCATTGTCGGCCGGTGGTTGAACACGCCGGTTGCCAGGATCACCGTTCGAGCCTCAAGCGTCGACGTGCCTATCGTGACGGAGAACCCGTTCTGTGTTTCAGCGACGCGATCGACCTTGCCGGGGCTGATGATCGCACCAAAGGCTTCAGCTTGCCGCGCCATGCCGGCCAGCAATTCTACGCCGCCAATCCCTCCCGGAAACCCCGGCAAATTGTGTGACCGTGGGATTGATTGAGCGCGCCCGCCTCCCGCATCGATGACAACACATCGCCGCAGAAATCGCGCGAGATAGATCGCCGCGGTCAGGCCAGCGGGACCGCCGCCGACGATGATACAATCTGCAATCTCGTAAGACGTCGAGGCGACCGCAGCGGTGTTCATCAAGCCATTCTCCTCGCAGGCCGCGCGTCTTGCACGTCATACATTCTTACGCGCCACAGACGCCCACCCCTCACCGCGACGGAAAATAACCGAGCATTAACCTTGATTCGGTAGGCCTCTGCCTATCAGTCGCTTGCAAGAGGTTGCGATGATTGCCGGTATCGCTGCTTCAACATCCGCATCCGGCATCGGCCCTGCCCTCTTCGGCAGTCTTGGTGTCGCGGCCGTCATCGTCTGGCCCCGTTTGCGCACCTACCAAAGTGCGGTGGCTGTGCAATGCGCCGGGGCAGCAGCGTTTGCCATGTATTTTGCGCTCAGCGGGACGTCGACCGCAGCGGCATCCTGCATCATCGCTATCGCCCAGCTTCTAACGGCATCGCTTGTGCGGGATCGCCGCGTCGTAATCTGTGTCTGTGCCGTATCGCTTTCGTGCCTGGGGCTGGTCGCCGCCTGGACCTGGAGTGGGATTCCTACTGTATTGGCAAGCATCGGATGTATTCTAGGTACGTTAGCGCGGGTCCAGGGATCGACATATCGAATGAAAATCTGGTTCCTGATCGCCGCCCCATTCTGGCTTGCGCATAACGTGTTGACGCTCAGCATGTTTGCGTTGGCCGTGGATGCCGTGTCGATAACAAGCAACGGGTCGAGCATCGCTCGATCGCGGGCGACCGCGGGCGACATTGCCTTTGTGACCACGCCGATTTTCGTCCGAGAAATCTGCAGGATTATTGAAGAGTTTTGGCAAGCAGCCCGGATGTGCGCTTCATCCTCTTATTCGCCACATTTTGCTGCGGCTTAAGAGGCCGGGGTAGCCCACTTGGTCCGGGTATCTGGTTTGGTATTCGGTCCGTCTGAACGATCGGACGATCAACTGCAGCGTTGCCTTGATAAGTTAGCGCGCCGCGGTCCGTTGAACTTACTGCGCTAGGCGCTCGATAATCGGACAATCGGGCCGATCGTCACCGTGGCAAGCCCGAGCGAGAACGGTGAGTGTTTCGCGCATCTCCTCGAGCGCTTTTACCTTACGTCCCAGTTCGGCAGCGCGCGCTTCCGCAAGAGCCTTCACGTCGGCGCTGGAACGGTCCCGATCCGACCAGAGGCCGAGAAGCGACCGGATCTCCTCAATCGGAAAACCCAGGTCGCGCGCGTTTGCGATGAACCGCAGCCGGTGAACGTCGGCGTCGGAATAGTCGCGGTAGGTCCCGCGCCGGGGCGGCGGGGGCACCAGATTGATCTTTTCATAATGGCGGATCATGCGCTGCGAGACGCCGCTGGCATCCGACGCCGCCCCGATGTTCACAATTTTACCGCGTTCAAGCGCAGCGCGTTCAGCACGACCGTAAAGGACGAAAGTGCCATCGCGGCCCCTGCGAGCATGGGGGAAAGCAGGATACCCGCAACTGGGTAAAGCACTCCGGCCGCGACCGGCACACCAATCCCGTTGAACAGGAACGAGAAGAACAGGTTTTGGCGGATATTGCGCATCGTTGCACGGGCGAGCTTGCGCGCCCGCACGATCGCCGAGAGATCGCCGCGTGTGAGCGTCATGCCGGCGCTTTCGATCGCTACGTCCGTACCAGTTCCCATCGCCAGCCCGACATCGGCAGCGGCGAGCGCCGGGGCGTCGTTGATCCCGTCGCCCGCCATCGCGACCTTTGCGCCGCTCGCTTTTAGCTCGCCGATAATGCGCGCTTTGTCTTCTGGCCGAAGATCGGCGTGCACGTCGTCCAGTCCACCGACGGCGCGAGCGACGGCATCGGCCGTACCGCGGTTGTCACCGGTAAGCATGACGACCCGTAGCCCTTCCGCGCGAAGCGCCGCAATGGCGTCCCGCGCAGAAGCGCGCACCGGATCGGCGACCGCAAGCAGACCCGCAAGCGTGCCGTCGATCGCGATCAGGATGACGCCCGCACCTTCGGTACGATGACGATCGGCTGCGGCGTCGAGTGGCGCTGGATCAGCCCCGACGCGTTTCATCTGCGCGGCGTTGCCGATCACAACCTTACGGCGATCAACGACGGCGCTGACACCGAGGCCCGTCTGCGATTCGAACTCCGTGACGTCGTCGACTGGCAGCCCGCGCCCTTTAGCGCCGTTGATAATGCCGTGCGCCAGGGGATGTTCGGATTGAGCTTCAACGGACGCGGCGAGTGCCAGCATGTCGTTCTCGTCAAACCCGCTCACTGTCTCGATCCCAACCAACGTGGGCTTGCCTTCGGTAAGTGTGCCAGTTTTGTCGATGACGAGGGTATCGACCTTTTCCAAGGCCTGTAGCGCTTCTGCGTTCTTGACCAGCACGCCGGCGTGCGCGCCCCGCCCCGTGCCGACCATGATCGACATAGGGGTGGCGAGCCCAAGCGCACACGGACAGGCGATGACCAGGACGGCAATGGCATTCAGGATGGCGTGGCCCATGCGCGGCTCTGGACCGATCAGCGACCAGGTAATGAACGTCGCGATCGAGATGAGCACGACGAGCGGCACGAACCAGCCCGACACCCGGTCAGCGACCGCCTGAATCGGCGCGCGGCTGCGCTGCGCTTCGGCGACCATACGGACGATGCGCGCCAGCATCGTATCCGAGCCAACCGCGCGGGCTTCCATGACCAGGCTGCCCGTGCCGTTGACGGTGCCTCCGGTGACGGCCGCCTCGACCTCTTTTAGGACAGGCGCGGGCTCGCCGGTGAGCATGGATTCATCGACTGACGAGCGGCCCTCGACGACCACGCCGTCGACCGGGATCGCCTCGCCGGGGCGAACCCGCAGACGATCGCCGGCCGCGACCTCGGCCAAGCCGACTTCTTCCTCAGAGCCATCCGCCCGCATCCGACGTGCGGTTTTAGGGGCAAGATCCATGAGCGCACGGATCGCGCGGCCTGTTGCGGCCCGGGCACGCAATTCGAGCACTTGGCCGAGCAGTACCAACGTCACCACGACGCCGGCCGCCTCATAATAGACCGGGACCATGCCGCCTTGCATGCGGAAGGTCGCGGGGAAAATACCCGGGGCGACCGTTGCGAACAGGCTGTAGAGGAATGCGGCACCGACGCCGATCGCGATCAGCGTGAACATATTAAGGTGGCGAGTGCGGATCGATGTCCATCCCCGTTCGAAAAACGGCCAGCCCGCCCACAACACGATCGGCGCGGTCAGCGCGAGTTGGACCCACGGCGAGGCTGCCGGGCCAACAAGGTGCAGCCCGGACATTTCGGCGAACATCGAGACCACGAGCAGTGGAATGGTGAGCGCGCCCGCGACCCACAGTCGGCGCGTGAAATCGACCAGCTCAGGATTTGGCGCATCGTTAAGCGATGGTTCCTCCGGTTCGAGCGCCATGCCGCAGAGCGGGCAAGTTCCCGGCCCTTCCTGCCGGATCTGCGGATGCATGGGGCACGTCCATATCGCCCCCGGCGTCGCCATCGGCTCGGGCTTCGGCTTGTCGCCAAGATAGGCGTCGGGATTGGCAATGAACTTGGTCCGGCATCCCGCGCTACAGAAATGATAGGCATGGCCGGCGTGCTCGGCATGGTGCGCCGTCTTCACCGGATCGACCGTCATGCCGCACACCGGATCGATCACCGTCGCCGCGGCGTTGCCCTCCTTAGCGCCTGCGCAGCAGCCCCCGCCCTTGGCCTGATGATGGTCGTGCTCGACTTTTGTGGGAGCGGCTGAACCGCCTCCACAACAAGACGATGGCGTGGCGGCCGCTTCAGAGGCAGGCTTCGTGCAGCCGCAGCCCGTGGCGGATTCAGAGTCAGAGTGAGGGTCGTTCATCGCATGAAACTCCTTCGACCCGATAGCATGTAGGGTCTGACATCATGTCAGGGTCAAGCCCCCACCCATCGCGACGCGTATCGCGTCCGAGCCATATCCTTAGATACGCGGGGTGAGCCCATTGCCCTTGCAGGTGCAGGCGCTTTCGCGGCAAAACCGGCTCGTCCGCGCGAACTACGGTTCAAGCGTACCGACGAATGCAAGCAATGCATCCGGAAATTGCGATTATTTCGAGTACGAAGCTCTCGCGTCTCGAAATAGCCGGCGAAGCTGCCCACGGGTCAGCCCGCCTTCGACGAGATAATTTCCGACGAGATACGACGGGGTGCCTTGCACGCCGAGCGTGGACATAATGAAGGCATTGCGCGCCAAAAGTGCCTCGATCTCGGCACTGTGACGACTAAGATCCAGTTGAAGTCGTGTCCAGTTGGCACCGGCGGTGATCGTCGCCTTCTTCAGGCCCGCGTCGTCGCGCAATCGCGTTCCGAGCAGACCCAGGCCATTGCGCTGAAGAACCTAGCCTTGCTCGATATTCGTCAGCAGATTGCCAGCGCACAAACCGAGGTGGCCAATGCCGCCGCCACGGCGCGGGCGGCCGGTGGTCCCGGCCTCGCGGCAGCTCAGGAAGCCGCCCGCATCGCCCGGATCGGTTGGAGCCAGGGCAAGTTCGACCAGATCGCGCTTCTCGATGCCGAGCGCACCCTTTCGCAAACCCGCCAGACCTACGTCGATGCCCTTGCGGCCTATC
>Ga0310345_10000340_pt1 | contig 77795 bp, 66 predicted proteins | sample HC15DNA20500_MG_FD_204667 | JGI IMG/M metagenome (GOLD analysis project Ga0310345, IMG submission 204667) | Marine microbial communities from station ALOHA, North Pacific Subtropical Gyre - HC15-DNA-20-500_MG | ecosystem: Environmental > Aquatic > Marine > Oceanic | place: Pacific Ocean: North...
CCTTTTCCCAGCAGCTGGACCAACTGGGGCGGTTCCGGGGGCAGAATGCTGGAGGAGGGGGGCTGATAGAGGCCGCTGGAGGGGGAGGTGGCTGGAGGCTGGGCGGAGGGACCTGAGCTCACATGCCCTCATGTGCGAACCGGCTAATATTGACCATCGCCGCGCTTTGGCATCAAATATGTAAAGCGGAGTGGCGTTGCTCGGTGAACGAGCCACCGAAGAGCTTGCTGAGAAGGGGTGTGGCATGTGGTTAGATTTTGGCTACGAACGAAACCTATATGACACTCATCCCATAAAAGGAGACGCCCAAGGTGAAAGGCTGCTGATAGGCCGCGATGCGGAACTTAGGGTGGTCAAAAATAGAATTGATAACATGGATGCTGTAGTATCCGTAGAAGGCCCTAACGGTGTCGGAAAGACTAGTCTTATTCTGGTAGCTGGCTACCAACTTCAGCGTGAGACGGAGACCAGAGGCAAAAACTCATTGATCCTCGTGCCTGAGCCGTTTCAGTTCACCACCGAAGATACCGCCGTTGATTTCAAAAGAAAGGTGTACGCCCGAATCGCGTCACACTTCATAGAAAATGAAGCCCGGCTGCGACGTCAGCTCGACCTTCAATTCAACCTACGTCCGCTTGCAGCTTGGCTCGAGAACCCTCTGTTTACAAGTGGTTCAGGGTCAGTTGCTGGGTTCGGCGCGGGCGTCAGTCGAGCTGCAAACGAGAGTTCGGGTTTCGATACACACGGATTCTTCTCTATCGTCGAACGGCTTTTGTCGTCGGCTTTCCGTAGCGAGGGTGGAGTAGTATGCGTCCTAGATAATCTTGAAATACTAAATACGTCTCAGGCAGCACGCCAGAAACTCGAAGCTCTACGGGACGATCTCTTCTCCAAACATGGAGTAAAGTGGGTTGTTTGTGGAGCACGAGGCATCGTTCGGAGTGTTGCGACCAGCTCAAGACTACAAGGACGTCTGCAAGAGCCTATGGAAATCGAGCCTCTGCGAAAGAGTTCGATTAGCGCTTTGATTGCGTCTCGGGTCGCAGAATACTCTATAGGCTCAGAAAGTGTGCCGCCGGTAGGAGCGCGTTCTTTCTCACATATTTTTGAGATTTTGAATGATAACCTCAGGGATGCGCTAAAGTTTTCTGGGGATTTTTCGCTCTGGCTGTATGATAATGAAAAATATGTACCCGACCCTGACGAACTCCACGAGTTGTTCGAAGTATGGCTTGCGGATCAAAGCGACAAGTACGCCGCGAGCATTATCGTCCCGCCCCGGGCATGGAGACTTTTCGATGAGATATGCGATCGTGGTGGAGCCATAAGTCCCTCAGACTATGAAGAGTTCGGCTTCAACTCATCTCAGAACATGCGGGGCCAAGTGGCGCGCTTGGAAAGCGCAGATCTGGTGACGTCCGAATTGGACGAGACCGATCACAGGCGAAAGACTATCAACGTGATGGCCAAGGGCTGGTTGCTCCGGCACCAGCGGAGCGGATATCAATCCAAGTCCAATAGCTAGGTTTAAGATCACGGAGTTAGCTTAGTGCTGTCGAACGATATTCGGGGAAATGCATGTATCTAAAATAGAGTAAATCCACGGAGATACATCATGAACTCGCTACGCACCCTCGGCGGTCTCGCCGGGGGTTTTCTTATGAACTCACCCCCGAAGTCTGTTCTCACAGCGGCTCTCTGGGTCGGGGCTCGGTCCCATCCAGCGGTCACGATCATCATGCTGGTGATCATCGCTTCGGCGTCTGTTCGGAGGCCCGGAGATGGCTGACCTAGAGGTGCACCCTGACGATGTCGTCATCATCGGCGGCTTCGATGACATCCCTGAGCATCGCTTCCGGATCGCCTACGTCTTCGAGGACTGCGTGGGAGGCTACTCCCTCAGCGGTCCGCTCGCCGGAGAGTACGGCGAACCCTCGCTGGACATGATCCTGCGGGTCGAGACCACCCCCAACACCTAACAGAAAGGAGGAGACGCATGTCTGCTCAGATCAAGTATGCGTACTTGAAGGGTCACACGTGGCTCTATCGGCGCAACTATCCGAAGGGCATGGCTGAGGTTATCGGTCAGGCCGCCATGAAGCAGTCCCTCCGGACCGGAGACCCCCGGGTCGCCCGGCTCCGAGCAGCGGAAGTGAATGCCCGGTACGAGACGATGGTAGAACAGTTCCGTGCCGACGCGGATGAGGCCCTCAGTGCCACGGAGAGAGGCAACTCGGACTCTGGATGGGAGGGCGCCTCGGGAGACGTACTCGCTCGCCTACGGGCCACTCTGGAGCACTCCGGAGGCCCCGGGGTGGAGTTCCGCCGGATCGCCACAAGACCGAAGCTCCGGATCTCGGAGGCCAGCCGGCGTTACCTGAACCGCCGGAGCAACGAGTTACGCCCCGGAGGCTTCAAGTCGGTGCGGTACTCTGTGGGTCTGTTCGCCTCGCGGTACGGGGACCAGTCGCTGTGTGCTCTGACCAGGGAGACCGGGAAGGAGTTCCTGGACCTGATCTCTCGGCTGTCTCCGGTCATCGGCAAGTCCGAGACCACCAGAGGCCTCACCCTGGACCAGCTAGTGGCCTTCTCGGCTCATGGGACCGCCCGGATCACCACGAGAACCCAGAAGCGTATCTGGGCGCAGGTGAACCATTTCCTCGACTGGGCGGTCTATGAGGGGCAGCTAGAGCAGAACCCCTTCCGGACAGTCCTGTTCGATCGCCGGATCAAGCCTCAGCCCTACGCTGTGCCGACCGACGAGGAGGTGGTGCGGCTGATGGCGGGTGGAGACGAGACCCTCCGTCCGGTGCTGCTGACCTGCCTGCTGACCGGGATGAGGGCCGGAGAAGCCGCTGGTTTGCTCCGGGATGACGTCACGAGCAAGGGGAACCTCGGGAACTTCATCCAGGTCCGTCCGAACGAACTGAGGCTGTTGAAGACCGATGCGGCGGAGCGGGAAGTTCCGGTGCATCCCGTCCTGGACGAGTTGATCTGCGGGCTCCCGTCCGCTGGTCCGCTGTTTCCCGAGTTGTCCGTGAACGAGGTAACGAAGCGGTTCGCGGTGTTGCGGCGGCGGTGCGGGGTGGAGCGTCCCGGGTTGGTGTTCCATTCGACCCGGAAGTGGTTCATCACCCAGTGTGAGAGGACCGGCGTCCCGGAGCACTTCACCGCCTCCCTGGTCGGGCATAAGTCCGCCCGGTCGGAGAACGGGATCACCTATGGCATCTACTCGGCGGGCATCTCCGACGAGCAGAAGCGGGGCATCGTGGACCAGATACGGTTGCCTCCCGGAGTCTCGCCATGAGCATCGTCCCGGACATAGGAGACTTCGAGGAGAGGGCCGCTATCGCTGAGTACGATGGCGGCCTTTCTCGTAGGGCCGCTGAGGATCTGGCGGCTCAGGCTCAGGGCTTCCGGAACGCCGACCACTACTGGGAATGGTTGACAGAATACGTTCTCACCGGGAAGATATCATAATTCCACCCTCGGCTGGCGCTCGCTGGCCGGGGGCTCACTTTTCTTTTTTTCTGAAGCTTTAAGTGCAGGCTGAGGGGGCCGAAGGATTGAGCGGCACGCCTCTCCAAGAGGAGCAATAGTGAGAACAATCATATTTGGCATGATCTTCGTCATCATGCTGGCCTTCAACATCGCGACCGTCGCGTTCACTTCGGTGGCGTTTTTAGTTTCCACGGCATACGAGACTGTAACGGGAGCCGCGTCAGTTGCCGGTAGTCTTCGCCGGAACCTTGGCGCCGAGAAGGCAAAGGTTGCGTCAATGTCGAACTTGGTGGATGAGCTTAAGAAGCCTCGTACAGTGACCTACCGGGGGCAAAAGAAGTTGATTTCTGAAGCCGTGGAGGACACGGCCACCAGGGTTTCACGTCGAACAACGGCGGCAGCCGCCAGGAATGCTGGCGGAGTACTGGCGGAGGTTGTTCCTATTGCCGGGGTAGCTGCGATTGTGGGCATCACCGCATGGGACTTAAAGGATAGTTGCGCTACGCTGAAGGACCTTCATGAACTCGAGGTTGCCTTTGATCCAAGCCTCGCTGCCGACCCCGAGGTTACCGAAGTGTGTGGGCTTGAAGTGCCCAGCAAGGAGGAAATTGTGAAGGCCGTAAGAGCCGCGCCAGCAGGCGCTTGGGAGGCGCTAAAGTCGTCACCCGGCTACGCCTGGGAAGGCACAAAGGCTGGCGCTGAGCACCTTAGAGGGTGGGTCGGCTGGGGCGACGAAGAGGAGTAGCCGGACCGCACGCATTGGTTTGGAAAAATAGCTCAGAGTGCTTGATCCTGTTACTGCCCCTCCTGCTCCCCCTCTCCCGCCCTCCAGCGGCCTCCAGCCACCTCCCCCTCCAGCGGCCTCTATCAGCCCCCCTCCTCCAGCATTCTGCCCCCGGAACCGCCCCAGTTGGTCCAGCTGCTGGGAAAAGGCTAGCGAGATCATCAGGAGGCAAGGCTTCCTACCACCCCAGCCATTCACTCGCTCCGCTCGTGAAGTCGAATTCTCCCTGAGAGTTCCTGCGACGCACCCGGGACACCCGTCCCGGAATAGCCTCATCAAGTGCCTCGGCGTAGACATGCCGAGATACAGGCCGAGTTCAGCCAGTGAGGTCCTAGTCTGCTTTCGATTCCTCCGGAAGCACAATTCCAGGCCACACCAGCACTTAACCTCGTCAGCCCGCCTCTCCCACTCGTCTGTAGACGATCGGCCCGCGGTCCCGCATCGGGGGGCGCCGGCTTCACGGGGGGCCGGACACACGTCCGCCCCCGGCCGGGCGGCCGGGGGCGGCGCGGTGTACCGCGGCGCGGGGTGCGCCGGGTCAGTGTCGGCTTACTGCACCAATGCTTCAGGGATTACGCGGATCTCCACGCGGCGGTTCTCTTCGCTGCGCTCGGTCGCGTTCGCGGCGGCTTCAGCCTGGTTCTCACCGGCGGCGCGGGTGCGGATCTGGTCCGCCGACACGCCCATCCCGAGCATGGCCTGCCGCACGCTCTCGACACGGCGCTCAGACAGGTCCTGATTGTAGGCCGCATCGCCGACAGGGCTCGCATACCCCACGAGCAGCGCGACGTCGCCTTCGCCAAGGACGTCTCCGGCATCCGCGATGTTGCTCATCGCCACATCGGTCAGTTCAGCGCTGTCGAACCGGAACTCGACCTCCTCAAGCGCGATCAGGTCGGCCTCGGCCACAAGGGCCGCACGCTCGATGTCGCCTTCGTCTTCGAGGTTGAGCGCGACATCGACGCCCTGCTCGCGCATCGTCGACACGTCGGCGCCGGATTCGGCGTTCAGTGCCACCTGTGCCTCTTCCATTTCCGTCGAGACCTGGGCTTCACCCTGCGCGACTTCGACGGTCGCCTCGTCCTGATCGACGTTCACGATCGGCTCCGCCTGACTGACATTGACCGTCGGCTCGCCCTGCGAAACGGAAACTTCCGGCGCGGCCTCGGCGACTTGCACGTCCGGCTGCTCCGCCTCGACCGACACCTGCGGCTCGCGCTGCGTCACGTCCACCGTCGGCTCGGCATAGTCCACGTTCACGTCCGGCTCGGCCTGTTCGACCGTCACGATCGGCTCGGCGGATTCCACCGTCACTTCGGGTTCGGGCTGCACGACCGCGATCTGCGGCTCGGACTGCTCGACCGAGATGTCGGGTGCGGGCTGCGTGATCGTCACCTCGGGCTGGAATTGGCGGATGGTCACTTCCGGCTGAGGCTGGTCGATCGTCACCTTCGGCTGCGACTGCGCCACGTCCACTTCCGGCTGCGCCTGCTCGACCTCGATGTCCGGAGCCGGCTGCACGACCTCGACTTCGGGGGCCGGGGCATCGACGCTCACGTTCGCCTCGGGCTGCACCACGTCGATGTTCGGCTGCGCCTGCTCGACCGAGACGGTGCTCTGCGGCTGCTCCACCACGATCTCGCTGGCCTGCTGCTCGACCGCGACGTCGGTGGCTTCGCGCTGGATGGTAACCTGAGCGGCTTCCGGGGTCACGGCGACACGCGCGGGGCGCGCTTCGACGCTGACGCTGGTCGACGCGTCCGCAGCGTCCATGTTGGTCATGGCGCCGGCGTCCTGGGCCGCCGCGAGCGTGGCGTAGATCGTCGCCTCGTCGCTGTAGCCTTCCAGGACGACACCCTGTCCGACCAGGAACTGCTGCGCTTCGAGCAGACGGACCAAGCAGACGCCTTGGTCGGCCTCGACCGAGGCCCGCTCGATCATGCCCTCGAATTCGTTGGCGAAGGACTCATACTCAGGTTCCGAGCGCACGGTGTCGCGCAGGGCGCGAATCTCGGCCTGGCAGCTCAGACGGGACTCCTGAGCCGCAGTCGTGGTCGTCTCCGGCTCGGACACCTGCGCGGTGACGGCCATCGGCGCACCCAAGGTCAAGGCGGAAGCCGCGACGGAGGCAAGAAGGTTGGTTCGGCTCATTTTCATGTCAAATCTCTCTCTTGCTTCGGTCCCGAGCGAAGAGGTCGCTCGGTGAACCTTCGCCGACTCAACGGGCGCCTCCCGCATGTGTTCCAAGGAAATCCGAACGCGGAAGATGCTGAAGTAGAAGAAGAAATCGCACCTCACACACTCCGGCGACGGCCCCGGCGGGCAGCCGCCTCGGCGGCTCGTGCGACAGCGCGGGCCTTGCCTCGCCTTACCTTGCCCACGGAAAGACGACCCTGAACCGCTCGCAAATCAACTCCTGGCTCTCGTCGCATTCGTAGAACGCGCCGAGGTTCGCCCGCAGCGTCGCCGCAGTGCCGTCCCATTCGCCGTAATCGCGCGCGAAGTCCTCGTCGAGATCGCCGAGCCGGCGCAGCGCGACCTCAGTCGTCTCGATCACTGCGACCGGGGCGAAGTCGCCGCGCAGGAGCACGCTCAGCGCTCCCGCGTAGGGCCATGCCTCGCGTGAGGGGTAGTCGCCCGACGGCGAGGAGGTTGCGGTCTTCTGTCCGGACAGGATCGCCGAGGCGCCTTGGTCGGCCGAGGCGGCGGATGAGCCGATCCGCATCACGTCGTAGAACACCGGATTGTCCATGCCGGCCTCCGCCGCTCTCGCCAGGAAGCGGGACCAGAATTCAGCGACGTTCTTTTCCATGGCATAAGCCTTTCTGAAAAGCGCGCCCCGCCTTGGGCGCCTCGTCCATCTGGACCACAAGCCTCCTCGCCGCGCCACGGCCGCCCGCCCTGCCCCGGCGCTATTCCCGCTGTTTTCACGCTGGCGCGACGGCGTTTTTCACGCTCGCGCGAAAAGAAGCGGCGCCATCGACGGCCGCCGCCACGGCGCCGGCGGCCCGATGCAGCAAGATACGAGGATACCATGAACCAGATGACACGCGTTAGAACAGGCCGGACGGCCCTCGACCTGACCATCCGGCACGTGCGCGCATCGGAAGGCGACGCCGTGCAGGCGATCCTTCAGGCCGATCACGTCACGCGGGGGACCATGCGGCTCCCGGTCGAAGCGCCTGCGACGGCGGCACACCGGATCGCGGACGCGGCGGGCGCGATCAAGCTCGTTGCCGAGCGGGAGGCGCAGGTCGCCGGCTACGCCGAGCTTGTCACCTATCCCACGCTGCCCCGCCACTGGCATTGCGCCGAAGTCAACATCGTCGCCACGCACCCCGACCACCAGGGGGTCGGAGCGGGCCGTGCCCTGATGGAGCGCATGATCGACCTTGCCGACAACTGGCTGCAGATCCAGCGCCTCGGCCTCTACGTCTGGAGCGGCAACGCCAAGGCGATCGACCTCTACACATCGCTCGGATTCCGGATCGAAGGCTCGATCCCGTGCTTCGTCTTTCTCGACGGGGCCTACGAAGACGCCCGTGCCGGTTGCCGGTCAGCCGCGCTGTCGCGGCGTGACCTACTGAACGCACCCTTGCCCCTGCCAGGCATGACGCCGGCAGGAACCTACCCCCCCGAAAGGATCAAAAAATGAATCTGTCCGTCCAACTGGCGACCGTTCTGGCCGCCGGCACATTCCTCACGTCCCCCCTTCTCGCGCATGAGACGACCCGGCGGACCGAGCTTTTCAAACCGGGTGTCGCGCACGCCGGGACCGATCTGCCGGCGCAGGACGCGGCGGCCGTCGCCGTCTTCTCCGGCTACGGTGATTTCGGCTTCGACCCCGGCACCGACGTGGCCGCGGCCCGCGCTGCCTTCGAACAGGGCATCGCCCTGCTCTGGGGCTTCAACCACGCCGCCGCCGCTCAGGCGTTCCGCAAGGCGCAGGCCGCCGATCCCGACTGCTCGGCCTGCTACTGGGGCGAGGCCTATGCGCTCGGGCCGAACCTGAACGATGGGATGCACGAGGAGAACACGGCCCGGGCGGCCGAAGCCGCCCGCCTGGCCGCCGAGACGGCATCGACCGACAAGGAGGCGGCCCTCGCCCGTGCCCTGATCCAGCGCTACGCGCCGGACGGCGGCGACCGGCCCGCGCTCGATGCGGCGTTCGCCGACGCGATGTCGGACGTCGCCGCAGAGTTCCCGCAGGATGCCAACGTGCAGGTGATCCGCGCCGACGCGCTGATGAACCTTCAACCCTGGGACTACTGGGAAGCGGACGCGATCACACCCAAGGGCGCGGGAGCCGAGATCCTCGCCTCGCTCGAACGTGCCATCGAAATGTCGCCCGGGCACCCGGCGGCGCTGCACCTCTACATCCACGCGGTCGAGGCCTCGGCCGATCCAGCGCGGGGCGAAGCGGCCGCGGATGCCCTTCGGGGCAGCGTGCCGATGGCGGGGCACCTCGTGCACATGCCGGCGCATATCTACAACCGCATCGGCCGCTACAGGGATTCCATCGCGGTGAACAAGGCGGCAATCGCGGCGGACGAGGCTTATCTCGATGCGGCAGGCGACGGGGCAAGCCCGCTCTACCGGTTCGGCTATTACCCGCACAACGTCCACTTCCTGCTGGTCGCCGCCCAGATGGCCGGTCTCGAACAGGAGGCGATGGAGGCGGCCGGGAAGCTCGCCGATGTGACCTCGGATGACGTCGGCGGGGCCCTGGCATGGGTTCAGGCAATCGAGACCGCGCCCTACACCGTGCACGCCCAGTTCGGCGCGCCCGAGGACATTCTCGCGCTGGCCGATCCCGGCGACACCTTTCCGTTCGTGAAGGGCCACTGGCATTATGCCCGCGGCACGGCCTTCGCGCTCCTCGGCGATCTCGACGCTGCCCTTGCCGAACAGGAGGCCCTCGAACGCATCATCGCGGAGGAGGACCTCTCGGGTCTCGAGGCGCAGTACCTCCCCGCCCGCGATGTCCTCGGGATAGCGAAGCACATCGTGGAGGCCCGCATCGCGCAGGCGAACGGCGACCATCACGAGGCCGCGCATCACCTCGAAGAGGCGATCGCGCTGGAGGACACCATCGCCTACATGGAGCCGCCCTACTGGTACTACCCCGTGCGGCAGACGCTGGGCGCAGTGCTACTACAGGCCCGGGATCTCCACGGCGCGCGGCAGGCGTTCGAGGGCGCGCTGAAGACGCACCCGAACAATGCCTGGGCGCTCTGGGGCCTCTGGCAGGTCGAGAAGGCCGAACATGCGGGCGCGTCGGACGCGGCGCCGGTCCTCGAAGCCGAGCGCGCGTTCCGCGACGCCTGGCTCGGGGCGCAGCAGCCGGAAATCAACCGCCTCTGACCCGGACCCGGGGGGCGCACCGGCCGGGGCGCCCTCTGCCAACCTCGAAATTCAGCAAGAACGACCCCATGACACAACAGTTGAAGATCAAGCCCGCATCTTCGGGCCAAAACCTGTCGACCAATTGCGATCGCGCCCTCGCCATCGTGCAACGGGCCTTCGAACAGGACCCACCCGTTCGCTGGCTCTACCCCGAAGCGGACAGCTACGCGGCGCATTTCCCGCGCTTCGCCGCGGCCCTCGGTGCCCCAGCATTCGGCGAAGGGACGCTCCGCCTGTCGGAAGCTGCCGCCGCGCTCTGGGTCCGGCCCGGCTCTGAGCCGGACGAGGCGGCGCTTGGCGCGCTCATCAAGCGCTCCGTGCCCATGCACCGGCACACGGATGTCTTCGCGGTGCTCGACGAGATGGGCCGCCATCACCCGGACGAACCCCACTGGTACCTGCCGGTCGTGGGCACCCTGCCCGAGATGCAGGGCCGCGGCTTCGGCGCGGCGGTGATTTCGGCTGTGCTCGAGATCTGCGACCGCACCGGCGTGCCCGCCTATCTCGAAGCAACGACCGAGCGGAACCGCGCCCTCTATGCCCGCCTCGGCTTTGTCGCGACGGCCGAAATCCAGGCCGCCGATTGCCCGCCGATGACCGCGATGGTCCGGAGGCCGCAGCGATGATCACCCCGGTCTGCAACCCGATCGCGGCGGCCGCCCCGCTCGCACCGCATGACAGGGAGGATGCCCCATGATCCCCTCGTTCGCCGCACGGCAGATGAGCCCACGCGTCCGGCGCGGCGCCCTCTGGTGGTCCCGCAACGGGGCGATCCTGGTGGGGATCGCGGCGCTGGCCACCGCCGTGTCCCTCGCTGTCTCCGTTCAATTCGGCGACGCCATGCCCGCTGACTGTGGCACGACCGGCCGCGAGCGGTGCCATCTGCAGAACGTCCCGCCGCGCGTGGGGTCCGAGGCCATCCGCATTCCGGGCAAGCCGCATCTCTACTCGAAGCTGATCACTCCGGTCAGCTTCACCGATGCCGCCGGCGCGGTGTGGACGGCGCCACGGGCGACGCTGACGGACGGCGCCTCGATTCCGCCGGTCTTCGTGCCGCTGATCGGCGCGCCGCGCAGCCCCGAGTTCCTCGCCGCCGCCGCGCTGCACGACGCCTATTGCGGCGCGGGCAACGAAAACCTGCCCCAGTTCCGCGCCCGGGGCTGGGAGGAGACGCACCGCATGTTCTACCACAGTCTTCGGGCCGCGGGCGTGCCGGCGGGCAAGGCAAAGGTCATGTTCGCGGCCGTCTACCTCGGCGGCCCGCGGTGGAACGATGCGGCCCGGTCGCTGGATGGCGTCGCGGACGAGGTGCTTCTGGCCGAGATGGAACGCTGCATCAGGTTCATCGAGGAGGAAGAGCCGGACCTTGGGCAGATCGAAGCCTGGATGCGCCGCCGCGAAGCCCGACTGCTGGCCAGTCGCGGTACAGTCGACTAGACCGGCGCTCCCGGCCCGGGTGTCTGGACCGGAACCGCCGAGACGCCTGCGATCACGATTCTATCTCGGCGCAGGCGCGCGGCGCAGAACCTGGCCCGGTCGCTGCCCGGTCGGCGCGTTGTCCTCCCAGACCGGGACCCCGTTCACGAGCACGGCGTGGATTCCTTCGGCCCGGCGCGTGGGCTCTTCGAACGTCGCCCGGTCGCGGACGAGATCGGGATCGAAAAGGGTGATGTCGGCAAAGCCCCCCTCCCTGACAAGGCCGCGATTTTCGAAGCCGAATTCGGCGGCGGTGAGGCCGGTCATCTTGTGCACCGCAGTTTCGAGGCTGAAGAGGCCCCTGTCGCGGCTGTAATGCCCGAGGATGCGCGGAAAGGTTCCCCACAGCCGCGGGTGAGGGAATTCGTCGTGCGGCAGGCCGTCCGATCCGATCATCGTCGGATCGAAGGCCAGAATCCGGCTGACGTCATCCTCGTGCATCCGGAAGTACACCGCGCCTGCGGGCTGAAGCTGCGCCACGGCCTGTTCCATCGAGCAGCCGAGTTCTTCGATGATCTCGGCCAGGTCGCGGCCGGCGAATTCGGGCCGTTTCCGCGACCAGGTGACGACGGTGCGGCCGGACTTGCTGGCATGGTCGAAGGTCAGGATCGTCGATGAGGCGGTGTAGGGATAGCAATCCAGGCTGACCTTCTGCCGCCCCATCTCGTCCGCGATCACCTTCAGCGTTTCGACCGACTGGCCGTGCACCGATGCTCCGGCAAGCTTGTGGTGGGAAATCAGGCTCTGAATGCCGAGCGTCCGGCCGATCGTGAAGGTCTCGTCGAGCGAGGCCATCGTCGCCTCGCCCTCGTCCCGCATGTGAGTGGCGTGGAGGCCGTTGTGCGGCACCATGGGGCGGCAGACCTCGATGACCTCCTCGGTGGTGGCGGCTTTGGCCGGGGGATAGGCGAGGCCGGTGGAGACGCCGATCGCGCCCGCCTCCATCGCTTCCGTGACGAGCGCCTGCATCTGTTCGATTTCTACCGGGGTGGCGGCGCGGGTCAGGTCGTCCATCACGATCGCGCGCAGCGTCGTATGTCCGACATAGATGGCGGCGTTCACGGCGGCGGGCGTCTCGCGCAGTGCGGAAAGGTAATCGGCGAAGGACCGGTAGCGATACCACTCCCCCGTGTCGTCGAGCAGGTCGAGCGGCGGCACCACGGGACGCGGGACCGGCGTTGGCATCGGCGCCAGCGAGATTCCGCAGTTTCCGGCGACCACGGTCGTGACGCCCTGGCTCACCTTCGGGACCATGGCGCCGTCGGCCAGCAGCATCCGGTCGTCATGGGTGTGGGCGTCGATGAATCCCGGCGCCACGACAAGGCCTTCCGCGTCAATCGTCCGGTCGGCGGTACAGGCGGCCAGCGATCCCACGCACGCGATCCGGTCGCCGCGGATCCCGATATCGCCATCGAAGCGGGCGGCGCCCGTCCCGTCGATCACGGTGCCTTTGCGGATCAGCAGGTCGAAATGTTCGCTCATGGTCGTTCCTCACACCGGGCAGAAGTTGCGGAAGTCCCAATGCCGCCCGGGCGCGGCTTCGAAGAGCTTCCTCGTATAGTCTTGTTCGGGCCGTCCCAGCACACGTTCCGCGGGACCGTGTTCGACGACGCGGCCCTGGTTCATCACGAAGATGGAATCGCAGATCCGCGCCGCGACGCGCAGGTCGTGGGTGATGAAAAGGATGCCGACGCCGGTGCGTTCCCGTATCTCGTCCAGCAGGTCAAGCACCTGTTCCTGCACGGAGACGTCGAGGGCCGAGACCGCTTCGTCCGCAACCAGCACGTCGGGTTCCAGCATCAGCGCGCGGGCGATGCAGATCCGCTGCCGCTGCCCGCCGGAGAACTGGTGCGGGTAGCGTTCCAGCGCCGAGGGGGTCAGGCCGACAAGGCGCATCAACTCTGCCGCGCGCGCCATCGCCCGGTCGGCGGGTTCGCCGAAGTTCGTGGCCCCCTCGATCATCGAGCGGCCGACCTTCACGCGCGGGTTCAGCGACCGGTAGGGGTCCTGGAACACCATCTGTATGCGCCGCCGCATCTGCCGCCGCTCGGCCGCGCCCGCCTGGGCCAGCCGCTCGCCGCAGATGGTGATGTCGCCCGACGTGGGCTGTTCCAGCCCGACAATGCAGCGCGCGACGGTGGACTTGCCGGAGCCCGACTGCCCCACGACGCCCAGGATCTCGTTCTTCCGGAGCGTCAGGTTCACGTCCGCCACCGCCCGCACCTCGGAGGCGGGGCGCAGGAACTTCTTCTTGCGGAAAGTCTTGTTCAGGCCCTCGACCGTCAGGACCGTATCGGTCTGCAACGCCGCCCTCGGTTCCGGCACGAGGCTGGGCACCGAGGAGATCAGCATTCGCGTGTATGCCTGTTCCGGCGCCCGCAGGATCGCGTCCTTTTCTCCCACCTCGACCACACTGCCGTCCTTCATCACGACCACGCGGTCGGCGATGTCGGCCACGACGCCCATGTCGTGGGTGATAAACAGGACGGCGGTGTTCTGCCGTTCCTGCATCTCGCGGATCAGGGTCAGGATCTGCTGCTGCGTGGTGACATCGAGCGCGGTGGTCGGTTCGTCCGCGATCAGCAGGTCGGGTTCCAGGATCAGGGCGATGCAGATCACCACCCGCTGCCGCTGCCCGCCGGACAGCTGGTGCGGGTAGGAGTCGTAGATGCGTTCCGGTTCCGGCAGGTGCACCGTTTCCAGCATCTCCAGCGTGCGGCGGCGGCGCTCGGCGGCGGACATGCGGGTGTGCAGCAGAAGCACCTCCTCGATCTGGCTGCCGACCTTTTCCACCGGGTTCAGCGCCGTCATCGGCTCCTGGAACACCATCGACATGCGGGTCGAGCGCAGTTCGCGCATCCGCTCCGGGCTGGCCTTGAGCAGGTTTTCACCGCCCAGCAGGATCTCTCCGCCCGTGGGGTGCAGGGCGTTTTCCTGCAACAGCCCCATGATCGTAAAGGAGGTGACGGACTTGCCCGAGCCGGATTCGCCCACCACGCAGAGGGTTTCGCCGGGGCCCACATCGAAGCTGACGTTGCGGACCACATCCTTGCGGTCCGAGAATTTCAGGCTGACGGACAGGTCGCGGACCGACACGACCGGCCCGGAGGGGGTATCGCGCGGAGAGGTCATGTCCGTTTCTCCATTTTCGGGTCCAGCGTGTCGCGCAGCACGTCGCCCAGCACGTTCACGCTCAGCAGGGTCAGGGCCAGCGCCACGCCGGGCCAGAGGACGAGGCCGGGGAAGAGCTGAAAGTACGACCGGCCTTCGGACATGATGTTGCCCCAGGACGGAATCTCGGTCGGCAGGCCCGCCCCGAGAAAGCTGAGCGTGGCCTCGGTCAGGATGGCCGAGGCGAAGACGAAGGTGCCCTGCACGATCAGCGGCGCGACGGTGTTGGGCACCATGTGCCGCAAGAGGATCCGCCGGACCGGGCTGCCCAGGGTGATCGCCGCCTCGACATAGGCCTCCGACCGGACGTTCAGGATGACGCTGCGCACCAGCCGCACCACGCGCGGGATCTCGGGGATCGTGATGGCGACCAGTACCGTCATCAGCGACGCCCCGGTGAGCGAGATCAGCGCGATCGCCAGGAGGACCGAGGGGATCGCCATGACCCCGTCCATCGTCCGCATGATGATGGAGTCGAGGGCACGGAAATAGCCTGCGATGACCCCGATCACGAGGCCGATGGCGACGCTGACGATGGCCGCGCCCGCTCCGACCAGCAGCGAGACTCGCGCGCCGTAGAGCACGCGGGAATAGGTGTCACGCCCATAGGCGTCCGTCCCGAACGGATGTTCGGCGGTAGAGCCCGACAGGCGGTCGGCCGGTGAAATGGCCACCGGATCCGCGGTGGCGAGAAGTGGCGCGAAGACGGCCATCAGCAGGACCAGAAGAAGAATGATGAGCGAGATCAGAGCCGGCCCGCTTCCGAAGGCCTGCCACAGCCTGCGGAGCACGAGCCGCCGGCGCGAGGTCGGAACGGCATCCCCGGTCTCTGAAGGGACGGGACCTGCAGATGCGTCATGCTTCACGTCGGTCCCCTCAGTAGCGGATGCGCGGGTCGAACACCGTGTAGAGGATGTCGACCACGAGGTTGATCAGGATGTAGGTGAATGAAAACAGCAGGATGAGGCCCTGGATGACCGGGTAGTCCCGGGCCAGCACCGCCTCGACCACCAACCGCCCGAGCCCGGGCAGGTTGAACACCGATTCAGTCACCACCACCCCCGTGATGAGCGAGGCCACCCCGATCCCGATGATCGTGACGATGGGCACCGCCGCGTTGCGCAGCGCGTGGCGCAGCAGGATCCGGCGCCCCGACGCGCCCTTGGCGCGGGCGGTGCGGATGTAGTCCTCACCCAGCACCTCGATGATGCTGCTGCGGGTGATCCGGGCGACCAGCGCGATATAGACGCCGCTGAGGGCCAGCACCGGCAGGACGAGCCGTTGGAGGAAGGGCAGAAGGCCATCGCCCGGCGGGCGGTAGCCCTGCACCGGCAGCCAGCCCAGTTTCAGCGCGAAAAGGTAGATAATCACGTAGCCGGTCACGAAGATCGGCACGGAAAAGCCCAGCACCGACAGCGCCATGACCAGCCGGTCGAGGATGCCGCCGGGCTTGCGCGCAGCGACGATCCCCATGGGGATCGCCACCAGGATGGTCACCGTCATGGTGCCGACGGCCAGCGCCAGCGTCGGGCCGACCCGGTCACCGATCATCTTCAGCACCGGCACCCCGGACAGGAGGGAGACACCCAGATCGCCGGCCAGAATGTTCCGGCACCAGGTGACGAGCTGGACGAGGATCGGCTCGTCCAGCCCGAGGCTTTCGCGGATCTGCGCCATTTGCTCCGCCGTCGCATCGTTCCCTGCGAGGATGGCCGCCGGATCACCGGGTGTCAGGCGCAGGAGGGCGAAGATGACCACGGCGACGACAATCATCACCGGCACCGCGGAAAGAACTCGCTTCAGAACGTAGGGGAGCATGGGCAGGCCTTAGTCTTGCTTGGAGACGTTCCAGAACAGCGTGATCGGGCTTTCGAGGAAGCCGCTCCACTCCGCGTTCCAGGCCGCCGGGATGCGGAACTGTCCCAGCGGACCCACGACACCCTCATCGATGGCGAGTTTCTGGATCTGCTTCGCGATCTCCTTCTGCTCCTCGACCGAGGCCGCTCTGGCGTAGTCGAGCCGTAGCGCCGAGATCTTCGGCACGTCCGGCCAACCGGCCCACGACTCGCGCCCGTCCGTCGCAAGCGGCGTGTTGCCGAACGGGTCGCCGCTGGTGGCGAGGATGCTGTAGGTGGAGAAGATGTTCCAGCCACCCTCGGACGGCGCGTCCTGGTTGCCCTGCTGCGCCGCCAGCGTCTGCCAGTCCATCATCTTCATCTGGACGTTGAACCCCGCCTTGCGCAGCGCGTCGCCGATCACGATCGGCTGGGGCACGACCATAGCCAGGTCGGTCGGCGCCATGATGACCACGGGAGTGCCGTCGTAGCCGGCTTCTTCCAGCAGCGCCTTGGCCTTGTCGATCTGGCCCTCGACGACCCATTCCTTGCCGTATTCGTCGCCGTTCACGTTGCCGCAGCCCATGATCGCCGCGCAGGTGCGGTAATACTCGGGGTTCCCCACGAGGGCCTGCATGACGTCCTCCTGGTCGACCGCCGCGATGGCGGCCTGCCGCACGAGCTTGTTGTCGAACGGCGGGTGCAGCCAGTTCATCCGGAAATAGGTCCAGGCCCCAGCGGATCGAGGATCCCGGTTTCGATGTCGGCTGCGTTCTCGACCAGCGGCAGCAGGTCGAAGGGCACCTGCTGGATGAAATCGACCTCGCCGCTCTGGAGAGCGTTGATCGCGGTCATCTGGTCCGGCATGGTCAGCCATTCGACCCGGTCGACCTTCACGTCCTTGCCGCCGGCGGTCCAGCTCGCCGGTTCGTCACGCGGCACGTAGTCCTCGAACTTCTCGTAGGCCACCTTGACGCCCGGCTGGAACTCCTCCTCGACAAAGACGAAGGGGCCCGAGCCGACATACTCCTGGATCGCCTCGCTGGCGGGGGTCTCCGCGATGCGTTTCGGCATCATGAAGGGTGCGCGGGAGCTCATTTTGGACAGGCCCGCCAGCAGCAGCGTCGTCGGGGTGTTGAGGGTGACGGTGAAGGTCTTGTCGTCGACCACCTCGATCCCGTCGACCATCGTCATCAGCGGCTTCGCGGTGCTGTCGATCTCGGCCCAGCGGTTGATCGAGGCGACGCAATCCTCGGCCGTGACCGGCGCACCGTCGTGCCATGTCAGCCCGTCGCGTAGGGTGAAGGTATAGGTCTTCTCGTCCTCCGAAACCTCCCAATTCGCCATCTGCGGACGAACGGTAAAGTCCGAATCCATCCCGAGAAGCGTGTCGTAGATCATGTACCCGTGGTCGCGGGTGATGAATGCGGTGGTCATGATCGGGTCGGTGATCCGGAGACCCGACTGCATCACGACCCTCAACGTCTCGGCGCCGGCCGCAGACCCGCCGAGCGCTATCGCGGCGGTGGCCGCGGCCGCGATCAAGCGGGTGGAGCCGGCTCTTGTGAGTATCTTGTTCACTTTAATTCTCTCCTGTTGCTTTGTGGATGGTGGGACGGAGGCCTTGGCAGCCCCTCTTGGTGAGTTGCGAAATGGCCGCGCCGGGCGGGACGGCGGCCCGGCTCATTCCTCGAAGTCCCCGGCGTTTGCGTTGCGCGCCTCTTCCAGCGCGCGCAGGGGCTCCTCGCGAAGGTCTTCCGGCAGGGCGGTCAGCATCAGGTCCACCGCGCTCCAGATCCGGCTCCAGCCGTCCTCCGACCGCAGCGGCACGCCGAGAAACACGTCCTCCGTCTTCGCGCGCAGGGAAAGATAGAGGATCCCCGCCAGGAGCACGCCGACAAATGCCGGCACATCAGCCTGGTCTGTCAGCCCGTCGAGTCGGTCGATGAACGTGCGCGCTTCCCGCTCACGGCGGGACCGAAGGCGATCGCCGATCTCGGTGCGCTCGATGAGTTCCCATCGGCGCACCGCCGCGACGGCCTGGTCCCGGGCGAGAACCGCTTCCTGCTCGCGCAGCATTCCGCTGATCAAGGCGGACGGAGTCAGGTTGCTGGTGTCATCGTCGCGCAGCACACCTGCCTTGCTGCTCCAGTAGTCGCGGCCCATCATCCAGGCGGACATCAACCCCGGCAGACCGTCGAAATACCGGTAAATCAATTCCTTGCTGACGCCGGCGCGCTTGGCGACCGCATTCACCCCGACGCTCTGCATCCCGCCCTCGATCAACTGGGCCTCGAGCGCCTCCAGAATGGCCTTTTCGGTCTTTTCCCGGCGCGACATGCTCACGACCTCTCGACTGCGAAGCAGGACTGGTGCGAGGGGTCGGGCGACGCCGTTCCGCCGTCCAGGCACGCGAACACTTCCGTCATGCAGGTCCCGACACGCCGGCCGCCTCGCCAGACCGGCGTCCGCGAATAGACGACGGTCGTGACGCTCGGGGTCGCCGGCCACCACGGATCGGCTCGCGCGATCCGGAGCACGATCCCCTCGTCATCGAGCTCGATCCGGTCATCGTGCGATCGCAAGACCGGCACCGGACCGGACAACCGGGCGAGAAAACAGCCGGATGTCCCGCCGGACAGCCGCGACCAGATCAGATCCCCGATCACCTTCGTGGCGTCGCACGTCGCGTTGAAGTGGATCGAATTCCCGAGCAATGCAAACCCCCTGCCCTGGTCAAGGCGCGACGCCTCGATCAGGTCACCACGGCGCTGAACCCGTTCCGAGTTGCCGAAGCCGATCCGGCCATCCGGTGTCACGGCAATCAGCCCGCAGTCGGCGTCCCGGTTCCCGTCAAGCTCGTCTCGCACCGCCTCGTCGGGGGAACGGCCGCACGCGATGCGATCAAGCGCTGAGGCATTCAGAGGCCGCCCCGAAACTCCCGGACGCTGGGGCAGCCGGTGTCCGGTGACCAGCGCGACACCATCGAGGCCCGGCAGGAACTGGGAAAGTGGCTCCGGCCTGTCCGGCCCGCTGGAGATCGCTGCCGCGCAGCGCGCTTGGGCCAGCGTGTCGAGGCCACCGAGCGCGGTCACACCTCCGTTCTGGCGGCCGACCTGTCGATGCAGACCCTGCTCGTCGATGACTGAAAGAACGATGAACCCCCCGATCGAGCCGCGCCCCAGAACCTCGGCCGCCAGCACGCCATCTAGAACCGCGCGTCCGGCTTCAGGCCCGTAAGCTGCGATCCCAATCGTCATCGGCGCGCCATCTCCAGATTTTTGTGACCGCCCGGTCACAATCACCTTATGAGATTCGGTCTGCCTGTCAACAAGCGTCCATTGTCGTCACGCCGAGGGGGCAGAATAGCGACGCAGGCGGAGCTTTCCCGCGCCTATTGCGATGAAGAAACCGGCTTCGGCAGAGCATCAAGCCGACGTTCAGCGTCACTCGATCAAGGCGCCGGCCACCTGTTCCGCCGGACCAAGCGCACGTGCGTCGGGCGGCATGTCTCTTCCGCCCGATAGCCATGGGGAGACAGATTATTTCCGCGTCCGCAATTCAGCGGGGTCGGAGCAGGCCGACACCCGGCCACGGCCCCGCCCGTCCAGCGACGCCCCCGCGGGATCAACCCTCGTAATCTGCGTCCGACACCTTCTCCAGCCAGGTCACCGCCGTGCCGTCGACGCTCTCCTGTATGGCGATATGGCTCATTGCGGTGTCCGGCGCGGCGCCGTGCCAGTGCTTTTCGTCGGCCGGAAACCATATCACATCACCCTGCCGGATCTCCTCCACCGGCCCGCCCTCGCGCTGCACGAGGCCGCGGCCGAAGGTGACGATCAGCGTCTGCCCCGCCGGGTGCGTGTGCCACGCGGTGCGGGCGCCGGGTTCGAAGGTGACGTGGGCACCGCCGGCGCGGCCCGGCGCTTCGGCCTGGAACAGCGGGTCGAGGCGGACGGTGCCGGTGAAGTAGTCCGCGGGCCCCGGGCGGGACGGCGCGGTGCCGGAACGGGTGATCTTCATGTCGTGTCCTTTCCCTACGCCGGGCGCAGTTGTCCTGTTTGTGCGTCTGCCCCGAAGGCTGACAGCGCTGACGGGCGGCGGCAACCGCGATCGCGTCAGCGGTGTCCGACCCATCCCCGGTCGTCGGTGAAGGCGCGCGCGGGCGAGATGCGGGCGGGCGCAAACCCCTCCGGCAAGGCCTCCAGCGGGGCCAGCGGCCGGGGCGCGGCGGCCAGCAGGATGTTGCCGCGCCCCCGCTCGCCCGGGGGGCCGCGCACGGCCTCCACATACGGATAGAGCCCCCGGAGGATCGCCTGCACCCCGCGCGCGAGGGGGCCGTCGGGGGTGTCGATCAGGTTCACGTAGACCGGACCATCGACGATGCGGCGCAGGCGCGCGAAGGCCTCTTGCGTCACCAGATGGGCCGGCACGGAGCCGGAGGAGAACGCATCCATCACGGCGGCGTCGAAGCGGCGCCCGGTTTCGTTCAGAAAGACGCGCCCATCGGCGTGCACGAGGCCCAGCCGCCCCGGCCCGCCTTCCGCCGCGTACCCGGTGCGTGCGATCATCGCCGCCGCCCGCGGCAGGTGCTCCCGCACCACCTCCGTCACCAGCGGGTCGATCTCCACGGCGACCGCCCGAGCGCCGGAGCGCGACTCGAGCAGCCGGGTCGGCAGGGTGTAACCGCCGCCGCCCACGAAAAGAACCGTCGGCGCCGGGCCGAGGTCCCGGTCCATCCGCGCCCAGAGCCACTGCGTATAGCCGAGCGCCAAGTCCGCATCGGCCGCCGCCCCGCCGTCCGGTGCGGTCCGTTCGGCCGCCTGCGTGGTGCCGTCCGAGATCAGCCGCACCTCGTAGCCTCGCCGCAGGACATGCAGGCAGGACAGTCCGGATTCGTACTGGCAGACGGGGGTTCCCGCCAACCCCGCGACGGCGACGAACCCCGCCGCCGCGACGGAGACGAGCGTGTCCTGTCGCCGGGTCGGCGCATCCCCGGGCGGCGCGCCCCTGACGAAGGGCAGGCAGAGCAGCGACAGCGCCCCGCAGGCGGCGAAGGTGGCCGTGGCGCCGATGAGCGGGAGGGCGACGAACCCGGCGAGAATCGCGCCGAAGATCGCCCCGACCGAGCCCGCCGCCAGAACCAGCCCGAGCGACGACCCCTCGCGCCCCGGCCGCGCCTCGATCGCGACCTTGGCGAGGAATGGCGACGGCAGCGTGACGCAGACGGAGGCGGGAAAGAAGACCAGCAGGACGCTCAGCAGCATGCCGCCCGTGCCCCGAACGCCCGCGTCGTGCAGCAGACCGAGAAGGGACGGCGACACCGCCATCAGCACCGCCGTCGCGACCAGCGCGCCGCGGACCGCCCGCACCGCCCGCGCGCGCGGACGCTCGGCGATGAACCCGCCGAGGCCGCTGCCCAGGGAGAACCCGCCTAGGACCGTGGCGATCACCGTCGTCCAGGTCAGCAGCGAGGTGCCGAAATAGGGGGCGAGCACGCGGCCCGCCGCGATCTCGTAGGTCAGCCCGACGGCGGACAGCAGAAGGATCAGCGCGATGGTGACGGGAAAGGGAATGGCGGTCTCCTCGATCGAGATGGTTGGGCGGATGTCCCCGGCCCGGAGCAGGTAGCGGCGGTCCGGAGACTGTCACCCCGGACCGGAGGGCGGCCCACCCCCGGCCCCCATGTCGAAACTGTCCAGATCGCGGATGTAGGCCTCGAAGAAGTCGGTGAAGGTCGCCACCAGCGGCGGCAGTGTTTCGTACGGCGGGTAATAGAGCATCAGGTTCAACGGCGGGATCTGCCAGTCGGGCAGAACGACCTCCAGCCCGCCCGATTCCAGCCCCTCGCGCACCAGAAACCCCGGCAGGTTGACGATCCCGTTCCCCGACAGCGCCATCGCATGAAGGAACTCTCCGTTGTTCGACACCACGTCGGTGCCCGCCCGGACGGTGCGGCGCAGGCTGCCGCGCGTGAAGGTCCAGACCTCTCCGCCCCCCTTGTGGCCGTAGGAGAGGCAATGCTCCGGCAGCAAATCGTCGGGGCTTTCGGGGCGCGGCATGCGATCGAACAGGGACGGCGCGGCGACAGCCTGCCGCGGCACGTGGCAGATGCGGCGCCATATCGTCGACTTGTCGGTGGGCGGGCCGGAAATGCGGATCGCCAGATCGCAGCTTTCGTCCAGGATGTCGACCAGCGCATCGGTCAGCTGCAGGTCGAGCGCGATGTTCGGATAGGCCAGCCGGAAGCTCGCCACCAGCCCCGGCATCATGCGCATACCGAAAGACATCGGCGCGTTGATCGCCAGCCGCCCCCGGTCGGGGCGGGTGGTGCGGGTGACCTCCTCGGTCGTGCGGTCGAACTCCTCCACCAGCGGACGGAATCGGGCGGCGACCATCGCGCCCGCCCCGGTCAGCGACACCTGCCGGGTGGTCCGCAGCAGCAGCTGCTGGTCGAGGTCGCGTTCCAGCCGGGCGACGATGCGGGTGATCGAGGCGGGCGTCATCCGCAGGCTGCGCGCCGCGCCGGCAAAGCTGCCCTGCGCCACGACGGCCAGAAAAACCCGGATCGGCTTGATATCCTGCATGCGGGGCAGATTGTTATCATTCATCGAAATAGTAAATGCAGGACACTCTCTATTCTTCGGCCTCCGCGCGGCGCCTACGTTTGGCGCAACCGAAACGATATCTCGACGGAGACACAGATGATCAAGGACATCAAAGGCCTGCACCACGTCACCTCGATGGCGGCAGACGCGGCCGAGAACAACCGCTTCTTCACCGACACGCTGGGTTTGCGGCGGGTGAAGAAGACCGTGAACTTCGACGCGCCGGAGGTCTATCACCTCTACTACGGCGACGAAGTGGGCACGCCCGGGTCCGTGATGACGTACTTTCCCTTCGGCCAGATGCCGCGCGGACGCCGCGGGACGGGCGAGGTGGGCGTGACCGAATTCGCCGTGTCCGAAGGCGCGCTGGCCTTCTGGAAGGAGCGGCTGGCGGGCCAGGGCGTGTCCGGGATGAGCGAGGGCAGCTTCCTCGGCGAGAAACGGCTGGAGTTCGCGGGCCCCGACGGCGACAGCTTCGCGCTGGTGGAAGCCGCCGATCGCGGACGCACCGCATGGACCGGCGCGGACGTGCCCGGCGATGCCGGGATCCTCGGCTTCCACGGCGCCCGGATGCGGTTGCGCGACAGCGCGGCGACGGCCGAACTACTGGGCTTCATGGGCTACCAGAAGGACGAAAGCGACGGCGCCGTGACCCGCTACCGGATCGAGGGCGGCAATGCCGCCGACACGATCGATCTCGAGGCCGTGCCGGGCGGGCAATCCGCGTCGCAGGGGGCGGGTTCCGTGCACCATATCGCCTTCGCAGTGGAGGATCGGGCGGCGCAGGCGCGGGTGCGGCAGGCGCTGCTGGACACCGGCTATCAGGTGACCCCGGTGATCGACCGCGACTACTTCTGGGCGATCTACTTCCGCACCCCCGGCGGCGTCCTGTTCGAGATCGCCACCAACGAGCCGGGCTTCGACCGGGACGAGGACACCGCCCACCTGGGTCAGGCCCTGAAGCTGCCGACGCGGTACGAGCCCTACCGCGGCCGCATCGAAGAGCTTCTGCCCGAGATCGGAGCCTGACCGCCATGAGCGAGACCCACACCTATCACGCCCGCACCCGTGCCCCCGACCCGGGGGCACCGCTGATCTTCGTCTTCCACGGCACCGGCGGAGACGAACACCAGTTCTTCGATCTCGTGCGGCAGATCCATCCCGGGGCGGGCGTCGTCTCGCCGCGGGGGGATGTCTCGGAACACGGCGCCGCGCGGTTCTTCCGCCGCACCGGCGAGGGCATCTACGACATGGAGGACCTCGCGCTCCGGACGGAGCGGATGGCGGAGTTCGTCGCGGCGCAGGCGGCCGCTCATCCGGGCGCGCCGGTCTACGGCTTTGGCTATTCCAACGGGGCAAACATCCTCGCCTCCGTCGTGATGGCGCACCCGGGGCTTTTCGCGCGCATCGGCCTGCTGCATCCGCTGATCCCGTGGGATCCCGACCCGGCCGAGCTGAGCGGACGCCGGGTGCTCATCACCTCGGGCCGGCGCGACCCGATCTGCCCCTGGCCGCAGACAGAGCGTCTGGTGCAGTGGTTCGGCGCGCAGGGCGCGGAGGTGGCGACGGCGTTGCACGAGGGCGGCCATGAGATCCGGCAAAACGAACTGGCGGCGCTCGCGGCGCTGCTGACGCGCTGACCTCCCGCGCCTGCGGTGCGGCTGCCGGTTGCCGCCTCGCCCGGCGGCGCTAGAACCTGAGGCAGGGCGGCGGCCCGGGGTGGCCGCCGCACGACACCTGCAGAGGGGGAACATCTTGGCAGTCGAGATCATTCCGGGCAGCTATTGCGGCACGCCGCCGGGGCCCGGCGCGATCTGGCAGTCATGGAACCTGGACCCTGTCCTGCTGGGCCCGCTCCTGATCATGGGTCTTGCGCTGCGGCGCAACCCGCGCGGCCTTGCCGCCGTGGCGGTGCTCGCCATCGCATTCGTCTCGCCGCTTTGCGCGATGGCGGTCGCGCTCTTCTCGGCCCGCGTGGTGCATCATGTGCTGCTGGTCGCCGTCGCGGCGCCCCTGCTGGCGGCGGCCCTGCCCGCCCGGCGCGGCCCCGGCCCCGCGCCACTGCATTTCCTGATCTCCACCGCGATCCTCTGGGTCTGGCACCTTCCGGCGGCCTATGACCTCGCGCTGCGGGACATCGCCGTCTACTGGGTCATGCAGATCACGCTTCTCGCCACGGCGACGTTGTTCTGGCGCGCCGTTCTCGCCGGGCGCGACAGCGCCGGCGGCGTTCTCTGGGCGATGGCCGGGCTGATCCAGATGGGTCTGCTCGGCGCGATCCTCACGCTGGCGCCGGAGCCGCTCTACGCCTCCCATGCGCAGGCGCCGCTGCTCTGGGGCCTTTCGCCCCTCGCCGACCAGCAGCTTGGCGGGCTCATCATGTGGGTCCCGGCGATGCTGCCCTATGCGGTGATCATCGCGCTGCTTGCACGCCGCGGCTGGCGCGGCGCGACCGGACCGGCCCCCGCATGACCGCGCTGACACCGCTGGTTCCGCATCTCAAGGCGCTGCACGTCGCCATGCTGCTGCTCTGGTGCGGCGGCCTTTTTGCCTTGCCCCTGATGCTCGCCCGGCACGACCCGGCCATAGGGCAGGCGGACTACGCCCGCATCCGCCGTGCCACCCATTACACCTACACCTTCTGCATCACCCCGGCGGCGGTGCTGGCGATCGCGTCGGGCACCGGCCTGGTCTTCCTGCGCGAGGTCTTCGTCACATGGATGTTCGCCAAGCTGGTCTTCGTGGCGTCGCTGGTCACCTTCCACGTCTGGATCGGCTATGTTCTCGTCGCCGTGGCCGAGCGGGAAGGCGCGCACCGCGCGCCGCGGCCTGCCCTGCCGCTTCTCCTCCTTCTGGGGTCGGTGCTGGGAATCCTGACGATGGTGCTGGCCAAGCCCGAACTGGGCGAGATCCCGATGCCCGGCTGGCTGACCGAGCCGCGCGGTCATCAGCTGCCCTTCGACGTGCCCAGACGATGATCGAAGACGAGCTTTCCGCCATGCCACCCCGTCACCATGACCACGAGCACGTTGAAGCCGGACAGCAGGATGCCATAGGGCAGCACCGCGGCCTCGTATCCGCTCAGCCGGTAGCCCCAGTTGGTGCCGAGCAGGGAAAGCAGCAGCACCGCGATCACGAAATGCGTCCACGCGGGCGCCCGGATGCGGATGCCCGGCACCAGCAGCAGCTCCGCCGTGCCCGTCGCCCCGGCCAGCAGCCCGAACAGGAACGCGGTGCCCGCGGCCCAGATCGCGGCGCGGGCCCAGAACAGTTCGCCCGACCACCAGTAGAACAGGTCGGCCCCGAAGGTGCAGAACGTCAGCGCGACAGGAAAGGCCACGCTCATCGCGTGAAGCGGGTGGCCCCAGAAACCGACGAGCGATTCCGTGTCGTCATAGCCGGGATGGGAGACGATCGGATCCTCCAGCTCCTCCGGTTCGTTGACCATCTTCTCCGGCATGTCCGCTCCCCTTCGCGCTGTGCTGTCGCGGGTATAACACTTCTGCTGCTTGCGGGTTGCGAAGAGTCCCTGTCGACCGTGCATCCGGCCGGACCCGCGGCGGCGGTCATCGCCACGCTCTGGTGGGTGCTGCTGGCGGGCGCGACGGCGATCTTCCTCTTCGTTGCGGGGCTGATCGCCTTCGCCTGGAGGCGCCCGCCCGGCGACCGGGACGAACGGGGCTTCGTGATCGGGCTGGGCCTCGCCTTCCCGCTGGCGGTGCTCGCCGCGCTGCTGGTCTACGGGCTGGTCGTGGGCGAACGCCTGCTGCCCCGCCCCGGCCCCGACGTGGTGACGGTGCGCGCGGAGGCGCGGCAATGGGCCTGGCGCTTCGGCTACGGCGACGCCCCGGGACGCCAGACCGAGGGCGTGCTGCACATCCCCGCCGGGCGCCCGGTGGACGTTGAGATCACCACCGCCGACGTGATCCACGCCTTCTGGGTGCCCCGGCTGGCGGGCAAGCTCGACGCCGTGCCGGGCCACGTGAACGTGCTGCGGATCGAGGCCGACGCGCCCGGCCGCTACGCCGGGCTGAGCGGCGAATACAGCGGCCCGGGCTACCGCGAACACCGTTTCACCGTGATCGCGCATGACGCGGCAGCGTGGCAGCGGTTCCTGCAGGGAGAGACGCCATGACCGCCCTGCGCCTGCACCGCGCCCTGTCGCGGGTCTGGGCCTCGGACCCCGGCTGGAAGGGCTGGTTCACCACGGTGAACCACACCGACCTGGGCCGGATGTTCCTGACGGTCGCGGTCTTCTTCTTCATCGTGGGCGGCATCCTCGCCATGCTGATCCGCGCGCAGCTGGCCAGCCCCCGGTCGGCCTTCATCGGGCCCGAGCACTACAACCAGATCTTCACGATGCACGGGACCATCATGATGTTCCTGTTCGCCATCCCGCTGTTCGAGGGGCTGGCGGTCTACCTGCTGCCCAAGATGCTGGGCACCCGCGACCTGGCCTTCCCCCGGCTCACCGCCTACGGCTTCTGGTGCTACGTCTTCGGCGGGTCGATGATGATCTTCTCGCTGCTGGCGGGGATCGCGCCGGACAGCGGCTGGTTCATGTATCCGCCGCTGTCCTCGACCATCGGCGCGCCGGGGATCAATTCGGACTTCTGGCTGATCGGTATCACTTTCGTGGAAATCTCCGCCATCTCGGCGGCGGTGGAGATCATAGTGACGATCCTGCGCTACCGCGCCCCCGGCATGAAGCTGAGCCAGATGCCGATCTTCGCGTGGTACGCGCTGGTGACGGCGGTGATGATCCTGACGGGCTTTCCGCCGCTGATCCTGGGCTCGATCCTGCTGGAGCTGGAACGCGCCTTCGGCCTGCCCTTCTTCCAGGTGGCGGCGGGGGGCGACGCGCTGCTCTGGCAGCACCTCTTCTGGCTGTTCGGCCATCCGGAGGTCTACATCATCTTCCTGCCTGCCGCCGGGGCGATTTCCACCGTCCTGCCGGTGATGGCGCGCACGCGGCTCATGGGTTACGGCTGGATCGTGGCGGCGGCGGTGTCGCTGGGCGTGCTCAGCTTCGGGCTTTGGGTCCACCACATGTTCACCACCGGCATCCCGCACATGGGCCTCGCCTTCTTCTCGGCCGCCTCCACGCTGGTCGCGGTGCCGACGGCGGTGCAGATCTTCGCCTGGATCGGCACGCTCTGGCAGGGGCGGCCCGACATGCGGCTGCCGATGCTCTGGCTGCTGGCCTTCTTCGCCACCTTCGTGATCGGCGGGCTCACGGGCGTGATGGTCGCCATCGTTCCGTTCGACTGGCAGGCGCACGACACCTACTTCATCGTGGCCCACCTTCACTACGTGCTGGTCGGCGGCTTCGTCTTCCCTATGCTCGCGGCGCTCTATTACTGGATGCCGCATTTCGTGGGCCGGAACACATATTTCAAGCTCGGCTCCACCGCCTTCTGGCTGATCATGCCGGGGTTCCACGGCACCTTCCTGCTGCTGCACTGGGCGGGGCTTCTGGGGATGCGGCGGCGGATCGACACCTACGAGTCCGGCCAGGGGTGGGAGATCATCAACCTGATCGCCTCCCTCAGCAGCTTCGTCATGGCGATCGGCTTCGCGCTGGTGCTGATCGATGTGGTGGTCAACGCCGTGGTGGCGGTGCGCGGGTCGCGCGACCCGTGGAAGGCGGGCACGCTGGAATGGGCGATGCCGACACCGCCCGCCGCCTACAACTTTGCCAGCCTCCCGCACGTCACGTCGCGCGAGCCGCTCTACGACACGCCCGACCTGCCGGTCCGGATCGCGCGCGGAGAAGGCTATCTGGGCGATTGCGCCCGCCACCGGCGAGAGACACTGTCGGTCGACGTCGCCACGGCCGAGCCGCGCTACGTTGTCGTCTTTCCGGGCAACACCGCCCTGCCGGTGACGATGTCAGCCGTGACGGGGCTGTTCTTCCTCGGGATGCTGGTGAAAGCCTACTGGCTGGTCCCGGTCGCGGGCCTGGGCGTGATCTGCTGCGCGCTGGTGTGGGTCTGGAGCCTGACGCGGAAGACGGCGGAGGGGGATCTGCCCGTCGGTCGCGGCCTGACGCTGCGGACCGCGGCGGAGGTCGCCGATCCGCCGGGGTGGTGGGGGTCGCTCTTCCTGCTGCTGGCCAACGGGACGTTCTTCGGCTCCCTGCTCTTCGGCTATGCTTTCCTCTGGACCATCGCACCGAATTGGCCGCCGCCCGCCTATGTCGAGGCAGGCGTCTGGACGCTGACGCCCACCGCCGCCGGTGCGCTGCTGGCGCTCGCGGGGGCGCGGCTGCGGGGCCTGCCGGGCGCGGCGCTCGGCGCGGCGGGGCTGGTGGCGCTGGCCGCCGGGGCGATCCTCCTCCTGACGCGGGCGCCCGATCCGACCGTGCACGCCTATGACGCGACGGTCTGGGTGCTGATGGGATATGCGCTGGTCCATCACCTTATCGCCCTGCTGATGACCGGCCTCGTCGCCGCGCGTCGGCTGGCGGGCCATGCGGAGGCGACGACCGCCGGCACGGCCCGCATCCTGCGGCTCTGGAGCGATTACGCCGTGGCGGTCGGCCTCATCACCGCCCTCGCCGCTGCCCTACCGGGGACGCTGACATGAATTCAGTTCTGCGCCTGTCGCTTCCGCTGACGTTCTGGCTCGCGTCCTTCAGCGCGGTCTACGGCCTGCACGGGCTGCTCTGTTCCAGCCGGTGGAGCGAACTGGCCGACTTCACGACGGGGCGCGTCCTGCTCGCCCTTGCCGTGCTCGCAGCTGTCGGACTGCAGGTGGCGCTCCTGCTGGCCCTCCGGTCCTCCCGCTGGCGCGACCCCGACCCCACGCTCCGCCGCGCAAGCCTCGTCCTTGCCGTGACCGCGCTTTTCGGCACGCTCTGGACCCTCGCGCCGCCCCTCCTGACCACCTGCCACGCGCGGTCCCAGCCGGGCGCGATTACGGCGGAGGCCCCGCCCCCCGCCATTGACCCATGGCACCGCCCCGCCTAGACGGTCGAACGGGGTGATGGCGTCACCCCGCCCTGTCCCAAGACCGTCCTGAACGCCGGGACCCGTTCGCGCACCGCACCGGTGCCGGAGGAGGTTTCACGTGACCCTCACCACGACCGACCCACAGCAGCGCGCCGATCTGGATAAGCGCCTCGGCATGGCTGCGATGTGCCTCGCGATGGTTTTCCTGCCGCTCGGCGACGCGGTGTCGAAGTCGCTCACCGCCTATGCCACGCCGTTCGAGGTGACGGTCTGGCGGACGCTCGCGCAGGCGGTGTTCTTCCTGCCCGCCGCGCTGATCCTGCGCCGCCACCTGCAGGGATCGGTACTGTCGCTGGCCTCGCTGCTCTCGGCCGCGCTGATCCTGACGGTGACGCTGTCTCTCATCACCGCCTTCGCGACCATGCCGATCGCCACGGCCATCGCGATCTTCTTCGTTGAACCGTTGCTGCTGACCCTGCTCGCCGGGCCGTTCCTGGGCGAGGTGCCCGGCTGGCGGCGTTACGCCGCCGTCGCCGTGGGGCTGGTCGGGGCGCTGATCGTGATCCGGCCCAATTTCGTCGCCTTCGGTCCGGTGGTGCTGCTGCCACTGCTGGCGTCGGTGGCCTATGCGCTGAACATGATCGTCATGCGCAAGGCGACGCGCCATCGTTCGGCGCTGAGCTTCCAGTTCGGCGCCTCGCTCATCGCCGCCGGGCTGGCGCTACTGGTGCTGCTCGCCGCGGGACTGGCCGGGGCCGATCTGGCCGGAATCGGAGCGCTGCCGGGCTGGGGTCTCTGGGCCATCGCCGGATCCGGGGCGCTGGCGATGGTGACCTTCCTGATGATCACCTTCGCCTTCAGCAAGGTGGAGGCCAGCCTGCTCGCCCCGTTCCAGTATCTGGAGATCGTGGGGGCGACGGCCGTCGGCTATGTCGTCTTCTCTGAGTTGCCGGACGGAATGACCTTCCTCGGCACGGCGATCATCCTGGCCTCCGGCGTCTACGTCTTCCACCGGGAGAGGGTGCGCGAGGTCGCGGACACGACGCCGCCGGTCGAACGCTAGCCTCAGCGCGCCGCGCCGAGGAGCAGCAGCGCGATCTTCCGCCCCTGGCCGTCGGTGCGCAGCGTCATTCCGGCGGCCCGCAGGCCGGGGCCCAGCAGATCCTGTCGCCGCGCGCCATCCAGCCAGCCCGAAACGAAACTGCGGACATCCCCGGCGGTGAGCGTCCCGCCACAGCCGCCGCAGGCCCCGGCGACGGCGTTCAGACGCGACCAGCCGGTGCCGCTGCCCGGCAGCGCATCGCCGAGCGCGCCGATGTCGCCCAGCCCGAAGCCGGAGATCTCCTCCGGCACCAGCCGCCGCGCGGCCTGCACCAGGTCCTCATGCGCCGCGACGGCTGGAATGCCTTCCGCCTGCCGCGCCTCGTTCAGCGTGGCGACGGCAATGCCGGTCACCTCGTCCGCTGAGATCGCGGCGCTGTCGCCGCCCCGCGCCTCGCCCGGACCCGCGAACATCTGCACCGCGTAGATGACGCCATCCCCCGCCGCCGCGCCGAAACCGTAGCGGCTCAGCCCCCCGCGCAGGATGTTGGCGCGATGCTCGGGACTGTTCATCCAGCCTTCGTGGAAGCCCTCGATCCGGGCTTCATCGAGCTCCGCGCAGCCGCTGCAGCGGGCGATGTTCTCGGCCACCAGTTCCCATTCGCCGCCCCCTGCCGCGAGAAAGCGGTTGCGGGGGCCTTCGCCCTCGGGCGAGACATGGGCATAGAAGTCACGGGCCAGCATGTCCTCGGCATGTCCCTGCGCCGCTTGTTCGAGGATCGGGCCGCGCTCAAGTTCGGAAAGCCGCGCCTCGGCCCGGGCATCGTTGACATGCCCGAGGGAGGCGGCGCGCAGATCGGCGTCCGGCGCCTCCTGTGCCGCGGCACCGGAAACGGCCAGGGCGAGGCACGCGACGTGCAGGGCCGGGCGGAGCGTGGCCGTGACCATCAGCCGGACACCAGCACCGCGTAAAGGACCGCGCCCAGCACGGCGACTGCGGCGGCCCCAAGGATCCACCACATGTTGCGTCGCTCCGGTTCTTTCATCGTGGCCTCCCGCCGGTTGTCTTGATGTCACCGTCAGAACCGGCCGCCCCGCTCCATGTTCCCGGCGCGATGCCCGCGCGGCCCGGAACTCTTGCGCCGCCCGCCCGTTGATCCACTCATCCGGACGCCAAGGGGGAGCCAATTGGCACTCAGCAAGTACGAGCGTGGCGTGGTCCTGGGATCCCGTTACCTCTCGATCCTCGCGGTCGTAGGGTCCTTGGCGGGATCCATTCTCATGTTCTTCCTTGGCCTCTTCAACATCTACGTAGCCTTCAGCGAGGGGCTGCAGTTGCCCGAGGACGGCATCAGCACCTTCGGCACCGCGGCGGTGATCACCGTGATCGAGGGCCTCGACCGCTTCCTGATCGCGATCGTGCTGCTTTACTTCGCCTACGGGGTCTACACGCTCTTCCTGCACCCGGAACGCAGCCAGGCGGAACTGGCGCTGCCGGCCTGGCTGAGAGTGAACAGCATCGGCCAGCTCAAACAGGTCGTGGCCGAGGTCATCATCGTCGTGCTTTTCGTGCTCTTCCTGCGCTTTGCGCTCGAAGCCTTCAGCCACGGGAACGCGACGCTGGAATGGAAACGCATCGCCACGCTCCTGCTGCTGCCGGTGAGCATTCTGCTCCTCGCGCTGGCCCTGCGGCTGGTGCAGCTTCACCCGAAGCCCTCTGCCCGGGAGATGCAGGACGAGCCGGGGCGGCCCCCCGACACCGCCCCTACAGAGACGGAGACCGAAGAGCGGAGCTGACCGGCATCATTCCGCCAGCGCATCGAGGGCGGCGCGCGCCCGCTCCGGATCGAAGCGCGCGGCTTCCCCGATGAGGACCAGTTCGCACCCGTCGCCGCCGCCGTCGTGCGGGGCAAGGCTCGCGCGCTGGCCGACCATCTGAAACAGCACCCGTCCCGGCCGGGCGGTGAAACCGAGGAACCCCTTCGCCCGCAGCAGGTCCGGCGCAAGCGCACCGATCACCTGCTGGAAGGGCTGCATCGGCACCGGCCCGGAGCAACGCCACTCCAGCGTCGCGAAGCGCGAGGAGTCGAGCACGCGGCGCACCCCGCCCCGCGGCCCCGGCGCCGCCGCGCCGATCAGTTCGCGGGACGAGCGGGCGGTGCCATCGGCGCCGAAGACCGCGCGCTTGCCCATGGCGCCGAGGCGGGCGGTCAGGTTTGCCACACCCTCTGCCCCCGCCTGCACCTTGCTGAGCTGGATGATGTCGGCAGCCGCCACCTGCGCCTGCCAGAGCGGGTCCTGCCAGCGGGCGGGCGCCTCCTGCAGGTCCTCCGCATCGACCACGCAGACGATGCTGTCCAGCCGCGCAGCCTGCCAGAGCACCGGGTCCATCAGCGCCTGCACGATCCCCTGCGGGTCAGCAACGCCGCTCGCCTCGACCACGATCAGATCGGGCGCGCCCTGCACCATCACCTGCCGCAGGGTACGCAGCAGGTCGCCCTGCAGCGAACAGCAGATGCAGCCGTTCTTGAGCCCGATCACCTCGTCCGTCGCCGTTTCCAGCAGGGCCGCGTCGATGTTGATCGAGCCGAAGTCGTTCACGATGGCAGCGATACGCAGCCCGCCCGCGTCCTGCAGCAGACCGTTGATGAAGGTCGTCTTGCCGGCCCCCAGAAACCCGGTGACCAGAAGGATCGGGACGCTCATGTCCTCGGGCAGCGGATGGGCCGGCCGGGGGCCGCCTGCGTGTCCAGTTCCCCGGCCGCGATCACCGGTGTGCCGCCGACGAACAGGTGCCGCACGCCGTCCGAGGCGCGGTTCATGTCGGTGAAGGTGGCCCGGTCGGTCACCGTATCGGGATCGAAGACGACGATGTCGGCATCGAACCCCGCGCGCAGCCGCGCCTTGCGGGCGATCTGCGGCGTGCAGCCCTCGATCACGCTGGCGGGGTAGATCGTGCATTTCGCCAGCGCCTCGACCAGCGGCATCACTTCACGCTCGCGCGTGTATTCGCGCAGGAACCGCGTGAAGGTGCCGGAAGAGCGGGGATGCGCCGAGACCTCGGGCGGGAGCGGCCACGCGTTCCCGTCGTAGATCTTCCCGTCCGGCGTCACCCATGGCATCGCATCGGACGCGATGGAGGCGCCGGGATAGGTGACCGAGGCATCCAGCATCCGGCGGTGTTCGTCGTTCACCTCGACGTCGAGGTAATGCCACATCACGAGGTCCGAGGGATTCTCCTGTCCCGCGCGCAGGATGTCGTCGCGGTCCTCGAATCGGTGGTGGTTCTTGACCAGTTCGATGTTGCCGTAATCGCTGCCGGTGCGCTGACGGAAATCCGGATCCGCGAAGAACCCCGCCCCGACGACGGTGGAGCCGGTGCCGTAGGGATAGGCCTCGGTCGTGACCGGCAGGCCCTGCGCCTGCGCGCGGGCAATCAGCTGCACCACGCGGTCGATGTCCATCAGGCTGGTGGAGTTCAGGTGGCAGATGTGCATGTGCGCCCCCGTCGCCCCGGCCAGCCCGATCAGCTTGACGTAGCTTTCGACCGAGCTCTTGGGGTCGATGTTTCCCATGAACGCGATGTGCGTGTAGGTCGGGCGGTCGTATTCCTTGGCCAGATCGCAGATCAGCGTCAGTTCCTTCACCCCCGCGCCCGGCAGGTAGCCGTTGGGAAGGCCGATGCCGATGGCGCCATCGTCCAGCGCCTGGCGGGTGAGCGAAAGCAGCGTCTCGATCTGCTCCGCACCGGCGGTGTCGGTCATCCAGCGGGTGTCGTTCGAGGCGCCCATGTGATCGATCGGATTGCGCGTGCCATCCGGGGTGAAGCCGCCGAAGGCGGCGCGGCGGGCAAAGGCCCATGCCGCGGCGGTGCCATAGTTGAGCACGCGCGGCACATCGGCCTGCGTGTCGTACCATTCCGCCACCGGCAGGACGCCGACCTCGAGCTCCAGCGCGGTGGTCACGCCGTCGAAGGCCTGCATCCGGTCCGCGGCGACCGATTGCCCGTGCGCATGGATGTCGATGAACCCCGGCGCGACGACAAGGCCGGTCGCGTCGATCTCCCGCGCCGCCGGTCCGAGGTCGTGGCCGACCCCCGCGATGGTGTCGCCGGAGAGGGCCACGTCGCAGATTTCGTCGAAGCCGGTTTCGGGATCGATCACGCGGCCGTTGCGGATCAGCAGGTCATGAGTCATTCGGCGGCACTTTCGAAGGGGTTGTCGGTCTTGGGCCAGAAGTTGTCGTCCCGCTTGGTGTAGGGGATGATCGTATAGTCCGGGGGGATCGCGCCGGGCGTGGCAAGGTGAATGACCTCGGACGCGATCGGCGCGAAGGCGTCGTAGAAATGCTGCGAGGACTTCACCACCACGATCTTCATCTTGCTCAGGTCAAGCCCGAGGTTCTCGAACACCTCCGGGTGGAAAGTCTGGGTGCGGCGGGTGTTGACCACCACATGCACGCCGTCCGCCTCCAGCCAGACGGCATCCCCCAGCCCCATCCTGACCGCGCCGAGGTGCTGGAAGGCGTCGTGGTTGATGCCCCGCACGGTGACGGTCAGATCCACCGGATCGCCCGACATCGGCCCGATCTTGCCGCCAAGCCGCACCGGCATCACCGCCCCGACGCCCGCGTCGATGCACATGGTCACCAGCACCGGGTCCCAGAAGATGCCGAAGGCGATGTCCTTCAGCCCCCGGTCCAGCGCCGCGCGCAGCACGAAGGTGGAATCCGACGGGGCGCCGCCGCCCGCGTTGTCGGCGAAATCGGCCAGCACCACCGGATAGGCGTTTGCGGCCACCGCGCGGTCGAGCCCCTGCTCGAGGCTCGGGAAGGTGCGCAGCTGATGCCGCATCTCCCAAAGCTCCTGGCCCAGCTCCCGCGCCCGCGCCGCCGCCAGTTCCGCATCGCCATCGGTGATGACCAGCGTCCGGGTTCCGACGCGCGGGCTGTCCCCCCACGGGAACCCGTGCGCCAGCGAGACAGAGAGCACGCCCCCCTGCCCTTCCATCGCCGCCATGCGGTCGACGTAGCTCCGGACCGGCTCGAAAGGCGTGTGATACATCCCCATCATGCGGCAGTCGTAGTCGCGCATCACCGGCGTCGTGCGCCCCGCGGCGGCATCGGCGCAGAGGGTGAAGACCTCCTCCGCCCGTTCGGCGATGTCGATATGAGGGTATTCCTTGTAGCAGACGATGACCGTGGCGGCGTCCAGCATCTCCTGCGTCAGGTGGCAATGCGGGTCGATCTCCAGCCCGATGGCCGCCTCGGGCCCCACGATGGCGCGGGCGCGGGCCAGCAGATCGCCTTCGCAATCGTCGTAGCCTTCGGCGATCATCGCCCCGTGCATCGACAGAAGCACCACGTCCACCGGCATCGCCTCTTCCAGATCGGCGAGGATGTCGTCGCGCATCGCCTCGTAAACCGCCCGCATCGTCGGCCCCGCGGGCTGGGCATAGGTGGCGAGCCCCTCAACCACCTCCCACCCGAGCGCCTCGGCCCGCCGCCGCCACGTGGTGACGGCGGTGGCATAGAGCCCCGGCTGCCCGCGCGAGGCGTCCTTGGTGTGGAGATTCTCGCGGAACCCGCTCCAGCCGGTCGGGATGGGCGAGAAGGAATTGGTCTCGGTAGCGAGGGATGCCATGAACATCTTCATGCGACGGTTTCTCCTTCGGGAATGGTCTCGACATCCTCGTCCGGGATCCAGAGCCGCGCGACATCGGCGATGACGTGAACGATGATGACCGTCAGCGCGATCGGGATGGCGATGCCGAAAACCATCATCGGCACGTCCATAGTTTCGGCCTGCCGCCCGGCGAGGCGGGCGATATAGCCGCGCTGGATGTTCATCCCGGCGCCGAACAGGCAGAACCAGAGCGTGGCGGTGACGAAGATCAGCACCCCCGCCGCCCGGATCAGGTTGGTCGCCACACCCAGCGGGCCCTTCAGCGTCAGCGCCTCGGGGAAGAGGGTCGGGTCGGCCTTGAGCCGGTAGGCGCAGGAGGCTCCCATCATGCCGCCCCAGACCATCGAGAAGCGCGCCAGTTCCTCGGTCCAGATCGGCGGCTGCGACAGCAGGTACCGCGCGATGACCTGCCAGCTCGCGGCTGCCAGCATCACCAGCACCGCGATCACCGCGACGACGAGGCTCACGCGGTTGAGGCGGACCGACAGCCGGTCCAGCCCCCGTGCTATGGCGGCCGCCCGGCTCACCGGCCGACCGAGGCCTTCCATGCCTCGAAGGCGCCCTCGGGCATCTCCACCGCCTCGTAAAGCGGCTGCGACGCTTCGCGGAACTTGGCGCGTTCCTCATCCGTCAGGCGGATGACCTCGATTCCCGCCGCCTCCAGGTCGTCATAGACCTTCTCGCGCTGCTTGACGAACTCGCGGTTGGCGTCATGGGCCAGTTCGGCGGCTTCGTCGACCACGGCGCGCTCTTCGTCGGACAGGCTCTGGTACCAGTCCTCGGAGGCGATCGCGATCCGGACCGAGGCCGAGGTCTTCACATCGGTGAAATACTTGATGAACGACGTGTGGCCATAGACCAGCGGGACGAAGGGCGGGTTGATGTAGCCCTCGGCCACGCCCGTCTGCAGCGCGTTCGGCACTTCGGACCACGACACGATGGTGCCCTTGGCACCCCAGGCTTCGAAGATCTGGATCTGCAGCTCGTCCAGCGCCCGCATCCGCAACCCGGCGAAATCGTCGAACGTGCGCACCGGCGTGGTGGTGGTGAAGATGCCCGACGGCAGCCCGAGGTAGACGAGGTCGAGCACCCGGACGCCGTGCGGCGTGGTGCCCGCATTGATCCGCTCCAGCATGCCGCCTTCTTCCAGCGCGCTGTCCAGTTCGTCGCCGTCCCTGAAGAAGAAGGGCATCATCGACCCGAAGATCGTGCCGTCGAGCTGACCCGCCGACTTCGCGTCGGACATCGAGACCTCAAGCAGCCCGGTCGAGACCTGGTCCAGCCGCTCGGCCTCCTCGCCCAGCGAGTTGCGCTCGTATTCCACGGCGTCCATGCCGTTGGCGTTGAGGTGCTCGGCGAATGTGTGGGCCCAGACGTAGGTGCCGGATTGTTCCATGTCCGGCGGCCCGTCGAGGGCGATCTTCACTTCGGCCTGCGCCGGCAGTGCCAGTACGAGGGCTGCGGCCGATGCGGCGATACGGGTCCTGATGGTCATTGTCGTTGTTCCTCTCTGTTGGTCTTTGCCATGTTTCCGGTCAGTGCCAGAGCCCCATGGCCCGGGGCAGGGTCAGCGAGATCTCGGGGAAGGCCACGAGGATCCCCAGCACGATGATCTCGGCGATGACGAAGGGGATGATCTTGCGCGCCAGCACCCAGTAGCGGACGCCGGTCACGGTCGAGACGATCAGCAGGCAGCCGCCGAGCGGCGGGGTGATCAGCCCGACCGACAGGTTGAAGCAGATCACGATACCGAGGTGCACGGGATCCGCCCCGTTGGCGAGCGCCACGGGCGCCAGCAGTGGCACCAGCAGGGCCAGCGCAACGGTGACGTCCAGCACCATGCCCGCAAGTATGAAGAGCACGTTCATCACGATCAGGTAACCGACGGGACCAAGCCCCATCTGCTCCACCAGCGCGGCCAGCTCCTGCGGGATGCGCTCCAGCGCGGCGAGGTGGCCGAAGGCGGCGACGGCGCAGAGGATCATGAAGATCGAGCCGGTCAGAACCGCCGTCCGCGCGAGGCTTTCGAACATGTCCGACCGCGACAGCCCTTCGTAGAACCACGCCACGCCCGCGGCGGCGGCGACGGCCACGGCGGCGGCTTCTGTCGGGGTCATCCAGCCGAAGACGATGCCCCCGACGATGATGATCGGCAGGCAGAGCGCGGGCAGCGCCCGGCCGATGGCGGGCAGCATCGGCGGCGCCTCGCCCTTCTCGACGCGGGGGTGGTCCTCCTTCCACGCGTACCAGCCGTTCACGATGAAAAGCGCCACGGCCAGAACCAGCCCCGGCAGGATCCCCGCGACGAAAAGCGCGGCGACCGAGGTCTGCATCAGCGCGCCGTAGAAAATCAGGATGATCGAGGGCGGCACGATCGGCCCGATGATCGACGAGGCCGCCGTCACCGCGCCCGCGTAGGCCTCGGAATAGCCGCGTTCGCGCATCGCCGGGACCAGCGTGTTCGACAGCGCCGCCGCATCCGCGACGGCCGAGCCGGAGATGCCCGCGAAGAACACCGAGGTCATGATGTTCACATGCCCCAGCCCGCCGCGCACCCGGCCGACCAGCGCCATCGACAGGTCGATCAGCGCCTTGGTGACGCCGCCGCGGTTCATCACCTCGCCCGCGAGGATGAAGAGCGGCATGGCCAGCAGGGAAAACACGCTGATCTGCGAAAAGACCTTCTGCGGCAGCACCATCAGGTAGCGGGTGTTGTCCGTCGCCATGAAGGCGAGCACCGCCGAGCCGCCGATCACGTATGCCAACGCCAGCCCGGAGGCGAGGAAGACGACCGCACCGACGGGGACGAACCAGATCATGCCGCCGCCCTCAGCCGCTGCGGCGCGACGCTGGCCGGATCGAACCCTTCATCGGCGATGTGCTGCGGCAGGGGATGGCCGAGGACGGCCGAGGCCGCGTAACACCCCATGGCGGGCGAAGTCTGGATGCCGTAGCCACCCTGCCCCGCGAGCCAGAAGAAGCCGGGCGCGGTGGCCGAATAGCCCACCACCGGCGCCTTGTCGGCGACGAAGCTGCGCAGGCCGGCCCATTTGCTTTCGATGCGCCGGATCTCCACGTCGAAGGCCGTCATGATGCGGTCAGCGCAGATCGCGATATCCAGTTCCTCCGGCTGGACGTCGTGCGGCGCGCAGGGTGTTTCGTCGGCGGGCGAGATCAGCAGCCGTCCGGCATCGGGCTTGAGGTAGAAGCCCTCCTCCACGTCGATGGTGATGGGCAGGTGCGCGGTGTCGAAGGCGGCGGTGTCGGCGATCGTCGCCGCGGTCCGCCGCTTGGGCGTCAGGCCGATCGCCTCGGCCCCGGCGAGTTCGCCGATCACCCCGGCCCAGGCCCCGGCGGCATTGACGACGACCGGCGCGTCGAAGCGCCCCTGGGTGGTGCTGACGCCCCAGCCGTCGCCCTGTCGGTCCATGCCCGTCACCTCCGCCCCGGTGACCAGCCGCCCGCCGCGGGCGCGGAACAGGCGCAGGAAACCTTGGTGCAGCGCGTGCACGTCGATGTCCTGCCCCAGCATGTCGAGCATCGCGTCGCTGGCATAGCCCGCACGCAGCAGTGGCTGGTGGTCGAGCAGTTCGGCCCCCCGCAGGCGGCGGACCTCGGTCTGGGTCGCGACCTCGTCGGTCAGCGCATCGAGCGCGGCGCGCTGGTCCTCGCGCGCGATCATCATGATGGTGCGGGGCGAGAAGAGCGAGGTGCCGGTGAAACCCTCGGGCGGGGACTCGAAGAAATGCTTCGAGGCGCGGGTCATCTGGCGGATCGGGGCGGGGCCGTAGCTGGGCGCGAAGACCGCCGCCGACCGCCCGGTGGAGTGATAGCCCGGCTGGCTTTCCCGCTCCAGCAACACGACCGGCGCATGCGCGGCCAGTTCCGCCGCGACCGAGGCCCCGGCGATGCCCGCCCCGATCACCACGATCTCTGCCGCCCGTTCCGCTTCCGTCATGCCCTTACCGGTCCTTTCCATATCTCTTCTGAAAGCCTCGCGAAAAAGGATCCGCATGACAAGAAAAATTCTCGTATACGAAAATTTTTTTAACTTTGCGCTGTCACCGCCGGGCCGAATGTGGAAAATGAGGGCGTTGCGGAGGCGGCGGAAGGTGCGAGATGTCCTACAAGAGCGAGGTTGGCAAACGGCTGAGAACACTGCGCAAAGCCGACCAGCTGACGCTGGCCGAGCTGGCCGCTCGATCGGGCGTTTCGGTCTCCTCGATCTCCAAGATCGAAAACGGGGCGCTGTCGCCGACGCTGGACGTGATCCTCAAACTCTGCGACGGGCTCTCCGTCACCATCGGCGAACTGGTCACCGGGGCGGACGAGAGTCAGGCCCGCCAGACCGCCCCCAACAGCCGCTTCGCCACCGCCTATCGCGGCGAGGGCGCACTGATCAGCACGCCCAACTACGACTACCTCTACCTGTGCCCGGACGTGAAGAACAAGCTCATGGTCCCGATCCATGCCACGGTGAAGGCCAGCAGCATGACCCAGTTCGGCGAGCTCTTCCGGCACGGGGGCGAGGAATTCCTCTATGTCCTCGACGGCGAGATCGAGGTGCACAGCGAATTCTACGAGACGGTGCGGCTGACCAGGGGCGACGGCGTCTACCTCGACAGCGCCATGGGCCACGCCTATGTGAGCGCGGGCGACGGCGATGCCGAGGTGCTCTGCATCTGCACCGAACCGCAGGTGCAGAACATCTGACCGGTCACATCCGGATCGCCTTGTCGAAGGCGGGGCGTGCCGCGACCCGTTCGACATAGCCCTTCAGGTTGGCATATTCCTCCGGCACGCAGCCGAGCCTGTTGCTCATGTAGCAGGCGTGGCCCAGCATGATGTCGGCGCCCGAGAAATCGCCGATCAGGTAATCGCGCCCCTCCAGCGCCTCTTCCACCGGGGCGAGCGCCCGGGTCAGCAGGCGCTGCGCCTGTCCCAGCACGGTCTCGTCCCGGCGTTCGGGCGGCAGGATCCGGGTGTGGACGACGATCGTGTTCACCGGCGGCATGACCATCCCTTCGCAATAATGGAACCACTGCAGGTAGGCCGGAAACTCCGCCGCGTCGACGGCCGGTTTGAGGCCGCCGTTGCGGTGGCGTTCGAGGATGTAATCGACGATCGCGCCGGATTCGAAGATCCGCACGTCCCCGTCGTCCAGCACCGGCACCCGGCCCAGCGGATGCCGCGCGCGGTGGTCGTCGGATTTCAGGTCCTTCGGATGAAAATCCATCCGGTTCAGCTCATAGGGCAGGCCCAGCTCCTCCAGCAGCCAGACGATCCGCCCGGCGCGGGAGTTGGGGGCGAAATGCAGCGTCAGCGTCATCGCGGCGGCCCTCAGGACGCCATGCGGGCGAGACGCCCGTGGATAATCTCGCCCGCCTCGGCCATGATCCGGCCGATCAGTTCGGCGACGGTGGGAATGTCGTGGACCAGCCCGGCAACCATGCCGCAGGACCATGCGCCCTCCTCGACCGCGCCGTCGACCATCACCTTCGGATAGACTCCGGCGACCTCGGGCGCGATGTCCTTGAACTCCAGCTCCGCCCCGAGCGCCCTTTCCTTCTCCAGCAGCCGCTCCACGGCCGGGTTGGCCAGCACCCGCTCGGTGTTCCGGAGCGGGCGCATCACCAGCCGGGTGTCCAGCTCGCTCGCCGCGACGATGGCATCCTTCACGCGCTGGTGCACCGGCGCCTCCTGCGTGGCGATGAAGCGGGTGCCCATGTTCATCCCGTCCGCCCCGAAGGCCAGCGAGGCGACCAGCGACCGCCCGTCCGCCTGCCCGCCGGAGGAGACGAAGGGGATCTCCAGCTCGTCCGCGGCGCGCGGCAGGAGGATGAAGTTCGGCACGTCGTCCTCGCCCGGGTGGCCGCCGCATTCGAACCCGTCGACCGACACCGCGTCGCAGCCGATCGCTTGCGCCTTCAGCGCATGCCGGACCGAGGTGCATTTGTGGATCACCTTGATCCCCGCGTCCTGCAGCGGCGGCAGCCACTTCGCCGGGTTGTTGCCCGCCGTCTCGACCACCTTGACGCCGCTCTCCACGATGACCTTCACAAGGCCCGGATAATCCGGCGGCGTCACGGCGGGCAGGAACGTGAGGTTCACGCCGAAGGGCTTGTCGGTCATCGCGCGGCAGCGCTCGATCTCGGCCTTCAGTTTTTCGGGCGTGCCCTGCGTCAGCCCGGTGATGATCCCCAGCCCGCCCGCGTTGGACACGGCGGCGGCCAGTTCCGCGAACCCGACGTAGTGCATCCCGCCCTGAATGATCGGGTGCTCGATCCCGAACATCTCGGTGATCCGTGTCTTCATGCTGCATCCTCCGCTTGGCTGTCTGCCCGGCCCCCGGGCGCTGTCCGGCGCACTCTGCCCGCGCGCGCAACGCAATGAAAGGGTGGCGCCCCGTCTCTCCAAGCATCGGGATGGGCCGCGCGCGGTCCGCAGAGCCGCGCGACATCCTGAAGCACCGCAGCTCTGGCGGTCCGGCGCAGCGCGTTTCATACTCCGCCCCAGATTCAGGAGGGACCATGACCCGCGACACCGCCATCGCCCGCGTCAGCGACTATTTCGACCGGGGCGACTTCCAGACCGACCTTGCCGGGCTGGTCACCTACCGCACCGAAAGCCAGAACCCGGCCCCCGAGGCCACCGCCGAGATGCGCCGCTACCTCGTGGAGGCGATCGAGCCCCGGCTGGCGGCCTCGGGCTTCACCAGCGAGATCGTCGAGAACCCGGACCCGCGCGGCGGCCCGCTGCTGATCGGCGAACGGCACGAGGCCGACGGCCTGCCGACGATCCTGACCTACGGCCACGGCGACACCGTGCGCGGGCAGGAGGGCATGTGGCGCGAGGGGCTGGAACCCTGGGTGCTGACCGAGGAGGGCGACCGGCTCTATGGCCGGGGCGCGGCGGACAACAAGTCCCAGCACCTCATCAACCTCGCCGCGCTCGAGGCGGTGCTGGCGGCGCGCGGGTCGCTGGGGTTCAACGTCAGGATCGTCATCGAGATGAGCGAGGAGGTCGGGTCCTCGGGCCTCAACGAGGTGTTTCACGCGATGAAGGACCGGCTGGCGGCGGACGTGCTGATCGCCTCGGACGGGCCGCGCCTGCAGCCCGAGGTGCCTACGATCTTCATGGGCACCCGGGGCGGGACCAGCTTCGACCTCGTGGTCGAGACGCATGAGGGCGCGCATCATTCCGGCAACTGGGGCGGGCTATTGGCCGATCCGGCGATCATCCTCGCACATGCGCTGGCCGAGATCACCGACCGGCGCGGCCAGATCAAGGTGCCGGAATGGCGCCCGACGAGCCTGACGAATTCGATCCGCGAGGCGCTGAAGGACCTGCCGGTCGCCGGCGGCGACGGCCCCGAGGTGCAGCCCGAGTGGGGGGAGGAAAGCCTGACGCCCGCCGAACGGGTCTTCGGCTGGAACAGCTTTGCCGTGCTCGCCATGGTTTCGGGCGTGCCGGAGGCGCCGGTGAACGCCATCTCGGGCTGGGCGCGGGCGACCTGCCAGCTTCGCTACGTGGTGGGGACGGACCCGGAGGACATCATCCCTGCCCTGCGCCGCCACCTCGACGCCGCCGGGTTCGAAGCGGTGCAGGTCAGGCCCCATGACCGGGGCTTCTTCCCCGCGACGCGGCTGGACCCGGATCATCCCTGGGTCCGGTTCGTGGGCGATTCCATCCGCGCGACCAGCGGCGGGGCGCTGCACGTGGTGCCGAACCTCGCCGGGTCGCTGCCCAACGACAGCTTCACCGACATCCTCGGCCTGCCGACGATCTGGGTGCCGCATTCCTATCGCGGCTGTTCGCAGCACGCGCCGAACGAACACGTGCTGAAGCCCGTCTGCCGCGACGCGCTCAGGATCATGGCGGGGCTGTTCTGGGACCTGGGCGAGACCGGGGGGCCGGGGCGGGGGTGAGCGGGGCTTCGGCTGGGAGGGGGCGCCGCCCCTCACCCTAGCCCTCTCCCCCGGGGGGAGAGGGGACCTGTTGCGTGGGTGGATGGGCTGGGCGCTATTCCGCCGCCAGGTCCTTGGCCTGTCCGGGCACGTAATTGAGGATCGGGCCCAGCCAGCGTTCGACCTCCTCCACCTCCATGCCCTTTCGGGCGGCATAATCCTCCACCTGGTCGCGTTCGACCTTGGCCACACCGAAGTAATAGGCACCCGGGTTGCCGAGGTAGAGGCCCGAGACGGAGGATCCCGGCCACATCGCGTAGCTTTCCGTCAACTCCACGCCGGTCGCTTCAGTCGCGTCCAGCAGGCGGAACAGCGTGGTCTTCTCGGTGTGGTCGGGCTGCGCCGGGTAGCCGGGGGCCGGGCGGATGCCGTCGTACTTCTCGGCGATCAGGTCGTCGCAGGACAACGCCTCGTCCGGGGCGTAGCCCCAGAGCTCGGTCCGCACCTTCTCGTGCATCCGTTCGGCGAAGGCCTCGGCGATCCGGTCCGCCAGCGCCTTGACGAGGATCGAGGAATAATCGTCGTTCTTCTTCTCGAAAGCCTCGGCGATGGCGATCTCCTCGACCCCCGCCGTCACCACGAAGCCGCCGACGTAATCCGGCGTGCCCCGCGGCGCGACGAAATCCGACAGCGCGACGTTCGGCCGGTCGCCGCGCTTGGCGGTCTGCTGGCGGAGGGTGTGGAAGGTGTCGAGCACCGCGCCCCGGTCCTCGCCGGTGAACAGCCGGATGTCGTCGCCGTCGCTGTTGGCGGGCCAGAAGCCCACCACGGCGCGGGGGCGGAACCATTTTTCGTCGATGATCCGCTTCAGCATCGCCTGCGCGTCGTCGAACAGCGCGCGCGCGGCCTCGCCCTGCTTCTCGTCCTTGAGGATCTTCGGGTAGACGCCCTTCATCTCCCAGGTCTGGAAGAACGGGGTCCAGTCGATGTAGCGGGCCAGTTCGGCGAGGTCCCAATCCTCGAACACCTGCGTGCCGAGGAAGGCGGGCGCGGGCGTGCCCGGAGCCTCGAGTTTCAGCGCGTTGGCGCGGGCGTCGGCCAGCGGCAGGCGCTTCTTGGCCAGTTCGGCGCGCATGTGCTTGTCGGCCACGTCCGCGTATTCGGCCCGCACCTTCGCCACGTAATCCGGCTTCTGCTGGGCCGAGAGCAGCGACGACACCACCCCGACGGCGCGGCTCGCGTCGTTCACATGCACCGCCTGCCCCTTACCGTAGCGCGGGTGGATCTTGACAGCCGTATGCACCCGGCTCGTCGTGGCACCGCCGATCAATAGCGGCACGTCGAAGCCCTGCCGCTCCATCTCGGCCGCGACATGGACCATCTCGTCGAGCGAGGGCGTGATGAGGCCGGAGAGCCCGATCACGTCGACGTTCCTTTCCTTCGCCGTGGCGAGGATCTTTTCCGCCGGGACCATGACGCCAAGATCGATGATCTCGTAATTGTTGCAGGCCAGAACGACGCCGACGATGTTCTTGCCGATGTCATGCACGTCGCCCTTCACGGTGGCCATCAGGACGGTGCCGTTGGTGCCCTTCTGGTCGCCGCCGTTCAGGCGCTTTTCCTCTTCCATGTAGGGCAGCAGGACGGCCACCGCCTGTTTCATCACGCGCGCCGATTTCACCACCTGCGGCAGGAACATCTTGCCCGCGCCGAAGAGGTCGCCGACCACGTTCATCCCCGCCATCAGCGGGCCCTCGATCACGTGCAGGGGGCGTTCGGCCGCTTGCCGGGCCTCCTCGGTGTCGGCCTCGACGAATTCGGTGATGCCGTTGACCAGCGCGTGCTCCAGCCGCTTCTCGACCGGCCATTCGCGCCACGACATGTCCTTTTCGCGGCCCTTGGCGCCGCCCTGCCCACGGTATTTCTCGGCGATCTCCAGCAGGTTCTCGGTCGGCGTGCCGCCGTTCGCCGGGGTGCGGTTCAGCACCACGTCCTCGCAGGCCTCGCGCAGCTCGGCGTCGATCTGGTCGTAAACGGCGAGCTGACCGGCGTTCACGATCCCCATGTCCATGCCCTGCTGGATCGCGTGGTAGAGGAACACGGCGTGCATCGCCTCGCGCACCGGCTCGTTGCCCCGGAAGGAGAACGACAGGTTCGACACGCCGCCCGAGATGTGCACATGCGGGCAGGTCTCGGTGATCCGGCGGGTCGCCTCGATGAAGTCGAGCCCGTAATTGTCGTGCTCCTCGATCCCGGTCGCCACGGCAAAGACGTTCGGATCGAAGATGATGTCCTCGGGCGGGAAGCCGACCTGTTCGGTCAGCAGCTTGTAGGCGCGCTGGCAGATCTCGACCTTGCGGTCGGCGGTGTCCGCCTGCCCCTGTTCGTCGAAGGCCATGACCACCACCGCGGCGCCATAGGCACGGCAGAGCCGGGCCTGTTCGAGGAACGCGGCCTCGCCCTCCTTCATCGAGATGGAGTTCACCACCGCCTTGCCCTGCACGCATTGCAGGCCGGCCTCGATCACCTCCCACTTGGAGCTGTCGATCATGATCGGCACCCGCGCGATGTCGGGTTCGGCGGCGATCAGGTTGAGGAAGTCGATCATCGCCTGGGTCGAGTCGATCAGCCCCTCGTCCATGTTGACGTCGATGATCTGGGCGCCGTTCTCCACCTGCTGCCGCGCGACTTCGAGCGCCTCGGCATAATCGCCGTTGGTGATGAGCTTGCGGAACCTGGCGGAGCCGGTGACGTTCGTCCGCTCGCCCACGTTCACGAAGGGGATGTCGTCGGTCAGCGTGAAGGGTTCGAGGCCCGAAAGCCGCATCAGCGGGGCCTTTTCGGGCACCTCGCGCGGGGAGAGCCCCTCGACCGACTGCGCGATCGCGCGGATGTGGTCGTAGGTCGACCCGCAGCAGCCGCCGACGATGTTCACCAGCCCGTCCTTCGCGAAGCTCGCGATCTGGGCCGCCATCGCCTCGGGGCTTTCGTCGTATTCGCCCATCTCGTTCGGCAGGCCGGCGTTCGGATAGGCGCAGATCAGCGTATCCGCGACACCCGACAGCTCGTCGATATGGGCGCGCATCGCCTCGGCGCCGAGCGCGCAGTTCAAGCCGATGGTCAGCGGCGCGGCGTGACGGACGGAATGCCAGAAGGCGGTCGGCGTCTGGCCCGACAGCGTCCGGCCCGAGAGGTCGGTGATCGTGCCCGAGATCATCACCGGCAGGCGCTCGCCGCGTTCGGCGAAGACCTCCTCGCAGGCGAAGATCGCGGCCTTGGCGTTCAGCGTGTCGAAGATCGTCTCGATCAGCAGCAGGTCCGCGCCGCCGTCGATCAGCGCCCGCGCCTGGTCGGCATAGGCGACGCGAAGCTGGTCGAAGGTTACCGCGCGGTAGCCCGGGTTGTTCACGTCCGGGCTGATCGAGGCGGTCCGGTTCGTCGGCCCGAGCGCGCCCGCGACATAGCGGCGGCGGCCGTCCTCGGCCTCGGCCCGGTCCATCGCCTGCCGGGCCAGCCGGGCGCCCGCGTGGTTCAGGTCGTAGACCGCCGCCTGCAGCCCGTAATCCGCCTGCGCGATGGTGGTGGAGGAAAACGTGTTCGTCTCGACGATATCCGCCCCCGCCATGGCGTAGAGGTAATGGATCTCCTCGATCGCGTCGGGCTGAGTCAGGTTCAGCAGGTCGTTGTTGCCCTGCTGCGGCTTGTCGCCGTGCAGATGGTGGCAGGGGCAATTGTCGCCATGCCCGCCGTGGAAGTCGTCCTCGGACAGGCCGAGCTGCTGGATCTGTGTCCCCATGGCCCCGTCGAGGACGAGGATCCGCGCCTTCGCGGCCTCCGCCAGTTGCTCGAAGATCGGGCTGCGTGCGGGGGTTCTGGAGGTCATATCGCTGGACACACTTTCACTGTCGGTTGAAAGGGCATCTGGTAAAGCCTCGGCCCGACGCAATCCAGTTCATATTCATCATCCAAAAAATGAATCCTGCTCACATTCGCAGGGTGGGATCAACCCCAACCCTCCATTTCCACCAAACGTCCGACAATTTCAGTCAAGTATATGATTTAACTTCCTTTCTTGCTCCCATCGCTTTCGTCGGCTACACCTCGCCCAAGGACACGCAAGCCAGCCCTCCGCCAGCCAGCCCGTCCCCATATGAAGCCGCCGCAGCCACCCGTCGGTCGCCACGGAGGCTTCGCGATCCAGACCCCCTCGACTCCCCGTCTCGCCTAGAAAGCGCGCTTTCCACTTGCGTCGCCATTCATATCCAATATTCTCGAAATATGGATATGAATCACGTCGACACCCTCGCGGCTCTCGCGCATCCGCACCGGCTGGCCCTCTTCCGGCTGCTGGTGCGGCGCTATCCGGATGCCGTTCCGGCCGGCGAACTGGCCGAGGCACTGGACGTGCGGCAGAACACCCTGTCCGCCTATCTGTCATCCCTGCGTCACGCGGGCCTCATAGAGCAGAGGCGGATCGGCCGGTCGCTGCTCTACCGTGTCGACATGAACCGCACCGCCGGGCTTCTTGCCTTCCTCACCGAGGATTGCTGCCGCGGCCGCCCCGACCTCTGCGCCCCGCGCGCTGTTCACCCGGTTGAAGGAGGCAAACCGATGCCGGACCGCACATTGAACGTCCTTTTCATCTGCACCGGCAATTCGGCGCGGTCGATCTTTGCGGAATCGCTTCTCCGGCACATCGCTGGCGACCGGTTCACTGCCTATTCGGCGGGCACGACGCCCTATTCCGAACTCAACCCCTTCGCGGTCGAGCTGCTGAAGGCCAAGGGGCACGACATCGCGCCGCTCCGCGCCAAGACGGTCGCGGAGTTTCAGGGGCCGGACGCGCCGAAGATGGATTTCGTCTTCACCGTCTGCGACCGGGCGGCGAACGAGGCATGCCCGCCATGGCCCGGCCAGCCGATCAGCGCGCACTGGGGGATGCCCGACCCGGTCAAGGCCAACGGCACGGAGGCCGAACAGCGGCTGGCCTTCCAGCAGGCCTACGCCGGGCTGAAGAACCGGATCACCGCCTTCACCGCGCTGCCCTTCGACAGCCTCGACCGGGTGTCGCTGCAGCGCCGGGTGGACGACCTTGCCCGCGACACGGAGACCCTATGACCACCTACGGACTGAACGGCCTCGGCCGGATCGGAAAACTCGCCCTGCGCCCGCTGCTCGAAAGCGGCGCGAAGATCGCCTGGATCAACGACGCGACCGGCGGGCCGGAGATGCACGCGCACCTGCTGGAATTCGACAGCGTCCACGGCCGCTGGCCCGCCACCTTCGGCTGGGACGAGACGGGCGTGACGGTCGACGGCACCCGGCTGCCCTTCGTCGGCACGTCGGACGTGACGGCCCTGCCGCTCGACGGGGTCGACGTGGTGATCGACTGCACCGGCGTCTTCAAGACGGAAGCCAAGCTCGCCCCCTACTTCGACGCCGGGGTGAAGAAAGTCGTGGTCTCGGCCCCGGTGAAGGACGGGCCGACAGCGAACATCGTCGCGGGCGTGAATGACAGCGCCTACGATCCCGCCGCGCACCGGATCGTCACGGCGGCCAGCTGCACGACCAACTGCCTCGCCCCCGTGGTGAAGGTGATCCACGAGGGGCTGGGCATCCGCCACGGGTCGATGACCACGATCCATGACGTCACCAACACCCAGACCATCGTGGACCGCCCCGCCAAGGACCTGCGCCGCGCCCGGTCGGCGCTGACGTCGCTGATCCCGACGACCACCGGCTCGGCCACCGCGATCACGCTGATCTATCCCGAACTCAAGGGCCGGCTGAACGGCCACGCGGTGCGGGTGCCGCTGCTGAACGCCTCGCTCACCGACTGCGTCTTCGAGGTGGCGCGCGAGACCACGGCGGAAGAGGTCAACGCCCTGTTCAAGGCCGCCGCCGAAGGCGAACTGAAGGGCATCCTCGGCTACGAGGAACGCCCGCTGGTGTCGGCCGATTACGTGAACGACACGCGCTCCTCGATCGTCGATGCGCTCTCCACCATGGTGGTGAACGGCACGCAGGTGAAGGTCTTCGCGTGGTACGACAACGAGATGGGCTATGCGCATCGCCTCGTCGATGTCGCCCGGATGGTCGGGGCCTCGCTGTGAGCGAGCGGCCCGAGGGGCTGTCGGCCTATATCGCGGTCACGGCGGCCTACTGGGCCTTCATGCTGACCGACGGCGCGCTGCGGATGCTGGTGCTGCTGCAGTTCCACATGCTGGGCTTCTCGCCGGTGCAGCTTGCGTACCTGTTCCTGCTCTACGAAGTTGCGGGGATCGTGACCAACCTCTCCGCCGGCTGGATCGCGGCGCGGTTCGGGCTGACCGCGACACTCTACGCCGGGCTGACGATCCAGGTGGGCGCGCTGCTGGCGCTGGCGCTGCTGGACCCGGGCTGGGCGCTCTGGACATCCGTGGCCTACGTGATGGCCGTGCAGGGCGCGTCGGGCGTTGCCAAGGACCTGTCGAAGATGAGCGCCAAGAGCGCGGTGAAGCTTCTGGCGCCGTCGGGCCAGGGCGGGCTGTTCCGCTGGGTCGCGGTGCTGACCGGGTCGAAGAACGCGGTGAAGGGGCTGGGCTTCCTGCTGGGCGCGGTACTTCTGGGCACGCTCGGCTTCGTCGCCTCCGTCCTTGCGATGGCAGCGGTGCTGGCGGCGATCCTCGCGGCGGTGGCGTGGAAGATGCCGGGCGGGCTGCCGCAGGGCCGCAAGGGCGCGAAGTTCGCGGAGGTCTTCTCGAAAGACCGGAACATCAACTGGCTGTCGGCGGCGCGGTTGTTCCTCTTCGGCGCGCGCGACGTGTGGTTCGTGGTGGGGATCCCGATCTATTTCTACGCCGTGCTGTCGGACGGGACGGAGGCGGGCAACCGCGCCGCCTTCTTCACCATCGGCAGCTTCATGGCGGTCTGGACGATCCTCTACGGCGGGGTGCAGGCCTATGCCCCGCGCCTCCTGAACGCCGCGCACCGCCCGGGGGCGGAACTGGTGGCCGAGGCGCGTCGCTGGGCGGGGATGCTGTTCGTCCTGCCCGCCGCGCTGGCCGCGACGGTCTGGCTGGCGGGCGATCCGGCGCCTTGGCTGACGGTGACGCTGGTGGCGGGGCTCCTGGCGTTCGGCGCGGTCTTCGCGGTGAATTCCTCGCTCCACTCCTACCTGATCCTCGCTTTCTCGAGCGCCGAGCGGGTGACGATGGACGTGGGGTTCTACTACATGGCGAACGCCGCCGGGCGGCTGGTCGGGACGCTCCTGTCGGGCCTGACCTACCAGCTGGGCGGGCTGCCCGCCTGCCTGGGCACCGCGGCCGGGATGGTCGCGCTCAGCGGGCTCTGCGCCGGACGGCTTGAGGCGCGCGGCCCCGCTCCGGCGCAGGCCTGAGTCACTCCGCCGCGCGGGGGGCCTTCATCCCCTGGATCACCGCCGCGAAGGCGTCGAGCATGGCGTCGAACCCTTCCGGCGGAATGGCCCCGATGCAGCCAATGCGGAACGTCTCGGTCGCGGTCAGCTTGCCGGGGTAGATCCGGAACCCCTGCGCCGCCAGCCGGTCGTAGAGCGCCTTGAAGTCGAACCACGGCGCGTCGGGGCTGTCGAAGGTCAGGATGACCGACGAACGCAGCGCCTCCGGCAGGGTAGGCGCGATGCCGAGCGCGGCCATCCGTTCGGTCACCTTGGCGGCATTGGCGCCGTAGGTCGCCAGCCGGCCCGAGGCCCCGCCCGCCGCCGCGTGTTCGGTGATCGCCCTGTGCAGCGCGGCGAGGATGTGCGTGGGCGGGGTGAAGCGCCACTGGCCGTTCGCTTCGAACCCCTTCCACTGGTCGTGCAGGTCGAGCGAGACCGACGGGCTCTGCCCCGCGCACTCCGCCAGCAGGGCCTTCTCGGCCACGACGAAGCCGATCCCCGGCGTGCCGTGCAGGCACTTGTTCGACGACGCGACGACCGCCGCGCAGGGCAGCCGCTGCAGGTCGATGGCATAGGCCCCGAAGGCCGCCATGGAATCGAGGATCAGCCGCCGCCCCGCCGCCGCGACCGCCTTGGCGATCTCCTCCAGCGGGTTCAGCAGGCCAGTCGTGGTTTCCAGATGCACGACGGCGACATGGGTGATCCCGGGCCGGGCCTCCAGATGCTCGGTAAGCTGCGTGGGGTCCACTGCCTCGGTATCCGCGAAGGACAGCGCCTCCACCCGTTTGCCCAGCCGGGCGGCGATCTTCTCGATCCGGCGGCCGTATTCGCCGTTGATGACCACCAGCAACCGGTCCTCGGGACCCACGAGGGTGGCGATCGCGGCCTCGACGGCGAAGGTGCCGCTGCCCTGCATCAGCACCGTGGTGTGGCTCTCCCCCGCCCCGGCTATGGCGCCGATGCCCTCGCGCACCTCGCGCGTGAGCCGGATGAAGGCCGCATCGCGCGAGCCCCAGTCCTCCAGCATCGCCTGCCGGACCGTGTCGGTCGTGGTCAGCGGGCCGGGGGTGAAGAGATAGCCGGTCATCCTCAGATCTCCTGAAAGCCGAACTTGGCCCGCAGCCGGGCGAGCACCTGCATCGGCGTCTTGTCCGGGCGCGGCAGGTCGTCCATCGACCCGGGCCGGATCGGCATGTGGATCAGCACCGGCCCCTCGCGGGGCGCGGCCAGCGCGCGGTCGAGCCCGGCCAGATCGTCCACGCGGAACCCGGCGGCATAGCCGCAGGCCGCCGCGATCTCCGCGAAGGGCGCATTGAGCGAGATCGTCGCCTGCCCGCCGGTGGAATCGTAGGCCCCGTTGTCCAGCACGAGGTGGATCAGGTGCCGGGGCCCGTAGGTCCCGATGCCCGCCAGCGCCCCCATGTGCATCAGCGCCGCGCCGTCGCCGTCGATCACCATCACCGGCGCCGGGGTCGACAGCGCCATCCCCAGCCCGAGGGAGGAGGCGAGGCCCATCGAACCCACCACGTAAAGGTTGCTCTCCGCGTCGTCGGTGGCGAACAGCTCGCGCCCCGTCTTGCCGGTGGTGCAGAGCCGCACGATGCCCGGATCCTCCGCAGCGACATGGCGCAGCACGTCGATCCGGCGCAGCAGGTCGCCGCCGGTCGACAGGTCCTCGAACCGGCCCCGGGACCGGCCGGCGACCGGCTTCTCGGCATTTGCGATCTTGTCGAAGGTCTTGTCGGCGACGACGATGGCGACGCAGCGCCGCTCCGCCTCGATCCGCGCCAGAACGTCGGAAAGCTGGGACAGCGCCGTGTCCTCCTCCGCCGACAGGTCGACCCAGGGAATGTCCATCGCGTCCAGCAGCGCGTGCGTGGCCTGCCCCATCCTCTCGTGCTGGGGCTCGTCCTTCATCCCGGGCTTGCCCCGCCACGAGGTGATCAGCAGCATCGGCAGCCCGAAGGGTTCCACCAGCGAGGTCAGCGGGTTGACCGCGTTGCCCAAGCCGGAATTCTGCATCAGCACGACCGACCGCCGCCCCGCCATGACCGCCCCGGCGACGGTCGCCACCGCCTGCCCCTCGTTGGTGGCGGCGACGTATTCTACGTCATCCGAGGACTGGAAGAACTTCTGCAGCGCCCCGAGGCTGGAGCACGGCACACCCGAGGCGAACCCGTAGCCCGCCCCGACCAGAGCCTGCGCCCATCGTGCGGTGGAAACCATGGCCTATGCCGAATACCGTTGCGCGAATTCCTCGAAGATGTCCTCGCCGGTCAGCTCGAACACCTCCTGAAGCGAGGCGATCTTCTTTTCAACGCCGCTGATCGACTGCGTGCGGTAGATCTCCTCGCAGGTGGCGACCATCGCGGTGATCGCGGCGCGCATCGCGTGGTTGGCCCAGATCGCGGCCGAGACGCCGAGGTCGCGGAACACGTCGACCGGGGTGTCGTGGTATTTCGTCGGCACGATCACCACCGGGCAGCGGTTGTCCCACTGGCGGCAGAATTCCTCGATCTCGACGCTGTTCGACTTCTTCGAATGGATCAGCACCGCGTCGGCGCCTGCGTCGTGATAGGCCCCGGCGCGGTCCAGCGCCTCCTGCATCGAACGGCCCGCGATCAGCGCCTCGATCCGCGCAACGAAGCAGAAGTCGGGATCGGTCTGGGCGTCCTTGCCCGCCTTGATCTTGGCCACGAAGTCCGGGATCGTCAGCAGCGGCTGGCCTTCGCCGAGGAAGGAGTTCTGCTTGGGGAACAGCTTGTCCTCGATGCAGACGCCCGCCACCTGCCGGTTGCAGAGCTTCCGCACCAGCCGTGCGACGTTGTTGAAATCGCCGTAGCCGGTGTCGCCATCCATCAGGATCGGAACGGTCGTCGCTTCGGTCATGAACTCGACGGTTTCCAGCACCTGGGTCCAGGAGGCTTCGTTCCGGTCGCGGATGCCGTACGCGGTGGAGATCGACAGGCCCGAGGCCCAGATCGCCTCGAACCCGGTGCGCTCGGCGATCTTGGCGCTCATCCCGTTGTGGGCTTCCATCAGGAAGGTCAGGTCGGGCGACTGGATCAGCTGCTTCAGTGTCTTCGCTTTGGTCGTGCTCATAGTGCTCCTGCCCTCGATGGGCCTGTTGTCTTCGTCCGGCGGGGCCCGGCCCGGTCCGGCACCGGTCGTGGCGCGGCGTCGCGGGCGAACAGCACAGCGATGGCCGGTGGCCGGTGGCCTTTCGCCGACACCTGTCGGGACGATTTTCGCCGCACCGCAGCCCGGCGCGCAATTCGTCCGCACGGTCTAAAGGATTTGTAAAGATCACGGAAGCGGCGGATTTCAGCTAGCGGGAGAAATGTTACCGCCCACGCCCCTTGCCCCGCGGTTTTCCGCGAGAAACGTTACAGATGTTCACGAAACACCGGAAAGGAAGGGCCCGCCCGGGGGTCCGGGCGGGCCGAGGGGCGCGGGACGATTGTCCCGCGCGGCGGGTTCAGCGATCAGACCAGATCGAAGCGGTCGGCGTTCATCACCTTTGTCCAGGCCGCGACGAAGTCCTTCACGAACTTCTCCTTCGCGTCGTCGCAGGCGTAGACCTCGGCCAGCGCGCGCAGTTGCGAGTTGGAGCCGAAGACCAGATCGACACGGGTGCCGGTCCAGCGCTCTTCTTCCGTCGCCCGGTCGGTGCCGACATAGACGCCCTCTTCGCCTTCCTTCGCCTTCCACGCCGTGCCCATATCGAGCAGGTTGACGAAGAAGTCGTTGGTCAGCTTGCCGGGCGTTTCGGTGAAGACACCATGCTTGCTGTCGTCCGCATTGGTGTCGAGCACCCGCATCCCGCCGACCAGCACGGTCATCTCGGGGGCGGTCAGGCCCAGAAGCTGGGCGCGATCCACCATCAGCGACTCGGTCGGGATGGTGAAGTCGACCTTCTTGAAGTTGCGGAAGGCGTCGACCTGCGGCTCGAGCGGCGCGAAGCTTTCGGCATCCGTCATCTCGTCCGTGGTGTCGGTTCGGCCCGGCGCGAAAGGCACCGTGACGTCATACCCGGCATCCCGCGCCGCCTTCTCGACGGCCGCAGAGCCGCCCAGCACGATCAGGTCGGCGATGGAGACCTTCTTGCCGCCCGCGGCCGAGCCGTCGAACTCCGACTTGATCGCCTCGAGCTTTTCCAGCACCCGCCAAAGCTGGGCGGGCTTGTTGACCTCCCAATCCTTCTGCGGCGCCAGCCGGATGCGCGCGCCGTTGGCCCCGCCCCGCTTGTCCGAGTTGCGGAAGGTGGAGGCCGAAGCCCATGCCGTCTCGATCAGCTCGGACGAGGTCAGGCCGGAGTTCAGCAGCTTCTCCTTCAGCGTGGCGATGTCCGCATCGTCGATCGTCGGGTAATCGGCGGCGGGCACCGGGTCCTGCCAGATCAGATCCTCGGCCGGCACTTCCTTGCCCAGGTAGCGGACCTTGGGCCCCATGTCCCGGTGGGTCAGCTTGAACCACGCGCGGGCGAAGGCGTCGGCGAATTCCTCCGGATTCTCGTAGAACCGGCGCGAGATCTTTTCGTACTCCGGATCGAACCGCAGCGAGAGGTCGGTGGTCAGCATGTTCGGCGTGCGCCGCTTGCCGGGCACGTGCGGATCCTCGACCGACCCTTCCAGCGCGTCGCCCTTCGGCTTCCACTGGTGCGCGCCGGCGGGGGATTTCGTCAGCTCCCACTCGTTCTCGAAGAGGTTGTGGAAGAAGCCCATGCCCCATTGCGTCGGCGTGGTGGTCCAGATCACTTCCAGCCCGGAGGTGAAGGTGTCGTTGCCGTGCAGCCCGTGCTTGTGCTTCCAGCCGAAGCCCTGTTCGGCGATGTCCGCGCCTTCGGGTTCGAAGTCGATGTCGTCCGGGTTGCCCATGCCGTGGGTCTTGCCGAAGGTGTGGCCGCCCGCGATCAGCGCGACGGTTTCCTCGTCGTTCATCGCCATCCGGCCGAACGTTTCGCGGATGTCCTGTGCCGCGGCGACCGGGTCCGGGTTGCCGTCCGGGCCTTCCGGGTTCACGTAGATCAGGCCCATCTGGACCGCGGCCAGCGGGTTCTCCAGCGCGCGGCCTTCGGAATAGCGCCCGCCGGGCTTGTCGGACGTGGCGAGCCATTCCTGCTCGGTCCCCCAGTAGACGTCCTCCTCGGGCTCCCAGATGTCCTCGCGCCCGCCGCCGAAGCCGAAGGTTTTGAAGCCCATCGTCTCGAGTGCGACGTTGCCGGCGAGGATCATCAGGTCCGCCCAGCTGAGCGCCTTGCCGTACTTCTTCTTCACCGGCCACAGCAGGCGACGCGCCTTATCGAGGTTGGCATTGTCCGGCCAGGAGTTCAGCGGCGCGAAGCGCTGCGAGCCAGAGGTGGAGCCGCCACGGCCGTCGCCCGTCCGGTAGGTCCCGGCCGAGTGCCACGCCATCCGGATCATGAAGGGCCCGTAATGGCCCCAGTCCGCCGGCCACCAGTCCTGGCTGTCGGTCATCACCTTGGCAAGGTCGGCCTTCACCGCGTCGAGGTCCAGCGCCTTGAACGCCTCTGCATAGTCGAAGCCCTCGTCGAGCGGGTCGGACAGCTCGGAATTCTGCGTCAGGATCTTGAGGTTGAGCTGATCGGGCCACCAGTCACGGTTGGTCCGCGCGCCGCCACCCATGGTGGTGTGCTTGTGGCTGCCGTGGAACACCGGGCACTTGCCGGTTTCGGTATCATTTCCGTCCATGGGGGTCTCCGTCCTTCGCTGCTGTCGTCGTGGCTGTCTTTCGGGAGGCCGGCCCTCGCGGCATCCGGCCCGCCTATGCTCGGGAGCATACTAGCGCCGGATCATGCGAGGATGACACCGATTCCTCCCTTCCTGCGGCGGGGTGTAGCAGGGGGCGGCTATAGGGAAAAGTTGGATTATGTGATGGGATTGATAGGGCCGGGTTATACAAACTGACCTGAGACCCGTTTCTTCCTCCAGTTTGAAGTAGAGTCCGCTCCAACCAGGAGACGGACAATGAAGCGATCAAGGTTCACGGATTGGAGATGGGACCGTGGCCCCAGTGGGGCCGCATCAGCCCATCGGAACCAGATCATCGGGATGCTAGGCTCCAGATTCATTGACTTTCAGAGCCAGAAGATGACGGTTGCGGCTAGGGCAATGGCTGAGAGGAAGACCTTCGGGCATCGGTCGTAGCGGGTTGCGACGCGGCGCCAGTCCTTGAGCCTGCCGAACATGATCTCGATGCGAACCGGTCAAATGGCCATGTTATGGTGGTCAGTTCACTACTACTGCCCCTCACGCCCCGCTCACCCGCATTTCGAATGACCGCAGGCCGCGCAGGTCATGCAGCCCTCGATCATCACCAGTTCGTACTGTCCGCACGAGGGGCAGGGCTTGCCGCGGCGGCCGGACTCGAGCCCGATCACCCTGGCTTGCGGGTCGGTCTTGAGACCCAGGCCCTCGCCCTCGATGAAGCCGATCGAGATCATGTGACGCTCGATCACCCCGCCGATGGCCGCGAGAATGGAGGGGATGTATTTGCCCTGCACCCAGGCCCCGCCGCGCGGGTCGAAGACCGCCTTCAGCTCCTCGACCACGAAGGACACGTCCCCGCCGCGCCGGAACACGGCCGAGATCATCCGTGTCAGCGCCACGGTCCAGGCGAAATGCTCCATGTTCTTCGAGTTGATGAAGACCTCGAAGGGACGGCGTCGCCCGCTCACCACGATGTCGTTGATCGTGATGTAGATCGCGTGCTCGCTGTCCGGCCATTTCAGCTTGTAGGTGTTGCCTTCCAGCGCCTGCGGCCGGTCGATCGGATCCTGCATGTAGATCACGTCGCCGCCCTCTTCCGGGACCGCCTGCTTGGGCTCCTCGCCCGGCGCGGACTCGGTCGTCTCCGACACCGACAGGACCGAGCCCGTCACGTCGTTCGGCCGGTAGGTGGTGCAGCCCTTGCAGCCCGAATCCCAGGCCTGCATGTAGACGTCCTTGAACGCCTCGAAGGAGATGTCCTCGGGGCAGTTGATCGTCTTGGAAATGGATGAATCCACCCATTTCTGCGCCGCCGCCTGCATCTTCACATGCTCCGACGGCTGCAGGGTCTGGGCGTTGACGAAGTAATCCGGCAGCGGCACGTCGCCCTTCAGCTCGCGCCACATCTGGACGGCGTAATCGACGACCTTCTCCTCGGTCCGCGATCCGTCCTTCTGCAGCACCTTGCGGGTGTAGGAATAGGCGAAGACCGGTTCGATCCCCGAGGACACGTTGCCCGCGTAGAGGCTGATCGTCCCCGTCGGCGCGATGGAGGTCAGCAGCGCGTTGCGGATGCCGGTCTCGCGGATCGCGTCGCGGACGTCGTCGTCCATCATCCGCATGGTGCCGGAGTCCAGGTAGGGGTCGGCGTCGAAGAGCGGGAAGGCCCCCTTCTCCTTCGCCAGATCGACGGAGGCGAGGTAGCTCTCGCGCGCGATCAGCTTCAGCCAGGCCTCGGTCTGCGCCGCCGCCTCGTCCGAGCCGTAGCGCAGGCCCAGCATCAGGAGCGCGTCGGCCAGGCCAGTGACCCCGAGCCCGATCCGCCGCTTGGCCGCGGCCTCGCGCGCCTGCGCCTCCAGCGGGAATTGGCTGGCGTCGACGGTGTTGTCCATCATCCGGATCGCGGTGCGGACGAGCTTGGACAGCGCCGCGCCGTCCAGTTTGGCAGCGTCCGAGAAAGGCTCCGTCACCAGCCGGGCGAGGTTGACCGACCCCAGCAGACAGGCGCCATAGGGCGGCAGGGGCTGTTCCCCGCAGGGGTTGGTGGCGGCGATCGTCTCGGCGTAGTTCAGGTTGTTGGCCGCGTTGATCCGGTCGATGAAGATCACGCCCGGTTCGGCGTAATCATAGGTCGACTGCATGATCTTGTTCCACAGGTCCCGCGCCTGCAGCGTGTGGTAGACCTTGCCGTCGAAGACCAGCTCCCACGGACCGTCGGCCTTCACCGCCTCCATGAACGCATCCGTCACCAGCACCGACACGTTGAACATGCGCAGCCGGGCCGGATCGCTTTTCGCGGTGATGAACTGTTCGATGTCCGGGTGGTCGCAGCGCATCGTCGCCATCATCGCGCCCCGGCGCGAGCCCGCGGACATGATCGTGCGGCACATGGCGTCCCAGACATCCATGAACGACAGAGGACCCGAGGCGTCGGCGGCCACGCCCTTCACGTCCGCGCCCTTGGGCCGGATGGTCGAGAAGTCGTAGCCGATCCCGCCGCCCTGCTGCATGGTCAGCGCGGCCTCCTTCAGCATCTCGAAGATGCCGCCGAGGTTGTCGGGGATCGTGCCCATGACGAAGCAGTTGAACAGAGTCACCTTGCGGCCCGTCCCGGCGCCGGCGGTGATCCGCCCGGCGGGCAGGAATTTGAAATCCTCCAGCGCCTCGTAGAACGGCGCCTCCCACGCCTCGGGGTCGGATTCGACCGCCGCCAGGGCCCGCGCGATTCGCCGCCAGGAATCCTCGACCGAGCGGTCGATCGGCGTGCCGTCCGCCTCCTTGAAGCGGTATTTCATATCCCAGACCTGTTCTGCGATCGGGGCGGCGAAACGAGACATCGGCAAACTTCCAGCAGCTGAATTGAGAGAGTGGCCAAGCTAGCACTTGTTGCCGGGCGGCTCAATTACATATGTTGGCGTGGGGACCAGAAATAGCTATGGCTTGACGCCAGAACCACCATATATTGGGGGCGACCGTGGGAAAACATACACATCTCGTTAAGCTCTCGGTCGGCACCGACAGCGTCGAGTCGCTGGCCACATGGCAGAAGACCCGCGCCGCCCAGACGGAGGACGGCCTGCCGCGCCATGTCACGCGAATGTGGCCGAAGCGTGAGGCCGAGGTGCTGGCGGGCGGCTCGGTCTACTGGGTGATCAAGGGCCTGATCCAGTGCCGCCAGCGCATCCTGCGTTTCGACGAGGTGACCCGCGCCGACGGCATCCGCCGCTGCGCCTTCGTGCTGGACCCCGAACTGGTCCGCGTGGCCCCCGCGCAGAAGCGCCCGTTCCAGGGCTGGCGGTATCTCACCGCCGAGGATGCGCCCCGCGACCTGCCCGCCGGACGCCAGAGCGAGGATGCCCTGCCGCCGGAACTCTCCGCTGCGCTGGCGGAGATCGGGGTGCTGTAACGCCCGCCCCCGCGCGGGCGGGGCGGGAGGATGCCTCCGGCGGGAGTATTTCGGACCACAGGAAGCAGCAGACCGGCCGCATGCTCGACCGCCCGCCACGACAGGCGTGGCCGTGGCCTTCAGCCGAGGTCCAGCCGGTCGATCAGGACGGTCAGCGCGGCCCGGTCGGCGTCCTCCAGCGGGGCGTTGCGGGCGCGGAAGAGCGTCGCCTGGCTTTTCAGGAGCGGGCCGTCGGCCAGCGGGCGCAGGTGGTTCGCGCGCAGCGTTTCGCCGGTCGAGGTGATGTCGGCCACCGCCTCGGCGGTTTCGTTCTTCACCGTGCCCTCGGTTGCGCCCTGGCTGTCGACAAGCTGGTAGTCGGCCACGCCGAAGTCCCGCAGCGCGTCGCGCACCAGCCGGTGATACTTGGTCGCGATCCGCATCCGGAAGCCGTGCGAGCGGCGGAAGGCGGCCGCCGCCGCGTCCAGATCGTCCAGTGTCTCCACATCGACCCAGAAATCCGGCACCGCGATGATCAGGTCGGCCTGCCCGAATCCAAGCTCGGCCAGTTCCTCCACCTGCATGTCCCATTGCGCCAGCTTCTCGCGCACGAGGTCGGTGCCGGTGACGCCCAGATGGATGCGCCCCGCCGCCAGTTCGCGCGGGATCTCCCCCGCCGATAGCAGCACGAGTTCCACGCCCTCGATCCCCTCGACCCGGCCCGCGTATTCGCGTTCCGAGCCGGTCCGGCCCAGCGTCACACCGCGCTGGCCGAACCAGTCGAATGTCTTTTCCATCAGCCGCCCTTTGGACGGCACGCCCAGCTTCACGCTCATGCCGCCCCTCCGAGGTCGCGGATCAGGCCGGGGCGGATCACCCCGCCGACGGCGGGGATTGCGCGCCCCTGCCCCAGTTGCCGAGTCAGCGCGTCGTAGCGGCCGCCGGTGGCGACGGGGGGCAGGTCGGGGCGCGTCTCGGCGTAGAAGCCGAAGACGAAGCCGTCGTAGTATTCCATGTGGGTGCGGCCATAGGAGGCTTCGAAATCCAGCGCCTCGGCGTCCACGCCGCGCCGGGCCAGAGCCGCGCCACGGGCGTCCAGCCGGTCCACCGCCGGGGCGATCCACGGCATGTCGACCGCGATGTCGCGCAGGTGCTCCAGCGCGAAGGGCATCTTCTCGCGCACGGCGAGGATGGCGTCGATGAGTTCCACCACGCCCGCCGGGATCGGATCGGCGGCGGCCTCCTGCCTCAGGCTCTCCAGCCGGTCTTCGATCTCCGCCCGGCTGCGCAGGCCGATCTCGGGCCCCGCGGCGGCGAAGGGGTCGGCGGCGGCCAGCAGCGCGGCCCGCGCGGGCGGCGGCGGCGCGGCGGAGGAGAAGCGGTCGAGCAGCGCCCGGAACCGGCGCGGCCGCCAGATGTGGCGCATCAGCGCGCGCTTGCGCCGGTCCGAGATCGCAAGACCCGAGACAGCGGCGGTGAGGATGCCGATGTCGCCGGTCGCCGCGCGCAGGTGCAGCGGCGCGAGGATGCGCTGGAAGAGGGCGAAGATCTCGGCGTCCGCGTCGGGCGGGTTGGAGCCGTCGAAGATTTCGAAGCCCGCCTGCACGTATTCGCTGGCGCGCTGTTCGTCCTGTTCCTGGCGGCGGAAGACCTCTCCGGCATAGCAGTAGCGGGCGGGTTCGGCGCCTTCGGCCATGTGCATCTGGACAACCGGAACGGTGAAGTCCGGGCGCAGCATCTGCTCACCCCGCAGGGCGTCGGAGGTGACATAGGCGCGGGCGCGGATGTCCTCGCCGTAGAGGTCGAGCAGGGTCGCGGCGGGCTGCAGGATCGCGGCTTCGACGGGGACCGCGCCTTCGGCTTCGAAATGCGCGCGGAGGCGGGCGGCCTCGGCGAGGTCGGCCGCGCGGGCGGCGGTGTCCTGGGCGGGGGTGGTCATGCGCACCGCCCTTCAGCCAAGCGCGTTGCCCAAACCGCCCGTGCCCCGATCTGCCCTCGGCGGATCGGATCGCGCCCGGTCGCCATTGGGGCGCCATTGATCCGAGCTCCAATGGCGACCGGGCGCGATCCGGGGCCGCACTGGATGACGACAGCCATCACCCCTGCCCCGCCAGGATCTCTTTCAGCTTCGCAACCATCTCGCCGCGCGGCACCTCGAACTGGGAGGGGCGCTCCTTCCACTCCTCAAGCGTCGCGTTCTCGGCGATCTGCGCGCCGAGGATCAGGTCCTTGATCTGCACCACGCCGCGGGCCTTCTCGTCCGCGCCCTCGATCACCGCCGCCGGAGAGCCGCGCCGGTCCGCGTATTTCAGCTGGTTGCCGAAGTTCTTCGGGTTGCCGAGGTAGATCTCGGCCCGGATCCCCGCGTTCCGGATCTGGGACACCATGGTCATGTAATCCGCCATCCGGTCGCGATCCATCACGGTCACGACCACCGGCCCCGGGGCCTGCGTCCCGATCCGCCCCTTCTCGCGCAGCGCGGCCAGCAGGCGGTCGACGCCGATCGAGATGCCGGTCGCGGGCACCGCCTGCCCGGTGAAGCGCTTCACGAGGTCATCGTAGCGCCCGCCGCCGGCCACGCTGCCGAACTGCCGCTTGCGGCCCTTCTCGTCGAGGATCTCGAAGGTCAGTTCGGCCTCGAAGACAGGCCCGGTGTAATAGCCCAGCCCCCGGACGACCGAGGGGTCCAGTTCGATCCGCCCGGCGTCGTAGCCCTGCGCGTCGAGCAGCGCCGCGATCTGTTCCAGTTCGTCCACGCCCTCGGCCCCGATGGCCGATCCGCCGACGGCGGCGCGGAGGTTCGCGAGCGTCCCCGCCGCGTCCCCGGCCTTGGAGGTCAGGAAGGCGATCACCGGCTCGGCCTGCGCCTCCGACAGCCCCACCCCGTCGATATAGGCGCCCGAGGCATCCAGCCGCCCCTTCCCGAGCAGTTCCCGCACCCCGGCCTCGCCGACCTTGTCGAACTTGTCGATGGTGCGCAGCACGTCCGCGGCTTGGCCTTCGTCCGAGACGCCCATGGCCTCCAGCACCCCGTTCAGCACCTTCCGGTTGTTCACCCGGATCAGATAATCCCCGCGCGGGATCCCGACCTCTTCGAGGCAATCCGCCAACATCGCGCAGATCTCGGCATCCGCGGCGACCGAGCCGGTCCCCACGGTATCCGCATCGCATTGATAGAACTGCCGGAACCGCCCCGGCCCCGGCTTCTCGTTGCGCCAGACGGGGCCCATGGCGTAGCGCCGGTAGGGCGTCGGCAGGTCGTTGCGGTGCTGGGCGTAGACCCGGGCCAGCGGCGCCGTCAGGTCATACCGCAGCGCCAGCCAGCCGCCCTTGCCCTCGTCGTCGGATTCCTGCCAGGCGAAGACGCCTTCGTTCGGCCGGTCCACGTCGGGCAGGAACTTGCCCAGGGCCTCGACCGTCTCGACCGCGCTGCTTTCCAGCGCCTCGAACCCGTAGCGATGGTAGACCCCGGCGATCTTCGACAGCATCTCGGCGCGCTCGGTCACCTCGGCGCCGAAATAGTCACGGAACCCCTTGGGCGTTTCCGCCTTGGGGCGCGGGGATTTCTTGTCTTTGGCCATCGTTTTTCCCTGTCCGGGTGTCGCGGCGCGGTCTAGCCCAAGGGCAGGTGTCCCGCAAGCGCCGGTAAGGACGACTGGGAACGGGATTTGCTTTCGGGCTGTTGTCGGGTCATACCGGAAACAGGCGCCGACACGGAAATGGCCCCGGGGGGTGAATGCAGCATATCGAGGAAAAGCTCGCGCATCTTGAGCGCATGGTCGAGGAATTGTCCGACGTCTCCGCCCGTCAACAGACCGAGATCGCGCTGCTGACGCGCCGCGTCCAGCTTCTGATGGAGCGCGAGGCGCAGCGCGAAAGCGACAGCAGCGGCGGGATGCATTTCGGCGACGAGAAGCCGCCGCACTGGTAGCTCAGAACGCGCCCATGGCGATGCCCGCCGCCAGCGCCGCGCCGATCTCGCGGCATTTCTCCAGCTCCGCCGCCGGCACGGTCTTCTCGGCGAGGATCTCTTCGGGCGTCTGCGCGTGCAGGTTGACGATCAGCGCGGGCTGCACCATGCGCAGCCGCCAGCCCTGCGCGATCCGGGCGGTCTGGCGGGCGCAGTTTTCGCCGTCGGACCCGGCGCAGACCATCTGGGCGTAGGGTCGGCCTTCGATCCGGCCCAGAACCGGGTAATAGCAGCGGTCGTAGAAATCCTTCATCAGCCCCGCGATGGCGGCAAGGTTCTCGGGCGCACAGAAAAGGTAGCCCTTCGCCGCCAGCAGATCCTCGGGCCCGGCCTCCACCGCCTGCTTCAGCATCACCTCCGCCTCGTCCCGGGCGGCGTCGAAGGCGGCCTCGGCCATCTGGCGGCTGCCGCCGGTCTTCGAATGGTAGACGATCAGAAGCTCGGTCATGCCGGCTCAGATCTCCTCGACCGCCATCACGCCGCCGAGGCTCTTGATCGCGCCCTTGATCGCGGGCGTGACCGGGAACTCGGCGCCCGAGTCGATTTCGACCTCGCCGGGCAGGCGGTCGTCCATCAGGCAGAACCAGATCGGCCCGCCGGGGATGTTGCGCACCGTCTCGGCCGCGCCCTGCAGCACCGAGGCGACCGAGGGGATGGCCGCTTCGTTCTCCACGAAGATCTTCAGCCCCGTCGCGCCCGCGTCGGCCACGATAGTGTCGATCGGCTGCACGCCCCGCGCCAGCAGCTTGAGCTGGTCGCTTTCCATCGTCGCCTCGACCGTCAGCACCACCTTCGAGCCGTTCTCGAGGTGATCGCGCGCCGCCTCGAGCGTGTCGGAGAAGATCGTCACCTCGTAGGCGCCGGTCGTGTCGGACAATTGCGCGAAGGCGAAACGGTTGCCGCGCGCCGATTTCCGCTCCTGCCGTCCGGCGACGATACCGGCCATCTTGGCGATGATCGCCCCGCCCTGCGCCAGCTTCATCACCTCGTCCAGAGTCTTGACGTCCTTGCGTTTCAGCGGCCCCTGGTAATCGTCCAGCGGGTGGCCCGACAGGTAGAACCCCACGGCCGAGAATTCCTGCGCCAGCCGTTCGGCGGGCAGCCAGTCCTGCACCGGCGAGAGGCGCGGTTCGGGCAGGTCGTCGCCCGCATCGCCGAACAGCGACACCTGGTTCGAGGTCTTCTGTTCCCAGATCGCCGCCGAATAGGCCATCAGGCTTTCCAGGCTGTCGAAGATCCGCCGCCGGTTCGGGTCCAACTCATCGAAACAGCCCGACCGCGCCATCATCTCCAGCGGCCGCTTGCCGATCTTCTTCAGTTCCACCCGGCGGGCGAAGTCGAAGATGTTCACGAAGGGCTTGTCGCGGCCGTCGACCTTGCGGCCCTCGACCACGAGGCGCATCGCCTCGAGCCCCACGTTCTTGAGCGCGCCGAGCGCGTAGACCAGCGCTCCGTCCACCACCTTGAAGCTCGCGTCCGAGCGGTTGACCGAGGGCGGAACCCACGGCAGTTCCAGCGCCTTCTTCACCTCTTCGAAATAGACGCCCAGCTTGTCGGTCAGGTGGATATCGCAGTTCATGACGCCCGCCATGAACTCGACCGGGTGGTTCGCCTTGAGCCATGCGGTCTGGTAGGACACCACCGCGTAGGCCGCCGCGTGGGACTTGTTGAAGCCGTAGTTGGCGAATTTCTCCAGAAGGTCGAAGACCTCGGAGGCCTTCTTCTTGTCCACGCCCTTTTCCGCCGCGCCCTTCTCGAACTTGGGGCGTTCGGCGTCCATCGCCTCCTTGATCTTCTTGCCCATGGCGCGGCGCAGCAGGTCGGCGCCGCCGAGGCTGTAGCCCGCCATCTCCTGCGCGATCTGCATCACCTGTTCCTGGTAGACGATGATGCCCTGCGTCTCTTCGAGGATATGGTCGATCAGCGGATGGACCGAGGCGCGTTCGCGCAGGCCGTTCTTGACCTCGCAATAGACCGGGATGTTCTCCATCGGGCCCGGACGGTAGAGCGCCACGAGCGCGACGATGTCCTCGATGCAGGTCGGTTTCATCCGCTTCAGGGCATCCATCATGCCCGAGCTTTCAACCTGGAACACCGCGACGGTCTTGGCGCGGGAATAAAGCTCGTAGGTCTTCTCGTCGTCCAGCGGGATGGCGTTGATCTGGTTCTCCGCCCCCTCCGCCGGCTCGTAGAGCTGCGTGCCGTCGGCGGCGACGTGCAGCGGGCGGCCCGAGGCGTGGATCTGGTCGATCGCGTTCTGGATCACCGTCAGCGTCTTCAGGCCGAGGAAGTCGAACTTCACCAACCCGGCCTGTTCCACCCATTTCATGTTGAACTGGGTCGCCGGCATGTCGGACCGCGGATCCTGGTAGAGCGGCACCAGCGCGTCGAGCGGCCGGTCCCCGATCACCACGCCCGCCGCGTGGGTCGAGGCGTTCCGCAACAGCCCCTCGACCTGCTGGCCGTAGGTCAGAAGCCGGTTCACCACCTCTTCGTCGCGGGCCGCCTGGCGCAGGCGTTCCTCCTGGATCAGCGCCTGTTCGATCGAGACGGGCTTCACCCCCTCCACCGGGATCATCTTCGACAGCCGGTCGACCTGGCCGTAGGGCATCTGGAGCACCCGGCCGATGTCGCGCACGGCGGCCTTGGACAGGAGCGCGCCGAAGGTGATGATCTGGCCCACCTTGTCGCGGCCGTATTTCTCCTGCACGTAGCGGATCACCTCCTCGCGGCGGTCCATGCAGAAGTCGATGTCGAAGTCGGGCATCGAGACCCGTTCCGGGTTCAGGAAGCGTTCGAACAGAAGCGAATAGCGCAGCGGATCTAGATCGGTGATCGTCAGCGCATAGGCGACGAGCGAGCCCGCGCCCGAGCCCCGGCCGGGACCGACCGGGATGTCGTGGTCCTTGGACCACTGGATGAAATCGGCCACGATCAGGAAGTAGCCGGGGAAGCCCATGCCCTCGATGATCCCAAGCTCGAAATCCAGTCGCTTCTGGTACTCCTCGAGCGAGACCGCGTGGGGGATCACCGCGAGGCGCTTCTGCAGCCCCTCGTTCGCCATGCGGCGCAACTCGGCCACCTCGTCGTCGGCGAATTTCGGCAGGATCGGATCGCGCTTCTCGGCCTTGTAGGCGCAGCGCTTCGCGATCTCGACCGTGTTCGCGATCGCCTCCGGCAGGTCGGCGAACAGCGTCACCATCTCCTGCTGGGACTTGAAGTAATGCTGCGGGGTCAGGCGGCGGCGGGGTTCCTGCTGATCGACGTAAGCCCCCTCGGCGATGCAGATCAGCGCATCATGCGCCTCGTACATGTCGGATTTCGGAAAATAGACGTCATTCGTCGCGACCAGCGGCAGGTCCATGGCATAGGCCATCTCGACAAAGCCGCGCTCTGTCAGCCGTTCGTTCGCGGGCAGGCCGCTGTCGCCCGGGTGGCGCTGCAATTCGACATAAAGGCGGTCGGCGTAGATCGCCTTGAACTTCTCCATCAGCTCCTGCGCCGCCGGGCGCTGACCCGCCTGCAGCAACATCCCCACAGGGCCATCCGGCCCGCCGGTCAGGCAGATCAGCCCCTCCGCATGCAGGCCCAGTTCCTCGATCGTGACGTGCGGCACCTGCCCGCGCTTGTCCACGTAAAGGCAGGTGGACAGCTTCATCAGGTTCTCGTAGCCGCGTTCGTTCTGCGCCAGCAGGACCACAGGCGCTGGCGGCTTGGGGAGTTGTCCGGGCACGGTCGGCAGATAGGCGACATCGACCTGGCAGCCGATGATCGGCTGAAGGCCCGCGCCCGACGCGGCGACGGAGAACTCCAGCGCGCAGAACATCGAGTTGGTGTCGGTCACGGCGACCGCCGGCATCTCCATCTTCTCGCAGAGCGCGGGCAGCTTCTTGAGCCGCAGGGCGCCTTCGAGGAGGGAATATTCGGTATGCGTGCGGAGGTGGATGAATCGCGGGCTGCTCATGGCGCGAAGGTAACGGAGCCGGGCGGCGGGCGGAAGCGCGGATCCGGGTGGGGCGGCGGGCTGGTGCGAGCGCGCACGCACCCTACGGAAACGGTCGGCCGGGCCGAGCAACGCCTGGATCGCGCCCGACCCCGAGGGCGGCAAGGAGCTAGTGACAAGCCGGTTCGGCATCACACGCGGTCAGAGCGTGGGTTGACCACCGCAGGATCGCGCCCGCCCTGGGGGGCAGGGTCGGGCGCGATCCGATCCGCCAAAGGCGGATCGGGGGAATGGGTGGTGCGGTTCGGTTCCCAATCCGCACTTCCGAGACGTTTTCCGGGCTTGTTCGCGCGGACAGTGGCGGAAGGATCCGGGCTCGAGTGGGCGGCGTGGGAGGGTGCATTGGAGCGTAGGTCTCTGTCATGACTTCCGACTTGCGACCGCGCCGGGGTCTTCCACCTCCGGTTGCCGCGCCTCGCCGCGTCCCGCCTCCACTGCCCGTTTGCGGGGCGCGCGGGCGCTCTCCCGGAGCGGATCCCGAGGAAATGCTTGCCAAATCCGCTCCGGCCCGGTTTGCTCAAGAAAACAGCAAAGCCCAGCCGTCCTCTACGCCGCATCGAGGTCAGGCCACCCGGGCCAACAGGGTAAGGCGGCGGTACATTGTCATGAAGGTCTCCTTTCTTTTGAACGGAGAGCGGGTCGATCTCACCGGGGTGTCGCCTCAGACCACCCTGCTCGACTGGCTGCGCATCGAGCGCGGGCTGACCGGCACCAAGGAAGGCTGCAACGAGGGCGATTGTGGCGCCTGCACCGTCATGGTGCAGGACGCCACGGGGCCGGCGGCGCTCAACGCCTGCATCCTGTTCCTGCCGCAACTGCACGGCCGCGCCGTGACGACCGTGGAGGGGCTGGCGGGCGCCGACGGCACGCTGCATCCGGTGCAAAGGGCGATCGTGGATCACCACGGCTCGCAATGCGGCTTCTGCACCCCCGGCATCGTGATGTCGCTGGCCGCGGCGCACACCACCGGGGAGAGAGACCACGATTCGGTGCTGGCCGGAAACCTCTGCCGCTGCACCGGCTACGCGCCGATCGTGCGCGCGGCCGAGGCCGCCGCGGCCGAGGCGGTGCCCGAGACCCTCGCCGCCCGTCCCGCCCTGCCCGACAGCGCGGCCGAGGACGACCTGACCGGCGGCGCGGCGGCGGTGATCGAAAGCGCCGACGCGCTGGCGGACTGGTGCCTCGCCCACCCCGAGGGGCGGATCGTGGGCGGCGCGACGGACATCGGCCTCTGGGTCACCAAGCGGCTGGACGATCTGGAGGCGGTCGCCTTCGTCGGCCGCTGCGCGGACCTGCGCCGGGTGCGGATCACAGACACAGAGATCCGCTTCGGCGCGGCGGTGACCATCGCCGAGATGACCCGCGCGCTGGTGCCCCATCACCCGGACTTCTCGGGGATGCTGAACCGCTTCGGCTCGGTCCAGGTGCGCAACGCGGCGACCATCGGCGGCAACATCGCCAACGGCTCGCCCATCGGCGACGCGCCGCCCGCGCTGATCGCGCTCGGCGCTGTGCTCCACCTGCGCAAGGGGCGGGCACGGCGGACCATCCCGCTTGAAGAGTTCTTCGTCGCCTACGGAAAGCAGGACCGTCAGCCCGGCGAATTCGTCGAGGCGGTCTCCTTCCCGCGCCAGCTGGACCGGCTGGCCTGCTACAAGCTGTCGAAGCGGTTCGACCAAGACATCTCGGCGGTCTGCGGCTGTTTCAACATCCATGTGTCCGACGGCGTCGTCTCGGGCGCGCGGATCGCCTTCGGCGGCATGGCCGCCGTGCCGAAACGCGCCCGCGCGGTCGAGGCCGCGCTGCGCGGCCAGCCCTGGGTGGAGGACACGATCGCCATGGCCTGGGACGCCTGGGAGGAGGATTTCCAGCCGCTGAGCGACATGCGCGCCTCGGCCGAGTACCGGCTGGAGACGGCGCGGAACATGCTGATCCGCTACTTCCTCGAGGACCTGAGCGCGGCGACGCGGGTGCGGGAGGTGTCGGCATGAGCGTGACCCGCCCCCTCCCCCACGACAGCGCGGAACTGCATGTCACCGGGCAGGCGCGCTATGTCGACGACATCGACTCGCCCCCGGGTAGCCTGCACCTCGCCTTCGGGCTGAGCGACGTGGCGCGCGGCACGATCACCGCCATGGACCTTTCCGCCGTCAAGGCGGCCCCGGGCGTGGTGGCGGTGCTGACCGCGGCCGACCTGCCCTTTGCCAATGACGTCTCGCCCTCGATCCACGACGAGCCGCTGCTGGCCGAGGGCGAGGTCTTCTACCTTGGCCAGCCCGTCTTCCTCGTCGTCGCCACCAGCCACCTCGCCGCGCGCAAGGCGGCGCGGAAGGGCCGCGTGGAGATCGCGGAACTGCCGGCGATCCTGACGGTGGAGCAGGCGCTGGAGGCCGACAGCCGCTTCGAGGAGGGGCCGCGGATCTACGAGAAGGGCGATGCGGCGGCCGCCATCGACGGGGCCGGGCACGTGCTGGAGGGCCGGTTCGAGATCGGCGGGCAGGAGCATTTCTACCTCGAGGGGCAGGCCGCGCTGGCGCTGCCGCAGGAAACCGGCGGGATGGTGATCCATTCCTCGACCCAGCACCCGACCGAGATCCAGCACAAGGTGGCCGAGGCGATCGGCCGCCCGATGCACGACGTCCGGGTCGAAATGCGCCGCATGGGCGGCGGCTTCGGCGGCAAGGAAAGCCAAGGGAACGCGCTGGCCGTGGCCTGCGCGGTGGCGGCGCGGGCGACGGGCCGGGTCTGCCGGATGCGCTATGACCGCGACGACGACATGGTGGTGACCGGCAAGCGGCACGATTTCCGCATCGATTATCGAGTCGGCTTCAACGCGGAGGGGCGGATCGCGGGGCTGGACTTCCGGCACTACGCCCGCTGTGGCTGGGCGCAGGACCTGAGCCTGCCGGTGGCCGACCGGGCGATGCTGCATGCCGACAACGCCTATCTGCTGGAGCATTGCCGGATCGAGAGCCACCGGCTGAAGACCCACACCCAGAGCGCCACAGCCTTCCGCGGCTTCGGCGGCCCGCAGGGGATGCTGGGAATGGAGCGCGTGGTGGATCACATCGCCCATCACCTGCGGCTGGACCCGCTGGCGGTGCGGCGGGTGAATTATTATGCCGAGGCCGAAGGCCCCGGCGGCGGAGGGGGGCTGTCTGCCCCCCGTCCCGGCGATGCCGGGACTCCCCCCGAGGATATTGCCGACCAGAGGAAGACAGGGGCGGACGGGCACCGCGACCTCGCATCGCGAGGCGCGGTCGGCGCGGTGCAGGAGGACGCGGTGCCGGTGCCGCCGCCCGGCGCGCAGACGACGCCCTACGGAATGGCGGTGGAGGATTTCGTCCTGCACGGGCTGACCGACGCGCTGATCGAAGGCTCGGATTACGTGGCTCGGCGGGCGGCGGTGGCGGAGTGGAACGCCGCGCAACCGATCCTGAAGCGCGGGATCGCCTTTTCGCCGGTGAAGTTCGGCATCTCCTTCACCCTGTCGCACCTGAACCAGGCCGGCGCGCTGGTGCATGTCTACCAGGACGGCTCGGTCGCGATGAACCATGGCGGGACCGAGATGGGCCAGGGCCTGAACCGCAAGGTCCAGCAGGTCGCGGCGCGCGTCTTCGGGATCGACAGCGATGCCGTCCGGATCACCGCGACGGACACCGGCAAGGTGCCCAACACCTCGGCCACGGCGGCCTCGTCCGGGTCGGACCTGAACGGCATGGCCGTGCAGGCGGCCTGCGAGACGATTCGCGACCGGATCGCCGGGGTGGTCGGGCGGCTGCACCAGGTGAAGCCGGCGGAGATCGTCTTCGCGGATGGCGAGGTGCGCGCGGGCGACGCGGCACTGCCCTTTGCCGAGGCGGTGAAGCTGGCCTACGAGAACCGGGTGAGCCTGTCCTCGACCGGCTATTACCGCACGCCGAACCTCGCCTGGGACCGGATCGCCGGGCGCGGCCGACCGTTCTACTATTTCGCCTACGGTGCGGCGGTGACCGAGGTGGTCATCGACACGCTCACCGGCGAATACCGCATCCTGCGGGCGGACATCCTGCATGACGCGGGCCGCTCTCTGAACCCGGCGATCGATATCGGCCAGGTGGAGGGCGGCTATGTGCAGGGCGCGGGCTGGCTGACCACCGAGGAATTGGTCCGGGACGACAAGGGGCGGCTGCGGACGCACGCGCCCTCGACCTACAAAATCCCGGCCTGCGGGGACCGGCCCGACGTGTTCAACGTGGCGCTCTGGGACCAGCCCAACCGGGAGGCGACGATCCATCGCTCGAAAGCCGTGGGCGAGCCGCCGCTGATGCTGGGGATTTCGGCCTTCCTTGCCCTGTCCGACGCAGTGGGGGCCTGCGGGACTGGCTATCCGGCGCTGGACGCGCCGGCGACGCCGGAGCGGGTGCTGAAGGCGGTGATGCGGGTGCGCGATGGCGTTTGACACCGACCTCCTGCGGCGGCGCGTCGCCGCCGAGGGCCGCGTGGTGCGCGTGGTGATCGCCGAGGTGCGCGGCTCTGCCCCGCGCGAGGCGGGGGCGGCGATGATCGTGGGGCCGGCGGGGCTGAGCGGGACCATCGGCGGCGGCGCGCTGGAGTTCGAGGCGGAGCGCGGGGCCGGATCGCTGCGCGCGCCGAAGGTCCTGCGCCGGGCGCTCGGGCCGGAGTTGGGGCAGTGCTGCGGCGGCTCCGTCACGCTGGTGCTGGAACCCTTCGACGCGGGGGAGCTGGCCCGGATCGACGCGGGCGCGGCCGGCTTCGCCCGGCCCGTGGCGCCGGGGGCGGGCGAGATGCCGCTGGCCCTGCGCCGGGCGCTGGCGGCGGCCCGGGGCCAAGGCGTGGCGCCGCCGGTTATGCTGCGCGACGGCTGGCTTTTGGAGCCGGTGGCTCGCGCGCGCCGCCCGCTCTGGATCTGGGGCGCGGGGCATGTCGGGCGGGCCATCGTTTCGGTCGTGGCCCCCCTGCCCGACCTGTCCATCACCTGGGTCGACACCGCGCCGGAGCGGTTCCCCGAGACGAAACCCGAGGGGGTCGAGACGGTGAGCGCCGCCGATCCGGCGGTTCTGGCGGCCCATGCGCCGGAGGACGCCGCGCATCTGGTGCTGACCTACTCCCATGCGCTCGACCTCGCGCTCTGTGACGCGCTGCTCAGGCGGGGCTTCGGCTGGGCGGGCGTGATCGGCTCGGACACCAAGTGGGCGCGGTTCCGCAAGCGGCTGGCCGCCGCGGGCCACGGCGATGCGCAGATTTCGCGCATCCGCTGCCCCATCGGCGACAGGACCCTGGGTAAGCATCCGCAGGCGATTGCCGTGGGGGTGGCCGCCGCGCTATTGAGGGAAACGGCGCATCAAGACGCCCTGAAGGACAAGATCGCGTGACGGGGACGGACATACTTCTCTCGATCCGGGGGCTGACCAAGGCCTATCCCGGCGTCGTCGCCAATGACGACGTCTCGTTCGACATCCTGCGCGGCGAGGTTCACGCCCTGCTGGGCGAGAACGGCGCGGGCAAGTCCACGCTGGTCAAGATGATCTACGGGCTGGTCAAGCCCGACGCCGGCATGATGGAACTGAACGGCGCGCCCTTCGCACCGGCGGAGCCGCAGGCGGCGCGGGCGGCGGGCGTGGCGATGGTGTTCCAGCACTTCTCGCTCTTCGATGCGCTGAACGTCGCGGAGAACATCGCGCTCGGCATGGCCGACCCGCCGCCGATGCGCGACCTCGCCGCCCGGATCCGGGAGGTGTCCGAGCAATACGGCCTGCCGCTGGACCCGTTCCGGACGGTGGGCGACCTGTCGGCGGGCGAACGCCAGCGGGTGGAGATCGTGCGCTGCCTGCTGCAGGATCCCAAGCTGCTGATCATGGACGAGCCGACCAGCGTCCTGACGCCGCAGGAGGTCGAGATCCTCTTCGCCACGCTGCGGAAGCTGTCATCCGAGGGGACGGCGATCCTCTACATCTCGCACAAGCTGGAGGAGATCCGCGCGCTCTGCGACGAGGCGACGATCCTGAGGCTGGGCAGGAAGGTCGCGACCTGCACGCCCCGCGACACCACGGCGCGGGAGATGGCGGAACTGATGGTCGGCGCGGAGCTTCTGGTGCCGGAGAAGGCGGGCAAGGCGCCGGGGCCGGTGCGGCTGGAGCTGAAGGGGCTGAGCGTGACATCCCCCTCGCAGTTCGGCACCGCGCTGAAGGACGTGACGCTGGAGGTGCGCGGCGGCGAGGTTCTGGGCCTGGCCGGAGTGGCCGGCAACGGGCAGGACGAACTGCTGGCCGCGCTGTCGGGCGAGATGACCTCGGCCCGGGGGATGGTTGTCTTCGAGGGGCAGGAGATCGGGCACCTGGGCCCCATGGCGCGGCGGCGGCTGGGGCTGCTGACGGCGCCTGAGGAACGGCTGGGCCATGCCGCGGCACCGGACATGAGCCTGACAGAGAACGCGGTGCTGACCGGGGCCGAGCGGGAGGGGCTTCTGTCGAACGGGTTCCTCCGATGGGGCAAGGCGCGGGATTTCGCGGCGTCGATCATCGAACGCTTCGACGTGCGGACGCCCGGAACAGAGAATGCGGCGCGGTCGCTCTCGGGCGGGAACCTGCAGAAATTCGTCATCGGGCGCGAGGTGATGCAGCGGCCCGAGGTGCTGGTGGTCAACCAGCCGACATGGGGGGTCGACGCCTCGGCCGCCGCGGTGATCCGGCAGGCGCTGCTGGATCTGGCCGAAGGCGGCACGGCGGTGATCGTGATCTCGCAGGACCTCGACGAGCTGATGGAGGTGTCGGACCGCTTCGCCGCGCTGAACGAGGGTCGGCTGTCGGAGGTCGTGCCGGCGCAGGGGCTGACGGTGGAGCAGATCGGCCTGATGATGGGCGGGGCCCACGGGATGGAGGTGGCGCATGTCTAGCCTGTGCCCACGCCCGGCCTCGGGGTTCGTGGCGGCTGCGGGAGCCTCCGGCGGGAGTTTTTCCGGCCAGATGAAGATGGGGGGCGTGCGCCTGCCCGCGCGGCGGTCGGCTGGAGGGGTTGGGCGCCTTACGCTTTTCCTGAAGACAGAAGATGGGGAGCCGCGCATGACGGGCCGGAACGCGTGCTGAGGCTGGAGAAGCGGCCGCAGCCGTCGCAGGTCTGGGCGTGGGCCACGCCTCTGGCGGCTGTGCTGGCGACGATCTTCTTCGGGGGTCTGCTGTTCATGGCGCTCGGCAAGGACCCCGTGGTGGCGATCCGGACGATCTTCTGGGATCCGCTGTTCGGGCAGCACGCGTTCTTCTACCGGCCACAGCTTCTGGTGAAGGCGGCGCCGCTGATCCTGATCGCGATCGGGCTGTCGCTGGGATTCCGGGCGGGAATCTGGAACATCGGAGCCGAGGGGCAATACATCATCGGCGCGCTCTGCGGCGCCGGGGCGGCGCTGGCCTTCTACCCGCTCGAAGCGGCGTGGCTGTTTCCGCTGATGATTTTCTGCGGGGCCCTCGGGGGCTTCCTCTGGGCGATGATCCCCGCGCTGCTCAAGGTGCGCTTCGGCACCAACGAGATCCTCGTGTCGCTGATGCTGGTCTACGTGGCCGAGCAATTGCTGGCCTCCATGTCGCTGGGCCTGCTGAAGAACCCGCAGGGCTTCGGCTTTCCGGGAAGCCGCAATCTCCAGCAGTACGAAAGCGCCTACAACGCCGAGATCATCGCGGGCACGGGCATGCACTGGGGCGTCGCGACGGCCTTCATCATGGTGATCCTCGCCTATGTGCTGCTGAACCGCCACATCCTGGGCTACCACATCCGGCTGACCGGCGCCGCGCCCCGGGCCGCGCGCTTTGCCGGCGTGGTTCCCGCGCGGCTGGTGATCTTCTGCCTTGGCGCGGGCGGCGCGCTGGCCGGGCTGGCCGGGATGTTCGAGGTCTCGGGCCCCGCCGGGCAGGTCTCGATCGACTTCAACGTGGGCTACGGCTTCACCGCGATCATCGTCGCCTTCCTCGGGCGGCTGCACCCGGTGGGGATCCTGCTGGCGGGGCTGCTGATGGCGCTGACCTACATCGGGGGCGAGATCGCGCAGTCGAACCTCGGCCTGCCCGCGGCGGCGATCCAGGTGTTCCAGGGGATGCTGCTGTTCTTCCTGCTGGCGGTGGACGTGCTGACGAATTACCGGGTCCGGCTGATGCAGGGGGTGAAAACGTGATTTGCGCGGGCGGCAGGGGCGTCTATCGTGAGGGCGAAGTTCTTTTGCCTTCGGAGATTTTCAATGGCCTCTTTCATGCGTCGCGCCATCGCGGCCCCGCTGCTGCTGTGCAGCCTTCCCCTCACCGCCACCGCACAGGACACCGCGACGGCCGGGGACACGCCCCTGCCAGAGCTCGAGATGACCGGCCCGACCGAGGGGCGGCCGATGGCGCCCTCCTTCGTGATGCCGGGGCGCCCAGGGAGCGGTCAGCCGACCGACCCGGGCGCCGGACTGCCCGGAGCCCCCTCGGACGGGCCGCGCTTCGTCCAGCCGGGCCAGCCGATTGCGCCGGGCGGGCAGCCCGGGCAACCGGGCGGCGGTGGCAACCCGCCGGGCGGCGGCATCGCGCAACCGGGACAGCCGGGACAGCCGGGACAACCGGGACAACCGGGACAACCGGGACAACCGGGACAACCGGGACAACCGGGACAACCCGGGCAGCCCGGCGGGGGCAACCAGTTTTCCGCCGTCGGCACGTGGTATTGCGAAACCGCCTATCAGAGCACCGGGGCCGGCGTGCCGCCGAACCCGGTCATGGCGCGGTTCGAGATGGCGGTCTACCAGAATTACAGCGCGCAGGGCGGCGGGGTGGAGATGGCCAGCTCCGGCCAGTTTCCGTTCCAGTTTCAGGCCCAGTGGGCGCTGCAGGGCAACACGTTCATGTTGCAGGGCAACGCCTATGGCGGGCTGGCGGGCGGACCCTACCAGTTCGTCTTCCAGTCGCAGGCCTCCGGGCGCGGC